>LUMS01001119.1_pt1 | contig 9698 bp, 8 predicted proteins | sample 729711 | NCBI WGS metagenome assembly LUMS01 (sample SAMN03860298, study PRJNA289734) | marine metagenome | biome: seawater column; feature: ocean; material: water; isolation source: Red Sea water column Station 192 - depth 25m | place: Saudi Arabia: Red Sea | collected 2011-10-15 | depth 25 m | reverse complement strand
AAGGATATCTGTGTACCATTTCCATATGTTACAGGCTCTCCATTTGCTGGTTTAGTTATATAGAACTCAACATCTTGTTTCCCCTCACGAGCGTAGCCTACGCACACCTCATCCTCATAAATTGAAACTATTCCCATTACTGCGAGGACAACATCGTAGAATGCTTTAGATTCTTTTAAATTACTTGACCCAACCATTACGTATCCTCTCATTATCTATCCTTTCTATGAATATTGCTTTGATGTTACTTCCTCAAGCATCAGAATCATTTTGGCTTTATAGTCTTCATCAGTTGCTGAGTCGGTTTCTAAAACAGAAAAAAAACTTGCAACAACATTTGTTTCTAAGTTAATCATTAAAAATTGCCCACCGTATCCAGAATGCCCAATCCAATTATTAGATTTCATGGTTTGATTTGCATAATAAACATATTTTTCATCTTTTAAGTGCATATATTTTGGACCTTTTTCAGAAACTGTATCATCAATAAATTTACTAGAGCCAGCTATTCTATTTCTGATCCCAAGACCTTTTCTTGAGAAATGCAGTCCCATGCGTAGCAAATCTCTTGCAACAAGACAACCTCCACCGGACAGCCATGGCATCCCACCTCTATCTGTTGCCATATACAAACCATCTTCAAGACCCATTGCTTCTACTGACGAGAGAAGCCACTCTCGCAGCTCTCTTCCACTTAATTTTTCAATTAGTAGAGCAATCACATCGCTGTTTGCTGACTTATAAAATGCTTTATCAGAATTGTTTATTACAGAATTAGTTCCATCTGTTTGAATACTGTTCAAGAAATCTTCTTGAAACTTTTCATCTTTATCTTTATCTGGTATTCGCCAGCCACCAACAGTTTCATGCATAAATGATGTTGAATACGGATCAGTATAATCTTCGGTAAAAGCATTAATAATGTTCATATTTAATACGTTTTGAACCGTCGCTTTTGAATATCCTTCTCCAATATTGGGCAAATAATAGCCAATAGGTTTTTCCAATTGCAATTCACCTTTCTCAACTAATTCACCGACAAATAGATTTAAAAACATCTTTGAAATTGACATTATTGTATGCGGTGTTTCAGAAGAGAAATCTTTTGCATATTTCTCAAAAAATATTTCTTGCCCTCTTCCAACTATTAAAGAACAAAAAGATTTATGGCTCGTCATTTCCCTTACTGAGTTTATTTTATCTATTTCATCTTTACTGTTCTCATTAAGCAAAAGAACGTAATCTGATCTTAACAAAAGACCATATCTGTTTATTTTATGAAGATTCCTATAGCCAGTTCTTCTATATTCAGGAAGGTTCCATTTAGCTTTATTGTCGCGTAATGTTACAAGAGTTGGGTTTGGGGTATCGACTAACTTATTAACCATTAATTATATTAGGTTTTATTTTTGAATGATTAAAGATTTCTTCATAATATTTTCCAATTTGTATCACTTTTTCATCTGATTTATTTTTTCCAATTAATTGCATACCCATTGGCAGTCCCTCAGCATTAAAGCCAACTGGTAATGAGATGGTAGGCAATTGAAACATGCTTGCAAATACCGTAACTTCCATCCAGCGATGGTATGTGTCCATCTGGGTTTTTGAAATACTTTTTGGAAAATCTATTTCTTTGTTAAATGGAAACAATTGCGCTGATGGTAAAGCAATAAAATCATATTTTTCAAATATACTATCGACATACTTTTTATAATTATTATACCAATCAATGGAATTAGAAACTTGATCGTCTGAAACTTTACTTCCTTCTTCGTATTCCCATTTAGCTGGAAAGCTTAGTTCATTAAAATCCTTAATTTGCATTGCAGAAATATCATTAAATGTGATTTTTGACCTAAGAGTGCACCATGTATCCCATAGTTTATCTGGATCAATATTAACTTTGCATTGTTCTACAAATATCTTTTTGTCTGTTTCCTCGAGTTTGTTTAAAGAAGCTTCGCATAATTCTATAATTCCTTCTTCAAAAGAATAGTGTTCAACAAAGTTACTAATCCAACCAATCTTTATTTCACTAGATAAATTTTTAGTTATTGACTGAAATGAACCCTCAAAGTTAAACGAGTAGGGATCTTCTATATCTTTTCCAACGACGGCATCTAAAAAAATACTTAAGTCATCAGGTGTTCTGGCAATTCCACCTGGAGTCGTCAATACAGGAAATTTACTGGTTTCTCTTTTATCAGATATCAGTCCAGGAGATGGTCTAAAACCATATAGATTTGTGAAAGCTGCAGGGTTTCTGCAAGAGCCCATCATGTCCGTACCATCAGAAAATGGTATGAGGCAGCTGGCTACAGCTGCTGACGCTCCTCCGCTTGAGCCGCCAGGTGATAGATTATAGTTATAAGGATTTGAAACTGGATCAAATAATTTATTCTTTGTATGAGATCCAATTGCTAGTTCTGCCATATTTGATTTTCCAATAATTGTGGCTCCTTGATGCTTTATTTTTTTTACAATTAACGAGTCATTTTGTGGAAAATTATTTTGATATTCAAGTATTCCATAAGTAGTTGGCAGTCCAGCGACGTCGAATAATTCTTTTGAAACAAATGGAAGTCCAAATAAAATTTGTTTTCTTGTAACATCAACTTTTTGTTCATCCTGTGCCTTTGCTTTATCAATAATCCAATCTTTGTCTCTCAGTGACACAATGGCGTTAAGCTTAGGATTAAGCTTTTCAATATTGGACAAGTATTCTTGAAAAAGCTCTTCAACTTTTATTTCTTTTTTAGAAATTAAATCAATTTGATCCCGAACAGATAAATGAGTAATCATCTACGAGGTTTTTTATCGAGCTCCAAAAATACTGACCTTGACGAGCTCTCTAACATCATCCAATGTGGCTGAACGAGGGTTAGTGCCAAAGGCTGTATCAATCATTGACTTTTCAGATATTCTCTCAATACAATCTTCTGGAACACCAATTTCATAACAAATCTTCCATATTTTTAATGAATGCATCAACTGAATGATCTTTATATTGCATTGCCTGAGCCATTCTCATCACTTTCTCTTCCATATCTGGTAGGTTGTATCTTAGAACTGCTGGCAAAATAATAGCATTAGTTAGTCCGTGATGCGTATTAAATTCTGCCCCAACCATATGCGCAATAGCGTGAACAAGACCCAGCCCTTTTATAAAAGAAACTCCCCCCAAGCATGAAGCAACTAGCATAGCCCCTCTTGCTTCAAGATTATTTGGTTCTTCTACAGCTGTAATGAGTGATTTAGAAATTAAGTTTAGACTTTCGAGTGCGGCACCGTCACATAAGGGGTGAAAACCTGGAACACAATAACCCTCAATTGAGTGGATCATTGCATCTGCACCTGTCCATGCTGTAAGATTTGAGGGTAATCCCAATGTTAGTTCAGGATCGAGCAATGCCAATGAAGGCTTCAATTCAGGATGCATTATACAAAGTTTAATTCCTTGTTTGGTATCTGTTACCATTGCTGTACTTTCTGTTTCAGCGCCTGTTCCAGCTGTTGTAGGAATTGTAATAAGTTTAGGAAATTTATTATCTGGTCCAATGACTTGAGGTGTCTTTTCCCACTCAAAGTCAAATAACTCAATTTCATTATTAGCGGTTAGACAAATTGACTTGCCACCATCCATGGCACTTCCGCCGCCAATAGCAATTATTGCATCGTGATTGTTATCATTGAAAAGTTTTTTTCCTGATGCAATTTCATCATCTCTTGGGTTGGGTGAAATTTTTGAGTAAATACCTGAATTAATTTTCGATTTTTTTAAAATTTCGACCAAGTTATCAATGAAGGGAAGATCAACACTGCCACTATCAGTGACAATAAGTGGATTGGTTATCTCATTCTCAGAACAATAATTTCCAATTTCGGAAAATCTACCTGGACCATATGCTATCGGTACAGGGAAACCCCAATCTTGAGGGGCAAGAATTTCTTCTTTATTCAAATTGAAAAGCGTCATGGTTTATTTATTCAAATTAATTAAGATGTCATTGATTTTAAGACTATTGACCGATCAATTTCACCAATTAGTTCTCCTGAAACTGCATCGATTACAGGATATTTTTTGTCAGTGTCAGCTATCTGATTAATTAAAGTATCGATTTTAACGTCACTTTTAATACACTCATTGCCCTGGGCGAACAGGGTTTTTGTATCTTCGCAGCATTCTTTTCTTGCGCATTTACCCGCACTCAAAACTTTGTATTTGGGAACATCTTCAGTGAAGTCTTTTACATATTGATCCACAGGATTTGCAACAATTTCCTCTGGTGTACCAACTTGTGATATTTCTCCATCTTTCATTATCGCAATATGATCACCCATTTTAATAGCTTCAGAAAAATCATGCGTAATAAATACCATTGTTTTTTGAACCATTTTTTGAATGCTAATTAACTCGTCTTGCATTTCCCTTCTTATCAATGGATCCAGTGCTGAGAAAGGTTCGTCAAAAATTAGAATCTCTGGATCAACTGCTAGAGCTCTAGCTAGTCCAACTCTTTGTTGCATTCCACCTGACAATTCGCGAGGGTAATGTTGATCCCAACCTTCTAGTCCTACAAGTTTAAGTGTTTCCATTGACTTATCTAATCGATCTTTTTTCTTTACTCCCCTTATTTCAAGTCCATAGCCAATATTTTCTATCACTCTTCGATGAGGGAAAAGACCAAAGTGCTGAAATACCATACTCATTCTATTACGCCTCAGATCTGTTAAATCTTTATTACTCATCTGTGTTACATCTTGATTGTCAATTTTTACCTCACCTGCTGTTGGCTCAATCAGTCTTGATAAACATCTTACCAATGTAGATTTACCACTACCTGATAAACCCATTACAACAAACGTTTCACCTTTTTGAACTGAGAAACTTACATCTTTAACTGCAACCACATGTCCAGTTTTTTCTTGCACTTCACTTCTTGAAAGATTTTTGTCTAAATTTGTAAGAACATTTTTTTCATTCGGCCCAAATACTTTCCATATATTTGTGCATACTATTTTGTCATTTTTTTCCATTATTTTTGAGTGCTTTATCTGCTGAATGTTATACTATGTTGAGGATTTTTGAATAATTTATTTAACCTTAAGGAATACTATTTTATATGGCATTAACCCAAGATACATCTCTTTTATCTTCTAAAAGTAGTACTCAGAGTCTTATCATTCCTGGGCTAATTTTTGCTGCAATTCTAGCTTCAATCTGGCTTGCATTTCAAGGAGAAGATGTTTCTGAATTTCCTGTCTTTATAACTGACGCTTTTACTTTTACAGCTTGGGTCAATGCTGGTGAAGATTTTTTAAAAGATAATATTAAAGTTTATACAAGGATGGTTGCTGGTTATGTAAAAGACCTTTATTGGATGCTCGAGGATTTTTTACTGGATTCATCTTGGGTATTTATAGCGGCGCTATTGCTTATTCCATCACTTGCATTCGGTGGAATTAAATTAGGTTTTCTGGTTCTTTTTGGCACCATGTATTGGGGAATGGTTGGGCTTTGGGACTCTGCTATGGAAACTCTTGCTCTTATGGGTCTATCAGTATTCTTATCTGTAGCTGTTGGAGTAATACTTGGTATTTTCTGTGCATTAAGTGATCGTTTTGAGAGAAATATGAAACCAGCTCTCGATATAATGCAAGTGATGCCTGCATTTGTTTATCTTATCCCTGCAATGTTTTTCTTTGGAATCGGAGGCGCACCTGCAATTCTTGCAACAATGATTTATTCAATGCCTCCTATTATTCGTCTGACAAACTTAGGTATACGTCAGGTCCCCAATGAAACAGTAGAAACAGCAACAGCTTTTGGTTCGAGTAAGAGCCAAATTTTATTTAAAGTACAAATTCCATTAGCTCTTCCAAGCATCATGATGGGCGTTAACCAAACAATAATGATGGCATTGGCATTGGTTGTTTTAGCAACGTTTATTGGGGCTCAAGGTCTAGGTTCAGACATTTGGGTATCGATAAAAAAACTAGAAGTTGGAGCTGCTTTGGAAGGAGGTATTTGCGTTCTTTTAATGGCAATCATGTTCGATAGATTTGGTAAAGCCGCTAGTCGGGAGACAGTTACTTTGCCATCCGATAGTCAAAAATTTTATCTTTTACCGCAAACATGGGATATTTATCCCATTGCTAGACAGGTTGAAAAACCTCTACAATTAATTCATTTTGCATTTGCATTTGTATTCTCAAGCGTTATTCGAATATTTTCTTTCATTTTAAATTCAGTAATTTCTTTATTTAATAAGGATTACGGCTCAGCGATTGCACAATTTATAAATGCTCATTATTTCTTTTTCTCTGGATTATTAATATTGATTGGCATCGTTTATTATGATGCAAACGTTGCTGCAATAGGAACATTTCCTGATGCATGGAATCTGTCAATAAGAGAAGAAATTTCTGCTGGTGTAAAGTCATTGGTTGTAAATGATACATTTATTTCAATAACCAAAACAATCAGATCAACTGTTGTTATTTACCTTCTAAGACCATTTGATTTTTATCTCACATATTTACCATATTGGTTTACAATTGGCGCATTGGTTCTAATCAGCTGGAAATCTGTTGGAATTAGATTTGCGATTATTACTGCCATCCTTCTAGCATTCATCGGCGCTTGCAATATTTGGACTGAAGCAATGATTACTCTTTCATCAGTTCTTATCTCAGTTCTTTTATGTTTTGTAATTGGTGTGCCAATAGGTATCTTAGCATCTTACAGTAAGAGATTTCAAAATATCAACGAGGTAATATTAGATGCAATGCAAACATTGCCATATTTTTGTTACCTTGTTCCAGTTTTAATGTTTTTTGGTGGTGGGGCATTTTCTGCATTACTTGCAACAATTATATATTCCATACCTCCAATAATACGTTTAACTGTATTGGGCCTGTCTCAAGTTTCTTCGACATATTCAGAGGTATCAAAGTCCTTTGGAGGCACTACAATTCAGACACTCAATAAGATAAAATTTCCTCTAGCAGTTCCTAGTTTGGTTATGGGTTTCAATCAAACAGTCATGATGGCTTTTGCGATGCAGATTGTCACACCTCTCATTGGTGGTAAAGGGCTAGGTCTTGAGGTATTCAATGGCTTAGCTCGATCAGATACTGGTAGAGCTCTTGCTGCTGGCATAGGAATTTGTTTCTGCCAACGCTAAGCGTTTAACAGCTGCTGTTGCTGACTGGACTGGTGGAGAAATAACATGTCAGGTTGCAGTTGCTATCCTTGAAGAAGAGCTAGGCTACAGAGTTGATAGAATAGAATTCGCTTCAGGAACAGGTCTATGGGAAGCTATTGCTGCTGGCGATATTGACTTCGCATGTGAAAGTTGGCCAAGTTATGCTGAGGCTGACGATGTAATGATCAACATGAATCTTGTTTATGACGGAGAAGTTGTAAAAGAGTATTCTGGTGATGGATCTGTTGATGCGTACACAAGTGGTATCATTGGAATGTCAGATTACTATGTTCCAAAATACTTTGTTGACGCTAACCCAGATTTTAAAGACTGGTCAGATTTAAATAAATTCAAAGATCAATTTGCGACACCTGAAACAGGTTCAAAAGGTAGATTGATTGGATGTCCAGTTGCTGGTTGGAACTGTCATGACCAAAAAAGATTAGATCTTTTAGGAATTGATTTTGAAGCATCAGAACTAGGTACTGAGGTTGCAGCTCTAGCGGAAGCTCAAGGAGCTTATGATAGAGGTGAAGCATTCCTTCTGTATCTTTGGGAACCACACTTTTTCTTCGGTAAGAATGAAATGGTTGGTGTAAAACTACCAGCATACAAATACTGTGATAGTTTTACTGAAGCTAATAACTGGCAAGATTGTGGAACTGCAGCATGGCCTGCTACAGGTTGGGATAAAGACTACACGATGAATTATATGAATCCTGAAGTTATGTCTAAACCTGAGAACGCTGAAGCAGTTGCATTCTTCAAAAAAATGGCTTTCTCTAACACGGATCAAGCAAAAATGCTTGTAAGAGTTGGTGACGACGGATTATCTGTCGAAGAAGCTGTTGCTGAATGGAAAAACAGTACAGACGAATGGAAAGCTTGGCTTCCGTAAGTCTTAATAGCTAAATCAGAAAATTAAGGCCTTGTTACTTTTGTGCAAGGCCTTTTTTTTAGTTAACTTTTATGATCACCTCATCAAGACATCCTTACTATTATACAATTAGCTTTGCGTTATTAATCGCTGCGGGTATGTGGGGTTTATTCTGGATCCCTCAAAGAGCGTTAGAGGCTGGTGGTTTAACGGGCGGATGGGCAACGATTTCTCAAATGGTTATACCTTTTGCAATGCTGCTTCCAATATCACTTTGGAGGCTCTATAAAGGTCAGTCTTTTGGCCTAGAGTATCCTCTAATTGGACTTTTGTTTGGAGGAGGTATTGCTTGCTACGCTAATAGTTTTTTACTGACAGATGTAGTTAGAGCTTTAATACTCTTTTATATAACCCCAGTTTGGACAACTATTTTTGAAATAGTATTTCTTAGACAAATTCCACGTTTTTATAGATACATAACATTAGCTCTTGCACTATCTGGTGTTTGGATAGTTTTTGGTCAAGAAGGCGTGATACCCTTACCGCAAAATTCTGGTGATTGGATTGCTTTATTAGGCGGAATTCTTATTGCCGCATCAGCAGTCAGAATGGAGATAAAAAAGCCAGAGGGAATATATCCTATCTTATTTTCGTTCTTTTTTTATGGTGGCTTATTTACATTAATACAATCATATTTCTTGAGCGACTACCTAGGTGATGCTCCATCAATAGAGTCATGGGTTGCAATGATGCCGTGGCTAATTTTAATTGCAATTTTATTTCATATACCGACAAATATAGTGATCTTAGGTGCACCAAGTAGAATTGGTGCAGGCATATTTTCTATAATTATACTTTTTGAAATAGTTGTGGGTACTTTCAGCGCCGCGGTATTAACAGATGAGCTTATTGGGTGGCGAGAAATATTAGGCAGCTCTTTCATAATATTTGCTGGGTTAACAGAAATAATATTTGCATCAAAGACTGAAGAAGATACGGGCTAACTATAATTGATTGAGTACTTTAATGTGTTCAACTGTTGTACCACAACATCCACCTATAATTTGCGCTCCAGCATCCTTCCACTTTTTTGCTTCAATTAAATAATCATCAGGAGAAATTACATTGCTCATGTCGTAGTGTGGAAAATTAAATACCGCTACTTCTGGATACGCCATAACAGGAAGGTCATATACTTCTTTAAGTTCTTTAATACTTTGTTCTATTACATTAATTTCACAATGCATTATTCCTACAGCATCCAATTTATGATGTTTCACATTACTAATCATTTTTTTAAAACTATAGTCATAGTCTGTAGTAAGGGCTATTAACCCGTCTTTATTTCTAGATGAGAATCCAGCCCACACAGGCAATCCAGCCTTACTTGCTGAGTCAAAAATTATTTCAATTCGATCTGGTCGATACATTAACTCGAGTAGAATAAAATCACACCCATTATCGGCTAGAAAAAAAGCGAGCTCATCAAAGGATTTTTGAAAATATTCGGGTGTGAGTTTTTTCTTAAATTTCTCTCTTTCTTCTTGTGTTTCAAAAGCATCCTCATAAGGTATTTGATGAGATAAGGACCCAGCTATAAGTACATCATC
>LUMS01000527.1_pt1 | contig 9706 bp, 14 predicted proteins | sample 729711 | NCBI WGS metagenome assembly LUMS01 (sample SAMN03860298, study PRJNA289734) | marine metagenome | biome: seawater column; feature: ocean; material: water; isolation source: Red Sea water column Station 192 - depth 25m | place: Saudi Arabia: Red Sea | collected 2011-10-15 | depth 25 m | reverse complement strand
AAAGAATAATTTTAAAATTTTTGGTAGTCTTATTGAATCCTCTAAGAAAATTAATGAAATAGACTTTAAATTAGTAGAGAGTTACTATGGTTAATTATAGATTTGACACATTCAAAAAATTCAAAGAATTTGATGTAGTTTCGATGATTGAAATGGAAGAACTTTATCAAAACTTAATTGATAACTTATGGGAAAGTGGTTGGACGAGCATTACTAAAAAATTAACAAAATCAGAGTTAAATAAAGATACATACATTTATGATAAATTACCATTTAGTAAAATAGAAAATGGATTCAAAGTAAACATAGGTTTAAATTTAAATAAAAAAACTATTCAGAAAGACTTCTTAGAAAATGGTGGTTTTGTCTACATAGAGGTTCCAAACGAGATAATGAAAAATCAGACAAAGTTTTTGCACAATAATGATTTAACAATATTAGAGAAGTATCTTGACCATTAGTATTTTTACCAAACGAAGAAATGTTTGCAAGAGGGACACATAGAATATTTATGATGACAAAGTTAGGATACGATTTTCCGATGTTTGTTCCTATAACAGACAAGATTAATATTTTGTCTAATGATATATTTTTAGACAATAAAAGATTAGAATTAAAGATAGATATAGATAATAAAAAAGTGGAGTATAATTTTAAATGAAATATGTAATCGATATAGACGGAACGATTTGTAAAGAAGTCGGTGAGGTAATCGGTAGAGAACCTTATCTTGATAGAATTGCAAAAATAAATAAGTTGTATGATGAAGGACACACGATAGTTTTCTATACAGCTAGAGGTTTGAAAAGTGGTAGAGGAGAACCACATTACAGACCTATAACAGAACAACAATTAAAAGAGTGGGGATGTAAGTATCACGAGTTATGTTTTAAAGGACACAATGGTGATTACTTCATCGATGATAGAGGAATAAACGCAGGAGATTTTTTCAATGAAACAAAAGTGTAATATATTAATACCGATGGCGGGCAGAGGTTCACGATTTGAGGAACAAGGATATACGGATAAAAAACCATTTATAGATGTAAATGGAAAACCTATGATTCATAGGGTGATTGAAAATTTAGGTATGGAGTTTGACAAAGAATATATGTTTATATTGATTTGTTTACAAGAGGACTTTGATAAGTATGACTTTCATCAGTTCAAAGACATTATTGGACACGACTCTTATGATGTCGTAATATTAGATGATGTAACTGAGGGAGCTGCACAAACAATACTAACAGCAAAAGATTTAATCAATGATGATACACCAATGTTAAGTTTAAACTCAGACCAAATGATAGATTACAATCCAAAAAAGATGTGGGAAATAGCAGAACACTATGACGGATACATACCTTGTTTTTGGGGAGATAGTGAGGATTGGAGTTATGCCAGAACACTTGACAATGGATATGTTCAAGAAGTTGCAGAAAAGAAAGTTATATCAAACAATGCAACAGCAGGATATTACTATTGGAAAAAAGGTAGTGATTTCGTAAAATATGCAGAACAAATGATTGAACAGAATAGTAGAACCAACGGAGAGTTTTATGTAGCGCCGGTTTACAATTGGGCTATAAGAGACGGAAAGAAAATAGGTATCGGTATGGTTGATGAAATATATGAATTAGGAACACCAGAATATTTGGAGAGTTATCTTAATGGATAAGATTACCTATGCTTATTTAGAAACAACAAACTATTGTAATTTAGATTGTAGTTTTTGTAATCGTGATGAGGTGATTGGCCCACTTAAACATATGTCGTTAGAGGATTGGGGTAAGTTATTAGACGGAATAAAACATCATCCAATCGAAGAAGCAAAACTTATGGGTATGGGTGAACCAATGTTGCACCCACAATTTGATGAAGTTTGTCGTATGTTTAAAGAAGTATTCCCAAAGTGTAAACTAATTGTAGCAACTAATTGTCAATATAATATTAATGATAAGTTTCGTGAATGTATGAAATATATTGATATGTTGTATTTTTCTATTGATGGATATGAAAAAAATTATGAAAGAGATAGAGCGCCAGCAAAATGGAAAAAGTTAATTAGATTTCTTGACCAATTTGAATCAGTTGATAGACACGAATGTAATGTTGTGGTTAATTATGTGGTAAATGCATACAATGTTTACGATATACCAAGAATAGATGAACTAAGAGTCAACTATAATTTAGGAGAGTTAAGATTAAACATAGCACAAATATGGGACGCTGATACTAAAATGAGTGATGATGTAGCAACATCAGGTTATACTAAACACCAATTAGATTATTTAAAGAAAAATTATGGTGGAAAAATTATGGGTAAATCCAAGTGGGATTTCAAAGATTGTTTTTGGGTTAACAATGCAATCTACACTACGGTGGAAGGACACGTTAAAATGTGTTGTATGAACACTGGCGCAGAACCATTTGGTAATTTATTTGAAAACACAATTGATGAAATAAGACTTATGGACGATTATCAAAATGTAAAAAAAGGTTGTCAAACAAACAATCCTACTTCACATTGTAAGAATTGTTCATATAAAGAGTTAACACCAATCTTGGAGTATGTAGGAGTATGAAAAGTTATTTAAAGAAAATAGAAAGAAAATTTGATTATACGGATAAGTCTCAGTATGATTATGTTTTGAATCAATCTGAAAGAAGTGAAAACTTCTCATCAATATTATTTGAACTTTTTAAAAAAGATTTAAAACAAGAGGACTTTGCATATTATCCCAATACAAAAAAGTTTAAAGAAAAAATATGTAAATTTTATAATGTAGAAACAGAAAACTTATTTTTAAGTGATGGTTCTGATGTTGGTATAAAGTCTATCTTTGAAACCTTCACAACTTGTGGCAAAGTTATCACATCAGAACCGTCCTTTCCAATGTATAAAGTGTATTGTGAATTATATAGATGTCAATACAATGGTGTACATTATGAAAAAGATTATACATTACCTATGGATAAAATAGTCCAATAGGAGATTCTAAGACATTTGAAGAAATTAAACTACTATTAGATACAGGTAAAATGGTGTTGATAGATGAAGCATATATAGAATTCTCTAATACTGAGAGTATGATAAAATATGTAAATGATTATCCTAATTTGTTAGTCACAAGAACATTTTCAAAAGGGTTTGGTGCTGCAGGTTGTAGGGTAGGTATGACATTTGGACACAAAGATACAATAGAGTTATTAAGCAAGTTTAGACAAATGTATGAAATTACAGGCGTATCTTTGAAGTATTGTGAATTTTTGTTAGACAACTACAACTTAGTAGAAACCTACATTGAAAAAGTTAAAAAAGAAAAGAAAAAAGTCTTGACTTTGATGAAAAATTTTAGTATATTAGATAGTGGGGCAAACTGGATACACTTCAATACTCACGATGATAATTCAAAAACACAACAAATTTTTGATAAGCACAAAGTATTAGTCAAGTATTGTTCACTTCCACACGATACGAGAAGCTCTTGGTGTCGTATGACAATTCAACCTGATATGACAAGTAGACCATTTTTTAGGGAATTTGTCAATGAACAATGACCATATAAAATGTAATCACGAATACGATTGTCGTTGTTATCCAAAATATTTTAAAGAAGAGGGATATTCATTGAATCCAAAATCATACAAGGATGTGCCAGGTTGGATAAATGATGCTGAGTTTATTTATGAAGAAATAGTTAATGAGGCAAAAGATGGAGATTACTTTGTAGAAATAGGAACTTTTTTAGGACAATCAACATCAAGAATGGGAGAGCTCATAAAAGACTCTGGTAAAAAAATAAAGTTTGATGCGATTGATTTATTTTGGTTGATACCACATACCATAAAAAATTATCATCAAGCAGGACACCCATATCAATTTTGTGAATATTTAAATATGCTTGAGGATTTAGGTTGTGACCCAAGAGATGTTACAGGTCATTCTTTAAGAGAGTTAAAGGTTGATAAGTATGTAAACTTAATTACTTGTGATGAAAAATATGCACACAGATTGTATGATGATGATAGTTTAAAATTTGTATGGATTGACGGAGACCACGGACCAGATGTGGTTTATAATCACTTGGTGAACTTTTGGCCTAAACTAAAAATTGGTGGTGTTATTGGTGGAGACGATATTGAATATCAAGATGTTTTAGATGATGTAAAAAAGTTTACAAAAGAAAAAAATATAAAAATAGCATATAGTCACAATGGATTTAAAATAATAAAATGAAACTTATAAATAAACAAAATGAAACATTCGTCAAAATATTTTTTGAAAATCATAAAGTATTTTTTTGTGATGATTTACCTTGGAAGTTATTTAATTTTGAAAACTCTAAATCACAACGAGACACAAATTTACAAACAAGAATAGAATACTTGTTTTCTGAAAATGGATTTTTTAATGAAACATATAAAGAGAAAGATTCAAACTATATTGAACAAGAAAGAAAAAAACGAATGGACTATTCTTTTTTTCACAGACAAAGAAGATATATAGTTCAAGAGATGATATCGGATAACTTTTATAATCCAACACATCATAGTTTTACTATCAAAGACAATAAACAAATAGACTTCAATAATTTAAATTTTGACGAAGCATTTTTAATGATTACACATCCAGGACATACAAGGTTTGAGTCATCTTGTTTTTTAAAGAAAAATTTAAATAAGTGTTTTATATATGTTAACAAAGATGAATACTATGATGGATATTTCAAACAAGATTTGTTAGAAATAAAAAATATAGATGAAGCTTTTAAATATTGGAGAGTGGACGAGGGCGTAAATAGAGATAATTTACTATTTGATTTCTTGAGTCCAGCTTTTTTTAATCACGAAAAAAGAGGTTTTAAAAATGGAACAAAGTATCACACCAATACTAAATGTAATGTTTTAAAGTTATGGGACATAAAAGAGTCACCAATGCCAGACAATTTATTACACACACAAACCTATATAGAGAGTTTTTTTGAATCATCAGAAGAAATAGCTGAAATTATGTTTGAAAAAAAACTAACAATATACACGGATTCAAAAGATGATGTTAGTTCACATTTTAATTTGATAAGAAATAAATTAATAAAGTCTGCAGAACTTCTTATAAAACAAAGAAACCAAGATTTTTATTTTGATAAAGTGAATGAATTTGACTTTGATGTTATCGTTGTTGATAAAAAACCAAAAAACATTTCGGAGTTAAATGGTAATAAAGGATTTGCTATATGGATTGACAAAAGTGTTCTCAATGATATCAATAGAGAGATTTATGAATTTACTTTTTTTACCAGAAAAGATGTAAAGTTAGCAGAGACAGAAGACGGAAAAATTTCAATAACAAATTGTAGATACAAAGGAAGTGAAAAATGGAATATAAACAAAGAATTTTATTTATAACGCCGGTAAAACATTTAAGTGAATTTTATAATTATGCTTTACAAAATTATGAAATATTAGAATTAGTTGAACCAACATATGAAGATGTAAAGATACAATTACCGAACTTTGATATATTGTTTTGTGCACCTAATCACCAAACATTTGTCATCGATGAAGATATGGTCAAAGATACAAATATTAAATCTATATTGTCACCTTCAACAGGACTTAATCACATCAATGTTGACTCAGTTCCAATAGTGTCGGTAAAAAATGACAAGGTTCTAAATAATGTTTGGTCAACAGCAGAACATACCTTATATCTAATGTTATCAATAGTTAGAGGAAAACACGAACTACACGACAAAACATTAGGTATTATTGGATACGGAAGACTTGGTAAAATGGTTGAAATATTATGCAAACCTTTGTTTAAAAAAATTGTATCGGTGGATAAAGGTGATAGTTTTGATGAATTGTATGAGGAGAGTGATGTAGTTTCACTTCATATGGATTACAATCCAACAACGGAGTATATGATTGATAATAAATTCTTAAGTAATTTTAGAAAAAGTATTTACTTAATCAACACAGCAAGAGGTGAAATTGTAAATGAACAAGATATAAAACATTTACTATCAGTTGGTAGAATTAAAGGATATGCTACTGATGTATTACAAACAGAGTACAATGAACAAAAGTCAGTATTCTATGGAGTGGATTATGTAATCACTACACCACATATAGCAGGAACATCAATAGAAGCACAAGAAAAAACATATAAACGAGTATTGGAAAAGTATGAAAACATTAAATAATTTTTTAGAAACTACCGAATATAGATGGATTCGAACACAATATGTTGAAGTTGGTAAATATGTCAATGCGATTGAACATATTGTAGAACACAAACCAAAGTTTATAGTTGAGTATGGTGCTGGACAAAGTACACTTATGATAACTGAACTTGTTAATTATTTAGATTATGGTGGAAAAGTAATTGGGTATGAGAATGATGAAAGTTTTTACAATCAATATATAGAAATGGGTTGGAACAAACACAACAACATAAAACTTGTTGATGTAGTTCAGTTTGATAAAGGTAATCGTTCTTATATTAAGTATAATCATCCGATGAAAGATATTAAGGGTGTTGATTTTGTTATAATAGATGGCCCAAATTTAAGAAAGTTTGAACCTTTTCCATATAGCACAACTAATTTAGAAGATATTGTTGAGCATTTAGGTTATGAAATTTTTTATTTTATAGATGGTAGACTCGGAACAAAAGCATATTACGATGAATTAGGTTATACAAAAAATATAGGAGATAAAAAAAATGAAATTAATAGCTGAATTATGTCAAAATCACAATGGTGATATAGATATTTTAAAAGATATGGTGGTCAAGTCTGCAGAAAGTGGAGCAGACATAGTAAAGATACAATCTATCAAAGCTAATTCACTCACTAAACGAGATGAGTTTGAGTCATTTAGAAAGTATTCGGATGAATATAAAAGATTAGCATCATTAGAACTAAGTATGGATGATGAATTAGAATTTATACATACAGCAAAAGCTAATAATGTTATACCAATGACAACAATATTTAGTCCTAATCATTATGAATATTATAATAGTTTAGGGTATGATTATTTAAAGTTAAGTGGATATTCGATGAGAGCATTTGATTGGGGCAAAAAATTAGATAAATTTAATTTCAAACATTTAGTATTTTCTACATCAAGTTTACATTTACACGATATCGAAAAGTGTATTGACAATTTAAAGGGAGTTGACTTTACAATACTACATTGTGTTTGCTTATATCCAACACCATTTGAAAAATTAAACTTACAATCAATAGAACATTTAAAAACACTACACGACAAAGTAGGGTTTAGTGACCACTCAGATAATTTGTTATCAAGTAAGTTGGCTATGTTTCAAGGTATTGATATGTTGGAAAGACATTTTACTATATTGGATAAAGAAGAAACAAGAGACGGAAAAGTTTCAGTCACACCAAAAGAATTACAAGAGTTAAAAACATTTAGTAATTACAAAAAAGATGGTCAGTATTTGGCTTTAAATGGATTTGACAAACAACAAAGATTTAATCACGAATATTATCAAGGTCGTTTTGAATAAAGTAAGTTACATATTAGTTTGGTCAAATACCAACACAATGCATAGACACGATTCTAAAAGTTATAGTGTTGACGAAGAGGTCAATCAAAAGCTACTAAGACATACATTAGATTTGATTGACCAAATATTAGAAATGAATCCACACGAAATATTGGTTATGGACAACGAGGGTAATTTTCCTAAACACGATAATCAATTAGTTAAAGTAATACTTTCGTATCAATCAGCTGGTTACTTTGAAGGATTACCAATTTCTCAGAGTCGTGTACAAAACAGACCATCTTGGTTAAATGAAATTAATATAGAAGACTATGTTGAAGATGTAGACTTTAATGCTGCTAAATCAACTGCTATGGCGTACAATCACGGAATAATCGAATCAAGTGGTGACTACTTAGTATTACAACACAATGATACATTATATCTTGACAATGTAATAGAGGAGCAAATAGAACTATTAGAAAAAGAAAACTATGAATACATCACGGTTGATAAAAAGCCAGTTAAATTTAAAGAGTTGGAAAAGTATGAATACTTTGCTGATTGTTATTGGTTCTTATGTAGACGTGATTTTTATTCCAAACACAATATTTGGGTAGATTGGATTAAAGGAGATAATAATCATTTAGCCACGATAACTTGTCACGATAAAGGACTAAGATATTTACATTTACCAGGATTTTATGAAAACGATGAAACTAATAAATGGGATTTTTTCAAAAAATACAATTACAATACAAATGAAGGAAACCTACATACATTTAATAATAAACCATTTCTAATTCACAGAAAGGGTGGAACAGGACTTTACAGAGTAATGGAGAAAAAAAGATGATACTATTAACAAACGGAGATAGTTGGACACAAGGTGATGCGCCAGCACAAGATATCAATTGGGAAGCAAAACCAAACTTAGATTGGTATAATATAATACCTGACTTTGGTGAACCAAGTTCACCTACTGATGATAGAATCACATATAAATTTTATGATAGTGATGTATGGCCAAAAGCATTGGGTAAAGAACTCGGTGTAGAAACTTGGAATTGTGGTAGAAATGGTGCAAGTATAGATAGAATTGTAAGAAGTACAATACATTCAGTAGAATATTTAGAATCACTTGGTAAAAAAGATTTATTTGTAGTTGTTGGATTAACAACTTTAACAAGGTTTAGTAATCTTAATAGACTACCAGATTCACAATCCGTAAAATTAGTCTACGAAGACATACACTTGTATAACGCTTTGATGGATAACATAACAAATCTTGATATATTGTATCAAAGACATATGGTTAATATAATTAATTTACAAAATTATTTAAAAATGAAAAATATACCATACTTAATTTTCAATGCTTTTGACAAAGGTATGGAAAGAGATTTGAAAAAAATAAAATTATACGATTCCATAGATTTAGATAATATTTATAATAAAGACTTTAAGCCACACTTTTTGAACTATATTGAAAAAAAATTCAATACTGATTGGGGTAATGATGATGAATATTTCAAAATCTCACATCCAAGAGATAAATCACACATAGAGTGGGCAAAACAATTACACAAATACATTAAGGAGAACTATGATGTTTAGTAAAATAAAACAATGGATTAATAGTTGGAAAAAGAAAAGACAACTTATAATACTCCTACTAACATAGTCATAATTATTGCTGATCCAATTGGAATTCTAAAATTGTCATCAAGCGGGAGCGGTAAAGTTTCAAAAAGCATTGCCGACAAAGCTCCAAAGCCTGAAATGTAAAATGGCAATGGGTCGTAACAATATGCTGCTACTAAACATGCAATAAGACCTCCTAAAAACCCCTCAAAAGACTTATCATATATTTTTAACTTACCAAATTTCCTACCAATCAAAGCTGCAAACGTATCGCCTATGCTCATAAATATTAGAGAGATTATAGCAATATATTTTGGGAAGACTAAAATGGTAACTGAAGCGGAAATCATTACCCATGTTGCACCAGTAAATTGCCCTTTTAATTCATGCTCTCGAAGCATTTTATCAAAAAATACAGTAAACGCCGCTATAGATTTTATTGCTTTGGGGCTAGATCCGAAAAAAACAACATTTTGGATTCAAGGAGACGTCCCTCAGGTTTGTCAATCTACGTGGTTATTTTCTAACATAACAAATATG
>LUMS01001653.1_pt1 | contig 9731 bp, 10 predicted proteins | sample 729711 | NCBI WGS metagenome assembly LUMS01 (sample SAMN03860298, study PRJNA289734) | marine metagenome | biome: seawater column; feature: ocean; material: water; isolation source: Red Sea water column Station 192 - depth 25m | place: Saudi Arabia: Red Sea | collected 2011-10-15 | depth 25 m | reverse complement strand
GTGGCGGGCGGCGTAGCCGAACGCGTCGACGTGGTCCAGGGACACGGCCCCCTCGACGGCGAGTGACTCCAGGTCGGGCATGTCCCGCAGGGTCGGACCGGAGCGGACCAGCTGGCCCGCCTGTCTGCCGTCGAGGTGGAGCTGGTCGCGCAGCCAGTTCTTCAGGCTCGAGCAGCCCTCGGCCTCGAAGTCCCGATGCTCGTCGATCTCCGCGACCAGCGCCACCTTCTCCGCGTCGATCGCGTTGGAGAGCCCCTGCAGCAGCCGCAACGCATCGGTGCTCGTCGGGTACGCACGCAGCTCAGCCGCGACGGCCTCAAGCCGGGCGGCGAGTGCGGTGCTGGACATGCCTCCATGATACCGAACGGGTGTTCGAACATCAACACTTTGACGGCTCAAACGACCTGCAATTCCAGGATTTTTCCTTCGCGTCCACCGCGAAGGCCGACCCTGTCCGCCCCGCGAGGATCCTCTTGTCGCGAACGGCCCGGTCAGGCCGCACCCACCCTCACCGGGCGCGCCGGCACGGGGTCAGTGCTTGAACGGGTTCAGCGACCGCCCCATCAGGTACTGCAGGCGGAACGGCACCGGACGCATGGCGTGGGAGAGCACCTTGTTCACGCGGCCCGGGACGCACACGGGCTTGCCCGACTCGACGGCCGCCCAGCCCTCGCGCGCGACGGCGTCGGCCTCCTGCCAGAGGAGGGCCGGGAGCCGGTTGGCGGCCTCGGCGCTGCCCATCGTCGCGTGGAACTCGCTGCGGGTGAAGCCCGGGCAGAGCGCCGTGACGTGGACGCCGTGCGGCTTGAGCTCCATGTCGAGCGCCTGCGACATGTCGAGCACGTAGCTCTTGATGCCGGTGTACAGCAGGCTCTCGCCGGGCGGGGCGAACGCCGCGAGCAAGGTGCCGGCGCGGCCGTTCGTGCTGGCGGCGCAGCAGTACGTGGCCGACCCGACCCGCTCCGTCGGCGACATGCACCCGTTCTACACGTACGCGCACGTGCCGGCGGGCTACACCGGCGACGCGACCGAGGCGATCGTCGCCCAGGTCGAGCGCTTCGCGCCCGGGTTCCGCGAGCGGATCCGCGCGACGGCCGTCTGCAGCACGACGCAGATGTCGCGGAAGAACGCGAACTACGTCGGCGGCGACATCGTGTCGGGCGCGAACGACCCGCTGCAGCTCGTGTTCCGCCCTCGCGTCACCCTCCATCCGTACGCGACCGGAGCCGACGGCGTCTTCCTCTGCTCAGCCGCCACTCCTCCAGGCGCTGGTGCGCACGGCATGTCGGGCTACTGGGCGGCGCAGGCGGCACTGCGCTCGCTCACCTGAGGCCCACGAAGATCGGCTGCCGCACCGCTGTGCGCGACGTGGAGCACCCGCTCGCGCGCCTCAGGTCGAGCAGTGCGTGTAGTAGTACTGCGACACCTTCGTCGAGGCGTCGAGGTACTCCTTGGAGGAGAAGTCCGCGAACGGGCTGGTGCCTCCCGAGCTGCTGGCCGAGGCCGAGCTGGACATCAGGTCGGCGAGGACCTTCACATCGTCGGCGATCTCCGCCGGGGCGGCCTTGCGCAGCGCCTCGTACTTCGCCGCCGTCTCGTCGAGCTGCTGGCGCAGGGCGTCGAGGTCGGGGGTGCCGCCCTCGCTGTTGAGGTTGTCGAGGCTGCTGAGGCTGCTGTCGCGCAGGTCCTTCATGACCGAGCAGAACTGGTCGGAGTCGCCGGAGCCGCTCGCCTCGTCCCCACCCTTGTCACCGCCCTTGTCGTCGCTGTCCTTCGAGGCCGACGTGCCGGCCCCCGGGCTGCCGGAGTCGTCGTCGCCGGTGAGGGCGCTGATGCCGAAGTAGCCCCCCGCGACGAGCGCGGCGATGACGCCGAGCACGAGCAGGACGCGGGCGACGCTCGTCCCGCCGCTGCTCGTCGCGTCACTGCTCGTTGCCTCGGTGCTCCCAGCGCCGTCGCTCGCGAGTGCGGTCGGGGCCGGGGTCGGCTCGAGCGGGACGGTCGGCTCGGCGACGGGCGCGACGGGCGGCTCCTCGACGGGGGCCTCCTGCACCGGGCTCTCCTGCGTGGGGGGCGCGGGCGGGGCCGGCGGTCCCGGCGGCGGAGGCGGCGGGGGCACTGCCGCGGCGCGGGCGGCGATCGCCTCCCGGACGGTGTCGTCGCCGTGCTCGCCGAGCCACTCGAGGAGGCCGTCGTAGGCCTGGGGGTGCGCGGCGATGAGGGGCCACGTCTCGCGGTCGGCCTGGGCGATCTCGTGCAGCCGGGCTGCGGAGGTCCGGGGGTCGGCGGCCTCGCGCTGCAGGTCGTCGTTCGTCATGGTCTGGCTCCGGCGTAGGACGAGTGGGGACACGCGCCACGACCTCAGCTGGGCTCAGGCCGCGACGCGATCTTGCGCCATCGTACGACTTGGCCCGGTCACGTCCGACGCGTGGTCTCGTGGCTGTACGGCGGTGACTTCTCCACCGAGAACGGCCCGCGTCCGGTGGAGGATCCACCGCCCGCGCGCCCACGCCCCGAGCGGTGCGAGCGCCACCGAACGAGCCCCTCTTCCGGTGGAGGATCCACCGCCCGGGCGGGCGAGCGGCGGATCAGCCGAGGAGGGGACGCACGCCCTCCGCGAACCAGTACGCCTCCTCGACGTGCGGGTAGCCCGAGAGCACGAACTCCTCGATGCCGATGGCGCGGTACTGCTCCACCAGCTCGGCCACCTCGCGGTGCGACCCGACGAGGGCCGTGCCCGCACCACCGCGCACGAGGCCGACGCCGGCCCACAGTCCCGGCGCGACCTCGAGGTCGTGGGCGTCGCGCGCGTCGCGCCGCCCCTCGTGCAGGGCGCGCATGCGCTGCTGGCCCACCGACAACGACGCCCCCAGCGTGTCCTGGGCCTGCGCGACCACCGCCGTCAGGTAGACGTCGACGTGCTTCGCGGCCACCGGACCCGCGGCCGGCGACGAGCCGCCGAAGTACAGCTCCGGCAGCGGGTCGGGCGCCTCGCGGGTGCGGGCGTCGCGGACGTCGTAGTACTCGCCCGTGAAGTCGAACCCGCCGTCCCACGCGCCCCGCACCACGGTGAGGAACTCGTCGGTGCGGGCGTAGCGCTGCTCCTGCGTGAGCCGGTCGCCGAAGCGCGCCTGCTCCGCCGGCTCCCCGCCGGTGACGACGTTGAGCAGGAGCCGCCCGTTCGACAGCCGCTGGTAGGTCGCGGCCATCTGCGCGGCGAGGGTCGGCTCGATCGAGCCGGGGCGGAACGCGACGAGGAACTTCAGCCGCGACGTCTCGCGCACCAGTGCCGCCGTGGTGAGCCACGCGTCCTCGCACCACGTGCCGGTGGGCGTCAGCACGCCCTCGTAGTCGAGCAGCTCGGCCGTGCGCGCCACCTGCGCGAGGTAGTCGATCGACGGCGGGCGGAACGCGTTGGCGGTGCCGGCTCGGCCACCCGGGTGGCCGAGGCCGCCGGGCACGCCGTGACCTCCGCCGACGAGCGTGCGCCCGTCGCCGGTCGTCGGCAGGAACCAGTGAAAGGCCGTCATGCGCCCGCCCCCTTCGCGGCGGCCAGCACGGCGTCGTCGTAGCGGTCGTCGAAGTAGTCGGCGAGGCTGACGTCGCGGCTCAGCTGGCCCTGCGCGACGAACGCGTCCCACATGTCCTGCTCCGACGGCACGGCCTCGGCGACCGGGATCGGCTGGTAGGTGCGGCGCCCGATGGCGCTCTCCGTCACGTCGGCGGGCAGGCCGGTCTCCTTGGCCCATGCCTTCGCCCACTCAGACCGGTGGGAGTTGGCCCACGCCTGCGCCCGCGCGAGCCGCTGCAGGTAGTCGCTAACGGCGGCCTCCGTGGCCGGGTCGTCGAGCGCGTCGTCGGAGGCCACCTGGAAGGCCAGGCCGTTCACGACGCCGTCGCCCGTCACCAGGACCTTCGCGCCGTTGGCCACCTCGGCCTGCGACGTGAACGGGTCCCAGATCGACCACGCGTCGACGTGCCCGCCGGTGAACGCCGCCAGACCCTCGGCCGGCTGGAGCCACACGGGGTCGATGTCGTCGAGGGTCAGTCCGGCGGTCTTCAGCTGCGCGAGCAGGTGGTAGTTCGCCGAGCTGCCCTTCGCGACGGCCACCTTCTTGCCCTCGAGGTCGGCCACCGAGGTCACGTCGGAGCCCTTCGGGACGACGATCGCGTCGCCCTGGGCGCCCTGCTTGGACGCCTGCACGACCTTGAGCTTCTTGTCCTGGTCGATGGCGAACAGCGGCGGCGTGTTGCCGACCCCGCCGACGTCGACGGCGCCGCTGGCGACCGCGTCGAGCAACGGCGGGCCCGACGTGAACGGCTTCCACTGCACGTCGTACTGCACGTCGTCGAGCTCGCCGGCGGCGGTGAGGAGCGCTTCGGAGCCGCCCTTCTGGTCGCCGACGACGAGCGTGACCTTGGACAGGTCGACCGTGCCGTCCGCGCCGACGGCGTCGGCGTTGGACGACCCTCCGCAGCCGGCGATCACCAGCGCGGCGGCGGCGAGGACGGCGGGCAGGGCGAGACGGGAGCGGTTCACGAGATGGCCTCCTGGGCGGTGCTGGTGAGGGTGGCGGACGAGGGGCGGACCCCGAGCTGGTCGAGCACGATGACCCGGTCGGCGAGCAGCAGGGCCTCGTCGACGTCGTGGGTCACCAGCAGCACCGACGCCCGGTGGCGCGCCCACACGCGCAGCAGCAGGTCGTGCATCTCGATGCGGGTCAGGGCGTCGAGCGCCGAGAACGGCTCGTCGAGGAGCAGCAGGCCCGGCTCGCTCACGAGCGCTCGGGCCAGCGAGGCGCGCTGAGCCTGTCCGCCGGACAGCGTCACGGGCCAGACGTCGGCCTTCTCCGTCAGCCCGACCTCGCCGAGCAGCTGCCGAGCCCGCTCGTCGCGCTCGCGCCGGCTGCCGGTCCGCAGGCCCAGGGCGACGTTCTGCGCCACCCGGCGCCACGGCAGCAGCCGCGGCTCCTGGAACGCCACGGAGGTGACGCCGTCGACCTCGGCCGTGCCGGCGTCGGGGGCGTCGAGGCCCGCCAGCAGGCGCAGCAGCGTCGACTTGCCCGAGCCGCTGCGCCCGAGCAGCGCGACGAGCTCGCCGGGCGCCACGTCGAGGTCGAGGTCGTCGAGCACCACGGTGTCGCCGAACGCGCGGCGCAGGCCGCGGACCTGGACGGTGGGCGGGACCGTCGGGGCACGCAGCGCTTGGGGTGCGTTCAGCCGAGTCGCCATGCGAGGGCCTTCCTCTCGAGGATGCGGACGAGCGCGTCGGTGAGCCTCGGCGGCGAGCACGTCGAACCAATCGGTCGCCCAGTTCCACCGGTCGAGCTCCGGCCAGGCGAAGGCCGCCCGCGCCGCGTCGAGGTACTTGGGGTCGACGCCGCGGATGCCGGCGAAGGTGTTGACGTAGAGCGGGAACGCGACGCCGAGCGCGATCAGCGCGTACTTCGGGGCCTCGTCGATGCCGAACCAGAGGATGAACAGCGGCAGCAGCCCGAAGTGCGGCAGGGTGCGCAGCATCTGCATGGGCGCGTCGACGACGTCCTCGCCCAGCCGGGACAGTCCCGCGACGACGGCGAGGCCGACGCCGACGACCGCGCCGAGGACGAAGCCCACGAGCACCCGGGTCACGGACACCTGGATGGCGTCCAGCAGCCGCCCGTCGGTCCACAGCCCCACGAGGGAGTCGAGGACGTTCAGGGGCGAGTCGAGCTTCTCGCGCGGCAGGACGCCGGTGCTCGACGCCAGCTGCCAGACGGCGAGCAGCGCCAGGGGGCTGATCGCCCGACGCCAGGCGCGGCGGGGCTGTCCTGGCCGCCGCGGCCGCCGGGTGCGGGCCAGAGGTGCGGTGAGTGACATGGCCGCCACCCTCGCCCGACCGTTCGAGCCCCTCGCGGGCTGCTCACGTCGTGGGCAGACCGTGGGACCCCTGCGACCTGTGCTATCCCGAGGTCACCACGGCACGTCGTCGCCGTGGCGGTCGAGGAAGCGCAGGCCCGCGCGCCCGCGCTGGGCCTCGATCGTGTCGACCAGCGGCGGGATGCTCTCGGACACCTCGAGCGTCGCGCCGGAGCCGCCCATGTGGGTCCGCACCCAGCCCGGCGCCAGCAGGAGGATGCTCCGAGAGCCGCCGGCCTGCCGCACGGCGTAGCTGCGCACCATCTGGTTGAGCGCGGCCTTCGTCGCGCGGTACACCTCGAAGCCGCCCGACGTGTTGTTCGCGACGCTGCCCTGGCCGGACGACATGACCGCGACGGTGCCGTCCGCGGCCACGAGGCCGTCGAGGCCCTCCACCGTGCGCCGTGGACCATCTGCTTGACGCGCTGCGGGGTGCCGAGAACCTCGACGGCCTCGCGGTGCCGCTCGGCGAGCGTGCGCAGGCCCGACGGGCCGTCGGACCGCTCGGTCGCCACCACGTGCGCCCCCCGCCCCACGTACTCCTCGACCACGGCCAGGCCCAGCCCCCGGGTCGCACCGACGACCAGCACCTTCCGGGTGGTCGCGCGGGTGTCGGTGTGGCGCGTGTCGGTGTCTCGCGTGTCGCTGCTGTTGTCCTTCATGGGTGCCCCCTGGGCTCGGCGACGAGCTTTCGCTCATCAGTTGTTGAGTCAACGCTAGCATGTCGCTCAACAGATGTAGAGTGAAGGGATGACGGACTCCCAGCCGACCCGCGCCCAGCGCCGCGAGGCGACCGCCGCACGCATCCTCGAGGCCGCCCAGGAGGAGTTCGGCACGCACGGCGACGGCGCCACCATCCGCGGCATCGCCCGGCGCGCCGGCGTCGACCCGTCGCTCGTGCTGCAGCACTACGGCTCGAAGCAGGCGCTGTTCGCCCTGGCGGTACGGCCCGTCGACGACCTCGACCACGACGACGTCCCGCGGCACCTGGAGGAGGTGCTCGACGTCCGCCTCCACGAGCTGCCCGCGCCGACCCGCGCGCTCCTGCGCTCGATGCTCACGTCGCCGCAGGCCGCGCAGGTCATGAGCACGTACCTGCAGGAGCGCGCAGCGACCCTCGCCGCGACCATGGACGACGAGCAGGCCGCGACCCGGGCCGCGCTCGTCGTCTCGAGCATCATGGGCGTCACGATCGCGCGACACTTCCTCGACCTGCCCGGCCTCTCCGACGCGAGTGGGAGCGACGTCGCCGAGCTGGTGGAGCGGTGGCTCGACCCCGGTCCCCACCGTCCGACGGGCGAGGGCTGAGCGCCGTCACCCGCCGGCGGACGGCCGCCACCGGCTGCGGTTGACCTTGCCGGTGTCGGGGCGCAGACGTTCGGCGACCCGTTGCCACGACCTCGGCCGTCGTTCGGGCGCCAGCCGCTCGGCCGCCCAGCGCTCGAGGTCGGCGAGGTCGGCGTCGGTCTCGACCACGGCGTGCACCACCTGGCCGAGCCGGTCGTCGTCGGCGGGCACCACGACGCAGGCCCGCACGTCCGGGTGGGCCTCGAGCACCCCTTCCACGTCGGCCGGGTATACGACCGTCCCCCCGGTCGTCACGACGTCCGCGAGCCGATCCTCGACGAAGAGGAAGCCGTCGGCGTCGAGGTACCCGACGTCGCCGAGGGTGTGCCAGCCGTCGCGGACGGTGGGCTCGGCGCCGACGTAGGAATAGGTGGGGTGGTCGCGCCGCATGAGGATCTCGCCGCGCTCGCCGGGCGCGCAGTCCTCGCCGTCGGTCCGGGCCACGCGGAAGCGGGTGCCGCCGCAACCGCGGCCGACCGAGCCCGGGTGCGCGAGCCACTCGGCGCCGGTGATCATGGCGACGCCCTGCGACTCGGTGCCGGCGTACACCTCGACCACCCGCTCCGGGCCGAGCCAGTCGATCCACGCGCGCTTGAGCCACGCGGGGCACCGGGCGCCGAGGTGCAGGACCTGCTCCAGGGACGACACGTCGGCCGCCGCGAGCGCGTCGGGTCCGAGCCGGTGGACCCGGTGCATCGTCGCGGGCACGAGCACCGACCACGTCACCCGGCGGCGCTCGACCAGGCGGAGCCACTCGGCGGGCTCGAACGTCGGCATGAGCACCAGCTCGTGCCCGGTCATGAGGCCGCGCATGGCGTACACGAAGGGTGCGGCGTGGAACAGCGGGCTCGCGACGAGCTGCACGGCGTGCCGCGGCACGAACGGCGCGACCGGACGGTCGAGGTCGACGGTCGCCGGCGCGGCGGCCCGCACGACCTTCGGCCGACCGGTGCTGCCGCTCGACGTCGGGGCCTTCCACGACGAGGCGACGGCGTCGGGCAGCGGACGCGGGTCGCCGTCGACCTCGCCGAGCCGCCCGTCGACGACGAGGGCCGGACCCGTCAGGTCGAGGACCGCCTGCCGCTCGGCGACGTCGAGCGTCGGGGCCAACGGCTGAGGCGTGGCGCCCAGCTTCCAGGCCGCGACGCACGCGCGGACCAGGTCGATCCCGCTCGGGAGCGCCACCGTGACCACGTCGTCGAGCCCCACCCGGTCCTGCCACGCCCGGGCCAGCCGGTTCGTGTCGTCCTCGAGCCGGCGACGGGTCCAGACGTCATCGCCGTCGTGCACCGCCACGGCGTCCGGCGACCGCTCCGCCAGCACGGCGAACGCTCGGCCGATGGGCAGGTCGGTCACGACGCGTGGCCTGCGTAGACCGCGAGGTGCGCCCGTGCCGCGGCGTCCCACGTGTAGGAGCGGGCGAGCTCGCGACCCGGTACCGCGTCGGTCGGGCCACGGAGCACCCCGTCGATGGCGTCGGCGATGCCGGCCGGGTCGGTCGCGAACGAGACGGTGGGCCCGAAGACCTCGCGCAGCACCGGGAGGTCGCGCGCCACCACGGGCACGCCCGCTGCGAGGGCCTCGAGCGCCGCCAGTCCGAACCCCTCCTTGGTCGACACGAAGGCCATGGTCCGCGCGGCCGCGACGAGCGACGGGAGCGCGTCGTCGTCGACCACGCCGAGCATCGTCGGCTCCACGCCCAGCTCCCGTGCGCGTCGGTCGAAGGCGGCGCGGTAGTCGCGGTAGTCGAAGAGCGTCTCCCCGCCCGCGAGGACGAGCCGCAGGTGCGGGTGCCGTGGTCGCAGCAGTGCGTACGCCTCGAGCAGGTCGATGCTGCCCTTGCGCGGCTCGATGCCCCCCACGGCCAGCACGTAGTGGCCCAGCTGGTCGCGCCACCGGTCGCGCTGCGACGCTGCCGCCGGCGACGCTGCCTGCTCGAACCGTCCGGCGTCGACGCCGTTCGCGATCACCACCGGCTGCGCGCCGTACTGCTGGCGCACCTCGCGGGCGACCGCCTCGGAGACGCACACGTGCCCGGCCGGCTCGAGCACCGCGCGGTCGTGGCAGGCCACGAGCTCGGGCGTCGTGAACGTGTCGAGGTGGTGGATCGTGCGCAGGCAGCGCAGGCCCGCCGCCAGCGCCGCGTTCGCGCTGATGCAGTCCTGCGCGTGCACGACGTCGTAGTCGGCGCCTCTCAGGGCGTCGCGCAGGGTGCGGATCGAGCGCAGGATGCGGGCGCCGACCGCCTCGCCGGGCACGTCGGGGAACGGCACGGGACGCAGCCCCACCGCCGGGTCGACGGCACGGAAGAAGGTGCGGTCCCCGCCGCGCGCGAGCGTCCACACGTCGACGTCGGCACCGGCCCGGGCGAGCGCCTCGGCGAGCGCGAGCGTGTGCACGACGCCGCCGCGCGGCTTGGTCGAGTACGTCAGCAGGGCCACCCTCATGACGGCTCGCGACCTGTCGTGACGTAGCTGTCGGGACGC
>LUMS01000505.1_pt1 | contig 9754 bp, 10 predicted proteins | sample 729711 | NCBI WGS metagenome assembly LUMS01 (sample SAMN03860298, study PRJNA289734) | marine metagenome | biome: seawater column; feature: ocean; material: water; isolation source: Red Sea water column Station 192 - depth 25m | place: Saudi Arabia: Red Sea | collected 2011-10-15 | depth 25 m | reverse complement strand
AGACGAGGTAATATCAATAGCTGTAAATAATTTAAAATTATTTATTTTATTTAGTAATTCGCCATCAATTTTTACATCTTGATCGATTTTTAACGCATACTCGCATTCTAAATTGGAATAAGGAATTTCTGAATATTCAATCGTACAATTAGAAGGTAAAATAGTTTCTTTAAAAATTTTACCTGGAACAGGCCCATCAAAGCCTTCCTCTTTTTGAACTTCTTTTGCAACTGCCCCTATTTTCCAACCTACTGTTTTTTTATCCAATTCTTCATAAAATAAATCTAAAGCTTTGTATGCTTCATCTCGATTTTTTGGAATTTCATTTTCACTGAACCCATTTAGATCAACTAAAGTTTTCTTCATCCATGCATTAGCTAGTTCTGTGCCCAACTTGTTCATAATAAAAATTATATTTAATTGATAAACTTCTTTAAATGATATTAATAGATTATGGAATTAACAATCGAAAAAGCCAAGTTTCATCAAATTTCCTTAAAACAAGTAAGCGAAGCTTTAAAAAAAGGTTTATCTAAAAATTATGTTGAAGTTGATGTTTCGATTGTTGAATGCCCTGATCTAAGAAAATGGGATTGCCCTGGCTATGTCTTGCTTAGAGGGTCACTGCGGAGAGCTTGTTATTAATGAAAATTTAATAACGAACGAGTCAAGATCTATAATTGCTCAGGTAGATAAAAATAATAAATGTAAATCAACTCCTTACAATCACCGAAAACATGGCGGACTAGGAAATATCTATTACTCCGAAGGAAAAAAAGGAGATGTTATAAAAATTAAAATTAAAGGAAGGTCAGGTGAGCAAGGCTCTTTACCTCAATCTATGAGAACTGCATTAATTGAAAATTTACAAACAAACTTAAGTGTTGCGCTGGGTGGTGTGTTTAGGATCTTAAATGGTAAGATTAAATCCCATGTCCAACCAGACTATGCAGATATAAAACACGAATATTATGATCCAAAACAAATGAAATGTGTTAAGGATTTTTTACAATTTTACGAACCTATAGGGCCACATTTTCAATGCTATTCAGTTTTATGGACTAATGATCCCTCTGGAGGAAAATTAGATTTAAGAGAGTCAGGAGAACACACTCATTTTCATTCTTATAAAGGTGCTCAAGATGCCGGCCACTATCATTTCGATGTAACGCCTGATGAAATTGAATATGAATGTTATTTTAATATTGCAGAGGAAGTTCACAGAGTTAATAATATATATAAAGAATTGAGATAAAAATTAATCTTTTTTAATTGGTATAGTTGGGTGTCTCGCAGTAGATGTAACAATATTTTTCTTTAACTTCATTTCTCTCATAACTATGTAAAGTCCAGCTGCAATAATTATTGCATTTCCTACATAATTATTAATTGTGGGAATTTCGCCAAACACTATGTAACCTAGCAACACTCCTGCAAATATCTGAACATAAATAATCGATCCAAAAATAGCGCCAGGAAGATGTCTTGCTGCATTAATTACTAAAATCATCGCTGTTCCTCTAAAAATGCCAGAGATACCATTTAAAACTAAATCATTAAAATTCATAGTTTTAAAGGAAAAGATTACAAATATGCCTGAAAATATAATCATTAATATTTTTCCATATATGATAAATGAAAATATACTTTCCTGATATCCGTATTTTCTAACAATCAGATAGCTAGCTGCTGCGCAAAGTGGGCATAATAAAGCTACAAAAACATATGCATCAATTTTTGAGCCAAATGGATCAATTGAGATTAAAGCTCCTACTAATCCAAAGATAATTGCAGTAAACCTTTTCCATCTCACTACCTCATTTAAAAAAAGTACTGAACCAATCGTTATGATTAATGGAGTTAAAAAAACAATGCTGTACATTGTAACCATTGGCATTAAATAAAATCCTGTGTAAGCAAAGAAAACTGCTAGTGCCATTGTTAAGGATCTAAAAAAATGTACTTTAAAATTTGCGCCCTTTAATTTATTCCATCCATCTAAAGTTTGTGTATAAAGTATTACAGGTATTAAGGCGAACCAAGAATTAACAAAAATAATTTGAGTAATTTTATAATCTTCTGCAATATATTTTACTATTGCATCTTGAGAAACAAACAAAAAATAACCTAAACAGGCGAGAAAAAACTCTGGGAGATAATTTTTCTCCGATGTTGATGAACTCATTAAATAATATTCGCTAAATCTCTTTTAGTTCCTTTGAAAGTAGGAAGAGGATATTTATAAGACCATTTTCTTGGAATGCATTTTACTTTAGCTTTTTCCCATAAAGCAATCCATTGTTTGTAATTTTGTACATTTATGTTGTTTTTGTTTTTACTTTTAACAATAAAATTAGGCAATGGATCCCTTCCTGAAGGCTGACCTGCTTTATTATATCTCAAGTCCATACTTATTCTAAAATTTTTTGATTTATTTGGTAGTGAACAATGAAGTAAATATCTATTTAATAATATTATATCGCCGACATCAGCTTCAAGAGGTACGGTAGACAACTTATCAATTATTTCTTTGCCTCTAACTTCTACTTGTCCCTTACTTCCATAATCATGGTTAACAAGTCCAAATTTATGACTTTCTTTTACAGCAAGCATACAGCCATTTTCTATTCTTGTTTTAGTAAAAGGTATCCAACAAGTTACTAATTCAGTACCCTTCTGTCCTTTTTTATTCATAACGCCAGCATCTTGATGCCAAGGTGTTCTTCCAACTAGGCCGTCATTTAAATTCTTTTTTGAAACATTTTTTTCAGGTTGTTTAATTCTTGAATTTTGACAAGGATTAGAAGCTATTTCGGGACCTAGAATTTTTTCAATCTTATTTAAAATCTTTTTATTATTAATTAAATTCCATATTGATTGACTTGCAAAAAAATCACTATTAGCGTTTATGTTTTTTTCAGGAAGTCTAATGTTAAAATATTGGTCAAGCTCGGGAATATCTAAAGAAACCAAATATGAGTATTTTTTCTTAAACTCATAATTTAATACTTTCACTTTATGATTTTTTGGAACGAATCTATGAATAAGCCTATCCATGATAAAAGCCATATCATTCAAAATTGGCTCTAAATCCTCTTTATAATTTAAAACGCCTTTTAATCTTATGAAACCTTGTTTCTCAAAAATTCTCTTAATATTTTGGCTCATTGAATTGATAGCACTAATTTGAAAATATTATCAAACTCATTTTAGACTGCAAGAGCTTTTCTCATCTCTTCGTCATTCATCTTTTTACCCAGATAGGCTTCTATTACTGCATTATCGTCTTTAACTTGACTAGGTGTTCCCTCGGCAATTTTTTGCCCGTGATCGAGAACTGTCACAGTATTACAGGTATCCATAACTACTTTTAATATGTGCTCTATTATAATAAGTGTTAATCCATACTTGTCTTTTAACTGCATGATTATCTTCATAAGATTATCAACGTTAACTGGAGATAGTCCTGCTGCAGGTTCATCTAACATCAATAATTTTGGTTTCATGGCTATTGCTCTAGCTAAAACTAACAAACGTCTTTGGCCTCCAGATAACTCACTTGCATTTAATTCTGCATAATCTGCGAGACCTACAAAGGATAATAGTTCCATCATTTCATCTTTGATTTCTTTTTCCTGATCCCAAATTTTCTTTCTTCCAATTACAGCATCAAAAAATTTATATTTTACTCTTGTGTGGTAGCCAGACATAACATTATTAATTACTGACATATCTTGGTAAAGTCTTAATAGCTGGAAAGTTCTAGATAAACCCAACGCTCCAATCTTATGAGGAGGTTCATTGGTAATATCATGACCATCGAATTCAATATAACTACCTGGATCAGGATCATAAACACCGGAAACTAAATTAAAAAAAGTGCTTTTTCCTGAACCGTTAGGGCCTATTATCCCTCTGATTTCTCCAGCTGGTAACTCGAAGTCAACTTTATTAATAGCTTTTAAACCACCAAAAGCTTTCATTAAATTTTTTGTTTTAAGCAACATTACTTGCCTTCCTCAACTTTCTTTTTTTTAAATCTTTTATCTATAAATATCTTATCTATAAATCCACCAATACCTTTTGGCATGAATAAAATTGTTAAAACAATTGTTAAGCCAAATATAAATAGTTGATACTCATAAAGAGGACGAGTTAAATCATAGACAATTGTAATTATTATTGCTCCTATTATTCCACCCCAAATATGCCCTAGGCCTCCAAAAACAACCATTGCTAAAAAAGTTACCATCTCAATAACTGTATAATTATTTGGATGGATATAACCTGGTGGAAGGTGCGCATATACAGCTCCAGCAGCTCCAGCAAACATTGCACTTAATATGAAAGCTAAGATTTTATATTTTTTTATATCTATTCCAGACGCTGCTGCAGAAATTGGATCTTCTCTTACTGACATAAATGCTCTTCCAATAGAGGATTTTAAAATACTGTAAGAAAAGTAAACTGCAATTATCATAACTGGCAGAGATATATAATAATATTTATCTGGTGTATCGAATGGAACTCCAAAGATTACAGGTTGAGAAATACTTGAAATTCCATATGTTGAATTAAAAAATTCTCCGTTCTCAATAAATAATCTTATTGCTTCTCCCCCTCCTAATGTGGCTAAAGCTAAATAAGGTCCTTCTAATCTAAATGATGGAATTCCAAAAGCTATTCCAAATAACCCTGTTACTATGATCGCTGCTGGTAAAGTCATCCATAAGTCAGAACCTAAATACATAAACATACATCCAGCTGTGTAAGAGCCAACTGCATATAAACCAACGTGTCCTACAGTGACCTGACCGCAATAGCCTTTAACAATGTTTAGTCCCGCAGCAACTATTATATTTATAAATATTAAGCTTGATAAGTGTGATTGATATAAATCAGTAAAAAAAATTGATGGTACAGTTAAAAGTATTAAATAAGCGATTATAAAACCTAAAAATGGGTACTGCCTTATTATTTTCTTAAATTTTTCCATTAACCTGCCTCTCTCATTAAATAATCAGAGTCATGTGAAGAAGTTAGCAATTTTTTATTAGTTTTTTTTATTTTCGGTAAATAGCTGACATTTTTATATCTCCAAACAACTGGTTTGCTTAGTGCATAACTTCCATATATAAAAAATCTTTTTTTCCCTTTAATCTCTTTAAATAATGAGACACCGTGATATGAATTAGGAGTAGATTGAAAGAAAATTACACTACCTTTTGATGGGGTAAATTCTTTTACTTTTACAAGTTCAGAAATACTCGGAAATCTTTTAAAACTTTTTCTAAATTTCATATTTGTCCTTTTTTTAAAAATAGATAATGCTCCACCATTTTTTTTTGGTATGTCGTTTAAGTAAATTAGGAAATTATAAAGTCTTGTAACATCATCTCTATGTGGCCTCAATCTGTAACCACCTCTAGATACCGAAAAATCTATGTCTAAATTTACATTTGGATTTTTATAAGTCTTTCCTAGCATTTTCATTAGTTCTTTAGAATTCATTAATTTTTTATTAGTAAATTTTTCTCTTAAAAATTTTTGTGGCAAAAACGTATTGGACCAACCGTAATTCTTAAAGGTTTTTTTAAATCTTTTTTCAACTTTTTTGTAAAAGGACTGACTATTAAATTGTTTATACAATTTATTAGATAGTTTTGACTTTTTTAAATAATTTTTAAAGTTGCTTGATCCTTTATTGATTCTATTTCTTCCACCTTGTATTAAGTCATCAAACGCATTTGCATTTTTGATTTCATTAATAAGTTTATCGCAATCTTTTTTTGAAATAATTCCTTTGCCAACCATCACAGGAAAGTTGCTTTTCACTTTCATTAATCCATTAACATTTATCATTTTTATGATTCCCTTAGAAAAATGAGCGGTGTATTAAACACCGCTCATAAATTTTTTTAATTATAGACCGTCACTTGGGTTGAATGTAACTGTACCAGCAACTGCTGTTTTCCAGTTTTTTCCACCTCTTGAGTATTTGATCATAACTGGTGTTTTGTTACCATCTCTACACTCTGGTGAACCATTCGCACAAAAACTAATTGGTCCTGAAGCTAATCCAGTAAAATTAGTTATGCCAGCGATAGCATCTCTGACAGCTAACCTATCAGCAGCTAAATCACCTGTGAATTTAGCAGAAGCTTTTGTTAATGCTGGTTTAAGCATATCTAAAAGATCTTGCATTTGTGAAAAGTCATGACCTGGTGTTACACCATAAGTACTTTTGATCTTCTTCACAAATTTTTTAGCGATTGGTCTTGTGTCTGAAGCAGCGAAAGCAGCTGAGTAAACAACTCCAACTGCAGCTTTACCTGCGTTTGTTGGCACTTCTACTTTTGAAGCTACCGAGTTTGCTACTCTGTGCACGCTTTTTGGTATTCCAACTTCATATGATTGAACAAGCATACGAACTGTTTCATCAACTAGACCAGATAAAACTATTACATCTGGGTTAGTAGCTTTAGCTTTCATTAAGTAAGATCTAAAGTCAGTTTCTTTTTCACCGGCTTGAACTGCATAAGTTGGTTCAACTCCGTACTCGTCTTTCATATATTGTATCATCTCTTTAGCAAAAACCATGCTGGCTTGGTCAGGCACATAGATATACGCTATCTTTTTACCTTGTTGCTCAGCAGTGAATTTACCTTGTACAAGTTTATAAAATCTAGAAGATACTGGTACTCTGAATATATATTCACTTCCCTGCATAGTGATTTTAGAACTTGTAGAGTGAGGTATAATTTGCGGAACTTTTGCTTTAGTTATAACTGGAACCATTGGTAATGTTACAGAACTACAGCTTGATCCGATTATCACGTGAACTTTGTCTTGGTAGGCAAGTTTTGTAGCATTCGCTACACCTTTTTCTGATTTACACTCATCGTTATAGAGAGTTAAATCAATTTTTCTACCATTGATACCGCCCTCTTTATTCCACATCTCTACAGTATCAGTTATTAATTCACCGTGTTTATATCCAACATCAGATAACATTCTAAATGAAACACCAATTTTGATGTCATTTGCTTGTGCTATTGATGATAGGGCTAATCCAGCAGTGAATACTAGTGTCGAAAAAATAACTTTTAATTTTTTCATATTTCCCTCTTTCTTTTTTATTTCAACTCTTCGGCGTTTTTTATTGACGTCAAAGAACAAATTTAATTAAATACATTAAATAAAATATAGTTTTTTAAATCAAGTGTTATATGCTTAAAATAGATGGTCTAGTTTCTGGCTACGGGTCAGTGCAAATTCTAAATGGTGCAAACATGAAAGTAGATGCACAATCCATAGTTGCATTACTGGGCGGAAATGGTACAGGTAAATCTACAATTTTAAAAGCTTGTTCTGGATTAATTAGATCTTGGAGTGGAAGTATTAACTTTGATGGAGAAGATATTCATAACAACCCGCCAAATTCAAAACAAAAATTAAAAGATAATCTTGATAAAGTGTTCGATTATTTTCCAAGATTAAATGAAAGAAAAAATCAATTAGCAGCAACGCTATCAGGTGGTGAATTACAAATGTTATGTATAGGAAGAGGGTTAATGTCTAATCCTAAAATGATAATGCTGGATGAGCCAAGTGCAGCTTTAGCTCCTCAAATCGTTTTGGATATTTTTAAAAATATAAATCGAATAAGAAAAGATGGCTTAACAGTATTAGTAGTTGAGCAAAATGTAAGAATGGCATTATTACTAGCTGATTACGGTTATGTGATCAAAGATGGTGTTATTAAAGTTGAGGGTGAGTCTAAAAAGCTAATGTACGATGATACTGTAAAAGACTCTTATCTAGGAGGCGGAGGAACTACTGCAAATGTTTAAAACATTTAAATTTACAAGAAAAGTTGAAAATATTTTAATGCTAATATTTACGGCAATTTTCTTAATTTATATCAGCTTAAGTCCTGACATGAGCATTGACTCCTTAAAAGGAGTATTAGTCATTGGTGTTACCGTTGGAATTATCTACGGCTTAGTAGCAGTAGGTATATCCCTTATTTATACCGGTTTAGATGTTGTTAATTTCTCTCACGGAGAATTTTTTATGATAGGTGCCTTTACTGGTTTAACAGTTTACAACTTTCTTGTAGATGGTGAGTTAATATATGCAATTTTTCCTGAAGCTTATGGTGTCGTTGGTTATGTAATAGGATTATTTTTTGCCTTTGTATTAATGGGTCTTTTTGGAGTTTTAATAGAGAGAATATTTTTAAGACCTTTAACTAAAAAAGGTGGTGGATATACAGTAGCTGGAATGGGAATAATCATTTGTGGGTTTGGTTTATCTGTAATACTTCAAAATATCGCATATTTAATTTGGAATCCAACTGCACATCCCTTTCATGCAGACTTGGGTTTACCAATTAATATAGCTGGAATTACATTACCTATGACATATTTATGGATGTTAGTTACTGGTTTTGTTGTAGCTGGAGCACTTTACTTCTTCCTGAATAAAACAAAAATGGGGTTAGGCGTAAGAGCAGTAGCATTTTCAAAAGACATCTCTAATTTAGTAGGAATAAATGTTCCACTTTATATCTCAATAATTTTTGGTATTGCTTGCGCCCTAGCAGGTATAGCTGGAACATTGGTAGGACCAACTTATCAAGTTGTAGTTTACATGGGGTATATTATACTTTTAAAAGCCTTTGCCTCTGCAGTAGTTGGTGGATTTGGAAGTTTACCAGGAGCTATTGTAGGAGGTTTTACAGTTGGGCTATTTGAAACTGCTTGCTCATTTTTTATTTCTGGTAGTCATAAAGATGCCTATGCGTTTTTACTTATGGTAGTTGTGTTATTAATTAAACCAACTGGTTTTTTTGGTGTTCAAGTAAAAATGAAAGCTTAATGATAAAGAAAGATACAAAAGTTGCAGTATTAGGTGCTGGTGCTATGGGCTGTCTTTTTGGCGGGTTGTTAGCTGAAAAAGGTTTAGAAGTTCATCTTATTGATGTTTGGAAAGAACATGTAGACGAAATTAATAGTAAAGGTTTAAAAATGATGGGTCATGGCGGAGATAGGACAATAAAGATTCATGCTACGACTGATCCAAAAACTTTAAAACCAGTAGATGCAATAATTATTATGTGTAAAGCTACAGCTTTAGAGCAAGCTTTATCCAATTCAAAAAATATTATTGGAGATAATACAATGCTAATGTCATTTCAAAATGGTATTGGGCATGAAGAAATCATGCAAAAAATAGCTGGTAAAGAAAAAGTTTTAGGTGGCTCCACAACACAAGCTTCTAGTATTCAAGGTCCTGGAATAATTCAAAATCATGCAAGTTTACCCTCATGGATTGGTGAATACGAAGGTGGTTCAAGTGATAGAGTAAAAGATTTAGCTGAAACTTTTACTGCACATGGCTTAGAAACTATTGCAGAAGAAAATATCAAAAGAAGAAAATGGATGAAATTATTTGCTTTAACAGCAATTGGTCCATTATCAGCAATATTTGATTTACATCATACAGATTTATACATCGCAAATAAAAATCAAACTATGTCTCGAAAATTAGGTAAAGATATTATTCTTGAAACTAGAGAAGTAGCTAAAGCTGATGGAGTTGATGTTAGTGAAAGTGATTGTTTAGAAATGTTCAATAGAATAGTAGACTCAAGACAAACTAATAAATCATCTATGGCATTTGATGTTGTAAAGCATAGAAAAACAGAAATTGATTTCATAAGTGGAGCTGTTTCTAAAATTGGAAAAAA
>LUMS01001093.1_pt1 | contig 9824 bp, 8 predicted proteins | sample 729711 | NCBI WGS metagenome assembly LUMS01 (sample SAMN03860298, study PRJNA289734) | marine metagenome | biome: seawater column; feature: ocean; material: water; isolation source: Red Sea water column Station 192 - depth 25m | place: Saudi Arabia: Red Sea | collected 2011-10-15 | depth 25 m | reverse complement strand
CCGCCGGCCCGCGGCGGCCTCGGCGTCGACCACGCGACGCGCGTCGTCCGCAGTCACGGCCAACGGCTTCTCGCAGAGCACGTGCTTGCCGGCCTCGATGCCGGCGACCGCGAGGTCGGCGTGCGTGAAGTCGGGCGAGGCGACGACGAACGCGTCGACGTCGGCCACGAGCGCCTCGGCGCTGTCGGCGGCCTCGGCGCCGACGCCGTGGGCCACCTGCTTGGCGCGCTCGGTGTCCATGTCGAAGACGCGCACGACCTCGGCGCCGGGCACCGACGTGGCGAGCGTGCGCGCGTGCGCCGCTCCCATCGCGCCGGCGCCGACGACGCCCACGCGCCGCCTGGTGTTGCTCACAGTCGTACCCACTTCTTCTCGTCGCTGGAGGTGATCATGGCGTCGACGACCCGCGCCGCCGACAGGGCGTCGTGGACGGTCGCGCCGACGGGCTTGCCGTTCGCGATCGCCTCCCCGAGCCGGCGGGCCTCCACGACCTTGAGGTCGTCGAAGCCCATGGGATTGTTGGCGCCGGGCTGGAAGACGCCCAGCTCGCCGTCGCCGGGAGTGGCGTAGCGCGTCGTGGAGAACGCGTTGAGGTAGGCGCCGTCGGCGCCCCGCGTGCTCACCTGGAGCTCGTTCATGCGGCGGAAGTCCCACGACAGCGAGCCCTCGGTGCCGTGCACCTCCAGGCCGTACCGGTTCTGCTCGCCCACGGCCACGCGGCTCGACTCGAGCACGGCGCGCGAGCCGTCGGCGAGGCGCAGGAGCGCGCTGACGTAGTCCTCGTTCTCGACGTCGCCCAGCTCCCCCGCGCCCTTCTCGTAGTGCATCGCACCGGCGACGGCCTCGCGACGCTGCGCGATGAACGTGGCGCGGTCGACGACGAGCTCCTCGACGTCGGCCACCACGTGGCGCAGCAGGTCGGCGGCGCTCAAAGGCGTCGCGTCCTGCGGGCTTCTCGACCCACAGGTGCTTGCCCGCCTGGGCCGCGGCCACCGCGACGTCGCGGTGGATGAAGTTCGGACCGGTCACGCACACGACGTCGACGTCGTCGCGCGTGACGAGCGACTGCCAGTCGGTGTGCACGTGCTCGAAGCCGAGCGCGTCCACCGCCCGCCGGGTCCGCTCGTCGTCGACGGGCTCGGCCACGGCGACGAGCCGCGGCCGCAGCGGGGCGTCCGGGTAGTGGTGCAGCAGGCGCGTCATCGCCCGCGCGTGCACCTGGCCCATCCAGCCCAGCCCGACCACGCCGACGCGCAGCTCCGGGCGCCGCGTGGTCTCCTGCGTCACGCCCCCACCTCGTCCTTCAGCTGCTGCGCCACGGCCGAGTCGGTGCCCATAGTGCGCTCCAGCTCGTGCGCCAGCGACTCCAGCTCGGCGCCGCCGGCCATCATCGACGTCAGGTCGTCGAGCGTCATCTCGCTCTTCGGGAAGTCGCCCATGCTCTTGCCGCGACGCAGCAGCATGAAGCGGTCGCCGACCGGGTAGGCGTGGTGCGGGTTGTGCGTGATGAACACGACGCCGAGGCCACGCTCGCGGGCCTTCGCGATGTACTTGAGCACGACGCCCGACTGCTTGACGCCGAGCGCGGCGGTCGGCTCGTCGAGGATCAGCACCCGTGCGCCGAAGTAGACGGCGCGCGCGATCGCGACGCACTGGCGCTCACCACCGGACAGCGTGCCGATGGGCTGGTCGACGTCGCGCAGGTCGATCCCCATGGCGGCCAGCTCGGCCTTCGTCGTGCGCTTCATGAAGTCGACGTCCATGTGCTTGAACGGGCCGAACCCCTTGCTCGGCTCCGAGCCGAGGAAGAAGTTGCGCCAGACCGGCATGAGCGGGACGACCGCGAGGTCCTGGTAGACCGTCGCGATGCCCGCGTCGAGCGCCTCGCGGGGGTTGGAGAACGTCGTCGCCTTGCCATCGACCCGCAGCTCTCCGTCGGTGTGCTCGTGCGCACCGGCGAGGATCTTGATGAAGGTCGACTTGCCGGCGCCGTTGTCGCCGAGGACGCAGGTGACCTCGCCGGCCTTCACCGAGGTGGTGACGTCGGACAGCGCGATGATGCTGCCGTACCGCTTGCCGATGTCGACGACCTCGATGAGGGGGGTGCCGGGCGCGGCGCCCTCCTGGCCGGTCGTGGTGTGCTTCGGGGTGTCGTTCGTCATCGTGACGTCTCCGCTCGGGTCCGGACCCAGTTGTTGAGGAGCACGGCGGCCAGCAGCATGGCGCCGAGGAAGGTGCGCAGCCAGTTGGTGTCCCACTGCGCGAAGGTGATGCCCTGGAAGGTCATGCCGTAGATCAGCGCGCCCAGGGCCGCACCGATCGCCGAGCCGTAGCCGCCAGTGAGGAGGCAGCCGCCGACCACGGCGCAGATGATGTAGATGAACTCCTGGCCGACGCCGGTGTTCGCCTGCACCGTGGAGGTGCGGAACAGCGAGATCATGCCGACGAGCCAGCCGGCCGCGGCCGTCGTCATGAAGAGCCCGATCTTGGTCTTGAGCACCGGCACACCGACCTGGCGCGCGGACTGCTGGGCGCCGCCGACCGCGAAGATCCAGTTGCCGGCCTTGGTGCGCAGCAGGACCCAGGTGGCGATCGCGGTGACCGCGAGCCACCACAGCACCGAGACGTAGAACGTGCCGCCCGCGATCGTGAACGACGCGCCGAAGACCGGCTGGATGCTGTCGTAGAAGGGCACGTCGGTCATGCCCTGGATGGTCACCTGGCCGATGATCAGCTTCGTCACCGCGAGGTCGATGCCCTGCAGGATGAAGAACGTGCCGAGCGTGATGATGAAGCTCGGCAGGCCGGTGCGCATGACCATGTAGCCGTTGAAGGCGCCCACGGCGAGCGCGAGGAGGAGCGCGATGAGCACCGCGGCCCAGATGTTGAGTCCGTAGTTCGTGGTCAGGATGCCGACCACGAGGGCGGTGAAGCCGGTCATGACGCCGGCGGAGAGGTCGAACTCGCCGCCGATCATGAGCAGGGCCACCGCGACGGCCATGATGCCGAAGGTCGAGGCGGACTCCAGCCACACGCCGGCACCGGCCGTGGTGAGGAAGCGGTCGCTGTTGAGCGAGAAGAAGATCATGACGGCGATGGCCGCGACGGCGGCGCCCATCTCCGGGCGGGTCAGGAGACGCGACACCGTCGACGTGGTCGCCAGTCTCTCGTCTGGTGCTGCCGTGGCTGTCGTCATGACAGCTCCTTTCGTGGGGCCCGGCGGGGGCCGAGCGGGATCGTACGGGTGGGGCGGTGCGCGGGGTGCTGGTCGGCGGGCGGGGCCGCCGGGGTGGGACGGGGACGATCCCCCGGATCGTCCCCGTCCCCCGGGGTCAGCGCGTGCCCTGCGAGGCGAACTTCGCCACGTCGGCCGCGTTGTCCTTCGTGACGAACGCGGGGCCGGAGTTGATCGGCTGGCCACCGCCCACGTCGTTGCCGTTGATCGACTTCAGGTACAGCGTCGTGACGCCGAGGAAGCCCTGGACGTAGGGCTGCTGGTCGACGGCGAACAGGATGCTGCCGGCCTCGATGTCCTTCACGACGTCCTCGGAGAGGTCGAAGGTGGCGACCTTGGCGTCCGAGCCGGACTCGTCCACGGCGCCGACGGCGTCGATCGCGTACTGGCCGCCGAGCGTCAGCACGGCGTCGATGCTGTCGTCGGACTGCAGCTTGGACTTGATGGTCGCCTTGACCTCGGCGTCGTTCGTGCCGTCGACCTGGATGTTGGTCATCTTCCCACCGAAGGTCGACGCGGCAGCCTTGCAGCGCTCCTCCAGACCGACGTTGCCGGCCTCCTGGATGACGCAGATGCCGTTCTTCAGACCGGCCTCCTTGAGCTTCTCGCCGACGGCCTCGCCGGCGATCGTCTCGGACTGGCCGATGTGCGTGATCGCGCCGAACTCCTTGAAGCGGTCGACACCGGAGTTGATCGTCACGACGGGGATGCCCGCGGCGACGGCCTTCTTGATGCTCGACTCGAGGCCGTCGGGGTTGGCCATCGAGACGACGATGCCGTTGACCTTCTGCGCGACGGCGTTGTCGATCAGCTGCGACTGCTTGGCCGGGTCGGGGTCGGCGTTGTAGTCGACCTTGACGCCGTAGTCGTCACCGGCGCGCTCGGCACCGGACTTGACGCGGTCCCAGAACGCGTCGCCGGGTCCGGAGTGCGTGATGACCGCGTAGGTGAGGTCCTTCGTGTCGCTGGACGCTCCGGTGTCCTCCTTGCCGGTGCCCGAGCAGGCGGCGAGCAGCGATCCGGCGAGGATCACCGCGCCGATGACCTTGAGCTTCTTCATGGTGGGGGTTTCCTTCTCTTTCTGGGCCCGGCGTCAGTGAGCCGTCGGGAAATGGAGGGCGGCGAGGGACTCCTCGCTCACGTGCGGCCACCGGGCGGTGACCACCTTCGCGCGGGTGTAGAAGCGGATGCCCTCGGGACCGTGGACGTGGTGGTCACCGAAGAGCGAGTCCTTCCAGCCTCCGAAGGAGTGGAAGGCCATGGGCACGGGGACGGGGACGTTGATCCCGATCATGCCCACCTGCACCCGACGCTGGAACGTCCGGGCCACCTCTCCCGAGGAGGTGAACACCGCCGTCCCGTTGCCGTAGGGGTTGCTGTTGATGAGGTCGAGCGCCTCGTCGAGGCTGTCGACCCGCAGGACCGCGAGGACGGGTCCGAAGATCTCGTCGGTGTAGACGCTCATGTCGGTCGTGACGTGGTCGATGAGCGTCGGGCCGACGAAGAAGCCCTCCTCGTGGTCCTCGACGACGAGGTCGCGGCCGTCGACGACGACCTTCGCTCCGGCGGACTCGCCCTGCCCGATGTAGTCGACGATGCGGTCGCGCGACGCCTTGGTCACGACGGGACCCATGCCGGCGGCCATGCAGCGCTGGCCTGCCGAGCCGTAGCCGGCGGCGACGATGTGGTCGGCGGCGAAGTCGAGGTCGGCGTCGGGCATGACCACCGCGTGGTTCTTGGCGCCGCCGAGGGCCTGGACGCGCTTGCCGGAGGCGGAGGCACGCTCGTGCACGTACTTCGCGATCGGCGTGGAGCCGACGAAGGAGACCCCGTCGACGTCGGCGTGGTCGAGGAGCGCGTCGACGGCCACCTTGTCGCCGTGCACGACGTTGAAGACGCCGTCGGGCAGACCGGCCTCTTGGTAGAGCCGCGCGACCATGGCCGACGCGCCGGGCACCCGCTCGGACGGCTTGAGCACGAACGTGTTGCCGGTGGCGATCGCGACCGGGTGCATCCACAGCGGCACCATGATCGGGAAGTTGAACGGCGTGATGCCCGCGACCACGCCGAGCGGCTGGCGGAAGGAGTAGGAGTCGACCGAGCCGGAGACCTGGTCGTTGTACTCGCCCTTGAGCAGCTGCGGGATGCCGCACGCGAACTCGACGACCTCGCGACCGCGGACGACCTCGCCGCGTGCGTCGTCGAGGGTCTTGCCGTGCTCGGCGCTGATGACCTGCGCGAGCTCCTCCTCGCGCTCCACGAGCAGCTGGCGGAAGGCGAACATGACACGTGAGCGGGCCGTCACGGACGTCTCGCTCCACGTCGTGAACGCGGTGCGCGCTGCCTGGACGGCGGCGTCGACGTCCTCGACGGAGGCCAGGCGGACGCCCTTCTGCGGCGTGCCGAGGGCCGGGTCGTACACGTCGCCGACGCGCTCGGAGGTGCCGGCGACGCTCTGTCCGCCGATCCAGTGGTCGTAGGTGGTCTCGTACGTCATCGGGAGGTGTCCTCGCTCTGCTGTGCGGTGGAAGGGGTGTCGGTGGGCGCCAAGTGGTGGCGCTGGTCGGCCTTGTGCTGCTCGTAGGTGGTGCGGGCCTCGCGGGTGGAGTCGAGCGCGGAGACCTCGGCGACCGGCACGTCCCACCAGGCCGGGCTGGAGGGCGCAGGCACGAGCGGGTCGGTCTCGACGTGGATCACGGTCGTCCGCGGGGACTCCTTGGCCTTCACCACCGCCGAGCGGAGGTCGTCGAGGCTGCTCGCGACGACCACGTCGGCGCCGAGGCTCGCCGCGTTCGCCGCGAGGTCGACCGGCAGGACGTCGCCGTCGAGGCCGGTGTCGGTGCGGTAGCGGTAGCGGGTGCCGAAGCGCTGCGAGCCGAGGCTCTGCGACAGGGCGCCGATCGAGGCGTAGCCGTGGTTCTGCACCAGCACGACGATGATCTTCACGCCCTCGGCCACCGCGGTGACCAGCTCGGTGTTCATCATCAGGTACGAGCCGTCGCCGACCATGACGAACACGTCGCGGTCGTCGTCGGTGCCCTCGCGGGCCTGGTCGAGCGCGGCCATCTTGACGCCGAGACCGCCGGCGATCTCGTAGCCCATGCAGGAGAACCCGTACTCGACGTGGTAGCCCTTGCGGTCGCGCGTGCGCCACAGCTTGTGCAGGTCGCCGGGCATCGAGCCGGCCGCGCAGAGCACGACGTCGCGCGGGTCGGACGTCTCGTTGACGACACCGAGGACGGCGGACTGGACGAGTCGCGTGTCGCCCGAGATGGCCTGGTGCGACGCCTCGACGACCTCGTCCCACTCCTGCGCCAGGGCCGTGTTGCGCTCGGCGTAGGCGTCGTCGACGCGCCAGCCGTCGAGGGCCTCGGTGAGCGCCTCGAGCGCCTCGCGGGCGTCGGCCACGAGCGTGGCGGCCGACAGCTTGAGCGCGTCGATGCGGGCGACGTTGACGTTGACGAAGCGGACGCCCTCGGCGGCGAACACGGTGCGCGAGGCGGTCGTGAAGTCGCTGTACCGGGTGCCGACGCCGATGACGAGGTCGGCCTCCGCGGCCACGGCGTCGGCGGCGGTGGTGCCGGTGGCCCCGATCGCACCGAGCGCCTGCGGGTGGTCGTACGGCAGCGAGCCCTTGCCGGCCTGCGTCTCGCCCACCGGGATGCCGGTCGCCGCCGCGAACGCGGCGAGGGTGGCGTCGGCGCCGGCGTAGATCACGCCGCCGCCGGCGACGACGAGCGGACGCCGGCTGGCCTTGATGGCCGCGACGGCGCGCTCGAGCTCGGCGGGCTGCGGGACCGGCCGACCGACGTGCCAGACGCGGGTCTCGAACAGCTCGACCGGCCAGTCGTAGGCCTCGGCCTGCACGTCCTGCGGCAGGCAGAGGGTGACGGCACCGGTGTCGGCGGGGTCGGTGAGCACCCGCATGGCCTGCAGCAGCGCCGAGGGCAGCTGCTCCGGTCGGGCCACGCGGTCCCAGTAGCGCGAGACGGCGCGGAAGGAGTCGTTGACCGTGGTGTCCATGCTCGACGGGTCCTCGAGCTCCTGGAGCACGGGGTTGGCCGGACGCGTGGCGAACACGTCGCCGGGCAGCAGGAGCACCGGCAGACGGTTGATGGTGGCGAGCGCGGCGCCCGTGACCATGTTCGTGGAGCCCGGGCCCACCGAGGCGGTGACCGCCATCGCCCGCAGGCGGTCGTACTGGCGGGCGTAGGCGACGGCGGCGTGCACCATGGCCTGCTCGTTGCGGCCGTGGAAGAACTCCAGGCGCGACGGGTCGTCGGACTGCGAGCGCTCGAGCAGCGCCTGCCCGACCCCGGCGACGTTGCCGTGGCCGAAGATGCCCCAGCAGCCGGCGAAGAAGGCGTGCGTGTGGCCGTCGCGCTCGACGTGCTGCGCCTCGAGGAAGCGGACCGTCGCCTGGGCGACGGTCAGTCGCACGGTGCGGGCGGCGGGGGTGCTGCTCATCGGTGTCCTCCGAACGGAAGTCGGGGGTCGACCGGCTGGTCGGCCCAGGTGTCGCGGACCCAGGTGTGGGCGGGGTCGTCGCAGATCAGCCACGCCCGCTCGTCGCCCGGTCCGGCCATGACGTTGAGGTAGTAGAGGTCGTAGCCGGGGGCGGCCATCGACGGCCCGTGCCAGCCGTGCGGGATGAGCACGACGTCGCCGTCCCGCACCTCCGCGAGCACGTCGATCTCGGCCTTCTCGTGCCCGTAGACGCGCTGGTACCCGACGCCCGGGCGCTCCGTCTGCGGCCCGTCGCCCCCCACCCCCGCCGGGGCAGGTCCGGACGCCACCTCGTAGTAGTAGATCTCCTCCAGCCGGGTCTCGCCCTCGCGCTCCTCGTCGTGCTTGTGGGGCGGGTAGGACGACCAGTTGCCACCGGGCGTGAGCACCTCGCAGGCGATGATGCGGTCGGCCTCGAGCACGCCGGGGACGCCGAAGTTGTTCACCTGGCGGCTCGCCTGACCGGCCCCGCGCATCTCGACCGGCACGTCGGCCGCAGGCAGGTACGCAGGCTCCAGACGCGCCGTGGCAGCGGCGGTCGGGATCGCGAACCGGCCACCGGCGGCCGACGTGACGGTGACGGCCGAGCCCAGCGGTGCGTACACCACGTCGCTCGGCCCGGACCAGACGTCGGGGCGTCCGGCCAGGTCGAAGGAGGTCTGCGCGCCGTCGACGTCGACCACGACGGTGGCCGAGCCCGACAGGGCGAGCACGAGCAGCTCGTGGCCGTCCTCGGTGACGGTCTGCGAGGCACCGGGTGCCAGCTCGAGCACCTTGAGGCCGGTGTGGTCCCAGCCCGCGCTCTTGGGGGTGACGTCGAGGACGAAGGGTGCGACCGCACCCTCGCCCTTGCGCACGACGTGGGACATCAGAGCATCGCCACCGTGGCGTCGACCGCGGCCTCGACGTCGCCGTCGGGCGGGAAGAGCAGGCTACGACCCACGACCATGCCGCGGACGGCCGGGTGCGCGAGGGCCTTCGACCACGCCGCGAACTGCGCCTCCTGGTCGCTCGAGACCTCGCCGCCGAGCAGCAGCACCGGCAGGCCGGTGGCCGAGAGGACGGCGGCCATGTCGTCGACGACGGGCAGCTTCAGCCACGTGTAGGCCGACGTCGGCGCGAGACCGGCAGCCACCGTCGCGGAGCGCACGACCGCGGCGGTCGACAGGTCGTTGACGACCCGTCCGTCGCGGCGGTGGGAGATGAAGGGCTCCACCATCGCCATGACCTGCGCCTCGGCGAGGTCGCGCACGGCCTCGGCGCACGCCTGCATCGTGGCGACGGTGCCGGCGTCGTCGGGCTCGATGCGGAACAGCATCTTGCCGCCCTGCATGCCGTCGCGCTTGATCGTCGCGGCGTCGTGGCCGGTGAAGCGGTCGTCGATCTCGAAGGCCGTGCCCGCGAGACCACCGCGGTTCATCGAGCCGATGACGACCTTGCCCTCGAGGGCGCCGAGGAGCAGCAGGTCGTCGAGCACGTCGGCCGTGCCGACCATGCGGTCCAGCAGACGCGCGCGGTCGCCCATGGCGAAGGCGTCGTCGCCGGCGCGCAGCGCACCGCGGGCGGGGTGGTCGGCGGCCACGAGCATGAGGCGTCCCGTGCTGCCGACGAGCGACGTCGGACGGCGGCGCTCGGCCCAGGCCCGGGCGATGGAGGCAGGGTCGCTGACGCGCTGCTCGATGGTGCGGCTGATCGCGGCCTGGTCGACCGTGGCGCGACCCTTCCGGTCCTGCTCGGCGATGCTCATGCGACGACCTTCCCGTTGCTCAGGACCTGTTCGACCACGTCGGGCGTGGGCATGGCGTCCGCGCACGAGAGCTGGCCCGCCACGTAGGCGCCGGCCGCGTTCGCGAAGCGGAGCGTCCGCTCCAGGTTCCCCCCCGAGAGCAGTCCGTGGACGAGCGACCCGCCGAACGCGTCGCCCGCACCGAGACCGTTGACGACGTCGACCGGCACCGGCGGCACCACGACGGACTCGTCGCCCCGCACGCCCAGCACACCGGCCGGGCCCTGCTTGACGATCGCGGTCTCCACGCCGGCGGCGCGCAGGGCCTTGGCGGCGGCCTGCGGCTCGGTCTCGCCG
>LUMS01000462.1_pt1 | contig 9826 bp, 11 predicted proteins | sample 729711 | NCBI WGS metagenome assembly LUMS01 (sample SAMN03860298, study PRJNA289734) | marine metagenome | biome: seawater column; feature: ocean; material: water; isolation source: Red Sea water column Station 192 - depth 25m | place: Saudi Arabia: Red Sea | collected 2011-10-15 | depth 25 m | reverse complement strand
CACCGGCACGCCCTGGACGGTCGCGTTCGGCGGGTTCGCGCCCGGCTTCGCCTACCTGGTGGGCGGCGACCCCCGCCTCGTCGTGCCACGTCGCGCGACGCCCCGCGCCAGCGTCCCGGCGGGCGCCGTCGGTCTCGCCGGGGAGTTCAGCGGCATCTACCCCCGCGCGTCCCCCGGGGGGTGGCAGCTGCTCGGCACCACCGACGTGACTCTCTTCGACCTCGCACGCACGCCCGCCGCCCTCCTCGCGCCGGGCGACACCGTGCGCTTCACCGTCGCTGACCGTGACGTTCCGGCCCCCGACGACACCGATCCGGGGCCACATCGTCACGGTCAGCGGGGTGGAGAGGCGTCGTGAGCCTGACAGTGATCTCGGCGGGCCCGCTCACGCTCGTCGAGGACGACGGCCGACCCGGCCTGGCGAGCCAAGGCGTGGGGCCCTCCGGCGCCTTCGACCGACGCGCGACGCACCAGGCGCGGGCGCTCGTCGGCGACGCCGGGCGTGGCACCGCCGTCCTCGAGGTGCCCCTGGCCGACGGCGACGTCCTGGAGGTCGGGAGCCCGCGGGTGCCGCACGGCGGACCGCCCGTCCCGAGCCTCCTCACGCCCGGCACCACGACGGTCGACGTCGTGCTCGGCCCCCGCGACGACTGGTTCACCCGCGACGCGCTGGCCGGCTTCCTGAGCACCGCCTGGACCGTGTCGCCGCGCTCGGACCGCATCGGTGTCCGCCTGGACGGTGCGCCGCTCGAGCGCAGGGTCGACGGCGAGCTGGCGAGCGAGCCCGTCGTGCGCGGCAGCGTGCAGGTGACGTCGGCCGGGCTGCCCGTGGTGCTCGGCCCCGATCACCCGGTCACGGGCGGCTATCCCGTCCTGGGCGTCGTCACCGCCGACGGCGTGGACCGCTTGGCGCAGGTGCGACCCGGTGACGCGGTGCGGTTCCGGCGCGCCCCCAGGCCCTGACCGTCGCCTGCGGCACCATCGGAACATGAGGCCCACCCACCGCCCCGTCGAGGACGGGGTCGCGACCGACCTGGCCGGCGAGTCGACGTACGGCTCCTACCTGCGGCTCGACCTGCTGCTCGCGGCGCAGCAGCCGGTGACCGACCACCACGACGAGATGCTGTTCGTCGTCCAGCACCAGGTGACCGAGCTGTGGCTCAAGCAGCTGGTGCACGAGCTGCGCTCGGCGATCGCGCTGGTCGACGCCGACCAGCTCGCCCCGGCGCTGAAGCGGCTCGCGCGCGTGAAGGCGGTGCAGCGGCAGATGTTCGAGCAGTGCGGGGTGCTCGAGACGCTCACCCCCGTCGAGTACCTGCAGTTCCGCGACGCCCTCGGGCGGGCGTCGGGGTTCCAGTCGGCGCAGTACCGGACCGTGGAGTTCCTGCTGGGCAACAAGAACCCGGCGATGGTGAAGGTCTTCGACCACGAGCCCGTCACGCGCGACCAGCTCGCGGCCGACCTCGCCGCCCCGAGCCTGTACGACACCTTCCTGGCCTACCTCTCGCGCCACGGACACGCCGTGCCGCGCGAGGTGCTGGACCGCGACCTCACGCAGCCGTACGTGCCGCACCCGGACGTCGTGGAGGTCTTCCGCCGCGTGTACGCCGACCCCGAGACGCACTGGGAGGTCTACGAGACCTGCGAGGAGCTGGTCGACGTCGAGGAGGGGTTCCACCTCTGGCGCTTCCGCCACCTCAAGACCGTGCAGCGCATCATCGGCCACAAGCGCGGCACCGGCGGCTCCAGCGGCACCACGTTCCTGCAGCGCGCCCTGGAGCTCACGTTCTTCCCCGAGCTCCAGGACGTCCGCACCGCCCTCTGATCGCCCCCGGCGGTCAGAGGGGGGCGGCCGGCAAGGAGCTCAGCGTCGGAGCACCTTCCGCGCGGCTGCGTTGGCCGCGAACTGCCCGAGCTGCACGAGGACGACGACGACGGCGATCGCCGTCCAGGTCACCCACGGGTCGAACTGGCGGTAGCCGTAGGTCAGCGCGAAGTTGCCCAGCCCGCCGCCGCCCACGGTGCCGACGACGGCCGTCATGTCGACGACCGCGACGAAGGCGAACGCGTACCCGAGGATGAGCGGGCCGAACGCCTCGGGCAGCAGGACGGTGAGCACCACGCGCGTGCGGCTGGCGCCCATCGCCCGGGCGGCCTCGAGCACGCCGGGCGGCACGCTGACGAGGTTCTGCTCGACGATGCGGCCGATGCCGAACGCGGCGCCGAAGACGACGGCGATGATGGCCATCGTGTTGCCGATGCCCGTGCCGACCACGGCGCGCGCGATGGGCTGCAGGCCCACCGCGAGCAGGATGAACGGGATCGGTCGGAAGGTGTTGACGACGACGTTGAGCAGCACGTTGACCACGCGGTTCGGTGCGATCCCGCCGGCGCGGGTGACGTACAGGGTCGTTCCGATGAGGAGCCCGAGCAGCCCGCCGATCGTCAGGCCTCCCGCGACGAGGTAGAGGGTCTCCCACAGGGCGGTGAGCAGCTCGGAGCGGAGCTCGAGGACGCGGTCCATCACGCCACCTCCCGCGTCTCGACGAGCGCGGACACCGCGCCCACCGCCTCGTCGACGCGGGCCGGGTCGCCGCGCAGCTCGAGCGTGAGGTGCCCGAACGCCCGACCACGCACCTGCTCGACGCCGCCGTGGACGAGCTCGAACTCGACGTCGCGCCGTACGAGCTCGGCGAACACCGCGCTCTGGCTGACGCTCTCGTCGCGGAAGGACACCGTCACGAGACGGCCGTCGTGGCGTCGACGGATGGCCTCGACGGTGCGCTCGTCGGGCACGTCCTCGACGAGGGTGCGCACGAACCGCTGCGTGGCCGGGTGCTGCGGCCGCGAGAACACGCCGAACGCGTCGCCCTGCTCGACGACACGACCGGCCTCCATCACCACCACGCGATCGGCGATGGAGCGCACGACGTCCATCTCGTGGGTGATGACGAGGATCGTGACGCCGAGGTCGGCGTTGACGCGGCGCAGCAGGTTGAGCACGTCGACCGTGGTCTCCGGGTCGAGCGCGCTGGTGGCCTCGTCGGCGAGCAGGATGGCGGGTCGGGTGGCGAGCGCACGGGCGATGCCCACACGCTGCTTCTGCCCGCCCGACAGCTGCTCGACGTGGGTGTGCGCCTTGTCGGCGAGCCCGACGAAGGTCAGCAGCTCGACGATCCGCTGGTGTCGTTCCTCGCGCGGCACCCCTGCGACGACGAGCGGGTACTCGACGTTGCCGTAGACGGTGCGCGACGTGAACAGGTTGAACTGCTGGAAGATCATGCCGATGCCGCGGCGCACCTGCTGCAGCCTCCGTTCGGACAACCCGACGATCTCGGTGCCGTCGACGCGGATGGAGCCGGACGTGGCGGGCTCGAGCGCGTTGACGAGGCGCACGAGGGTCGACTTCCCGGCGCCGGAGTAGCCGACGATGCCGACGATCTCGCCGGCCTCGACGGACAGGTCGACCTCGCGCACGGCGTGCACCGGCTCGGCACCCTTGCGGGCCGGCGGGTACGTCTTCGTGACGTCCCGGATCTCGATGAGAGCCATCATTCCTCCTGCACGACGACGGGCCCCACGACGTCGCGTCGCGGGGCCCGTGCGTGGCTCACTTCTGGTCGGCGGTCTGCTGCTCGGTCTTCTTCAGCGCGGCGACGAGCTGGTCGACGGGCGTCTTCAGCAGCACGGCCGTGTCGCCCGAGACCTCCTGCACGCCGTCGGTCACGGCCTTCGTGTCCTGGTAGACCTCGACGAGCTTCTTGACCGACGGGTCGTCGGCCTCGTCCGCCCGTGCGGCGAAGACGTTGACGTAGGGCAGCGCGTTCGGGTCCGACGGGTCGTCCTGGGCGATCGCGTCGGAGAACGTCAGGCCGGCCTTCTCGACGAAGTCGTTGTTGACGATCGCGGCGGCGACGTCGTCGAGCGACGTGGCGGTCACGTTGGCGTCCAGGGCCGTCACCTTCACGCGCGAGGCGCTGGTGTCGACGTCGGCGAGGTCGGAGAAGATCGTGCCGCCGTCCTTGAGCTCGATGAGTCCGGCGGACTGCAGCACGAGCAGGCCGCGGGCCTGGTTGCTGGCGTCGTTCGGGACGGCCACGGTCGCGTCGTCGGGGATGTCGGCGACGTCGGTGTACTTCTTGGAGTACAGGCCGAGCGGGTAGATGGCCGTGGCGCCGACCGGCACGAGGTCCTGGTCGTTGGAGACGTTGTAGTCGGCGAGGTAGACGATGTGCTGGAACTGGTTGAGGTCCAGGTCGCCCTCGGCGACGGCCGGGTTCGGCTGCGCGTAGTCGGTGAAGTCGACGATGTCGACGTCGAGGCCGGCCTTCTTCGCGGCCTTCTCGTACTCGGCCCAGTAGGGGTCGCTGGCGCCGACGACGCCGATCCGCCAGGTCTTGGAGTCGTCGGCGGACTCGTCGGCACCGCCACGGGTGGCGAGGAAGATGACGACGGCGGCGACGACGACCGCGAGCGCGACGATGATGGCGACGAGACGGCCGCGACGCTTCGGGGCCTCGATGACGGGGGTGGGCTCGGACACGACGAGCTCCTTCCTGCGGGGTGACCGCACGGGGTGGGGGACGTGCCGCCGGGGTGGGGCGACCCGTGCACGCTACGGCGGGGTGCTGCACCGTCCGGACGGGTGACCAGCATGCGAGAACGGCACGGCGTCGGCGTCGCCGACTGGTAGCGGGCGGACTCAGGGGCGGTCGTCGTAGCTCCAGGCGACGTCGTCGCGCACCACCCGGGCGGGCGTGCCGGCAACGACGCTGTGGGCCGGCACCTTCTGTCCCCGGACCACCGCGCGCATGCCCACGACGGCACCGTCGCCGACGTCGGCGTGGCCCGTGACGACCGCGTCCTTGCACAGCCACACGTGGCGGCCGAGCCGGATGCTCGCGCCGAAGGGATTGAGCCGCTCCCCTGTGGCGCGGTCCTCGAGCCGGTGCATGTCGTCGGTGGCCACGTAGACGTCGGCCGCCCACAGCTGCTCGGGCAGGGCCACCACGCTGCCACCGTTGCGCGCGTCAACGACCGCGCAGCGGGTGGCGACGAGGGGCCCGTGCAGCACGATGCTGGACCCGCCGCCGCAGTAGACCTCCCCGGCGGTGAGCTCGCAGCCCGCGTCGACGAAGACGGTGGCACCGTCGCCGCCGACGAGGAGCGACGCGATGCTGCGCAGCGCGGACCCGACGGCCACGACGACGTCGCGCACGGGGAACAGGGTCAGCTGCTCGAGCACCTTCGGGGGCAGCAGGGCACCGTCGGCCAGGTAGAGCGCGTTGTCGCAGTCGTGCCACCACGTCGGGACGCCGTCGCGCACCCGGGTCCAGGTCTGCGCGTCGACGGCGTCGACGTCGGCCCCGGCGGCGCGCAGGCGTTCGCGGTGCTCGGGGGCCAGACCCACGTTCGGTTCCACCCGAGCATCCTGCCAGGGCCTGGGCCCGTCACGGTGCGGGACGCTCCACCCGCTCGATCAGCTCGTGCGGCGCCTGCACGCAGTACGACTCGACGAGCAGCTCGCGCAGCTCGTCGAGGTCGGGCTCGTGCAGGGCGTCGTCGAGCACCAGGCCGACGACGTCGCCGCTGCGCCCGACCCGGAAGTACGGCGGGCCGAGGTGCTCGAACGCGGCCACCTCGTCCATCGGGGCACGGAACGTGATCCGGAGCAGGCCGTCCTCGCCCCCGAAGAGGTGCGCGACGTGGGCGCCACGCACGACCCAGCGGACGCCGGTCCAGGCGCGCTCGCGCCGCGCCTCGGGCAGCGGGTCGAGCACGCGCCCGACGCGCTCGAGCCAGACGTCGGGGACGGGTGCGCGAGCCACGTGCCCCACCCTGGCACGGGCCGCCGACATCCGGTCGCGGCACGAGACGCGAGAGGGCCCCGACCGGCGAACCGGTCGGGGCCCTCGTCGTCAGCGGCGAGGCGCAGGGCTCAGAAGCCCATGCCGCCCATGTCGCCCATGTCGGGGGCGCCACCACCGGCCGGAGCGGGCTCCGGCTTGTCGGCGACGACGGCCTCCGTCGTGAGGAACAGCGCCGCGATCGAGGCGGCGTTCTGCAGCGCGGAGCGCGTGACCTTAGCGGGGTCGATGATGCCCTCGCCGATGAGGTCGACGTACTCGCCCGTGGCGGCGTTGAGGCCGTGGCCCGGCTCGAAACCGGCGACCTTCTCCGCCACGACGCCGCCCTCGAGGCCGGCGTTGACGGCGATCTGCTTCAGCGGGGCCGACGCAGCGGTGCGCACGATGTTCGCACCGGTAGCCTCGTCACCCTCGAGCTGCAGCTTCTCGAACACGGCCGCGGTGGCCTGGACGAGCGCCACGCCACCACCGGCGACGATGCCCTCCTCGACGGCCGCCTTCGCGTTGCGCACGGCGTCCTCGATGCGGTGCTTGCGCTCCTTGAGCTCGACCTCGGTGGCCGCGCCGACCTTGATGACGGCCACGCCGCCGGCCAGCTTGGCGAGGCGCTCCTGCAGCTTCTCGCGGTCGTAGTCGGAGTCGCTGTTCTCGATCTCCGCACGGATCTGGTTGACCCGGCCGGCGATCTGGTCCTGCGAGCCGCCGCCCTCGACGATGGTCGTCTCGTCCTTGGTCGTGACGACCTTGCGCGCGGTGCCGAGCAGCGAGATGTCGGCGTTCTCGAGCTTGAGGCCGACCTCCTCGCTGATGACCTCGCCGCCGGTGAGGATGGCGATGTCGGCCAGCATGGCCTTGCGGCGGTCACCGAAGCCGGGGGCCTTGATGGCGACCGACTTGAAGGTGCCGCGCATCTTGTTGACGATCAGGGTGGCCAGCGCCTCGCCCTCGACGTCCTCGGCGATGATCGCGAGCGGCTTGCCCGACTGCATGACCTTCTCGAGCACCGGGACGAAGTCCTTGACCGAGCTGATCTTGCTGTTGACGATGAGGATGTAGGGGTCCTCGAGGACCGTCTCCATGCGCTCGGGGTCGGTGACGAAGTAGCCCGACAGGTGACCCTTGTCGAAGCGCATGCCCTCGGTGAGCTCGAGGTCGAGGCCGAACGTGTTCGACTCCTCGACCGTGATGACGCCCTCCTTGCCGACCTTGTCCATGGCCTCGGCGATGATCTCGCCGACCGTGGTGTCGGCGGCCGAGATGGACGCGGTGGAGGCGATCTGCTCCTTGGTCTCGACGTCCTTGGCCATGCCGAGCAGCTGGCTGCTGATGGCCTCGACGGCGGTCTCGATGCCCTTCTTCAGGCCCATCGGGTTGGCGCCGGCGGCCACGTTGCGCAGACCCTCGCGCACGAGCGCCTGGGCCAGGACGGTGGCCGTCGTGGTGCCGTCGCCGGCGACGTCGTCGGTCTTCTTGGCGACCTCCTTGACGAGCTCGGCGCCGATCTTCTCGTAGGGGTCCTCGAGCTCGATCTCCTTGGCGATGGACACACCGTCGTTGGTGATCGTGGGGGCGCCCCACTTCTTCTCCAGCACGACGTTGCGGCCCTTGGGGCCGAGCGTCACCTTGACGGCGTCGGCAAGCTGGTTCATGCCGCGCTCGAGGCCGCGGCGGGCCTCCTCGTTGAACGCAATGGACTTGGCCATGTGGAACTCTCCGGTTCGACGTGGTTCGGGTGTGACCGGTCGGTGCCCGCGACGGACGAGCCAGGACGCGCGACGATCCCTTCCCGCCGCCGTCCCGACCCTCACCGGGCCGGTCGGATGTCTAGCACTCTCACTATAGGAGTGCTAACCCAGGACTGGCAATCGGGTGGGGAGAGTGCCAGTTGCGGCGACGTCGCGACGCTAGTCGAGCAGGGGCGGCGCGGCCGACGGGTCGGGGCGGGGGTCGGGGTCGGCCTCCTGCGCCGCGGCCCGGCGGTCCTGGCGGGCGATCCAGAGGACGGTCAGGACGATGCCCACCACGGGGACGAACGCCGGGATGGCGAGGACCGCCACGGGGTGCGCCGACAGCTCCCCGACCGCTGCGGCACCCGTTCCCATCGCACCAGTCTACGAGCGGCGGCCCGAGGACGGGCTCAGACCGAGAGCAGCAGGTAGATGCCCGTGAAGGTGTAGCCGACCATGAGCACGAGCATCGCGAGCTGGCCGGTGAGGCGGTGCGCGCGCGGCAGCACCTCGAGGGCCTTGTCGTGCGCCGCGACCACCGCCACCACGTGCCCGGCGACGACGAATCCGACCTTGTAGACCGCGAGGAGGTCGGGGTGCTCGGACAGGACGTACGACACCGTGAGCCCGTCGCCCGTGCCGAGCAGCTGCAGCAGGCCGATCACCACGCCCTGACCGCGCTCGACGAGGTAGGTCAGGTAGTGCGCGAAGACGTAGCCGACGACGATCGGCACCAGCGAGTGCGCCATCAGCCCCGGCAGCGCTCGGCGCTGGGCCGACGTCACCCCTCCCGTAGCCACCGAGGCGGCCACGAACGCCACCGCCACCACCACGAGGAGCACCGACACCGCCGCGACGATCCCGGGCGCCACGGGCAGCAGCGGGAGCGAGCGCAGCGGGTTGTGCGGCGCGAAGCGCCGGTCGCGCACCAGCGGCGCGAGCCGCGCCACCACGGCGCTGTACACGTCGAACGGGTCGGCACGGTCGAACCAGCGCGGCCCGAACACGACGCCACCCGCCACCGTCACGACGACGTAGACCGCCACCCACGTGCGCACCGCGTCGACGGAGCCGGCGTCGGGAGAGGCGAGCTCGAGCCACACGAACGCGAACAGCCCGGCCGCCGCAGGCCAGTAGCCCCACGCCGGGCGGTAGACCACGAACCCGTCGGGACGACCCGTGAGCCGACCCACCAGCCACTGGACCGAGCGCCACGGCGACAGGTCCTTCCACACGTGCCCCGCCAGCAGCGCGAGCGGCACCAGCCCCACCCACACGAGGACGTAGAACGCCCCGATGCCCGGGTTCGACGCGTCGTCGGGTCCCAGGAAGAGCGCGCCCAGGAACCACGCGGCCAGCAGCAGACCCACGACCGCCAACCACGGTCGACGTCGCGGCTCGTCAGCCCCGCCGGGCTGCTCCGCCGCAGGCTGGAGCCGCGGCTCCTTCCAGGCGAACGCGAGCACGGCGAAGGAGATCGTCAGGGCCCAGCTCGCGCCCACGACGGCGTACAGGAACGGCACGGGCAGGTCGGTCGAGCCGCCCACGCCGTGCTGCGGCAGCAGGTCGAGCACGGTCAGGGCCGGACGACGAGCTGGACGATGGTCGCGTGGGTCTCGTGCGACTCCACCGCCACCTGGCCCGGACGATCGAGGGTGAACGTGCGCGACACCGTCTCACCCGGCTGGACGTCGATGCTCACCTCCGGGTCGGAGTGCACGTGCACCTCGTCAGCCACCTCGGCCGTCACGGTCAGCGTGACCGGCTCGCCGACCTTCACCTTCACCCGCTTGCCGCGGGGCTGCGGTCCGTCGGCGGTGAGCCTCACCTCCACCGTCACGCCCTCGGAGTCCGGCGTCGCGCTCGTCGGGGGTGTGCCGGACGCCGTCGCGGTGGCGGTCGCCGACGGGGTCGACGACGTCGACGCGTCGGGGACGTCCTCCCCCGCGCCGCAGCCGGCGAGCAGCAGGGCCCCGAGCACGCACCCGGCCCACGTGGTCCTCATCGATCTCTCCTGTCGTCGTCGGTCTCGTCGGGGGCATCGTCGTCGGGGCGGAACGCACGCTCGATCAGCTCACGCTCCTCGGCCTCGTCCCGACGGTCCTTGCGGGCGATGTGGAGCACGACGGCCACGACCACGATGGCCGGCACGAAGGCCGGGATCGCGACGAGGGCCGCGTGGGGCGCCCACAGCACCTCCCCGGGCGTCACGCCCGGCCGGCCCCGCTGCCC
>LUMS01000860.1_pt1 | contig 9838 bp, 8 predicted proteins | sample 729711 | NCBI WGS metagenome assembly LUMS01 (sample SAMN03860298, study PRJNA289734) | marine metagenome | biome: seawater column; feature: ocean; material: water; isolation source: Red Sea water column Station 192 - depth 25m | place: Saudi Arabia: Red Sea | collected 2011-10-15 | depth 25 m | reverse complement strand
ATATAAATCCAATATTGAACCCATATCTTAAGACGACAACAGTGAATACAACTATGACCATAGAGAAAACAAAAAAAGCACATACATATCCTACGAATTTATTAAATCGATCAATAAATTTGGATAATTGTGCCAAAGCAGACATAGCAGCAGATTATATATAGACAATAAACATATTAAAGAGAGTATATTGATAGGTCGTGGTGCCAACTTTATATGAATAAAGCTTTCTCATGCGGGGTGAGATTCGGCACATTTAAACAAAAATGTTCACGACCTAGTTAGATTTTAATTGAATATAGGGCATTTTCAGAACCTTAATTTTAATGAATGGGTAATTTGATTAACATTTTTTCCACAGCCTTATTTATTCATGTAACGCATGAATTAATAAAATAATAGTTTTTTACTATAAGACATTTTTAAATATATTGCCTTTCTATGGCTCCAATATCACCTCATTTGCAAATATATAGGCCTTTTTTGACAATGATATTTTCTATCTCCAGCAGGATAGGAGTAATTGCATTTGCTTTTTCTTTGCCTTTTTTTGCAATTTGGTTAGGAAGCTTAAATTCTCTCCCTCAACTTAATCAAGTATTAACATTGTTGATAAACTTACTACCTATAAAGCTAATATTTGTCTTTTGGTTTTTTATCTTTAATCATCATTTGTTAAACGGTTTTAAATATTTCTTATGGTCATTTTCAATTGGAATGGATCTTAAAAATGTCTACTTAGTGACATATCTTATTCTAGTAGCAAATATTATAATGACTTTGATTTTTACTTGGATGATCTCTCAAAATCTCATTATTTACTACCACTAATAAAATTTTATTATTAATTTTTTTTATCATATCAATGCTTCATATTAGAATTCAACTGGGCAAAGTTTATGAGGATTATTTTCAATTAAATAAAATGAAACTTTATTCTTTAATAACAGACGGAATTATTGGTATTTCCTTTCTCTTCTTTTTACCGGTGTTATTTATTTAATATGAATTATACAGATCATAAATTAGATGTAGTTGTATTAGGTGCTGGTGGAGCGGGCTTGAGAGCGGCTTTAGGGTGCTCTGAACAAGGCCTTAAAACTGCATGTGTCTCAAAAGTTTACCCTACAAGAAGTCATACTGTTGCTGCCCAAGGTGGAATTGGAGCTGCATTAGCTAATATGGGTGAAGATAGCTGGCAGTGGCATATGTTTGACACTGTAAAAGGCTCAGACTGGCTGGGTGATCAAGATAGCATTGAATATTTATGCTCAAATGCAGTCGACTCAATTGTTGAGCTTGAACATTATGGTATGCCATTTTCAAGAACAGATGATGGTAAGATTTATCAAAGACCTTTTGGTGGCCATATGACAAAAAATGGTAAAGGCGAGCCAGCAAGCCGAGCTTGCGCTGCAGCTGACAGGACCGGCCATGCATTACTCCATACTCTGTATCAACAAAGCCTCAAAAATAACGTTGATTTTTATAACGAATATTTCGCTATAGACTTATTAAAAGATGACAATGATACAATTTGTGGTCTTTTAGCAATTAGTATAGAGGACGGATCATTGCATCGTTTTATTGCAAAAATGACAATTCTCGCAACTGGGGGTTATGGAAGAATTTTTCAATCCTCAACAAGTGCCCATATTTGCACTGGTGATGGAGCAGGCATAGCGCTGAGAGCCGGTCTTCCTCTATCTGATATGGAGTTTATTCAATTCCATCCAACAGGAATATATGGTGTGGGTGTTTTAATTTCAGAAGCAGCTAGAGGTGAAGGAGGTATTCTTAAGAACAACGAAGGCACAAGGTTTATGTTAGAGTATGCCCCGAATGCAAAAGATCTTGCTGCTAGAGATGTTATATCAAGATTCATAAGTAAAGAGATTAGTGCAGGTAGAGGTTGCGGACCTAACAAAGATTATATAAATCTCCATTTGGAACATCTTGATGCTGATATGCTTGCAAAAAGATTACCTGGTATTTCTGAGTCAGTTAAAGCCTTTTGTGGAAGAGATATTTCAAAAGAGCCAATCCCAGTAATTCCAACTGTTCATTATTGTATGGGTGGTATTCCTACAAACTTTAAAGCAGAGGTTTTGAAACCAAATGACTCTAATACAGAAGAAGTCTGTGAGGGACTAATGGCTATCGGAGAAGCTGCATGCGCTTCAGTTCATGGAGCTAATCGACTTGGAACAAATGCTTTAGCTGAGCTCGTAGTTTTTGGAAGGGGCGCAGCAATTCAGGCTGGCCAAGTTATTGATACCAAAGAGTCATTGAGAACCCCATCTGTGTCGCAAACAAATTCTATCATAGAGAGATTAGAATCCATTAAAAGTAATAAAGGTGATGTTTCAGTCGGTGAGCTAAGAGAGAGGATGCAAAAGACTGTTCAAAAAAGATTTGGTGTTTATAGAGAAAGTGAAACGTTGAAATTAGGCAATGATGAATTAGCCTCGATGTCAAAAGATTTAAAACATATTAAAGTTAAAGATCAGTCAGATATTTTTAATACAGATTTAGTTGAAGCTTTAGAACTACATAATTTAATGCAAGTTGCTGGAAGTGTTGGTGTTTCTGCTGAGCAAAGAACTGAAAGTAGAGGTGCTCACGCTAGAGAGGACTTTCCAGACAGAGATGATGAAAATTGGTTAAAACACACTCTTTTTTGGGGCGATGTCACTGATTATAAAGTCACTCACAGACCAGTGAGAATGACTACACTGAGTAATCAAATCTCTGTCATCCAACCACAAGTAAGGGTTTATTAAATGGTACAACTTACTCTTCCAAAAAACTCAGTTCCAGTTAAAGGAAAATCTTATTCCAATGTCGATCTCATTGACGAGCAATCTCAACAAAATCATGATATCCGAATTATAAATGTTTATAGGTGGTCTGGTGATGAAAATACCCCTCCTCAAATCGATCGATTTGAAATTGATGTAGCTAAAGCAGGAACAATGGTTCTAGATATATTAAATAAAATTAAAGCTGAGGTTGATCCAAGTTTAACTTTTAGAAAATCTTGTAGAGAGGGTGTTTGTGGATCATGTGCAATGAACATAGATGGAGTAAATACACTTGCATGTCAAAAACATATAGAAGAGTGTTCGGATGAAATAAACATTTATCCTCTTCCTCATATGAAGGTTTTAAAAGATCTAGTGGTTGATTTAAAAAAAGCATTTGAACAATTTAAATCTATAAAACCATGGTTAAATAAAAAGTCCCCAAATAATAATCGTGAAAACTTACAGTCAGTCGAAGACAGAGATAAGTTAGATGGTAAATGGGAATGTGTTATGTGTTTCTCATGTAGCACTTCTTGTCCTAGTTATTGGTGGAACGAGGATAAATATTTAGGACCAGCTGTATTGCTTCAAGCAAATCGCTGGATACAAGATAGTAGAGATGAAGAAAAAAAAGAAAGGTTGAATGAATTAGATGATAGTTTTAAACTATATAGATGTCATTCGATTATGAATTGCACGAACTCTTGTCCGAAAGGATTAAATCCAGCTAAAGCGATAGCTGAAATAAAACATGAAATATCCAAAATGGATAATAAGTGAATAAAATATCATTAATTGGTGCTGGAAATATTGGAGGCACACTCGCACATTTATTAGCTTTAAAAAAACTCGGTAATATAACACTTATTGATGTTGTTACCGGGATGCCTCAAGGAAAAGCTTTAGACCTTAGTCAATCATCAGCAGTTGAGGGTTTCACAGGGTCAATAGAGGGTACCAATGATTTTTCAAAAATGAAGGGATCTGACGTTATCATCATAACTGCTGGCTTACCCCGTAAACCTGGAATGAGTAGAGATGATTTACTTGAGATCAATGGAAAAATAATAAAAAAAATCGCACTAGATATAAAAAAATATGCTCCTAAAGCATTTGTCATTTGTATTACAAACCCACTAGATGCAATGGTATACGTTCTCCAGAAATATTCCAAACTACCCAAAAACATGTGTGTGGGCATGGCAGGAGTATTGGACTCCTCCCGAATGAAATACTTCTTATCAGATGCTTTGAAGGTATCCGTGAATGATGTTGAAACATTTGTATTAGGAGGCCATGGAGATGACATGGTGCCTCTAATTAATTACACAACAATAGGAGGTGTCCCTTTAACCGATTTTATAAAGCTTAAAAAATTCCCTTATTCAAAAATTGAAAAAATAGTCGATCGAACAAGAATGGGCGGTGGTGAAATCGTGAAGTTATTAAAAAATGGATCAGCTTTTTACGCACCTGCTAGTTCGGCAATTCAGATGGCAGAGGCTTTTTTATTAAATCAAAAAAAACTTTTACCTTGTGCTGCTTATATCAATGGCCAATATGGCCTTAAAAATATGTATATGGGAGTACCTACAATTATTGGAAATAAAGGAATTGAAAAAATTATTGAGGTAAAACTTACAGCCAAAGAGAAATTAATGTTAAAAAAATCTGTCAAATCTGTGCAGGGTTTAGTATCAGCTGTTGACAAGCTTTTATGATCAAAAATCAAATGACATCTTTATTAGATAGGCGTATACATAAACCTATTAATGAGATCTTATAATTCATTTCTCACAACTAATAATGCCTCTCAAGTAATAGCGATATATAGAGATTATATAAAAGACCCAAGTCTTGTTGATAAGAGCTGGCATGAATTCTTTAAAGCTCTCGCTCCTGAGGAAATTTCTATTCTAGCTGACTATCAAAAAATAAATTGGTCACAGACTTCAAGAGACATTGATTTTAATCAGATTTCTCTTGATCAGGCAATTACTGACTCTCTTCGACTTGTAATGATGATAAGAGCTTATAGAGAGATAGGGCACCTTATAGCTGATCTTGACCCTTTAGGTTTAATGGCAAAGAACAATCCATCAGGTTTAGATCCCGAGTATTACGGTTTTCAAAAAAAAGATTATGATCGAAAAATTTTTCTATTTGGATATTTAGGATTTCAGAAAGCTACTGTACGTGAAGTTTTTGAAAAACTTCAAATCATCTATTCTGGCACCTTGGCAATTGAATACAAACATATTCAGTCCGCCGAAGAATACAAATGGCTGAAGGATAGAATAGAAGAAAAAAAAGATATGCAATTAACCTCTAAGGGTAAAAGGACAATCTTGGAGAGATTAATTACAGCAGAATATTTTGAAAAGTTTCTAGATACAAAGTACAGAGGTACCAAAAGATTTGGACTTGAAGGAGCTGAGTCTACAATACCAGCGCTTGAACAGATTTTAAAAAGATCCTCAGAATATGGTGTAGAAGATTTTTCCTTTGCATGCGCCCACAGAGGAAGACTAAATATATTAGCTAACATAGTAAAAAAACCTCATGTTCAAATTTTTGGAGAATTTATCCATGGAGGCGAGAATGCCCTCAGTGATCAGGGCTCTGGTGATGTCAAATATCATTTAGGTGCAAGCTCTGATAGAAGTTTTGGAGGTAAGATTATTCATGTGAGTATGGCAGCTAATCCCTCTCACTTAGAAGCGGTAAATCCAGTTGTAGCCGGCAAAATAAGAGCTAAACAAACAATCATTCAAGACAAAAATAATACGAAAGTTTCAGGCCTACTAATTCATGGAGACGCAGCAATTGCTGGACAAGGTATTGTTGCTGAAACCTTTACTATGTCACAATTAAACGGCTACAGAATTGGCGGAATAATTCATTTTATTATTAATAAGATGAGCCCTCTTTCACTCAACCATTGATGTATCAAACTATAAAAAAGAAAAAAACAGTTGCTAGTATTTATGCAGATAAACTTATAAGCCAAGAAGTAGTAAATACAAAACAGGTAGACTTCATCAAAGACAGAATATGGTCTGATCTCGAGAAGAAATTTGAAAAAGCAAAAAACTATAAATTAAAAACAAAATCTTGGATGGGTGGACAATGGAGTGGATTAAGTCTTGCACCAAAAGATCCACTTAGAAGAGGTAGAACAGCTGAGTCAGAAAAATCCTTAAAGGAAATTGGCACAAAAATTTCACAAATACCTAAAGGATTTAATCTTCATCCGAAATTAGAAAAGTTTAATAAATCTCGATTAACTTCAATAAAATCAGGAAAGAATATTGACTGGTCTTTTGCTGAGGCTTTAGCATTTGGAGCATTGTTAAAGGAAGGATATAGAGTGAGGCTTGCAGGTCAAGATTCTGGAAGGGGAACTTTCAGTCAGAGACACTCAGTTTTTTATGATCAAAAATCAGAAGAGAGATATATTCCACTCAATCACATTGCTAAAAATCAAAAACAGTTTGAAGTAATTGATAGTTTTCTCTCTGAATTAGGTGTCCTAGGTTTTGAATATGGGTACTCGTTAGCAGACCCAAATACTTTGGTTTTATGGGAGGCCCAATTTGGAGATTTTGCCAACGGTGCCCAAATTATTATTGACCAGTTTATTGCTTCAAGTGAGAGAAAATGGATGCAAATGAGTGGATTAGTCATGTTATTACCTCATGGTCATGAGGGTATGGGTCCTGAACACTCCAGTGCAAGAATAGAAAGATTTCTTCAAATGGCAGCAGAAGATAACGTTCAGATTTTAAATTGCACCACTCCTGCGAGCTACTTTCATGCTTTGAGAAGGCAAATACATAGAAATTTTAGAAAACCACTAATAGTATTTACCCCTAAATCCACACTGCGCCACCCAAATAATGTATCCTCTATTAGTGAATTTACTGGACGCTCATCTTTTCATCGCCTTATTGAAGATGAAATCAAAAACCCAAAAAGGATAATTTTCTGCTCTGGAAAAATATTTTATGAATTAGATGATTTTAGAACAAAGAATAATATTAAAGATGTAAAAATAGTTCGTATTGAGCAAATTTATCCATTTCCATTTGATGCTATAGGAGATGTTATATTAAAACATAAAGAAAGTGAGATTTTATGGGTTCAAGAGGAGCCAAAAAATATGGGAGCATGGAGTTTTGTTAAAAGTCGTATTAGACATGTTTTAGTAAAAAATAATTTAACCAAAAAAGTTCATTATGTTGGAAGACGCCCTGCAGCAGCTCCTGCTACAGGCATATCAAAAAGACATAGTACTAATCAGCAACTAATAAAAGAATTAGCTCTTAAATCATCACTAAAACGTGTTATAAAAGAAAGAAGTGGTGTCAGTTTTATGAAATTTAAAAACTTACCGAAAGAGTAATGAAAAACATAACAGTACCTGAGCTTGGAGAGTCGATCATTGAAGGCACACTTACATCTTGGTTGATCAAAGAGGGAGATAGCTTTGAGTCTGGCGATAATTTAGCTGAAATTGAAACAGAGAAAATCACAATTGAAATTCCTGCTCAAACCTCTGGAAGAAATAAATCAAGAAAAACAAACAATTAACCCATCTAATGTCTCTAAAGTTAGCGAAAATCAAACAAAAACTCCAGCTAAGGTAGTTGATCTTCCAAACTTCGACAAAGATGACTCTACGTTAGATGAAAAAACTATCCCAATGTCAAAATTAAGGCAAACAATTGCCAGAAGGTTAAAAGAAGCTCAAAATACAGCTGCCATTCTCACAACATTTAACGAAGTCGATATGTCAGCAATTATGTCTCTTAGAAAAAAAGAACAAACAAGTTTTCAAAAAAAACATGGTGTGAAACTTGGCATTATGTCTTTTTTTGTTAAAGCCTGCACAGAAGTTTTAAAAGAAATACCAGAGATTAATTCAGAAATTCACGAAGATAAAATAATTTATAAAAACTACTTTGATATAGGTATTGCAATTGGATCTGAAAAGGGGCTTGTTGTTCCAATAATTAGAAATGCTGGAGATTTATCAAATGCAGAAATTGAAAAGTATATTATTGAATTATCTGAGAAAGCAAATTCAAATAAACTTTCCATGAGTGATTTATCAGGAGGAACATTCTCAATTACAAATGGAGGAATATATGGTTCTATGATGAGCACCCCAATTATCAACCCACCTCAAAGTGCTATATTAGGTATGCACTCAATAATTGATAGACCTATCGCTGTAAAAAAGAAGATTGTTATAAAACCAATGATGTATATTGCATTAAGTTATGACCACAGATTAATAGATGGTAAGCAAGCAGTAACTTTTTTAGTTAGACTGAAAGAACTGTTAGAAAATCCAAAAATTATTTAATTTTTTAGAATATTTTTTAAAACAAAATTTAATATGCCGTCTGCTTTATAATATTGTAGCTCATTGATAGTATCAATTCTTAAAATACAATCTATTTTTATATTTCTCACATTGCTTTGAATAATGACTTCTAATTCTTGTAAAGGCTTCAGGTCTTCAGTAAGTTTTATATTTATTAAATCAGACGATTGAACATTTAAATCATTTATTGTGTGACTTTTAAGTTGTATAGGCAGAACTCCCATTCCAACCAAATTTGATCGGTGTATTCTTTCAAAACTTTCAGCAATAACTGCCTTAATACCTAATAACTTCGTACCTTTTGCAGCCCAATCACGCGATGATCCAGTTCCGTATTCTTCTCCTGCAAAAACTACAACATTTTCAGACCTTTTTGCATACTCCATAGCAACATCGTAAACACTCATTTTTTTCTTATCAGGTTCTAAAATTGAGTATCCGCCCTCAACGTTTGATAGCAGTTGGTTTTTAATTCTTATATTGGCAAAAGTACCCCTTACCATTACTTCATGATTGCCCCTTCTAGCACCATATGAATTAAAATCATTTTGACGTATTTGCCGTTCCATGAAGTAGTTGCCAGCAGGACTATCAACTTTAATAGCCCCTGCAGGTGAAATGTGATCTGTAGTAACACTATTGCCTAGAAGTAATAAAGGTCTTGCATTCTCAATTGGCTTAAATTCTTTGTCATCATTTGATTGATTATCAAAAAACGGAGGTTTCTGTACGTAAGTTGATGAAGAATTCCAATTATACAGGTCTCCCGTAGAAGTATTAATTTTTTGCCATTCTTTTGGCCCATCTAAAGCATTAGAGTATTGTTTTTTAAACATTTCAGGCGATACATTTTTTTCAACAGCATTTCGGATTTCGCTATTGCTTGGCCAAATGTCTTTTAAAAATACTTCATTACCATCTGTGTCAATACCAATGGGATCACTTGTTAAATTAATAAGTACAGACCCTGCTAAAGCATATGCAACAACTAAAGGTGGTGAGGCAAGATAATTAGCTTTAACGTGTGGATTAACTCTGCCTTCAAAATTTCTATTACCTGAAAGTACTGAAGCAACTGTTAAATCATTTTTTGAGATACTCTCAGCAATATCTTTATTAAGTGGCCCTGAGTTTCCTATACACGTAGTGCATCCATAACCAACTAGATGAAAACCAAGTTGGTCTAAATATTTATTCAAACCCGATTTATCCAAATAATCAGTAACAACTTTTGAACCAGGTGCTAAAGAAGTCTTAACCCAAGGTTTTACTTGTAGACCTAATTCACAAGCCTTTTTTGCGACTAAGCCTGCTGCAACTAAAACATCTGGATTAGAGGTGTTAGTACATGAAGTTATAGCAGCTATTACAACGTTACCATCTTGCATTTTATAATTGTGATTTTTAATTTCTCTTTCAACAGGTTTGTTTTTTGAAAATTCTTTAAAGTTTAAATTCACTTTTTCTAAATTAATTCTATCTTGGGGTCTTTTTGGCCCTGCTAATGATGCTTGAACATTTTCTAATTGTAAATGAACGGTATCATTATAATTACATGTTTCATCGGCCCACAAACCTTGAATTCTGTTATATTTTTCAACAGTATTTATCAGATCGGAATCTCTAGATGTTAACTTCA
>LUMS01000577.1_pt1 | contig 9865 bp, 6 predicted proteins | sample 729711 | NCBI WGS metagenome assembly LUMS01 (sample SAMN03860298, study PRJNA289734) | marine metagenome | biome: seawater column; feature: ocean; material: water; isolation source: Red Sea water column Station 192 - depth 25m | place: Saudi Arabia: Red Sea | collected 2011-10-15 | depth 25 m | reverse complement strand
ATTCTTTATAAATTCCAGGTTTATTTATTAAATCAACGTGTTTCCCAACTTCAATAATTTCACCTTTATCGAAAACAACTATTTTATTGGCCTCTTGAGTAGTGGCTAATCTATGAGCAATTACAATAACTGTTCTATCTTTCATAGCTCTATTAAGTCCTTTTTGTACTTCAGATTCTGATTCTGCATCTAACGCACTTGTGGCCTCATCTAAAAGAAGAATTGATGGGTTCCCAAGTATTGCTCTTGCAATTGCTATCCTCTGGATCTGACCACCTGAGAAATTTGATCCTCTTTCAGTTATCTCAGTTTCATATTTCTCAGGAAGCTTTTGAATGAAGTTGTGAGCGTTTGCTTTTCTTGCTGATTCTATAACTTCTTCTTTGGTGAAATTTCTGCCCATTCTTATTACATCAATAATTGTTCCTGAAAACAAAAAAGGCTGTTGTTGTACTAATGCAATGTTTTTTCTAATATCTTTTGTATTTAATATTTTGAGATTTTTATCATCTATAAAAATGTCTCCATTATTTGGAGTTATAAACTTTAATATCAAAGCCAACATTGTACTTTTACCAGCTCCAGAAGCTCCAACAAATGCTGTGACTTCCCCTCTTTTAATTTCTAAATTGATATTTTTAAGTACTTGATTATCTTTTTTATAAGCGAAAGTTACCCTTTTTATTGAGGCTTCTGCCTGTTTATAGTCATTAAAATTTGTACTTACATGGCTTATTGGATCAATAAGCATTAATATTGCTGCAAAAAAACTACTAAATTCTTCACTTGTTAGAAGGCCTAGATTTATTCTTGCGGCTCCTAAACCTAATATTGCTAATATTCCAAATGCTTCAACAAATCCTACAACTGGATGTTGAAATGCAAGTAGTTTTAATGTTTTATATTTTGCTTTTTTATTTGTACTTAATCTTTTATAAAATCTTTTCTCAATCCAATTTTCTGCAGCAAAAGCTCTTATCGTGGACATTCCATTTATAGATTCACCTATTAAACCTGCTAAATTACTTGTTGATTCTTGACTTTTTTCGGATGCTATTAAAACTCTTCTTCCAAAACTGTTAACTGAAAGAATAATCAATGGTGCTAAAACAAATGTTGATACTGTTAGTGACCAATCTAAATAAAACATGTAGATTATTACCGCTAACAACTGTAAAGTGCATGGAATAGTATCTTGAGCTGTTTTATAAATAACTTCGCTTACCCTGTCTGCATCTTCTGTAAGTCTATATGTGATGTCCCCGGCTGAAATATTTTCAACAGAATTCATCTTTATTTTTTGAATTCTGCTAAATAAATTTCCTCTCATCACTTCACTAATTTCTAAAGATGGTTTTGCTATGAATACATCCTGTCCAAATTGAGCAGTTTTCTGAACTAAAAATACAAATAAAGACTTAATTATTATGCTAGAAACTTTTGAGAGATCACCTGACCCAATTGCTGGGATTAAGTTTCCAGCTAAATAAGCTAATAAAGGCCAACAAGCTACGTAAATAAGCATGCATATAAAACCCTTGATAAACCTATTTGAATATGGTCTGACTGGTGGTATTAGTCTCAAGATATTATATATTTAATTGTTTATCCTACTTTATCAATATCTTTGGGTATAAAAAACAATGAAATTGGATCAATTCTTAAAATGGAAAAATTTGGTATCTTCTGGTGGCGAAGCAAAAATTTTTATTAAATCCGGTTCTGTTAAGGTTAATGGTGTAATTGAGACTAGGAGAGGAAGGAAGTTAAACAAGGGAGATAAAGTAATATTTCTAAAAAATGAATTAATTTTTGAATAGTTAGCTTATTCAACTCACTTTGTATTAGTATATTTTTCTTGGAGATAGTATTTTGAGAAAATCTGTAATTGCTGGTAATTGGAAAATGCACATGACTTGTGCTGAAGCCAAATCCTATTTAGAAGAGTTTATTCCTTTAATAAAAAACATTAAAGACGATCGTAAAGTTGTTATTGCTCCACCTTTTACAGCTATTTCAACCTTTTCTGATCATTCTGATTTTGATTATTTAGATATTTCTAGTCAAAATATTCATTGGGAAGATCAAGGAGCATTTACTGCAGAAATATCTCCAAAAATGCTTCTTGAACATGGTGTCTCATATGCAATCGTTGGACATAGTGAACCAAGGAAATATTTTAGTGAAAGTGATGAACAAATTAATAAAAGAGCAGTTTTTGCTCAATCTAGTGGACTTACTCCAATAGTTTGTGCTGTTAGAGTTATCACTAGACAGGTTGAACAAGGATTAGAAAATACAGATCCATCTAATTTAATTGTTGCCTATGAACCAATATGGGCTATTGGCACTGGTAAAACGTGTGAGGCAGAAGACGCTAATAAGATATGTTCTTTGATTCGGAAATTAATAGGTTTTGATGATGTAATTATTCAATATGGAGGATCTGTTAAACCTAATAATATTGACGAAATCATGTCAATGAGTGATATAGATGGGGTGTTAGTTGGAGGGGCTTCATTAGATCCGAATAGTTTCGCGAGAATTGCAAATTATCAATAAGAAAAATCCATGGCCAAAAGACTGGGGCCAAAAAACTTCAATTATGGGAGTTATTAATTTAACTCCTGATTCATTTAGTGATGGTGGGGAATTAAACTCTTCAAAAAAAGTTTTAGATCAAGTAAATCATTTCTTGAGTAATGGTGTTGATGTTATTGATCTTGGTGCTCAAAGTACGAGACCTGGGGCTGAAGAAGTTGGATCTAGTATAGAAATAAAAAGATTGATTCCTTATCTAAAATTAATAAAATCTGAATTTCCAGATGTTTTAATTTCTATTGATACTTTTAATTCTGAAGTGGCTTACGAAGCTCTTTTAAATGGTGCTAATTGGATAAATGATGTCACGGGAGGAAGAAGAGATATAAAAATTTTGGATGTTGTATCAAAATTCAACTGTCCATTCGTCATAACTCATAGTCGTGGTAATAGTCAAAATATGAATCAACTCTCTAATTACCAGAATGTATTGAGTGATGTTAAGTGCTCGCTTGATAATTTAATAAAGAATTCTAGGAAGAGATTTATAGGAGAAATATTAGATGAGAAAAATCCAAAAGAAAGAGATATAGGAACACTTGCAATAAGTTGTCTTTGTTCTCAATTTAATATTGACATTGTGAGAGTTCACAACGTCAAACTAAATTATCAAATCCTGAAAGTAGCTGATAGGATTTACAGAAAATAATAAATTTATTATTCTTTAACTCCTTCGATTTTGTCCTCTACCTCTTGGTATAGTTCTTTCAACTGTTCTATATTCTCATCTGAAGTTTCCCAATATCCCCTACCATTGACTTCTAGCAATGTTCCAACAATTCTTCTGAAACTATTAGGATTAAGATCCATTAATCTTTTCCTCATCTCTTCGTCATTTATAAATGTTTCATTAGTTTCTTCATATACAAAATTATCTACTTGACCACTTGTCGCACTCCAACCAAGAGTGTAATTAAGTCTGTTAGAAAGTTCTCTAACTCCTTCGTAGCCAGATTTGAGCATACCTTCATACCACTTAGGATTTAAAAGTTTTGTTCTTGAGTCTAATCTGATAGTTTCTCCAAGTGTTCTAACTTGAGCATTAGAAGTGGTGGTGTCTGCTATGTAGCTACTTGGTTCTTTTCCGTCATCTCTTAATGTCTTGATCAATTTTGTTGGATCAGAATCAAAATAATGACTTACATCTGTTAATGAAATCTCTGAGGAATCAAGGTTTTGAAATGTAACATCTGCTGTTTTCATTACTGACTCAAATACCTCTCTTTTTTGATTCATCTCACCTGGATTATCGGCATTAAAAGCATATGTTTTGCGTGATAAATACATTTCTTGTAATTCATTTTCTTCCTCCCAAGTTGAGTTTTCTACAGCTAAATTAACATTTGAACTGTAGCTTCCACTTGCATTAGAGAATACTCTCGCTGAAGCTTCTCTGATAGAAGTGCCTTCTTTTTCTGCTTGTTCTAGTGAATGTTTCCTTACAAAATTAGATTCCAATGGTTCATCAGCTTCAGCTGCTAATTTGACTGCCTGATCTATTAATGCCATTTGATTGATAAATAGATCTCTAAATACTCCTGAACAGTTAACTACTACATCTATTCTTGGCCTACCTAATTCTTCTAAAGGGATTAATTCTAGTTTGTTAATTCTTCCAACAGAATCTGGTTTTGGTTTTACCCCAACAAACCATAAGATTTGTGCCAGTGATTCTCCGTAGGTTTTGATGTTATCAGTACCCCATAAAACACAAGCTATTGTTTCAGGCCAAGTTCCTTGCTCTTCTTTTTGTCTTTCAATTAGTTTGTCAACAACAGACTTCGCTGCAGCTACTGCTGCTGTAGTTGGGATTGATTGAGGATCAAGTGCATGGATATTTTTACCACTGGGCAAAACACCTGGATTTCTTATGGGATCTCCACCTGGTCCAGGTAAAACATAATTTCCATCTAGTGCTTTAATGAGGCTATCCATTTCTTTGTCTGCGCAGACCTGTTCCAGACAGAAAAGTAAGTAATCAAATAATTTATTTAATTCCTTCTGATTAACTTCATTAAATCCATTTAATCTGCAGACTCTTAGCCAAGGGGTAGGTAGATTTAGACCAAAAACTTTAAGTAAATCGAAAAGTTTGGAAAGAAGTGATTTTTCTAAATAAACTCTGCCATCAACAATTTTTAAAGAGTTGACCATCGCAAAAATCGACTCTCTTGCTGTCTTTATGATTTTTTCATTTAACTCTACAAATTTAAGTTCACCTTTATTATTACCATCATAAATTTGTTCAATAGTTAGACCGATGGATTCTGCGAGTAATCCAGGAAGAGATCTTAATCCTTCTTGTTCTCTCTCTAAAGATGCAATATTTACAAGTGTTGCAACAGCTTCTTCTGCTGTTGGAGCTTCTCCAATAGTATGAAGACCGCAAGGTAATAATCTACTTTCAATTTCCATCAACTGTTTATAGACATTACCAACAAATAAATCTCTTTCATCTATTGAAAGTTCTTCTACGTCTTTTGAAGGAAGCTCTACATCTTTGTCAAGGTTACATTGTTTAGAAGTCTCAACTATTGCATTAACAATTTGAATACCCCTGCTATTTTCTCTTAATTGTTGATAAGAACCAACGAGTTCACTTAGTTCTTTAAGTCCTTTGTAGAGTCCTGCATTTTCTGCTGGAGGAGTCAAATAACTAATAGTTGAAGCATACCCTCTTCTCTTCGCAATTGTTGCTTCAGAAGGATTATTCGCAGCATAGTAATACAAATTAGGCAATGATCCAATGAGAGAATCCGGATAGCAAGTTTCACTCATGCCCATCTGCTTCCCAGGCATAAATTCAAGTGAGCCGTGAGTTCCAAAATGAAGAACAGCATCAGCTCCCCAGATTTTTTCTACATAGGTGTAATAAGCGGCAAAACCATGATGAGGACTAGCACTTCTTGAATAAAGTAATCTCATTGGATCACCTTCATAACCGAATGTAGGTTGAACTCCTATAAAAACATTTCCAAAATGTTTTCCATAAATAAGAAGGTTTTGTCCGTCACTATTAAGGTTTCCAGGAGGTTTACCCCAATTCTCTTCAAGTCTTTGTGAATATGGTGTGAACTCTTCGTATTCTTTTACTGACATCTTATGAGCAATATTTAACTCTGGAGAGCCATCCATCGCTTCAGGGTTGTTAATTACTTTTTCCATTAATTCTTTTGAATTACTTGGAAGTTCATCTATTTGATATCCTTTCGATTTCATTTCAAGAAGTACTCTATAAATTGAACCAAAAACATTCAAGTATGCTGCCGTACCAACATTTCCTTTGTCTGGTGGAAAACTAAATACTGTGATGGCTAATTTTTTATCCTTTCTTTGTTTAACTCTTAAAGTTGACCATTTTATTGCTCTTTCAGCTATTACATCAACTCGATCTTGGAGCGTATGCGCCTTACCTGTAGCATCATCACGACCTGAGAGAATAATAGGTTCAATAGCACCATCAAGCTCTGGAATTGCAATCTGAAGTGCTACCTGAACAGGGTGTAAACCTAGATCACTATCTTCCCATTCTTGTGTGGTTTGGAAGACTAATGGAAGTGCAACCATATAGGGTCTGTTTAACCTTTTTAGGGCTTCAATAGCTTTAGGATGATCTTGTCTTGCTGGCCCACCAACTAGTGCAAAACCTGTTAAAGATACAACTCCATCTACTATAGGTTTATCCTTATTTGTAGAATCATAATAAAATTCATTAACTGGTTTAGAAAAATCTAGACCTCCACAGAAGATAGGTAGTACTCTCGCACCTCTGTATTCCAATTCTTGAATAACAGCAACGTAATGAGCATCATCTCCCGTAACGATATGACTCCTTTGAAGCACTAAGCCTATTGTTGGAGTTTTGTCATCTTTAGGATTTATATCTTTCCTATTATTTTCCCAATTTTGATATTCTTTAAGACTTTCAAACATGCAAGGAGCAAGAGGATGCCAAATTCCTAAATCTGGGAATGTTTCAGGGTCTTGAATTTTGAATTCTTCTATTTGATCTTTTATGATCTCTGAAACAGCGTACTTTTCAGAAATCATTAATAAGAAGTTTTTTAGGTTATCAGTGGTACCACCTAACCAGTACTGAAAACTCAGAATAAATGTTCTAGCATCTTGAGCTTTTTCTACTGGTAGATATTTAAGTATTGAAGGTAATGTATTTAATAACTTCAACATTGAATCTTGGAAACTTGCTCCATCAGATTCTTTTTTCTTTTTTATTAAATCTCCAATAATACTTTTAGATTGACCAAGTTGGGCCATACTAAATGAACCTAACTTATTTAATCTCATTACCTCTGGCATTGAGGGAAAAACTATTGATGCTTTTAGTTTGTCTTTATATGGAGATACTGCATCAACTACTTTTTGAGCAAGATCTTCAATGAAAATTAGAGAAGCAACGAATATATCTGCATTAGCTATATCTTCTTTAAAATCTTCAAAATTACTATCATTCCTAAGTTCTTCGATAAGATAGCCGCTAAGGTCTATACCTATTGGCCCATTCATCTTATTTATTGACTTTGCAGCTTCCGTTAAGGAATTTTGGTATTGTGGCTCAAGGACAACATAAACTGCTTTTATTACAACTTTGTGTTTGTTATCCTCAACAGGAGATACTCTGCGGTTTGCTGAGCGGACCTGCGTAAACATTGATTTTCTTTAAGTATTTCTACCAGCCTACGAATGAAAAGACGTTATTGTGTGCAATATAAATAGCGTGTAACAACCTTTAAAAAAAAATTTTTTAAAAAAATGATTGAAAATTCTAAAAAACCTATACCAGTACTAGTATCCGGAGCTTTAGGCAGAATGGGAAGCGAAGTTATAAATACTGTATTAAATTCTACAGATTGTGAACTTGTTGCAGCAATCGACATAAACGAAAAGAACAATGGCTCAAATATTTCTGAATTATTGAAGGTAAAAAATTGTGATGTTTTTGTTTCAAATGATTTTGAAGGAACTTTATGTTCTGTTAGTCAAAATTATAGAAATGAAAAAATCAAACCTGTGCTGGTTGATTTTACTCATCCTGATTCTGTATATGAAAATACCAGATCAGCTATTGCATATGGTGTATCACCAGTAGTAGGAACTACAGGTCTAAGCCCTTCACAAATACAAGATTTGTCTGTTTTTGCTCAGAAAGCATCGGTTGGTTGTGCAATAATTCCTAATTTTTCAGTAGGTATGGTTCTTCTTCAGCAGGCGGCATCGGTAGCTGCAAGGTTTTATGACAATATTGAATTAATAGAGATGCATCATAATCAAAAAGCTGATTCTCCTAGTGGGACGTGTATAAAAACTGCAGAAATGATTGAAGAATATCCAAAGAAATTTAATCAGAATTTAGTAAAAGAGTCTGAGTCATTGAAAGGTGTACGCGGTGGGCTTAGAGATTCAGGAATTAATATACATTCTGTACGATTACCAGGATTACTCGCTCATCAGTTAGTAATTATGGGATCTCCAGGTGAAACTTACACAATTAAGCATGACACTATTGATAGAAAGGCATATATGCCAGGAGTTTTACAGGCTATTAAAAAAATTGGTAATTATGAAACTTTAGTTTACGGACTTGAAAAATTGATTTTTTAAAATGTTAATTCCAATTAATTCAAGTCAAATTTCAAAACTTATTCCTGCAGTTGGTACAGGAAGTCAATTTAAGTACGCGTTGGGGAATCCGAGAAAAATTCTTCAAAGAGTAATAGTTTCTTCAATTGGTGGATTTATCTCATTAATTATTAGTTCGACTGGAGATCAAACTAATAATTTCTGGTTATTCCTATGTGTAGGTTTCTTTTTGTATATCATCTGGGGCCCAATTCTTGAATCAAGTAGAAAAAATTTGCAATTAAGAAAATATAAATTTTTTTCTATATTTGATGGTTATGTATCAGATATCTATAAAACAGAAAAGATTGAAAGTTCAAGAGAACAATCTAATAGGCAAGGTCGATTAGAAGTTATCGAAAACAAAAGGACTTGGTTAGTACTTGAATTAGAAGATGAAGATGGTTATTTGGAAAAATTAAGTTTTCCTATGGAAAATAAGCACAGTCAAATTAGGGTGGGTTCGAGTATTAGATGTTTAATAACATCTGATAACCGTAATTTTGACAGAGATTTTTATTTGACCGATGCTTGGCTTCCTGAAATTAACTTATGGGTTGGTGAGTACCCCTATTTATTAAGACCAGCATTTGAGGAAATTTGCTATATTTATTTGAATAGATAGTTGATGATTATATTATCTGATGAAAAATAAATTCAATTTTAAAATTGTTGGATCAGGTCCCACAGGTTTATTACTTTCAATTGCACTTTCAAAATTTGATTGCAATATTTTTTTAACTGATTTATTAACAAAAGATAGATTAATTGATAAAGATAAAACTTATGCAATTACTCACTCAACAAGAAAAATCTTATCTAAATTCAGACTTTGGGAAAAATTAGAACCATTTTTATTTGGCTTTGATACCCTTTCAATTTCAGATAGCGTAACTTCTGCTTTCACCAATTTATCAACTTCTGACTTAGATGATGATATAAGTTCTGCCGAAAATATTGGCTGGGTAGTTAAACATTCGGATCTCATGAACGTATTTTTTCAAGAGATTGACAATTATGAAAAAAAATCTTATAGTCAGTCTTGTTTAACTTTTAAAGTTTCTCTTAGAGGTCATTGTGAAAAGCGTGCTTATGAAATTTTTAGAAAAGAAGGCCCACTTGCATTATTACCTTTAGAAAAAAACTTATATCAAGTAATTTGGACTTCCAGTACATTAAAGGCAATTGAAAGGTTGAATTCTGACAAGAATTTTTTAATGGATAATTTATCAACAATCTTGCCTAATGAATTTAAGTTGGACCAAATAATAGGCGAATTTAATATTTTTCCTGTTTCATTATCCTTAAATTTACCAGTTTTAAATTTTAAAAAATTAGTTTTTGTAGGAGATGCATTTCATACATTTCATCCTGTTGGTGGTCAGGGTCTAAATACTTGCTGGAGAGATGTTAATACTATTTATGATCTTTTTAATAAAAATACTGCTATTACTAAAATGCAATTGATATTATTTAAATTTAAGTATTTTTCAAGCAGAATTTTAGATATTATTGTCACTATTTTTAAAACTGACTCGTTGATATCACTTTTTGCTAATCGAAACGTTTTTTTATTTCCAATAAGGAAATTTTCATTTTTTCTTTTAAATAAATTTCTTTTTACAAG
>LUMS01000575.1_pt1 | contig 9867 bp, 10 predicted proteins | sample 729711 | NCBI WGS metagenome assembly LUMS01 (sample SAMN03860298, study PRJNA289734) | marine metagenome | biome: seawater column; feature: ocean; material: water; isolation source: Red Sea water column Station 192 - depth 25m | place: Saudi Arabia: Red Sea | collected 2011-10-15 | depth 25 m | reverse complement strand
GCACAACGACACGGGCTGCGCCGTCGCGAACTCGATGGCCGCGGTGCGCGCCGGGGCCACGCACCTGCAGGGCTGCCTGAACGGCTACGGCGAGCGCACGGGCAACGCCGACCTCGTGACGTCCGTCGCCAACCTCGAGCTCAAGCTCGGCATGCAGGTGCTGCCGGAGGGGGCGCTGGCCGAGGCCACGCGCATTGCGCACGCCGTCTCGGAGATCACCAACTACCCACCCTCCGCGCGCCAGCCGTACACCGGCGTGTCGTCGTTCGCGCACAAGGCCGGCCTGCACGCCAGCGCGATCCGCGTCGACCCCGACCTGTACCAGCACATCGACCCTGCGCTCGTGGGCAACGACATGCGCCTGCTCGTCTCGGAGATGGCCGGTCGGGCCACCATCGAGCTGAAGGGTCGCGAGCTCGGCTACGACGTGGGCGACGACGCCGAGCGGCTCGGGCGCATCACCGAGCGCGTCAAGGCCATGGAGCAGCAGGGCTACACCTTCGAGGCGGCCGACGCGTCGTTCGAGCTGCTGCTCGCCGAGGAGATGGAGGGTGCCCGACCCTCGTACTTCGACGTCGAGTCGTGGCGCGTGCTGGCCGAGTCCTCGCGCGGCACGGAGGCCACCGTCAAGCTGCGCGCCGCCGGTCAGCGGCTCGCGGTCATCGGCGAGGGCAACGGCCCCGTCAACGCCCTCGACCACGCCCTCCGCCAGGCGATCGAGCAGCTGTACCCCGACGTGGCGCGGGTCCACCTCATCGACTTCCGGGTGCGCATCCTCGACCAGGGCCACGGCACCGACGCCGTCACGCGCGTGCTCATCGAGACCTCCGACGGCAAGGACGCGTGGGTCACGGTCGGGGTGGGCCCGAACATGATCGAGGCCTCGTGGGAGGCGCTCGTCGACGCGCTCACCTACGGGCTGCGGCGGCACGGGGTCCCGGTCGGCACCGCGTGACCCGACGTCGACTCCTCGCGCTGGTCCTCGCGCCCACCCTGCTCCTGGGCCTCGGGCTCGGTGCAGCGCTGGTCGTCGACGCCCGCGCGCGACAGGTCGACGTCGACCGTGCCGACGCCGTGGCGCTGCGCTACCAGGAACGTCTCTCGCACTACCGCGAGGTGGTCGTGCGTGAGCTCGAGGCCGCCGACGCGACGGACCCCGACGCCGTGGCCCGGGTGCTGGCACGGCACCGCGACGACGTGCCGACGCTCGGCGCGACGTCGCAGCGCGGCGCAGCGGCCTCCCCGGACTACGGCGCCGCCCGTCGTGAGCAGTCCGTCGTCACCGAGGCGATGGACCGCCTCGACGACGTCGTCGTCGACACCCGGGCCGCGCAGCGCTACCTGGTCGCCGCGCGTCGGGCGCTCGAGGTCGACCCGAACGCGCTCGCGCCCGGCACGTTCGTCACGAGCGGCGCGCCGCTGCGGGCCCAGCTGCTGCCACCCATGCGCACCACCCTGGCGAGCTTCGAGGCCGTCGAGGCACCCCGTGACGCCGCCCCGGTGCGCGACGCGGTGCGGCGCGCGCTCACCCACGTGATCACCGAGGCCGAGGCCTTGGCGGCGCGGCTCGACGCCGGTCAGAGCGGCAGCTTCCAGTACGCCGAGGAGTACGCGGCCGCGCGCACGGCGGTGACGCAGTACGAGGAGCGCACGCGCGCCGACCTACGCGAGGCGCTCGACAACGTGCTGGCCGGCGACGGCGTCGGGCGCTGATCCTGGTGCGCTGATGCTGTGTGCGGCCCGGGGCGGGCGTCAGGCGCGGGGGAGTCGCCGCATCGGCACGTGCTCGATGCCCGCCTCCCAGAAGTTCTCGCCGCACCGCTCGAAGCCGAAGCCGGCGTACCAGTCGTGCAGGTACGCCTGCGCGCCGAGCCGGACCTCGGCGTCGCCCCAGCGCTCCAGGACGGCCCGCAGGAGCCGGCTCGACAGCCCGCGGCCGCGCTGGTCCTGGCGCGTGGCCACCCGCCCGACCTTGCGCACGCCGGACTCGGTGGTGAAGGTGCGCAGATAGCTGGTCGGTCCGTCGGCGTCGGCGAACCACAGGTGGTGGCAGGTCGGAAGGAGGTCGATGCCGTCGACGTCGGGCTCGTCGCACTGCTGCTCGACGGCGAAGACGACGTCGCGGATCCGCCAGATGTCGTACACCTCGGCGGCGGTGAGCTCGTCGCCGGAGCGCACGTGCAGGTCGTCGTCCACGTCGGTCAATCTACTGGCCGTCTCGAGCGTCGGGCTGCTCGGGCGCGTGGGCGGCCGGGTGGGCCTACGGCCTCGACCCGATCCCGGTCGAGGTCGCCGACGGTCGGGCCGAGTACGTGCGCCGCCAGCGCGACCTCGCGGCCCGGGCGGAACCGCTGCGGCCGAGCCGGAGCGGCAGGTCGTGGCGGGGCTGCTCGGAGCGGTAGACCATGGCCCACTCGTGCAGGCCGAAGCAGCCGTAGCGGGCCGGGCGGTCGAGCGTGGCGGTCAGCAGCGACCTGGTCCACCGCAGGCCGCGCACGCGGGAGGCGAGCCGCCTGGGGTCGACCGTGCTGACGCCGTCACGCGTCACGTAGGCGCCGAGGGCGGCGTGCTCCGGCGCGTCGGCGAGCCCGACGTCGAGGCCGGGGTGCCAGCGCTCGAGCTGGGCGGGGGAGAGGTTGTAGTACTCGAAGAGGAAGTCGACGACGGGGTGCGGCTCGTGCCGCTCGCGGCGGAGCAGGTGTGGCGCGGTCCAGGTGCGGGCACGCTCGCGGTGGGCTGCGGCGCGCGGCTCCCAGACGTCGCGGTCCAGCACCTGCCGCACGAGGGTCGGGGAGGTGCTCACGCGGCGCAGTCGGCGCAGGTGCCGAAGATCTCCAGCGTGTGCTCGACGTCGGTGAAGCCGTTCTCGGTCGCCACCTTCGTGGCCCACGACTCGACCGCCGGGCCCGCGACCTCGACGGCGCGCCCGCAGGAGCGGCAGACGAGATGGTGGTGGTGCTCGCCGGCCTCGCAGCGCCGGTACAGCACCTCGCCGTCGTTGCCGCGCAGCGCGTCGACCTGCTCGGCGTCGACGAGCGCCTGCAGGTTGCGGTAGACGGTCGACAGGCCGACCTTCTCGCCCCGCTGGCCCAGCACGCCATGGATCTGCTGGGCGCTGGCGAAGCCTTCGAGCTCGTCGAGCACCGCGCTCACGGCGCGCCGCTGTCGGGTGTTGCGGATGTCAACCATGGTCCTCCTCAGGAGGAGCGTACCGACCGTCGACGACGCAGGCCCACGGTGACACCACGCAGCAGCGTGGTCAGCACGAAGGTGCCCAGTGCGAGCATGACGATCGTGGGGCCTGGTGCCGTGTTGGCCTCGAAGCTGGTGACGACGCCGAGCACCGCGGTGAGCAGCCCGATGGCCATCGCCAGCAGGTGCGTGAGCCGGAAGCTGCGCGCGACCTGCGCCATGACGGCGATTAGCAGGCCGTACAGGCGTGTCGGCACGCCGCTGACCTTGGCGTGCTCCTCGTCCTGGCAGACGGCGAACAGCTGGGGCGAGAGCAGCAGGCACAGGCCGACGACGACGACGCCGAGCACGCTCACGACGACGACGTCGGTGTCGGTGACGGTCGTGATGGATCCGAAGAGGTAGCGGTTGAGGGTCGCGCCGCTCTCGCCGGCGAGGCCGATCAGCAGGACGCCCGCGGCGATGCCGCCGTAGAACAGCATCGCGAGCGCGACGTCGCCGCTGGTGCGCGTGTAGGTGCGCAGCACCTCGATGACGACCGCGCCGAGGACGGCGACGACGAGTGCGGTGAGCACCGGCGCCGTCCCCGTGAGCAGCCCCAGCGCGACGCCGGTCAGGGCGACGTGGCCGAGGCCGTCGCCCAGCAGCGCGAGACGGCGCTGGACCATGAACGTGCCGATCGCCGGTGCGGCGAGACCGGTGAAGAACGCGGCCACGAGGGCGAGCCGCATGAACTCGTAGTCGAGCAGGTCGAGGCTCACCAGACCCCCTCCTCGGGCAGGGGACGCACGCGGTCGGGGTCGGCCGTGTGCGGGTGGGCGTCGCCGTGGTGCTGCTGGTGGACGTCGGCGACGTGGTCGTCGACCGGGCCGTCGTGCACCACGCGACCCTGGTCGAGGACGACGGCGCGGTCCACGAGCGGGAGCATCGGGCCGAGCTCGTGCGCGACGAGCAGCACGGTCATGCCCTCGGTGGCGAGGTGGCTGAGCAGGTCGGCGAGGTCCTCGGTGTGGTGGGCGTCGACCCCGGCGGTGGGCTCGTCCATGACGAGCAGCTCGGGCTCGCCGGCGAGTGCCCGCGCGATGGCGACACGCTGCTGCTGGCCACCGGAGAGCTCGACGAGCGGCGACGACGCGCGGTGGGCGAGGCCGACGCTCTCCAGGGCGGTGACGACCGCCTCGCGGTCGGACCGGCGCGGCAGCCCCACGCGCGGGCGCAGCGACAGGCGACCGCTCGAGACGACCTCGCGCACCGTGGCGGGCACGCCGGTCGAGGCGGCCGACCGCTGCGGCACGTAGCCGACCCGTCGCCAGCTGCGGAACCGCGCGAGCGGCTCGCCGAAGAGCTCGACCGTGCCGGTCGAGGGCACGAGCCCGACGGCCGCGCGCACCATCGTCGACTTCCCGGATCCGTTCGAGCCGAGCAGGGTCACGAACTCGCCCCGCTCGACCGTGAGGTCGACGCCGCGCAGCACCGGGTCACCGCCCAGCGTGACCTCGACGTCACGCAGGACGAGTGGGGGGTGCGTCATGAGCAGCTGTTGGCCTTCTGGAGCTCGGCGAGGTTGGAGCGCATGATCGAGAGGTAGTCCTCGTCGGACGTGTCCTTCGTGAGTCCCTCGATCGGGTCGAGCGTAGCCGTCCGCACCCCGGCCTCGCGCGCCACCGTGCGGGCGACCGCGGGGCTGACGAGGGTCTCGGTGAAGACCGTCGTGATGCCGTCGCGCTTCACGAGGTCGGAGATCTCGGCGAGCTGGGCGGCCGACGGCTCGGTGCTGGGGTCGATGCCGGCGATGGGGATCTGCACGAGGTCGTAGGCGCGGGCGAGGTAGGCGAACGCGGCGTGGCTGGTGACGATGTCGCGGACCTTGCAGGTCTTGAGCCCGGCCCGGTACTCGCCGTCGAGCTTCTGGAGGTCGGCGACGAGGGCCGCGGCGTTCGCCTCGTACTCGTCGGCGTGGTCGGGGTCGAGCTTCACGAGGGCGTCGCGCACGTGCTCGGTCAGCGGCTCGAGGTTCGTCGGGGCGAGCCAGAGGTGCGGGTCGACGCCGCCGTGGTCGTGCCCGTGGTCGTGCCCGTGGTCGTGGCCCTCCTCCTCCGCGTGGCCCTCCTCGTCGGCGTGCTCCTCGTCGCCGTGCGCATGGTCGTCGTGGCCCTCCTCCTCGCCCTCGGCGTGCGCCTCCTCGGACTCCTCGATGCGGTCGACGCCGTCGGCGGCGTCGACCGTGGTGCCGGGCTCGCGGTCGGCCTCCTTGACGGCCTCGTCGACGGCGGTCTGGAACTCGTCCTGGTAGACCACGAGGTCGGCGTCCTGCACCGACGCGACCTGCTTCGGGCTGAGCTCGAGGTCGTGCGGCTCGCCGCCGGGCTTCGTCAGGTTCGTGACGTCGGCGTGGTCGCCGGCGATGCGCTCGGTCACGTACTGCAGCGGGTAGAACGACGTGACGACCGACAGCCTGCCGTCCGAGCCGCCGTCGGAGGAGCCGCCGCTGCCGCAGGCCGCGAGGACCAGGGCGCAGGAGGCGAGCAGGACGGCGGAGCGGGTGCGACGAAGAGCCATGAGAACGATTGTCAAGACGAGCGGGAACCGTTGTCAAATCCCTCGCCTGACGGACGCGTCACACCCGCGTCGCGCTGGCACCACCATGGGGGTCGCACCGCCGTCGGACGCCTCGCGCACGATCGATACGCTGGACGTCCATCGGGAGCGCACGGCCACGGACGTGCGCACGACCCGCCGACACCCAGCCGGAAACGGAGCGCCCCACCATGGCCACCAGCCTGATCGACACCGTCATCTCCCTGTGCAAGCGACGGGGGTTCGTCTACCAGTGCGGCGAGATCTACGGCGGCACGCGCTCGGCCTGGGACTACGGCCCGCTCGGCGTCGAGCTGAAGGAGAACATCAAGCGTCAGTGGTGGCGCTCGATGGTGCAGAGCCGCGACGACGTCGTCGGGCTCGACTCCTCGGTGATCCTGCCGCGCCCCGTCTGGGAGGCCTCCGGCCACGTCGACGTCTTCACCGACCCCCTCGTGGAGTCGACCAAGACCCACAAGCGCTACCGCGCCGACCACCTGTGGGAGGCGTTCGAGGCCAAGCACGGCCGTGAGCCCGAGAGCTGGGACGAGGTCCCCGACCCCGACACCGGCGAGCGCGGCCACTGGACCGAGCCCCGCGCCTTCTCCGGGCTCATGAAGACCTACCTGGGTCCGGTCGACAGCGAGGAGGGCCTGCACTACCTCCGTCCGGAGACCGCGCAGGGCATCTTCGTGAACTTCGCGCAGGTGCTGACGACGTCGCGCAAGAAGCCGCCGTTCGGCATCGCGCAGATCGGCAAGAGCTTCCGCAACGAGATCACGCCGGGCAACTTCATCTTCCGCACGCGCGAGTTCGAGCAGATGGAGATGGAGTTCTTCGTCCCGCCGGGCACCGACGAGCAGTGGCACGAGGAGTGGCTGGCCACGCGGATGGCCTGGTACACCGACCTCGGCGTCGCCCCCGAGAACCTGCGCTTCTACGAGCACGCGCAGGAGAAGCTGTCGCACTACTCCAAGCGCACGGTCGACATCGAGTACCGCTTCCAGTTCCAGGGCTCGGAGTGGGGCGAGCTCGAGGGCATCGCCAACCGCACCGACTACGACCTCAGCACCCACGCGAAGCACTCGGGCAAGGATCTGTCCTACTTCGACCAGGCCACGGGCGAGCGGTACACGCCGTACGTCATCGAGCCCGCGGCCGGCGTCAACCGCTCGATGATGGCCTTCCTCGTGGACGCCTACGCCGAGGACGAGGCGCCCAACACCAAGGGCGGGGTCGACAAGCGCACCGTGCTGCGGCTCGACCCGCGGCTCGCGCCGGCCAAGGCGGCCGTGCTGCCGCTGTCGCGCAACGAGCAGCTGTCGCCGACGGCCAAGGGCCTGGCGCAGGAGCTGCGCGGCTTCTGGAACGTGGAGTTCGACGACGCCGCCGCGATCGGCAAGCGGTACCGCCGCCAGGACGAGATCGGCACGCCGTTCTGCATCACGGTCGACTTCGACACCCTCGACGACCAGGCCGTCACGATCCGCGACCGCGACACCATGCAGCAGGAGCGGGTCGGCCTGACGCAGGTGCGCGAGTGGCTCGCGGCGCGTCTGCCCGGCTGCTGAACCGCCCTCGGGACACAATCGGGGCGTGAGCCTGCGCCCGGCACCCCGTTCCCGTCGCACGTCCCTCCGGGACGTCGCGCGGGTCCCGGTGCTGGCCGCACTGGCCGTCGGGCTGGTCGTGTCCGGGTGCTCGCGCTCCGACGGCGAGGCGCAGGCCGAGCCGGCACCGTCGCCGTCGGGCTTCGACGTCCCGGACGGCGTCACGCTGACCGACCCGGGCAGCAGGCTCGACGTCGGCGACGAGGGCACGGTCGTCATCGACCTCGGCGACGGTGCGGCGAGCGCCGTGACCGTCACGGTCGAGAAGGTGCGGCGCGGCTCGATCAAGGACTTCCGGTTCTTCACGCTCGACGAGCGGAGCCGCGACGCGACGCCGTACTACGTCGATGCGACGGTGCGCAACGACGGTCCCGCCGGCCTGGGCGGGTCGTCGCTGCCCCTGCTGGCGCACGCGGACGACGACGTCGTCTACCCGGCGAGCGAGCTGGTGGGGCGGTTCCGGCCGTGCCCGTCGTCGGCGCTGCCGAAGCGCTTCCTCGCCGGCGCCAGCGCCGACCTCTGCTTCATCTACCTGCTGCCACGGGGGACCTCGCTGCGCTCGGTCGACCTCCAGCCGGGCGATGCCGCGTCGGCTGTCCGGTGGCGCCCGAAGGACTGACCGGCACCCTGACGAGGGACCCGACGCGATGTTCTTTCTCGATCCTCAATGTTCTTTCTGCGCCGAGGTTCCGTCGCACCGTCCGGTCGGGCGAGGATGGACGCGGCCCCGTGCTGTGCGGGGCAGCCTCTCCACGGCGCCACGGCCGAGGCGGCGCCGGACGTCTCTCCCATGCGTCCGGCCGGACGTCGCCCGGCTAGGCCGGACCGAGCCTCTCCCGCTCGGGTCGTGCCGGTCGTGGGGAGCGCACCAGGGCCGGCGTCCGACGACGGTCGGCGCCGGCCCTGCGTGCGTCTGGGACACTGGTGGGCGATGACCACCACCACGACCGCGACGACGATCGTCACGGAGCCAGGCACGCAGGGCTCGAGCGACGTCTTCCTCCCGTGCCCGCTGCGTCTCGGCGACCTCGAGGTCGAGGTGCCGGTCGTGCTCGCCCCGATGGCCGGTGTCACCAACGTCGCCTTCCGTCGTCTGTGCGCGGAGCAGGGCGCCGGGTTGTACGTCTGCGAGATGATCACGTCGCGCGGTCTGGTCGAGGGCGACGCGACGAGCCTGTCGATGCTGACCTTCGCCGACAACGAGTCGGTGCGCTCGGTGCAGCTGTACGGCGTCGACCCCGACGTGATGGGCCGCGCGGTCGAGGTGCTCTGCGCCGACCACGGCGTCGAGCACGTCGACCTCAACTTCGGCTGCCCGGTGCCGAAGATCACCCGCAAGGGCGGGGGCGCGGCGCTGCCGTGGAAGGCCAACCTGCTCGGTCGCATCCTGGAGTCGACGGTCGCCGCCGCGCAGCCGTACGGGGTCCCGGTGACCATGAAGACCCGCCTCGGCATCGACGAGGACCACCTGACCTACCTCGACGCGGGGCACATCGCCGAGGACGCCGGCTGCGCCGCGATCGCCCTGCACGCGCGCACCGCCGCCCAGCACTACTCCGGCCACGCGCGCTGGGAGACCATCGGCGAGCTGAAGGCCGCCGTCTCGATCCCGGTCCTCGGCAACGGCGACGTGTGGGAGGCCGGCGACGCCGTCCGCATGATGCAGAGCACCGGCTGCGACGGCGTCGTGGTCGGCCGAGGCTGCCTGGGTCGCCCGTGGCTCTTCCGCGACCTCGCCGCGGCGCTCGGCCCGTCGCCCGACGCGTCGGGGCCCGTGCTGCCGACCCTCGGCGAGGTCACCTCCGTGATGCGACGCCACGCCGAGCTGCTGGGCGACTGGCTGGGCGAGGAGCGCGGCTGCGTGGAGTTCCGCAAGCACGTCGCCTGGTACCTCAAGGGCTTCCCCGCAGGGTCGCGGGTGCGCAGCGAGCTCGGGGGCGTCTCCTCCTACGCCGCGCTCGACGCGCTGCTGGCCGACCTCGACCCCGACGAGCCGTACCCCGTGGCCGAGCTGGGCACACCGCGCGGCCGCCAGGGCAGCCCGCGCACGGTGGCCCTCCCTGACGGCTGGCTCAGCTCACGGGACCTCGTCGGCACCGTCGACGCCGGCGCCGAGGACGCGTCCAGCGGAGGCTGACCCCACGGTCGCCGTCTGCGCACGCTCGTCCCGCGCCACGTCGACGGCGCGCAGCACGACGCCGCGCGCCTGTGCCGCATCGACGTGGTGCACGTCGACGTCGACCGGTCCGTCGGGCGTGTGCAGCTCGACCGTGGCGAGGTCGCGCAGTCGCTGGAGCGGTCCCTGCCGCAGCGCGAACGACTGCACCTTCGCGTGCGGCGCGTGACTGGTGCGTCGGTGCAGCCACCCCGTGGTCGAGCTGGCGCGACGCCGGCCGAGGGACAACGAGCGGAACCGCCAGCCGACCGGTGCGAACGGCCAGGAGCGTCGGCTCGCGCGCACGGTGACGACCTCGTCGTCCGGGCCGGC
>LUMS01001305.1_pt3 | contig 9875 bp, 12 predicted proteins | sample 729711 | NCBI WGS metagenome assembly LUMS01 (sample SAMN03860298, study PRJNA289734) | marine metagenome | biome: seawater column; feature: ocean; material: water; isolation source: Red Sea water column Station 192 - depth 25m | place: Saudi Arabia: Red Sea | collected 2011-10-15 | depth 25 m | reverse complement strand
ATATGCAATGCTTGGATTTTCTGAGGGACTAAAACATGAACTTCATAATACAGGCGTAGGAGTGACTGTTGTAAGCCCGATACAAGTTAGAACGAGTCTTTTTGATCATCCTTCATTCAAAAATTTTACATTAAACGCAACTGGTATATCATTAAGCTCTGAAACTGTTGCAAACGCAATAATCAAAGCATCAAACTCTTCTAGATTGGAAATTGTTGTACCATCGTTTGTACGAATTGGAATATGGTTTAAGCAAACATTCCCATTTTTGATTAATCCTATAATTGGAAGCGCTTTTAGAAAGCAGCTTGATAAAAGAGACTCTTAGATATTTTCGTCTATTACTTTAATCTCAGCAACTTCATACTGGATAATCTCTTTTAGGTTAATTCCTTGTTCTGCTAAATAATCCACTGTTTGTTTGCTTAGTTTTGCTTTTAGTTCATTCAACTTGAACTCACAAACAACACCCTTCATCAAATCGTTTAGGTTTACATCTTTTCCAAGGTTTAATCCTTCTAGAATTGATGTTCCCTGTACTGATTCGTATAATTGCAAATCTACTTTCTTCTCATCTTCGTTGATATCCAAAATGTAACCAGATTGTGTCATTGATTTTGGCTTGCCAAATTTTGGTGATTCTAATTCTTTATTGATCTCTTCTGGAATCTCGTCCTTTTTTTTAGCCATTTTTATTCAAAATTATGCTTCTTTGTCTTTTTTGCTCTTTTGCCACCAATCTAGATAATCATATTGTTTATCTGATTTTGTACTTTCTTTACGAGATAATTTGTACCTGATATCGCTTACTTGTTCTCTTGTGGCATAAAGACCACATCTTTTACAAATGAAGTGTTTTGTAGCAGGATCCAATTTCATTATTAGTCCTAATCCTTCAAAATCAATTTCATCTTCCATTTCACGATATGGAGGAGCTCTAAATTCAAAACCTGGTTCTTGTTCTTCAGCGTTAAATTCTGCCTCTAGCTGTTTCTTTCTCTTTGCTATTTCTCTACTAACACATTCAGGGCAGTTTACCAATATCGATTTTCCTTGTATTTTTACATAAGAGTGTTGCTTCATTTCTGAGATCTAAAATGACTGATGCGCGGATTAACTCTTCATCCCTTTCGGTCAGTTCGCCCATCGACAAACCGCGCACCAGTACATGTGTATTATTTTTTGAAAGCTATTATTTTTTGTCTTCTAAAATTTCAGATACAATTTTTGCTGTATTATCAACCCCATTTCCATTGAAATTTTTTGAAAATTGCTTTACAGAATCAACAAATTCATCATAATTTTCATACATTTCTCTTACTGCCTGAACTATTTGCATTCTATTTTGGGCAAATAATCCAAGTTTCTTCTCTTTTGTCCATTCTATCTGATTTGTGTGTTCATCATAAATTGGAATTCCAATAATTGGTTTTCCATGAGTACCTAAAATTTCCCCCATTACTGTATGTGATCCATTTACTACTGCATACTTACAAGAATCTAGAACTGTTTCTTTCTCTTGTTCTGAAAGAAATCCCTTGTCAATTTGAATCCAGTCTATATTTTTTTCATATGCTTCAGAAATTGAATATTGTTTACCATCTTTATCTAACACTTTGTCAATACTTGGATCATTTCTTGCATGAGAAACAATTCTTTTTTCCTTTTTCATTTCAGGTTGATGAAATGCTTCTTCATATCTCTCACCAGTTCCATCGTTAGTTGATTTATTTCCGGTTCTCATCCAATAACCAAAAACAGAACCTGAAATTAATTTCTCTAGATCACTATCTTCGCTCCTTTCAATATTTTTACTGGTTGTAAAATGACCCACGTATGTAACTTTATCTTGAACTGCTTCTGTAAAATTTAGGTTATATTCACACATTGTGTACGGTGGTTCTGAATCTGCAACTAAAATTCTAGATGCTTTTGAGATCTGTTTTGCAACAAATTCTAACGCAGGTTTAAAGTATACTCTTGATTTCCACAACTTTGGCTTGAATTGATTAGTTACGAACAAACTTGTTATGTTTCGTCTTTCTGCTAATACGTTTGAACCCATATCTCCATCATTAATCACTAAATCAAATCCAATTTTGTTGTAAAGTTTACCTTCATTTTTGAGATAGCTAGAAATCTGTGTAACTAACGGCTTATTTTCTTCTACAGGTAAGAGAAAATTCAACATTGACTTTGTTAGACTTGGTCCAAGCTTTCCGTCAATCGGAGTAGGCATCAAAACCTCATGAATATTTTCTTTTTCATTAGGAAATTTTTCTAATAATTTCTTGAATAGTGTCCATTTCCCCATGGATAGATGAATTGTCCTATCTTTGCCATATTTTTAATCCAAATTTCCCGCTATTATCTTCAGTGTTCAACTTCTAAGGAATCCAATATTGTATGAACATTATTTGGTCCAAGTCTTATCTTGATTATTTTTTTAGAAACCTTTCCTTTGTTTGATTTTGATTTTACTTTTGTAAAGTTCGTTTTAACAAACTTTTCAACTTTTGAAATGTATTTTTCCATTCCTATCTCTTTTGCATTTTTAATAATCTCTGAATCAATCCCGGATAGTGGAATTTGCGGAATTAAATTTGCACTGAAAACTTGTTTCTGTAATGTTTCAACATAATTTGAAGGAAAAATCAATGGGGAAGTTGAAAGTGAGACATGTGAAATCTTTGCTTGTTTGGCAGATTTAATTATGATATTTGTAATCAATGAGTTTTTTGAAATTATCCCTTCTGGATTTTTTCCAAATTTTGGAATCTTACAAAACTCCAATTCTATATCTAATCTTAACATTCTAGGAAGTAGTTTATCCAAAATTTTTACTAAATGAATAAGATCTTCTCGTGTTTCATAACACACTATTGGTTTTACTTCAAAGCCTTGTTTTATGGTCTCAAGACAATTTATTGCAGAAAATTCATCTGAAATACAACAAACTGATTTTTTTAACTGTGAATTGTTTGCAGTACCACCTAACCCTTCATCTACAAAAATGCAGACATATGCATTTGATTTTGTGACATAGATTTGTAATAATTTATCATGTTTAGATTCGGTTCCTGGTCTTGCGGAAATTTTTTGATTTTTTTGTATTAGTGCTGAGGTTGCTGCTAACTCTAAATCTTTTATGACAAAACCTTTTGCGTTTCCGTCTGCCTTAACAAAAAATTTTTCTCCTTTCAAAAGAAGATTAGAACCTATTTCTTCAACTTGTGATACAATTGTTTTAAAATCATTTTTAATTTTCTTTGCAATCACAATTTGTTTTATACCAAACAATAATCCTATTGCGCTAGAAACAAAGACGGGATCATCTGCATGGATACAAATTAGGAAATCATCTTTGAATATTTTTCCAAATTTTAGATTCTTTATTTTTAAAATTTTTTTAATATTTTCAATCAGTTGATTAATTTTATTTTCAGCAAATAATGATGGATATACAACCACTAGAGTCTCTTCTGTCATCTAATTTGTTATTTTTAAGGAGTTTATATTTTAGAACTTCTCTTAACTCGAGCTAATTTTGATATAATTATAATACTTGATTAGATATTGAGATTTATGGTAAAATTTACTCAAGAAGAGTTAGATGAAGTAAACAAAACTCTCTCTACTCCAGAAGATTGTTTGAAATGGGCATTTGATAACCTTCATCCTAAATTAGCAAAAGCATCAAGTTTCGGTGCAGAAGATGCTGCAATTGTTGATATGATGTTCAAGATTAATTCTGATTCTAGATTGTTTACACTTGATACAGGAAGATTACCTCAAGCAACATACGATGTGATGGATGAAATTAGAAAACGTTACAAATGCTTGAAACATTGGATGGATGGATTACTGGTTTACGTAATGATCAAAACCAAAATCGTTCAACAGCAAAGATGCTTGAAATTGATGAGATGCATGGTAATATTGTAAAAGTAAATCCAATCATTAATTGGACATATGATCAAACCTGGGATTATGTGAAATCAAACAACTGTCCATACAACAAACTGTTAGACGAGGGATATCCAAGTATTGGATGTGAACCTTGTACTAGACCAATTAAGATCGGTGAAGATATACGAGCAGGTCGTTGGTGGTGGGAAAATGATGAACACAAAGAATGTGGTCTTCATATGAACCACGACAATTAAATTAATCATACAAAATCGTTTCATATTGATTAATGCACACGGTGGAAAGTTAGTAAATCGAGTAAAAGATGTTGATCCATCTGGATTGATGTCAATTGATATTTCTGCAGATTTGGCAAATGATGTAGAAAATATTGCCGATGGAATTTTCTCACCATTAGAAGGATTTCTAAATCAACAAGATTTTGAATCAGTTATCTCAAAAGGTAGACTCGCAAATGGAATTGCATGGACTATTCCAACTGTTCTTGATGTTGATGATGATACTGGTAAAAAAATGAAAGACGCAGGTGATGTCTTACTAAAAAATCCAGATGGAACAGGAATTGCTGTATTACATGTTGAAGACGTTTACTCTTATGATAAACAAGCAACCGCAAATGGAGTGTATGGAACAAATGATGACTCACATCCAGGTGTTGCAAAAACAAACTCTATGAAAGATTTTCTTGTTGGTGGTAAAATTGACTATATTCAGAGACAAAATGAAACTGAAATTAGAAAACATAGAATGACTCCAACTGAAACAAGAGAGTATTTTGAAAAAGCAGGATGGAAAACTATTGTTGCATTTCAGACTAGAAACCCACCACATGTTGCACACGAAATGTTACAGAAAACTGCAATAACAACACGTGATGGTGTATTTGTAAATCCATTAATTGGAAAGAAAAAATCTGGTGACTTTAAAGACGAAATTATAGTTAAAGCATATGCAGGAGTTGGAAACTTCTATGATCCATTTGCAGCACACAAAATCTTTGACGATTATCCGGAACTTGAAATCGAACCAATCTTTTTCCCAGCATTCTTCTATCGTAGAAAATGTCTTACGTTTACAAATCCAAATGTATGTCCATGTGCCCCAGAACATCGTGAACAAATTTCTGGAACAAAGATGAGAGAGATGATTAATAACGGCGAAGCACCATCTGAATTTATCTTAAGACCTGAAGTTGCTAAACTAATCATAGAATATGACAAGCCATTTGTTGAGTAGCTTTTTATCAAGATCTGAAAGATTTAGTTTATGAAATACAAAATTACAATAATCTTTTTTGCCTCTATGATGGTCTTTCCTGCATTTGGACAATGGGACACACCAAACGAATCGCTTTCTATTGCAAAATTTGACATAGACTGGAGTGAATTCAATATTCCTGCACGAGATGCAGAAATAATTCCATTTGATGATATTCACGCAACTACGTGGCAAGTAAATTTACAAAATAAAATACTCTATGGACATCCTGATGCAGTTACCGTAGTAAGATTGTATGATGCAAATATTGAAGATAAATTCATAGAAATAGGAATGGGTGCAATTCCTGATAGACCATTCTGGGTTGCACTTCAACTTCCTGAAGAAGGTTATGTTGTAGTTCATAACAAACTTGATAGAGGTTGGCCTGGAAATGGGAAAGTTATCTTGGCATATTCTGATCCTGCAGGATTGACAATTAACAATGGAGAAAGAATTGTAATTACAAATCTAGATGTAGAGACATTTGCAATAAAATCATACTCTGTTTGGGGTTTGAAAGGTTCACAGGATCCGCCTTCAACTGTTTCAGGATTTCTAAATCTTGAGGTACTTTCAGGTGATCCAAAAGAAGGCCCATTGCATATGTTTCCATTTTATGTAGTTGGTGCACTTGGATGCGTAGTAGCATTTTTACTATTTACTAAGAAGCGGAATTAGTTTTGTAATATTTGCAACCATTTCTTATCTTGCATACTCCGATTTAAATAATTTTAAAAAGATAACGTCTAAAATCCCCATTGAAATGCATGCTTGATCTCTTAACTTTTTAAATGCTCTTAATCTTTTTGTATCAAATGAAGCAATGCATATTCTGTTATAAGCGTTATGACCATCAATAATTTTTGCAACTTCAATAATTCGTTGTGCTTTTACATGATAGAAACCAATTGATTTGATAATCTTTTCAACATCTTTAACCTTGGCTTTTGATAATTGTCGTGCATTTTTGTAGACCTTGAATAAATCCTTAACAATTCTTGTAGTTGATTCATCTTTTGTTCTTGCTGATAATATTGTTCCAATCAAAATACTAAATGGACCATGATCTTCAGCATCATGTAAATCCCTCAGTGCTGTAATTCTTGGTGGTTTTTCTGCATTCATTGTTTTACGCATTCCATCTAGAATCTTTTTCATATGTGTTAGATTACGTACAAGTCTTATATCTGTAAAACTTTTCAGGTTAACATGGAACTTACTGCAGAAGAAAAGGCTGCATTAAATGGTGAGCATGGTGAAACATTACAAACTGCATATAGAATTCTGGTTGCTACAGGTGAAGCAACAAACGCAGAGAAACTTGTTCCTATAAAATGGGCTCATCTTTCAGGTGTAAATTACAATACAATTGGTGATTCTGGGGAGGAATTTCTTAGAGAACTTAGTAAAGATGCACGTGTAAAAGTCAAAGCAACTGTTAATCCTATGGGAATTGACTTTGATCACATCTCAGAGTTCAAACACATTGACGATGAGTTTGTCCAAAAACAAGCTAGCATTCGTGATTCCTACATTAGAATGGGTGTAGAACCTACCTTTTCTTGTACTCCCTATGATATCTTTGATTTACCAGAAAAAAATACCCAGGTCTCATTTGCCGAGAGTAACGCTGCAATATTTGCAAACTCTCTTGGTGGATTAAAAACAAACAAAGAAAGTGCATTTAGTGCATTAGCAAGCGCAATAACAGGGAAATCTCCTTATTCTGATTTACGAAAAGACGACATCACAACTCCAATGACAATTCGAATGAAAATGGATAATCCAAGTGAATTAGATTTTGGAATGCTTGGATTTTTTGCAGGAAAAGTGGGTGATACATCTGTAAATATTTCTGGAGTGTCTAAACCAAATCGACGTAGCTGTAAGGCCTTATGTGGAGGAATGGGAACATCTGGAACTTGCGCTAAATTTCAATTTGTAGATACAGAAGATGAAAAATCTGAGAAGGTTGATTTCGGAAAAGAAGAAATGAATGAGGTTTTTGATGAATTGAATACTGCAGAAAAAGGAGATATTATTACACTTGGCAGTCCACAATTAAGCTTAGAAGAACTATCAGATTTGTCTAAAATGCTAAAAGGAAAATCATTCCAAAAGCGATGCATGATTTTTTGTTCAAGAGCAGTACAAGAACAAGCTCGTAGTCATAATTATACTAACGAGATTGAGAGGGCCGGCGGTGAAATCTTATCTGATTGCTGTACATGTCTTACTCCATTAATTGATACAAATGAAACTGATGCTGTAACTACTAATTCTATCAAAGGTGCATACTATTTGAAAAATTCTACCGGAGTTGATGTTAACCTGAAACCACTTGCAAAAATCATTGAAGATGAAACAAAATGAGTAAGATAATCGTTCAAGGAAAAGCACAAGGAACAGTTCTAAAAACAACCAGTCCAATTAATTTTCTTGGGGCTGTTGATAAAAAAACAGGTGTAATACGCGATGAAAAATATGATATTTTTAAAAAATCAATCAAAGATACGGTATTAGTATTTCCTCATGGAATTGGAAGTAGTGTTGGTGCTTATACAATTTATTCACTAAAATCTAATCAATCTGCTCCAATTGCAATGATTTGTCAAAAAGCAGATCTCACTGTTGCATCTGGGTGTGCACTTGCAAACATTCCGATGATTGTTGTATCTAATGAAGAATTTGATTCAATACAAAACGGTAATGAAATTTCAATTGATACAAAATCAGAAAAAATTCTCAACTAACCTGTTTCAGTGACTTTACTTGAACCAGTTGGCAATGCTCTTACATAATCATCAATCAGAAATATTTTTTTAAATTTTTCGTCAGTTTTATCAAACTCGGCTCGAATTTTTTTTGCAACATCTGAAATTGTAGAACCACCAGGTTCAATCACTGCATAACACAAACATTTCTTTTTGATTGGTTCTGGTGGGCCACATACCAAAAGATAATCTTCATCTTCTTTGAAAATTCCTAAAGCAAGTTTTAACGATGAAACCTTGATAAAATTTCTTGTACCATGAATCATAAACGAACCTTTTGCCATTGATTGTCCAGTTGGTGCTGCTTTTTTTACCTGATCTGGTTTTACCCAGAAACTGCTCATTCCGTACGCTGCTGTTTGCCATGCACGACTAAAACACACAGTTGCATGTGCTGTTTCGTCCAAGCTTAACGGTCGTAACTCTTCGTCCTCATCTTTTAGTAAAAAGAATGGTGAACCGTTAACTTCTGCATGAAAGACCTTGTCATTTTTTTCAAGATGTTTTCTAATTATTGCGCTATTTGAAGAACTATCTCTTCCTCCAACAGCTAAAACTCCATCTGAAGTGAAAAACCATCTATATCTTTCATACCAGCTCTTCTTTCTTACCTCTGAAAAGCCAACCGAACCTTTTGCAATTTCTCCTTTCTCAATTGTTTTTTCTAGTTTCTCTTCAGTCTTCTTCATTAATTTCTCAATTGATTTCACCGCACCCTTTTGTTTTTTTGATTCATCAAATAATTTTGAAGCAATTGTTGGAAGAGAAGAATCAGGATCAATCTGAATTTTTGATTCGTTAATTTTCATGTATGGTATTCCTTTCTCACTAATTAATTCCGCGTTTTTCTCTTTTAGTGAATTTGTAATTATTTCATCTCTGACATTGGTTTTACCTTGTGATGTCATTGTAAAAAGTAAATTTGCTACATCTGCAATCTTTTTTGATTTTTCTAAAACAACATTAATGGCATTTTTCTGTTCGTTTATAGTATTTTCTAGTGATTCAATCTTTTTATCTGCAGGACTACTGAACAATGATTTTCCTTTTTCTAAAATTTCTTCAGTAAACACAATGTCTAATCCTTCGTTAAAACTATCAACCTTCTTTGCATTTAGATTGTCATCTGAAAATCTAATTGGATACGCATCATGAACATCATCTTCAATTATTACCGATGGATCATGTGGTCCTTGAGTTACTTTGGAAATTGTTGTTGTAATAATTTCATATAATGCCTCAAACTCTTCGTCAGTTATCTCATTACTTGGCTTTTTTGGATCAATACCTGATAATCTGATTATCTCTTCAACATACTTTTTTGGTAAACCTAATCCTCTACCTATTGTCTTACCAATCCCGCTAGAAGAAAATAGTTCTCTAAAGGAATCTTTAGTGAAATCTAAAACATCTAGTCCATCTTCTGGTGGTGGAACATAATCTAATCCAACACGTAGCTGTCTATGTCTTACATCTATTGAATGTAATAAGGCTAGAATTTTCTTCTCTCCATTACATAAAATGATATTTCCATCACCAAAGAATTCTACGATTAAAATAAACTCTTTTTCAAAATTTGTAAATGTAAAATATGCAATTCTTTCTGTTCCTATCTGTTCAATTTTTGTTAATTTTGCTCGTAAAAGATCACTTCGTAATCTTCTTAACATTTTATTTGGTTCAATTGAATCAATTTTCTTATCTGTAATCCACATTCCTATGCTAGATACCATTAGCATGATGTCAGGTTTTGTTGGGTGATGTAATTTGAATAAAAGACTATTTCGATTGATCCCCCAAATATTACTTGCATAGTACCCACTGGTTTTTTCTCCAATGTCTTTTACAAGATAAACTAGTTCTATTCCAGCGAGAGTCATGGTAATGCACCCTTGTTTGGAAATTATACTC
>LUMS01001804.1_pt1 | contig 9900 bp, 4 predicted proteins | sample 729711 | NCBI WGS metagenome assembly LUMS01 (sample SAMN03860298, study PRJNA289734) | marine metagenome | biome: seawater column; feature: ocean; material: water; isolation source: Red Sea water column Station 192 - depth 25m | place: Saudi Arabia: Red Sea | collected 2011-10-15 | depth 25 m | reverse complement strand
CAATACCACCAGGAAGTTTTACACCTTGAAATTTAATTAAGTTCTGACCCCATTGTCTTTTAATCAATGCAGTAGCATATCTTTTTAAGAAATAATTATTCCAAACTAACTGATTAGTTGATGGATCAAGTGCTCTGTAACAATCAATAATAATATAATCATCCACAGTTGCGTTATTCCACTCAATGTCGATATAAAGTTTTCCTTGAGTTTTATTGAATCTTATTTGCTTATCAGTTGTAAGTAATCTATCAATAGTCTCTAAATGACTCTTTACCATAGAGTAACTTAATAACTCACTAGCACCCAACCAATAAATGTCATTTAAAAATAATTGATATTTAACACTGAACATTCCACTAGAAATGCTACTGCTGTCAAATCTGAATACTTTATTTACTCCAATGATATCATCTGGAAGTTTTAAGAAATTGCTATTTTCCTCAAAGTTAAAAGCAACACTACTTCCAGTAATAGTAGCACTATCTGTTGTTGTAGTAATACCTGCACCTTGATTTCCAACTCTTGCCTTTCCTCTATCAATATCATCTTGTGTAATCTTATATTTTAAGTATTGGCTCTCTATCCCATCAAAATGTCTCTCTTGCCAAAACTGCAAAGCATCATCTACCAAATCATCAATTTGGTCATCATCAACATTGATTTCTAATACAGGAGCACCTAATTGCCTTAGGCAATAGTCTTTAAATCCTTCTCTGGTAGATGGTTTTGCCATATTTACCCGCTTACAGTAATGTCAACATTTTCATTGTCGTTATTATTTAGAACGGTTACCTTCTGGGCAGTAGAGGTTTTAATTAACTTAGTATCTACCTCTGCAGATTTAGGAACAGTTATTTTTTGAGTATAAGTCATGTGGTTACTCCTGCTCTTACCATTGCAGAACCTTCTATAATATGGACTTTATCTCCACCAGATTCTGTAACCAAAACATCATATCTGTAACGACCTTCTTTTAATTTGTTAGTATCTGTTGCGGTCATTGTCAATTTTAATTCACCACCTGCAAGATCAGTAGAAGTCATTGCAAACCCTACTCCAGAACTAGCACCAGGATGTTTTTTCAAAATAGCACTCATTCCAGCACCAACTAAACTGTAAGAAGTCTCATCTGGATTTCTTAAGTTATAGGTTTCATTGAAAGTTGAACCAGTATTAATAACAATATTTTTATTGTAAACTGCTGCCATCAGAAAAAATATATACCGTTTAGTTATTTAGTCCTTTTATTAAATCTCTAATTAAACCTTTCAATTCTTTAAGATCTCCCTTGATTTCTTCAACTTCAAGATCCATTTTGTCAACCTTAGCAGTTTGCTCGTCTTGTTTCTTCTGGATTGCCTCAGACCTTTTTTTCTGCTGCTGATGACCTGGATTATCTTTTACGGGTCTAATATCAAGATCATCACCAAAATTCATTAAAGAGAATTCTTCATCCTTTTCTCTTGCATCTTCAATGTATTCAATATTTTTTTCTTCTTCTTTTAATTGCTCATCAAGTTTTTGCTGATCTTTATACATCTTCCAAATTTCTTTTTCAGAGTATTCATCCAATTTAGTTTGGAAGGCAAATTCATTGAAAACTGACAAATCAGGATCAGACATTTTATTATTAAAAAAGACACCTATATTTAGGTGTCTTTTATAGTTTTTGTGTATGCAATCGCTCTGATTGATCTGAACTTAGGAGGATCAGCAGCATTTGTACCAGACATCATAATCTTGATTCTAAATCCTGTGAATTCAGTTAGGTCTTGAGCATTAAACTCATACTGGATGAATTCATCGGATAGAGGAGCAGATGGTCTGATCTTTCTATCTGGGCGACCATTATTATTCAATTGAGTAATTACTTGATCACCTAATCCGTTACCATCAGTGTCTTTCAAGTTATCATAGCCAGGGAAGAGACGCCATGGAGCAGCACCACCTTCAGCACTTGTTTGAAGTTGATATGCAACACGGAAATCAGATGTTTCACTTCTGTATGCTTCAATAATAACTTTTAAAGCAACTGATTCATTTTCAAGAGAAACATTCTTACTTACGTAAGCAGATGCGTGTGGATCTTCTCCACTAATGTTAACACGACCGTCTAGTGCGTAATTGCTGACTGGATCATTAATTCTAAAGAATTCAAATTCAGTTGCACCAACAGTAGAGTCAATAGTTGGAGATACATTTTCATCTGTTGTTTGTAATGTGATTGCAGTTGTGAAAGACTTATTCCTGAATAATTCAGTGTTGTATGCGTCTTCGTTAACTTTAGATGCAATCATTCTTACATCACTAAATTCATTAACATTACCAAGATCAATATTCACATAACCCTTATCTACGTAAGAGACTTCATTTCCACTTGGACTTGTACCTGTGATCGTTCTAGCTTGTGCAGTAACAGAAGTCTTACCAGTAGGTTTAATAACTCTGTAGTTAGGTTTGATGCTAGAGTACAACAAGTTAGTTGTAGTATCGATTTCATCACCACCAGCAGCACCGCTATCAGCGAAACTTAGGAGTGGAGCGTTAACCAATGATCCATCATCAGTTCTGTCTGTACCATTTTGATCTCTTTGAATTCTGATATAGAAGTTATCAATATCAAACTCATAAGGGTCAATGTCATGAGTTGTGTTAATTCTTCTGAGAGATACACCTTGTAGTTCATACAAGTCAACTTCTTCTCCAAGAGTATGTGGGGTAGAAACTGTACCATCAACACCTCTAGTGCCGATAGTTAATGTTCCTGCACCAACACCAGTGTAAGAAATAAGTTCTTGGTCAACCAAAACATAACCTGGGTTTGTTGCAGTTACTGGCATTCCTTCAAATGTATCATATCCAGCAGTAGAAGCAACCGAAATTACCGTGCTAGTAGAAGTAACATCTGCAGATAGTTGTGTTGCATCAGCAAGATCCTTACATCCACTAATAGTAATCTTGTTAGATCCACTATACATTCCGTGGTTTGGAAGATAAACAATTATCATGTCACCTTCGTTAGAGGTAGGACCAGTTCTTGCGGACAATGTAATTGTCGTAGTTCCAAGTGCTATTCTTGTTCCAGAGTCATTGTAGTAAACAAGTTTTTCGCTAGTAACAAAGGTGTTACCACGTACATCTTCTAAGAATAATCTATCAACACCACTAGTTGCTTCAATTGACAACTGTGCTTGAGAACCAGCACCACCAGCGTCTGCTGTTGTAATACCGATAATGTCACCTACAGCATAACCATGTCCTGCAGTTACAATAGTTGCACCAGCAGCAGTTACGTTTCCATTTTCAACAAAGATGTTTGCTTTTGCACCAACTCCATTACCAGTAACAGCGAATAGATCAACATTATTATATTGACCATCGATGTAATCAGTACCACCAATAGCAACTGTAGAAATACCTGCGTAAGAACCAAATGTTAGGTCGATAGGACCACCTGTACTTTCAATAGTACCAAACTTATAGGAACTACCAGAACTACCACCTTCAGCAGCAGTTGCTTCACCAATCTTCCTACCAGTAGTAAGAATACCTGCCATCACAGTTCCATTTGCGGTTACAGATCTAGAAATGACTTGGAATGAATCAGGATCTAATCTTCTGATGTAGTTGTTACTTACATCAAGATCTGGGTTGTGCATATAAACAGTACCAGAGGTAGCTGTAAATTTCGCTCTCTTAAGTCTGAATGTTAAATCTTCTTCCTGAGTTGGAGTCCAAATAGAACCGTTCTGAGACTTGAATAGAGAACCAGCACCCCACTGTTTACTATGCTGAGAGTTCTGACCTAATCCTAATGCCTTAAAGTTGAGTGTCTTAGAACCCATCCTTGCAAGGAAGACTTCATAAGAATCAGACTCTGACAAGAGAACAACACAGAATTCAGTGTTTGGAGCACAGAATACAGGAGACTTAAAGTTAAATGTAGTCTTATAAGTTTCATTACCTGCAGATGCACCAGTGTCAGGAACCAATGTAACTTGGTCTGGATCAAGTTTTACTTCAGAGTATTCTAAAACATTTCTGGTTGGAATACCCAACTGCATTTGTCTGACTTCAAGGAATACTGGGAGTTTTTCATCCTTAGTATAGAACCAAACGTCAAGACTAGTAAGGAAGACACCACTAGCATCTGTTGTAAACGACTGTGCAAGAGGGTCTCTGTGGAAGTAAACCTTATACTTTGTCGTTCTCCAAGTTTCAATAACACCAGTAGACTTATAATCTGCTTGTCCTGAGGAGATCTTGGTAGATCCAGGAGTTGCTTTAGTATTGTTAATATCAGTGTTAAGAACAAATTGCTTAGTACCTGTCTTAAATCTGTTTGGAGGTGCAGGATTTGCAAGAGGATCTCTAATAAAGAAGCATGCTTGGATATCACCAAACTTATCAGAAACCAAACGAATCTGACTTACCTTTGCAGTAGCACCAGACTTTTGACCAGTCAGTAACATGTCATTAACAACATATCCACTGAATGAACCCTGTGCTTCTTCTGCCATAGAAGCAACGTCAACGTTTATAATTGTCGAAGACTTAGAATATGTCGTAGGAATATTCTGTGCAGTATTGTATGGGTTTATGCTATAAGTTCTATCTGGTTTGTTATACTTACCTCTCTTATGGTTAGGTGTACAAACTCTGAACTTAATTTTTGCCTTCCCTTTCTTACCAATTACAGTTTCACCAATTTTGAATGCACCTGTAACATCCTTGATTTCAAGGAGTTTTGGTACGATATCCAAATTATTACTTCCATCAAAGAAGTGGTAATACCTAGTTTTTGGTTTACAAGACAGCGCATCAACAAGTACGTTTCTAGAACGCATATACTCTTCCGCTTGCGACTTGATCTTCTCGACCTTATCTGCGGGTGTTGGCGTTGGTACGTCAACTTTCTTGTAAGTAGTGGTGTAAGTAGCGACGCGACGCATACAACGCCAGCCCCAGCCCCACCAGCCCCAATAGCCGTAGCGCCAACGATATCCATACCAACCCCATCTCCACCAATATCCATATCTCCAACCACGACGATACCAGTAGTACCCCCAATGCCAATGGCACCATCTCCATCTATAACGACCCCAATACCAACGCCAGCGACCCCACCAGCCCCACCAGTAACCAGTACGAACCCACTTATAACGTTTGGTAACAACCTTTACTGTTTTTTGCTTACCTTTAATCTTTACAGTTTGCTGAGTCTGAATCTTTCTAGACCAACTATCAATATCAGGTTTTAGTGTAATTGCAACTGCCCATGTAATAACGTTAAATGGGTTAATATTACTTACACCAGTTGCTGCAAGTTGTTTTACCCACTCTTTCTCTTCATACTTAAGCATCAAGAGATCACCACGTTTAACGACGTTCTCATCTAAAAGGTCATAATCAATTGTACTATCGTAAGTAGAAGATGTTGTTTCGTCTTTAGTTACAATTAATGTTTTTAAAGATGCATTTGATGGTAATGGTGTAATTGTACCGCTACCTTCATCACTCTGTTCACACTTATTATCTGGGTGTCCATCATCAATTTGTTCACTATTTTGGAAATTATCAGCAAAGAAACCATTTTTGAATCGTGCTTTACCACTTGCATCTCTGATGTCAACATTTTTTGTTTGCTCTTCTAACATAGAAAGAGTAACTGCACTTTCAAGAGCACTGATCTTTCTATCTAATTTACCAATATCAGCAAAGGTATATCTTCTTGGGTTTTCTAAATCAATATCAATAGAATCAGTTTCATCTGTATATGCAGGTAAAGTGATAGTACCCAATAACATATGGTCAGCATCTAAATCATCAGGTTCACCCTCACCAGGCACACCTTGAACAATAGATAGATCACCATTTTTATTCAAGAAAAGTTTATCAGTTCTACTTAAGTAATATTCAAAACTTACAACAGATCCTTCCCCAACTGCTAAAGGTAGAGCTGGTTTATTATCAGCACCAAAGTCTCTAGATGCAAAACTAAATGGAGGTGCTGTTGCAGTTGCTGGATCATATACAGAAACAGCAGGTCTAAAGTCTAAGACGTTTGTACCACCAGTAGTAGAACCATTTACTTCAGACTCCATATCTGGTATTAATCCTCTAAACACAGACTGTGGGTAACTATCTACGGTTACAACATCACCATCATCTCCAGAAGGAACAGAGTAATAATCAAATACAATTTTTAATTGTTTAGTTGGAGGTTGACCACTAGTAGCAGTTCTCTTAATAGAAGCATAGTTAGAGAACGCATGTTCCTGACCATTATTCAATTCATATCTGTAAGTAATATCCTTATAATTTCCATTAACAATACTATCAATACTTGCAACAATATCACTCTCATCAAAAGAAATATCTTCTCCAACAATAAACCTAGCATCAGTTAGATATACAAAATCTACTTGAGCAGCACCAGGTTTTGCTACAAGTCTTGCAATTGCTTTACTACTAGCACCGATAATACTTTCACCAATAATCGCACTAGTCTGTACATTTTCTACAGAAGTTAGATTTAGTTTATCAAATGTAGGTGCATTTTTATCAAAAGACTCATGAACAGCAATAATTTCAATAACCTCTGGATAATTCAAACAAATTTTCTTGTCTTAAACCTTTAAGTGTGATTGTATTTGAACCACTATTATATTCAAATTTGTTTGCTGTGATTGTTGCAATAACACCATCAGAATAAACAACACTATATCTGTCCTCATCAAATGCTTCAAATATAGCACCTTGAACACCACTGGTATTGGTGATTGTCATTTCACCAGAACCATTAGTTGCTAATGCACCAAGTTGAGCATGGTACTCAAGACTTGAATTTTTTAGATCTACTGTTGCAACATCACTTTGTGGAAGAGCAACATACATCTCATCCTGTTGAATGTTTTGTACAATAGGTGTAAAAGCAATAATTGTTGATGTAATATCCGCTGCAGGAAGAGCACCAGTAGTAATTCCAACAACATCTGTAGTCGCTTCTATAGTAACTTCCTTACCAGTTTTTGCAATATCTTTTACTCTATACAATGTGGTAGTTGTAAAACCAACTTGTTGAACAGCAAGTAAAGAATCTGTCCTAATACCAGTAAGAGATTTACTATTAAGTGATACTTTACCAGTAGTGGTAATATTAAACTGGTCTGTTTCTTTAAATCCAGGAACAGGTTGACCAACTAAAAGTACATCACCATAAAAATCTGCCTGTAGACCTAGTGTAGAAGCTTGCTGATAAACAGATTTTACATCAGTACTATCAAAGACTCTTACATCTAATGTTTTTCTAGCATTCTCTTTAACACCATTAATATAAATTTGTTCTCCTTGGATGAAGGTTCCAGATGTATCCCTTACAAAAATCTTAGCACTTCCAGTACCAGCTGCGGTTACATATCCAGATGCACCACTAGATTGACCTGTGATATATGCACCTGCAGGAAGTTGAGCAGCACTGAGAGGGTTGGCAAGATGTAACTTCTGATATAATGTTACGTCATAAACAAATAAAGTAAATGGAGTACTAGGAGATAAGTATTCTCCAGAACTTAAATTAAAAGAATAACACCTAGCATCACCAATTCTTTCACCTGCAAGAGTTGTTCCATTAGCACCTAATCTTTGACTGTATAATTGAATTTCTCTCTTAATTGCAGGATGTCCATAAACATTATTTACTTGAATTTGACTACCTAGATTATATGGAACAAAAGCTTGTTCAACTTTACGAGTTGTTCTTGGTTTTGGAATATCTAAAATTGTTGCAACAGGTTTATCGATATCATAACCTTTTACATATGCTTTACCAGATCCAATAGAAACACAAGCTAAATCATCAGAAGGAACATTACCTTCATCAGTTACTTGGTTATCATAGTAAAGACCATTATTACCTCTTCTATTATTCAAACACTCATGGAAAGTGATGTCAAAAGGTTCAACAAAGAAGTTACCAGTTTTCTCAAAATCTCTTTCAGCAATATAATCTTTAATAACAGAATATTGTGGTTTATTAGGAACTGTTAAAAGTACACCTTCTTCTACTCTTAAGAGTTCAATAAAACTTGAGTCATTAAGATCAGTAAGACTCTTTTTAACTAAGGTAGTTTGTATTTTAAATCTATCAGCACCAGGAGCAGCAAAGTTAGTGAAACCCTTTGCATTATCATATAAAGTATTATCTTGCTTTGCGTTTACAATTTCTTCACTAATTTGAAGACCGACTCTGTATGAAGGAGCATCGTTTGCTTCGTCTAAAACTACTGTTTGCTTTTTAACGTCAACGAAGTAACCTCTGAAGAAGAAAGTACCTGCATCTACGTGAGCAGCAGAACCTATTTGTGCTGCACTTGTTGCAATAGTAACTGCAAAAGTGTTTCCACTAGAAATAGTTGTATTTCCATATACGACGTTTTCTTCAGTAATTAAAGTCTCTCCATCTTGGAAAGCACCTACATCATTACTAGCTGTACCAGAAGTATATTTTATGAAAAGAGTAATATTACCACTTTCTGTTTGCGAAGATAGAAGAACATTTACGATCTTTGCTTCAAGACCTGTTTGTTGTCCTCTAATCTCTTTTCCTACAAAGGATGAAATATAATCACTAACATTTAAACCAAGGAAAGTTGATTCAATCTGAATTGATTGATAATCAAAATCATAGCTAACTCCACCAGGTATTACAACAGATCCATCTTTGAAAGTATGTCTAGCAAATTTTTCAATCTGATTCTGAAGAATAGATTGAGACGTAGTTAATTCTCTAGCCTGTACTGGAAAACCAGGCTTAAACAATACCCTATAGTAATTGTTTTCTGCGTCAAAATCGTCATAATATGGATTGATATTTAAATTGGTTCTTTGTGGCATTGTCTCAGTTTAGAATTCCAGTACGATTTTTACGTCTTCTCTTTGTCTCAGGTTCCTCGAAACGGTTTGCCTGTTATCAATATATATAAGCTCACCCGATGAGACTTCAATTTCTGGACCAGAAAGACCGCTTGTGAAGTTAATTCCAAGATCTATTAGAGCACCTGCGCTACTTACTGTATTAATACCAGTAAATCCTGTATTGATTGTGCAACTTGCAGAACCAATTGTGACGTTCGCTACGGCACTTGTAAAGGCATGTTTGATGAAAGATTGACGAGAAGCAAATGGGTCGTCTTCTTGATTTGTTGTAGACTGGTTAAAGTATAAAGATCTATCTTGAGCATATCTAACAACATTTGTTGAACTATCAAAAGATGTTACCCATCCAAAGGAAGTAACACCAGCACCGATAGTTTGAGAAATTTTAGATCCTACGTTAATTTGCGTAATGTCAGAAATTGTATCTAAAACAATCGCATTTGTGGAACTAAATGAATTAGAAGACTGTACAGATGTTGAACCAATAGAAAGTGGATTCTTAAGTAGAGCAACTTGTGAGAATTTTGTAGAAGTTGGGAAATCACCGATATCGTCAAAACGAGCATAGATCAAAACTTTGTCAGCACCTAATTCATTATATGCATTAAAACCATGTCCTTTTGTTGGTGGAATGATTGGAATTAAGAATGCTCTATCAGTAATAGATCCAGTATTAATTGAAGATAAATCAACAATACCAAAAGAATAACCACTACCACCAGATGATACAGTGGCACTAGTAATCTTACCTGAAGTATCTACAGATAAAACTGCCTTTGCTCCTGTTCCATCACCAAGGATATCAACGGGTTGGTTTTGCCCAATACCATATCCCGCACCTTGTTTTTCAATATAAACTGTTTTAATTTGATTCAGGTTTACATCCGAGTTTCCATTATCTCTAACCGCTGCAACTGGTCCTGTAGCCGTTTCCCAATCATTTGGTACAGGTATGTACTC
>LUMS01000674.1_pt1 | contig 9907 bp, 8 predicted proteins | sample 729711 | NCBI WGS metagenome assembly LUMS01 (sample SAMN03860298, study PRJNA289734) | marine metagenome | biome: seawater column; feature: ocean; material: water; isolation source: Red Sea water column Station 192 - depth 25m | place: Saudi Arabia: Red Sea | collected 2011-10-15 | depth 25 m | reverse complement strand
GTCTACCGACCGTCACCGACATCATCTCCGAGTTGGAGAAGCCGGGACGAGATCCACGACCCGAATTCAAGACCGCGACTTTTGCCGCAGGTATCGAGAAGGTCGCGCATCTCAAGCCCGGCATGACCCTCGAAGGCGTGGTCACCAACGTCGCAGCCTTCGGTGCCTTCGTCGACATCGGAGTTCATCAGGACGGTCTGGTTCACGTCTCGGCGATGTCGCACAACTTCGTCAAGGACCCACGCGAGGTCGTCAAGTCAGGTGACGTCGTCAAGGTGAAGGTCCTCGAAGTGGACGAGGCACGCCAACGCATCGGGCTGACGCTTCGTCTCGACGACGAGGTGGGAGCGCCCCGCAAGTCCGAAGGCCAGCGAGGTGGGCAACCTCAGCGGCAGGGCCAGCCGCAGGGCCAGCGTCAAGGGCAGGGTCAGCAACGAGGAAATGGCGGACGCCAGGGCGGACGCGAGCAGCGACCGGGCGAAGCGGTCGATCTGGGCGCCGTGGTCGTTGAAGTAGTACTCGCGGGTGACGTCGGCGCCGGCGAACGTCAGGAGCCGGCCGAGCGAGTCGCCGACGGCGGCCCAGCGCACGCCGCCGATGTGGATCGGACCCGTCGGGTTCGCGCTGACGAACTCGAGGTTGACCTTCTGACCCGCGTAGAGCCCGCTGCGGCCGTAGTCGGCTCCGGCCTCGAGCACGTGCGCGGCCACCTGGCCCTGCGCGTCGGCGGCCACCCGCAGGTTGAGGAAGCCCGGGCCGGCGACCTCGGCCGCGCTCACGCCGTCGTGGTCGGCAAGCACCGCCGCGAGGTCGGTGGCGAGGTCGCGCGGGTTCAGGCCCGCCTTCTTGGCCAGCTGCAGCGCGATGTTCGTGGCGTAGTCGCCGTGCTCCTTGACCTTGGGTCGCTCCACGCGCACCTGGGCGGGCACGCCGTCGGGGAGGCTGAGCCGTCCCTCGTCGACGAGCCGCTGGAGGGCGGACACGATCACGTCGCTGAGCTGCTCGGGAGTCACCGCACCAGCCTATCGAGCGGCGCGCCGCTCCCCGCCCGCGGGAAGCCCTGACGCGACCGTCGCCTCAGGCCTGCGAGCGGCGCTGGATGACGTCGTTGACCGTCGACACCAGGTGGTCGGGGTCGAACGGCTTCGTCACGTAGGCGTCGACTCCCGCGTCGAGGCCTCGCTGGATGTCGGCGGGCAGGTTCTGGGTGCTCACCATGACGATGCCGAGGTGCCGCAGTCGCTCGTCGGCCCGGATCGTGTGCACGGTGCTCACGCCGTCCTGCCGCGGCATCATGACGTCGACGGTGACGACGTCGGGCAGGTCGCCCGCGTCGGCCGCGGCCCGCAGCCGCTCCACGCAGTCGAGCCCGTCGACGGCCTCCCGCACGTCGAACCCCGCCAGCTCGAGGTTCGTGCGGATGAGGAACCGGATCGACGCGGTGTCGTCAGCGATCAGGACCGTGGGCACGCGCACCACCGTAGCGGGCGTGAGGTAGGGTCGTACCGCACTCGGCCAGACCGGTCACCGCACCCGCGGAACCGTGCACCGGCCCCCGTAGCTCAGGGGATAGAGCACCGCCCTCCGGAGGCGGGAGCGCAGGTTCGAATCCTGCCGGGGGTACCCATCGCAGCGCATCGGACCCGTCGCCACCTGGCGGCGGGTCACTGGTTGCTCTCCCGGTCGTGTCGCCCGTTCAGCGCACCGGCCTTGGCCGTGTAAACGCCTGTCACATTTCTTCTCGTCCAGGCAGCGCGGAGGTGCCGGACGTCGTAGGCTCAGGCCTGCGCCGGACCGCCCACCCCTGGATGCGGACGGCGCAGCAGCGCCCCTGCTCTCGGACAAGGAGAGCAGGGGCGCCTTGCTCCCGCGTGCGGGAGCACGAGGAACGATACGCTCGTCCGGATCCCGACCCCACGGGCCGAGCGGCGGCTCGGGCGGCTGGTCAGTCGCAGGTGCCGCGCACGACGTGCGTCACGCCGAGCTCGTCCATCCACGGCAGCTCGGCGTCCGAGACGCCCAGGGCGACGCAGTCGGCGTCGATCTGCGCGGCCAGCGTCGCGATCGACTCCACGAGCACCCGCCGTCGGACGTCGTCGGCCAGGCCCTGCACCAGCTCGGGGTCGATGCGCAGCACGTCGGGCGAGAGCAGCAGGATGTGGCGCAGCTCGGCCGCACCGTCGCCCACGCGGTCGACCGCGACGCGCGCGCCCAGCCGCCGCAGCGGCTGCAGCAGCGCCGTGAGCTCCTCGTAGTCCTCGATCGTCTCGTCGACGTCGAAGCGCAGCATCAGGCGCGACGGCGGCATCGAGGCGATCAGCGCCTGGAAGGCAGGGTCGCGCAGCGCCTCCGCCGACAGACTGACGCTCACGACGGGCACCGACGTCTCCTCGACGGCCTTCAGCGTGCGTGACAGCACCGACAGCTCGAGCTCGACACCACGGCCCACCTCACGCGCCTCGCCCAGCCGCCGACGGAACGGGCGGCCGTCCGCGAAGCGGGCCACCGCCTCGTGGCCGACGACCGCACCGGTCCCGACCTCCGAGACGGGCAGGAGCTCGATCGTCGCGTCCTCCAGGGCGCCGTCGATGGTCTCCGCGAGGTCGGCCAGGTCGGTGAGCCGACCATCGACCTGCTCCTCCATCTCGATGAGACGCATGATGAGCACCGCCGTCGCCCGCAGCACCTCCGCCTCGGCCGGCGACAGGTCCGGGTGCGGATCGCGCGAGAAGGCGCACAGCGTGCCGAAGAGCTCTCCGCTGCTGCGCGTCATCGGGACGCCGACGTAGGCACCGATGCCGAGGTAGGACGTGTGGAACGCGTCGACCGTGAGCGGCTCGCTGGCCGTGTCGGGGACGACCTCGCCCAGCTGGCCGCTCGTGATCATCTGGCAGTAGGTGCCCTCGTACGGCTCGCTGAAGCCCACCTGGATCGGCAGGTCGACGTCGGAGACGAGCGCACGGAACGAGCGACGGTCGCCCTCGATCTCGCTGATGAAGGCGACGTTGAGACCGAGCTCGCGACGCACCAGGTCGACCATGGCCGTCGCTGCCGTGCGTGCGTCCGTCCTGAGCCTGCTCACGCGCCTTGCCTCTCGGAACCCCGAACCGTCGTCTCGGAGGTGATCCTAGGGTCTTCCTCCCAGATCCGCACCGCGACGCGACCCTCCCACCCCACCTCGCCGACCGACGTGACGGCGTCACGGTCGAGCGGACCGAAGACGTGCGGGAAGAGGACGTCGTCGCTGACCCCGGGCGGCGGGACCGGCGACGCCGCCTCGTGCACCACCTCCGCCTGCAGCCGCGTGACGTCGAGGCGCAGGACCAGCAGCGGTCGCGGTGCGTCGGCGTAGAACGCCGTGGCCACCGCGAGCGTCGTCGCCTCGTCGGGCGAGCAGTGCACGAAACCCTCCGTCGCGAGCGACGCGGGCGCGTACGGACGGTCGGGGTCGGCGGTCCAGTCGGGCGCCGGGACGAGGTGCAGGATCGTGGTCGGGCTGGGCGGTCGAGGAACGTCGCCGTCGGGGGTCACGGGGTCATGGGACCACGAACACCCTGAGGACGGGAATGCGCCACCCTCGCGTCGCCTTGACGCAGGCATGAAGAACATCGGGTTCCTGTCGTTCGGGCACTGGTCGGACTCGCCGCACTCGGCGACCCGCAGCGCCTCCGACGTGCTGCACCAGTCGATCGAGCTCGCCGAGGCGGTGGAGGACCTCGGCGGCGACGGCGCGTACTACCGCGTGCACCACTTCGCGCAGCAGCTCGCGTCGCCGTTCCCGCTCCTGGCCGCGGTCGGCGCCCGGACCAGCCGCATCGAGATCGGCACGGGCGTCATCGACATGAGGTACGAGAACCCCCTGTACATGGCCGAGGACGCCGGGGCCGCCGACCTCATCAGCGACGGACGCCTCCAGCTCGGCATCAGCCGTGGATCACCGGAGCAGGTGATCGACGGCTACCGCTACTTCGGGTACGCCCCGAGCGAGGGCCAGAGCGACGCCGACCTCGCCCGCCAGCACACCCAGGTCCTGCTCGAGGTGCTGAAGGGTCAGGGGTTCGCCGAGCCGAACCCGCGACCGATGTTCCCGAACCCGCCGGGCAGGCTGCGCCTCGAGCCGCACTCCCCCGGCCTGCGTGACCGCATCTGGTGGGGCGCCGGCACCCGCGCGACCGCCGAGTGGACCGCGGAGCAGGGCATGAACCTCATGAGCTCCACCCTGCTCACCGAGGACACGGGCGTCCCGTTCCACGAGCTCCAGGCCGAGCAGATCCAGCGCTTCCGCGACGCGTGGAAGGCCGCCGGCCACGAGCGCGAGCCGCGCGTGTCGGTGAGCCGCAGCATCTTCGCCCTCGTCGACGACCGCGACCGCGCGTACTTCGGCGGCTCGGGCGGCGACGACCAGGTCGGCTTCCTCGAGGGCGGCCGCGCCCGCTTCGGCCGCACCTACGCCGCCGAGCCCGACCAGCTCGTCGAGCAGCTGCGCGAGGACACCGCCGTCGCCGCCGCCGACACCCTCCTCCTCACCGTCCCCAACCAGCTCGGTGTCGAGTACAACGCCCACGTCGTCGAGAGCATCCTGAAGCACGTCGCGCCGGAGCTGGGCTGGCGCTGAGTGGGATCGTCCTGGCGGTCGCGCCTCTTCGTGCGTGGGCTGGGTCGGGGTGTGGTTGCTGGGGCGCTGCCTGCGGTGGTCGTGACCTTGGCCGTGCGCTGCGGCAGGGGTCTCGACCTGCTGAAGCGCTCCCGCAGGGGGTCTGGGCTTGCTGGTGCGCTGCCTCGGCCCTCGCTGGGGGTGTTCTCCGAAAGGGCCTCGACCGGGCGGCTGGCATCCGCGCTGGTCTGGGGTCTCGGGCTGCGGGTTGGTGCTGGGGTGGACGCACGATGCTGCGTTCGTGCGTTGAAGGCTGAGGTTTCTGCGTTTCCTACGGGATCCCGTCGCTAACGCAGAGGCGTGCGGCCTCGCACGCGTGAATGAAGAATCTTGGGTGCACTTTGCGTTGAGGTGACGAACGATTCTTCCTTGGTGTGGACCGTTCCACGCGAAGGAAGAACCCTTCCGCCGCTCAGCCAGCCATCGGTGGATTCTCAACCGCAGAAGCGCTCCTGCGGTTGCAGATCCACCGATAGAACGCGCAAACGCAGAATCTTGGCCCCAGAACGCAGAAACGACGAATCCTGCGTCACCCACGAGCCCAGACCAGACCCCGAGACCCCGAGCCAGCCCCAGGCCCGCCGCCGGTCGAGGCCCTTTCGGGGACCAGACACAGCACCAGCCGAGGCAGCGCACCAGCAGGACGAGACCCCCGCAGGCAGCGCACCAGCAAGCCCAGACCCCCTGCGGCAGCGCACCAGCAGGGACCAGCCGCCCCGACTCAGCGCAGCACGCCCCCCAGCGCCTCGCCGGCGGCGACGAGGGCGGCGCGCGCCTCGGCGATCTCGGTGTCCTTGAGGGTGCGGTCGGGGGCGCGGAGGCGGACGGCGAAGGCGAGCGACTTCTGGCCATCCGGCACGGGCGCGCCCGTGTAGACGTCGAAGAGGCGCACCGACTCGACCGCGGCGTGGGCCGACGCCAGTGCCGCGCGCAGCGACTCGGCGGTGACGGACGTGTCGACGAGGAACGCGAGGTCCTCCTTCGCGACCGGGTAGGTCGAGAAGTCGGGCCGGGGGCCGATCGCGGGCGAGGCCGCGAGCAGCGCGTCGAGGTCGATCTCGCCGGCCACCGAGCGCGGCGGGAGGCCGTGCTCCTTCAGCACGGTCGGGTGCAGCTCGCCCGCGTGCCCGACGACCGTGCCGTCCAGCACCAGCGCGGCGCACCGACCCTGGTGGAACGGGGCGGTGGCGGCGGTCGGTGCCGTAGATCGGGGCCTCCGGCGCACCCTCGCGCGCGAGGAACACGCGTCCGACCTCGCTGACCTGGACCGACTCGTGGCCGCGGCCGACGTTCAGCGACGCGGCCCGCAGCAGCCCCACGAGCAGGGTCGTGGTGAGACCCGGCTCCTCGGTCGACAACGGGTTGGCGAGCAGCACCTGGCGACGACGGACGTCGTCGGCGTCGATGCCGAGGCGGTCGAGGTCGGCCGGTCCTGCGAAGGGCAGGGTCGTGACCTCGACGAGACCCGCGCCGGCGAGCACGTGCCCGACGCGACGCCGCAGCTCCTGGTGGCGGGTGAGACCCCGCCCGCCCGTGGGCGTCGGCAGCACCGACGGCACCTGGTCGTACCCGGCCGTGCGCAGCGCCTCCTCGACGAAGTCGTAGGGATCGTTCAGGTCGAAGCGCCAGCTCGGCGGCGTGACGACGAAGACGTCACCGTCGCGCTCGACCGTGCAGCCGTTGCGCTCGAACGTGCGCTGGGCCTCCTCGGGCGCGATCGGCACGCCGCTGATCCGCGCCGGGAGGTCGACCGGCACGCGCACGGCGGCGCGGGCCGGCGCCTCGCCCACCACGGTCGCGCCCGGCTCGAGGGTGCCTCCGCCCAGCTCGACCAGCAGCTCGGCCACGCGGGCCGCGCCCACCAGCGCCAGCTCGGGGTCGACGCCGCGCTCGTAGCGCTTGGCCGCCTCCGACGGCAGCCGGTGACGCTTGACGGCGCGGAAGATCGTCACCGGGTCCCAGTACGCGGCCTCGACGACGACCGAGGTGCTCGTGTCGCTGATCTCGGTCGACGCACCACCCATCACGCCGGCCAGACCGACCGGTCCGGAGTCGTCGGCGATGACGAGGTCGTCGGGCGTGAGGGCGCGGTCGACGTCGTCGAGGGTCGTCAGCCGCTCTCCCTCGCGCGCCCGGCGGACGACGACGTCGCCCTGCAGGCGGTCGCGGTCGTAGCAGTGGTTCGGCTGACCGAGCTCGAGCATGACGTAGTTGGAGACGTCGACGGTGAGCGAGATCGACCGCATGCCCGCGTCGGTGATCCGTCGGGCCATCCAGGCGGGCGTCGGCGCGGTGGGGTCGACGCCCGAGACGACGAGCGCCGTGAACACCGGGCACCCCTCGGGGTCCTCGACGCGCACCGGGTAGGCGGGCGTGTCGGCCGACGGGACCGGGCGGTCGGCGGGATCGGCGAAGGGGACGTCGAACGCGAGCGCGGCGTCGCGCCCGACGCCGCGCAGGCTGAGCGCGTAGGCGCGGTCGGGGTTGACCTCGAGGTCGAGCGTCTGGTCACCGAGGCCCAGGACCGTGACCGCGTCGTCGCCCGGCGTCGCGGACCCCGGCTCGAGCACGAGGATCCCCGCGGCGCTGGTCTCGTCGTCGGGGAGGCCGAGCTCGCGGGTGGAGCAGATCATGCCGTCGGAGACGTGGCCGTAGGTCTTGCGCGAGCCGATCTCGAAGCCCAGCTCGGGCAGGTGCGTGCCGGGCAGCGACACGACCACGAGGTCGCCGACGCCGAAGTTGTGTGCACCGCAGACGATCCCGCGCGACGGCACGTCGTCGCCCGGCGCGTCGGGCACCGACGGCTCGTTGCGCTCCGGCCCGACGTCGACACGGCACCAGTTGATGGTCTTGCCGTTCTTCTGCTTCTCCGGCTGGACGGCCAGCACGCGGCCGACCGTGAGCGGGCCGGTGATGCCGCCGCCGACGATCTCCTCGAGCTTGAGGTCGTACATCGTCAGCCGGTCGGCGATCTCCTCGGTGGTCGCCTCGGCCGGCAGCTCCACGACGGAGCGCAGCCACTCGACGGGTACGCGCATCAGCGATCCACCCCCGTCGAGAGCGCATCACGGTTCGGGGGCAGGTCGCTGGTCATCTGACGGTTCCCTCGCTGACGCTCGTTCACAGACCCACTCCGAACGGCTCGGTGAAGCGGATGTCGCCGTCCCACAGGTCGCGCAGGTCCGCGATGTCGTAGCGGCTGGTGATGGTGCGGTCCAGGCCCATGCCGAAGGCGAAGCCCGAGTACTCCTCGGGGTCGACGCCGCAGGCGACGAGGACGCGCGGGTTGACGACGCCGCAGCCACCCCACTCGATCCAGCCCTCACCGCGGCACGTGCCGCAGTCGGCGACGGCCCCGGGGTCGTTGTGGCAGACGTAGCAGAGCAGGTCGACCTCGGCGCTCGGCTCGGTGAACGGGAAGTACGACGGGCGGAAGCGCGTCGTGACCTCGGGTCCGTAGACGGCGGCGGCGAAGTGGTCGAGCGTGCCCTTGAGGTGCGCCATGGAGAGGCCGCGGTCGATCGCGAGCCCCTCGACCTGGTGGAAGACCGGCATGTGCGTGGCGTCGGCCTCGTCGGTGCGGTACACCCGGCCGGGGCAGACGACGTAGATCGGGGGCGTGCGGGTCAGCATGCTGCGGGCCTGCACCGGCGACGTGTGGGTGCGCAGCACGAGCGCGGCCCGCTCCGGCGAGACCCAGAACGTGTCCTGCATCGTGCGCGCGGGGTGGTTCGGTCCCAGGTTGAGCGCGTCGAAGTTGAGCCACTCGGCCTCGACCTCGGGGCCCTCGGCGACCTCCCAGCCCATGGCCACGAAGAGGTCGGCCACGTGCTCCTGGATGGTGGTGATGGGGTGGCGGGCGCCGACGGGCTCGCGGTCGGTCGGCAGCGTGACGTCGACCGTCTCCTCGACGAGACGACGCTCCTCCTCCAGCGCCTCCAGCGCGGCCCCCCGTGCGGCGAGCGCCTGGTTGACCGCGCCGCGGGCCTGGCCGATCCGCTTCCCGGCGTCCTTGCGCGCCTGCGGGGGCAGCGCGCCGATCTCCCGGTTGGCGAGCGCAAGCGGCGAGCGGTCGCCGGTGTGGGCGATGCGCACGGCCTTCAGCGCGTCGAGCGAGTCGGCGGCCTCGATGGCGGCGAGGGCGGCGTCGCGCGCCTGCGCGACCTCGTCCTCGCCCAGCGCGGCGACCTGCTTGGGGTCGTAGTCGGAGTTCGGGGCGGACACCCGAGCAGTCTAGTGAGCGGCGCGGACGCCCCGGCACCGGTCGGTCGTGCGACGGCGTGGAAGCTCAGTCGGTGAGCGCGTCGGGCTCGTTGACGGGCACCCAGATGCGCAGCAGCGCGCCACCCTCCTCGGCGTCGTCGATGTCGATCCGGCCGCCGTGCTGCTCGACGATGCCGCGCACGATGTACATGCCGAGACCGCTGCCCGCTCCGGGGCCGGCGCGCCAGAAGCGGCTGAACACGCGCTGACGCATCTCCTCGGGGATGCCGGGTCCCTGGTCGTGGATCTCCAGGACCGCTCCCCCGGCGTCGGGCAGGTGCTCGACGACGACACGGCGCAGACCGTGACCGTGCCGCAGCGCGTTCTCGACGAGGTTGGTGACGACCTGCGTCATGCGGTCGGCGTCGCCCCAGACGGTCAGTCGACCGGCGTCGATGCGAGCCGCGTCGAGCAGCTCGGTGATGAGTCGGCTGAGCCGGTCGGCGTCGGAGTCGACGGTCTCGAGCATGAACTGGCGCTGCTCCTCGGAGAAGCGGTCCCACTTCGACAGCAGGGTCGACGTGAACCCCTTGATGCCGGTGAGCGGCGAGCGCAGCTCGTGGGCGACGGTGGCGACGAGGTCGGAGCGCTCGCGGTCGCGCTGGTTGCGCACCTTCGCGTTGCGCACGCTCGCGACGACGCGCACGACGGCGCCGCCGGGACGGTCCCGCACCAGGCGCGCGGTCACGAGGTACTCGCTCCCGCGCGGGGAGTACCAGGACTGCTCCGACAACCGGTTGCGGATGTTGAGACCGTCGTACGGGCGGGTCGAGTCGTACCAGCTGTTGCCGTTCAGGTCGTCGAAGGGCATCGCGTCGGACAGGTGCATGCCGAGCATCTCCCCGGGCGCCGCGCGCGACCTCGTCGAGCTTGACCGGTCCGCGCCGCAGGGTCAGTCGACCGGCGTCGATGCGAGCCGCGTCGAGCAGCTCGGGGATGAGTCGGCTGAGCCGGTCGGCGTCGGAGTCGCCGGTCTCGAGCATGAACTGG
>LUMS01000730.1_pt1 | contig 9924 bp, 11 predicted proteins | sample 729711 | NCBI WGS metagenome assembly LUMS01 (sample SAMN03860298, study PRJNA289734) | marine metagenome | biome: seawater column; feature: ocean; material: water; isolation source: Red Sea water column Station 192 - depth 25m | place: Saudi Arabia: Red Sea | collected 2011-10-15 | depth 25 m | reverse complement strand
GCATTAGAGTTGAAACAGGAAACTATCAACGAAGACATTGAAACAAAAGCTAAAAATAAAGATGATAAAATAGAAGAGAAACAACAACCAGAAGAAATAATTAAAACTGAAATAAATAATAAAAAAAAAGAAAAAAATTTAGAAAAACAAAAAGTAAGGGAAACAATTTTTTTTCTTATTTAATAGTATTTATTATATCTTTTGTAGCATTAATTATCTTGCTAGATACTCTAAAAACTCCACTTATTAATGTGTTTCCAGGATTAGAAATTATACTATTTAACCTTTTTGAAACATTGCAAGATATAAAACTATTTATTATAGACCTAATTTAATTTTTTATGATTAATTATATATCTAAGCCTTTTAGATGGTTTTTTAAATTAGAAGCTGCAAGTGGACTTGTATTGTTGTTTGCTGCAATAATTGCATTATTTATAAGCAATTCTGGACTAGCAGATTTATATTTTGCTACTTTAAATAAGTATTTATTCATAGGTATTAATAATTTTGGATTAAAATTATCAGTATTGCATTGGATCAATGATGCCTTGATGGCAATTTTCTTTTTCTTTGTTACTTTAGAAATTAAAAGAGAATTTTTACAAGGTGAACTTTCTAATATTAAACAAGCTTTATTGCCCATAATTGCTGCTGTAGGAGGAATGTTAGTTCCTGCACTGTTTTATGTTTTTATAAATTTAGGTGATAGTGAAACTTTAAATGGATGGGCAATTCCCTCAGCAACTGATATCGCTTTTTCTTTAGGAGTGCTCTCATTATTAGGTAAAAGAGTTCCATTATCTTTAAAAGTTTTTCTAACTGCTTTAGCTATTATAGATGATTTAGGAGCTATAGTAATTATTGCATTATTCTATTCAGGTGATCTGAGTATTAAATATCTAAGCTTAATGCTTTTAGCCTTTATTGTTCTTCTAGTAATAAATAAGTTTAATATAAAGAAATTTTTACCTTATTTAATTGTTGGAATATTTCTTTGGGACTTCACTCACAATTCTGGAATTCATGCAACAATTGCAGGTGTTTTGCTAGCAATGACTATACCTCATAGAAAAAAAGACAAAGACTTTTCGCTACTAATAAAAATTGAACATGCGATTAGTCCATATGTTGCATTTGGTATTATGCCATTATTTGCTTTTGCAAATGCAGGTGTTTCATTAGAAGGTTTATCTTTTGCATCATTACTTGATAAAGTTCCATTGGGAATATTGTTAGGATTGTTTGTTGGAAAACAATTAGGTGTATTTGTGTTTTCTTATGTTTCAATAAAAATGAAAATAGCCCAAATGCCCAATAACTCTAACTGGTTTAATTTTTATGGCGTTGGTGTTTTAACGGGTATTGGTTTGTTAAAATAGGAGTTTTAACTGGGTCATTATTATCCACTTTATTTGGGTACTTCTTAATACTACTTACACCAAATAAGTAAGTAGTTTATGAAAAGATTAATAATAATAAGTATTACTATAATTATGTTTTTTTTTAAGAGTTCAGCAATGAGCAATAATCAGAAAAGTTTTTATGATCTAGAGATAGAGAGTATTAATGGAGAAATCATAAAATTAAAAGATTATCGAGATAAAGTTATACTTATAGTAAACACTGCCAGCTATTGTGGTTTCACAAAACAATATGAGGATCTGCAAGAATTATGGGATAAATATAAATCTAAGGGTCTTATTGTCCTTGGAGTACCCTCAGACTCTTTTAATCAAGAAAAAAAAACCAATAGTGAAGTAAAAGAATTTTGTGAAGTTAATTTTGACATAAATTTTCCATTAACAACTATTACAGAGGTAAAAGGAAGGAATGCTCATGAGATTTTTAAGTGGGCACAAAATAATTTTGGCAAGTAGAAGATACATATGCTTCTTTTACAAAACCTACATCAAATAAGATCATAAATAAAATAGAAGAAATTCTATAGTTCAACAGTTAAACCATCATGTGCTGGTATGACATTTTTTGGTATAACTTTCTTTAACTGGTTATAATCTAAGACAGGTGATAGATTTGAAAGAATAGCATTTTTTGGTTTAAATTTTTTGATGAAGTATAAAGATTTTTCTAAATTGAAGTGTGATGGATGAAAATTGTACCAAAGACAATCAATTATTAAATACTTAAGATTTTTAAAATAAAAATAATCTTTTTTGTAAATATCACTTACATCAGTAATGTATGCAAGTTTTTTGTCAATTATAAAACAATTAGATTTGACTGAACCATGTTGAACAACAATCGATTTAAATTTTAAATTTTTATTTTTATGTTTAATAAACGAATTTTTTTTTAATTTATTTAATTTTAAAGTAGCTGGATATTCTTTTGAGTAACTTTCAAAACAATATGAACTATAGTTTTTCTTATTTTTGGGATCACAATTTCCAAAAAATCCATCAGGTCTTGGTACACCCATTGAACTTCCGCAACCTAATATTATAAATTTAATACTCATTATTGAAAAAATAATCTTTCAAAATTATCATTTGTAATAGTTTCTAATTCATCAAAGGTTTTTGATCTTAATTCTGAAAGTTTTTCCAATGTATATTTAATAAAAGAAGGTTCGTTTTTTTTACCTCTCATTGGTATAGGTGCTAAGAAAGGACTGTCTGTTTCAATTAAAATTTTATCATTTTCAATCATTTTAAAAGTTTCTTGAAGATCATTACTATTTTTAAAAGTTATTATTCCACTAGCAGAAAAATACGCATTTAATGTCATCATTTTTTTAGCAAACTCTTTTGAACCTGTAAAACAGTGCATGAGTATTTTAATATCGCTATTTTTATATTTATTTAAAATATCAAAAGTTTCTGTTTCGGCACTTCTAGAATGAACTATTAAAGGATAATTTAGTTCAATGGAGGCCTCTATATGTGTCTCAAAACTTTTAATTTGATCATCTTTATGACTATTTTCATAATAGAAATCTAATCCTGTCTCCCCTACCCCAATTATCTTTTTAAATTTATTAGCATTTTCAATAATGAATTTTTTATCCATCTTATCATTGCTAGACTCGTGGGGGTGAATACCTATACTTCCATAAATTATTTCATCAAGATTTATAATCTCTTTAATATTTTCAAAGCTTTTTGAATTGGTTGAAATAGTTAAAATTTTCTTTAATCCATTTTCCTTAGAACGTTTGATAACATCACTAATATTTGAATAAAGAGGTTCGTGATCAAGATGACAATGAGAGTCTATCATTTTTCAATTTTTTTAAACAAAATATCTAATTTATTTATTTTTAAATCTTTTTTTAAAATTTCATTATTATCAATTGATGTAAAATCAATAGAATTTTCTGTTTCATTAAAAACATTTAGAACTTTTACTGATGTTTCTGGCATTACTGGATAAAGCAAAATAGTAATTTTTCTAATTAATTCTAATGCAGTATAAACAATCGTATTTAACCTTAATCTATCGTCTTTCTTCTTCCAAGGTTCCTGATCATTAAAATATTTATTTGCAGAAAACAATCTATCAACAATAAAACTCATATATTGGTTTATATCTTGATTATCTATAAATGATCTTATTTTATCTAGATTATTTAATGGTTTTAAAATTTCTAAATCATCATCAGTAAATTTATGATCAGGTATTAAAGATGAACAATTTTTTTCAGCAAAAGAAAGTACTCTTTGACAGAGATTTCCAAAATTATTTGCCAAATCGCTATTAATACAATTTTCTAATTTTTCCTCAGAAATATTACCATCATTACCAAAAGAAACTTCTTTAAGTAAATAATATCTTAATGGATCTAAACCATAAATATTTATTATTTCTAATGGATCTAAAATATTTCCTTTTGATTTTGACATTTTCTCGTCACCAGAGAGTATCCATCCATGTCCGTATACCCTTTTTGGCGGTTCTATTTTTGCAGCCAATAAGAATGCTGGCCAATAAATAGCGTGAAATCTTAATATGTCTTTACCAATAATATGTAAATCTGCTGGCCAAAAACTTTTATATAATTCATTATTTTCATCGGGATATTTTAAAGAACTTAAATAATTTGTTAATGCATCTAACCATACATAAACGACATGATTTTCATCACTTGGTACTTTTACACCCCAAGAAAATGTTTTTCTACTAACAGATAAGTCTTTTAAGCCACTTTTGACAAAGCTAATTACTTCATTTCTTCTACTTTCAGGTAATATAAAATTTTTATTTTTTTCATAAAAATCTAATAACGGTTTTTCCCATTCTGAAAGTTTAAAAAAAAAAGATTCTTCTTCAACCCACTCAACAGCTGAACCGGATGATTTAGCAACTTTTAAACCATCTTTTTCTTCGACCTCATCTTCATTATAAAAAGCCTCATCTGATACAGAATACCAACCAGAATATTTAGACAAAAAAATTTGCTTATTTTTTTCAAGTATATTCCATAAATTTTGTACAGATACTTTATGTCTATCTTCTGTAGTTCTAATAAAATCTGTATTAGATAAGTTTAATGTTTTAGTTAAATCCTCAAATGTTTTACTTATTTCATCACAAAAAGATTTTGGATCCTTATTTAACTTTTCAGCAGATCTTTGTATTTTTAATCCATGCTCATCTGTGCCTGTTAAAAAATAGACATTAAAACCATCAATTTTTTTGAAACGTGCAAAAAAATCAGCAATTATACTTGAATATGCATGTCCCATATGAGGTTTAGCAGAAGGATAGTAAATTGGTGTTGTTATATAATAATTTTTATTCACTTAATAATTTATCCTTAAATTCTAAAAAAAAAGTTTCATAATCAAGATTAAATTTTTTTACATTAGATAATTTTGAATAATAATATTCTTTAACTTTATATGACAATTTTTTTGTTGTGTTTATATGTTTATAAAAAAATAATTCAATAATCATATTTAAATTATCTCTTATAAACTCTTGTTTAATATAGTGCTTATTATTAATTAAATTAACTAATAAATCATCAACTGTGGTTTCGGATACTGATAATTCAAATTCATTCATATAGTTTATTAAGGATATTAAAAAAAAAGGTGTTGAGTAATAATTTATCAAATTTGAATTTATTTGTTCATAAATATTTTCATTAAAGTAATTATTGACAATCAATCTGGTATTCTCATTAGATAGACTTAATTTAAATTCTATACATCGGGATTTTATTGTATCTATTAAAAACTTCTCTGAATTAAAAATTAAAATAAAAAAAACATTTTCATTTGGTTCTTCTAAATTTTTTAATAAAGCATTTGATGAATTAATATTTAAAAATTCAACATCGTCGAGGATTATAAATCTTGATTTATTATTAAAGGAGGATTGATTTGTAAACTTTATGATTTCTCTAATTTGATCAATTTCTATATTTTTTTTATCATTATTTTTTTTTATATTTAAAATATTAGGATGGGATTTGTTTTTTATTAGCTCATTATCGTTATTAGAATTAAAAATTTTATATAAAAATTTTTCTGTAAGTAATGATTTTCCAATACCTTTTTTACCAGATAACAAAATTTTATTTGGAAGTTCATTATTTTCGTAAAGTGTTACAAATTTTTCTAAATATGTTTCATGTCCTATTAATTTATATTCAGACATTTATATTAATTTCTCAAGTTTATTTATTATGATTTTTTTTACTTCGTTAATTGTATTAGTGTTTGAATTAATCTTAATATATTTGCTCTTATTGCTTGATATTTTTTCATACCCGTTCTGAACTTTGTTATAAAATTTTAGTTTAAATTTATCATATCTATTTAAGTTAGATCTATTTCTAAGCCTTTTTTGTAAATTTTTTGAATTTACAGTACTTAAAAAAACTATATCAGGATTAAAATTTCCAATTATAAACTTATTCAGCATTCTGATTACCTTTAAATCAATTTTCATTCCATAATGTTGATACGCAATAGTAGAATCTGTAAAACGATCAATTAGTATTATTTTTTTTTTATAATTTTTTTTAATAATTTTCTCAAAATTTTCTGATCTTCCAGCATAAAATAGTAATAAATCAGTTTTATTATTTAAATTTAGTTTCTTATTTAAAATCAATTTTCTTATTTTTTCTGAAAAAATTGAACCACCAGGCTCTCTTAATTTTATAAAATTTTTTCTTCGCTTTTCTAAATAATTTGCAGCAATTTTAAAATTTGTAGTTTTTCCCGAGGCCTCAATGCCTTCAAATATAATAATTGGATATTTAGACATCGCCCCATATCAAAAAATTGATAGAAGTTATCAACCTTGATATTGCATTTTGTTGTTTGATATTTTCTGTAGAAAATAAGTCATGATTAGATATAACTTCATCTTTATATAATACTTTTATTTCTGCTAATTTTTCTCCCTTTTTAATAGGTGCTTGTATAGGACCGTCATAAACAATCTTCACTTTCATATATTTTTTTTTAGCTTTTGGAATGGTCTTATAAATTATGTCTTTAGTATTAACTTTTACTTTTTTCTTATTTCCCTGCCAAACATCTAGTTCATAAAGATATTCGTTATCATTACTTATTTTTATTGTATCGAAATTTGTAATTCCCCATGTTAACAATTTTTGTGATTGCTTTGATCTAGAATTTTTAGTTTCAAAACCACTTGCAACAGCAATTAATCTTCTTTCTTTTCTTAATATAGAAGATGCAAGTGAATATTTTTCTGAACCAAGGTAGCCTGTTTTAATTCCATCTACACCCATATTTTTATATAATAATGGATTTCTATTTCCTTGTGTAATTGGATCCCCTCCAGTCCTACTCCAAGTAAATTCTCTAATTTTAAAATACTCATAATATTTAGGATGTTCTTTGATTAAATAATTAGACATAATTAAAATATCTCTAACGGTTGAATAATTATTATCATCATTAATCCCTGACGAATTTGAAAAATTAGTATTTTCCATCCCAATTTCTTGAGCTTTCTCAGTCATTAGTAAAGCAAACTCGTCCTCAGTTCCTGCAATACCTTCAGCCAAAGCTACACAAGCATCATTACCTGAAGCAACAATTATACCTAATAATAAATCTTCTACCGAAACTTCATCTCCAACCATTATAAACATTGATGAATAACCAGATGAGGATAATCTCCAGGCATTTTCAGAAACAATAAATTTTTCATCTAAAGTGATTTCGCCACTTTTCAATAAATCAAAAGCAATGATTGAGGTCATTATTTTTGTCATAGAGGCAGGAAAAATTCTCTCATCAGAATTTTTTTCATATAAAATTTCACCAGATAAATAGTCTTGTAAAATTGCAGTTCGTGCATTTATGTTAAATTTTGCATAAGAAATATTAGTTATAACTAAAAATGATAGGACAAAACTTAATAGTGCTTTTATTTTCATAATTTTATTAATTCAATATTTTCAAAATTTATATCAGCAATCTCATTATATACATTTTTAATTGATCCTAAATTATAAAAAGGACCCTTGTAAACCCTATATAAATTTTTAGACATTTTTTTGATATTTATGTCTTTTAAATTGTATTCATCCTCAAGTCTTTTTTTCAATGTAATTGCAGATTCTTCAAAAAATAAATCGGCAAATTTAATTATAAATTCAAATTTTGTATTTTTCACCTTTTCAACTTTTGAATTATTATCTTTTTCAATTGATATATTTTGGATCGAAATGCTGTCTACTGGAGCTTTATTAGCTACTTTTTTTTCCTCATCAAATGTTTTAGCTTTATTTGCAACAAAAGTATTACTAGAATTTATTGTTTCTGATTACTTTTTTATTAGTAGTTTCACATGATGTTAAAATTATTGCTAAAAAAATTATTATCTTAAGTTTCATTTTCAAAACTATTTTTTAATGTGCATACTGCCAAACTAAATCTTAATGACCTGTTCCACTTTAAGATTAGCTTATAATTATTAAAAATAATATATGCTGGTTTAAGTTTATTTGCATTTTCAACTATTTCAGCATCAGGAGTAACTATTGCTGCTGTCAAATTGTCATATTTGTCCAAAAAAGACGAATTTTTTATATAATTTTTTAAATATTTTACTTTTCTCTCATGTTTAATTTTTTTTGCTGATGTATTTAAATATTTATCAGGAATATTTTCATTTAGATTAATTCTATAAAAACACGGAGTATTATCATTCCATCCAAGATTACTTAAATAGTTAGCTGCAGATGCAAAAGAATCCTCAATATTTTTTAGATCAATTGATCCATCTTTATTATAGTCAATTGCATGATTTTTAATTGTGGATGGCATAAATTGAAAATTACCAAATGCACCTGCCCAAGATCCAAATAATGTGCTTGGATCTATAATTTTTGCGTCCACTAATTTCAAAAGAGTGATTAATTCTTTAGTAAAAAATTCACTTCTTCTTTGATCGTAGCTTAATGTTGCAAGTGAAGAAACGATATCCATTTTACCTAAATAGTTTCCAAAGTTAGTTTCAATACCCATTAGTGCTAATAGTAAATTTTTATCTACTTTGTATTCAGAAGATACTTTATTAATAATATTATTTTCTTTATTTAATATAATTTTTCCTAATTTTACTTTTTTTGATGAGGTTCTTTTTGAAATATATGTCTTTGTGTCTTCATAGAATTCTGGCTGGTATCTGTCATACTTTATTACATCAGGTAAAAACTTTGTTTTATCTATTAAATTATTAACTGTTGATTTACTAATACCTTCATTAATTGCTCTTTTTTTAAATTTAATTTTCCAATCATTAAAGTCATCAGCAATTAGAGTTGAAGAGCTAAAGATAATAAATAGCGATATAATTAATAATTTAATTTTTTTCATACAAATCTTTTAGGTATATCGATACAGCAATCCATATCAAAATAAAGCTGATTAATTTATGTATATCTAATTCCTCATTATATAAGTAATAACCCAACAAAAATTGTAAAGTTGGAGTTATATAAAAAACCATGCCTGTTGGACCTAAACCACATAATTCAACACCCCTAACATATAAATATAAAGGAATCACGGTCATAGGACCCGCTAGCATGAATATTAACATTAATTTGACATTCGATATGTCAAAATCATTTAAATCATTTTGTACAATTAAATAAAATGCAAATATTACCGCTGGAAAAATAAATAAACTTTCAACTAATAAACCAATATCTGTGTCTACATCAATTTTTTTTCTTACTAAATTATAAAAACTCCAACTTAAAGCTACAATTAATCCAACCCATGGTATTGATTGGAAACTAGATATTACTAAATACAAAATTGATATAGTTACGATTAAAAGTGAAATTTTAGTTTTGAAACTTAATTCCTCTTTTAAAAAAAAATAACCTAAAAAAACACTTATTATAGGCATTATAAAATATCCAAAACTAGCATCTATAACTTGATCATTCCCTATTGCATAAATCCAAACAGCCCAATTCGTAAAAATTAATAATCCAGATAAAAACAGCATCATAATTTTTTTTTTATCTTTAAAAACTGAGCTAAATTTTTTCCACTTTGATAAAATGATTGTTGTTAAAATTAGCATAACAGTTGTCCATGCACTTCGATGTAGGACAACTTCAATGTGGCCAGCAAAAGCAATATATTTAAAATATATAACTCCAATAAAACCCCACCAGAAAGAACCAAATGCCGTTAAAATTATACCTTTATTAAATTGATTTTTGCTTAACATTATATTGATCAATTAAACTATTTTGTTTATGAAATATAGAATTTTAATTATTACAAATTAGGAGAGATGGCTGAGCGGTTGAAAGCACCGGTCTTGAAAACCGGCAAAGGGGCAACTCTTTCCTGGGTTCGAATCCCAGTCTCTCCGCCACTAATATTTATTTTTAAATTCTATAAGTTTTTCTAAGATGATTTTATCTTCAAAATCTTTTGAATTTTT
>LUMS01001405.1_pt1 | contig 9927 bp, 7 predicted proteins | sample 729711 | NCBI WGS metagenome assembly LUMS01 (sample SAMN03860298, study PRJNA289734) | marine metagenome | biome: seawater column; feature: ocean; material: water; isolation source: Red Sea water column Station 192 - depth 25m | place: Saudi Arabia: Red Sea | collected 2011-10-15 | depth 25 m | reverse complement strand
GTACGGCTCGCCCCACGACGGGCGGAACGGGTTGCGCAGCAGCCACCAGTTCTTGGGGTGCAGGAGCGCCTTCGGCTCGGCACCGACCGTGCGGCCCTCGAAGAGGTTGTCGGCCTCGATGACGCGGTCGTCGGTCGTGACCGGCGCCTCGAGCAGCTTGGCCAGCGGGGCCACGGTCTGCTGGGCGCGCTCGAGCGGCGAGGAGACGAGGTGCACGATCTCGTTCGTCGACAGGTGGTCGGCGGCGCGCTCGGCCATCTGGTGCCCGAGGTCGGACAGGTAGAACTCCGGGAGCCGTCCGTAGAGGACGCCCTGCGGGTTGTGCACCTCGCCGTGGCGCATCAGGTGGACGATGGTGCGTTCGCTCATGGGGGTTTCCTCGCGGTGGACGGTGTGCCGTCGGGCTCGGTCAGGCCGGGGTGGCCGCTGCAGCGGCACGCGCCGCGGCGGGCAGGGCCTCGGCCATCCTAGTGAGTGCCTCGTCGTCGTGAGCCGCCGAGACGAACCAGGACTCGTAGGCGCTCGGCGGCAGGTACACGCCGGCGTCGAGCATGGCGTGGAAGAAGGCGGTGTAGCGGTGCGTCTCCTGGCGCTGCACGCCGGCGAAGTCGTGCGTCCGTAGAGGACGCCCTGCGGGTTGTGCACCTCGCCGTGGCGCATCAGGTGGACGATGGTGCGTTCGCTCATGGGGGCTTCCTCGCGGTGGACGCGACGGGGTTCCCGGCGAGGGTGCCCGCCTGGTACACCGGGCCGCTCGGCGCGAGGAGGGCCATGACGTCGGCGCGCCCGCCGAACGCGGCCGCGGGGAACCCGCCGCCCATGACCTTGCCGAACGTGAGGAGGTCGGGACGCCAGCCCTCCTGGGCGCCGTCGAGGCCCCAGTGGCCGGAGCGGGTCACGCGGAAGCCGGTCATGACCTCGTCGCTGACGAGCAGCGCCCCGTGCGCGGCGCACGTCTCGGACAAGAACTGGTTGAAGCCGGGAAGCGGGGAGACGACGCCCATGTTGCCGGCGGCGGCCTCGGTGATGACGCAGGCGATCTCGTCGCCGTGCTCGGCGAACGCCGCGGTGACGGCGTCGCGGTCGTTGTAGGGCAGGACGATCGTGTCGGCCGTGACGTGCGCCGGGATGCCCGGCGAGCCCGGCAGGCCGAGGGTGACGACACCCGACCCGGCCTCGGCGAGCAGGGAGTCGACGTGACCGTGGTAGCAGCCGGCGAACTTCACGACCCGCGTGCGACCGGTGAACCCGCGGGCGAGGCGGATCGCCGACATCGTGGCCTCGGTGCCCGACGTGACCATGCGGACGAGGTCGACGGGCGTCCGGGCGACGATCTCCTCGGCGAGCTCCACCTCCGGCGGGCTCGGCGTGCCGAACGACGTGCCGCGGCCGGCGGCCTCGGTGACCGCGGCGATGACCTCCGGGTGCGCGTGGCCGAGCAGCATCGGGCCCCACGAGCCCACCAGGTCGAGGTAGCGCGTGCCGTCCGCGTCGTGCAGCCAGGCGCCCTGGGCCGACGTCATGAAGCGCGGTGTCCCGCCGACGGCCCGGAAGGCGCGCACCGGGGAGTTCACGCCACCCGGCGACACCTGGACGGCGCGGTCGAACCACTGCTGGGACTGCGGGGTGGAGGACATGGTCACCATTGTCCCGGGTCGGGCCCAGCGCCGGGACGGCGGCAGGGGGCTCCTGTCGTCCGTCAGGCGTGCCGCACGGGCCACTCGGACGTAACCTGAGGGACACATCCGTCGTTGATGAGATGCAGGCCACATCCACGAGGGAGTGGTGGCCGGTAACATCTGGTTACTGTGACCGCCGCCACGGCGGTCGCGGGAGGGACACGAGACGTATGGGAGCACGCAAGCTCAGCCGCTGGCAGAAGGCCAGCGCCCTGGTGCCGATGAGTCTGCTGGTGGTCGCCTGGGGAGCGGCGATCAGCAACACCGGTCTGGCCACGGCCAGCGACCGGGTGAGCGCCGACGACATCCCCGACGTCCCCGCCACCGCGTTCGAGCAGCCGGCGAGCGTGCAGGCAGCGCCCCCGGGCGTCGACTCGCGCGCCGGCGCCAGCGGCACCCTGGCGACGCTGTCGACCAACGGCATCCCGACGGCCGCGCTGTCGGCGTACCGCCGCGCGGAGGAGCTGCTGGGCAAGGCCGACGCGTCGTGCAACCTCCCGTGGCACCTCGTCGCCGCGATCGGGCGGGTCGAGTCCAACCACGGTCGCACCGGCGGCAACGCGCTCGACGCGAAGGGCGTGGCCAGGCCGGGCATCTACGGCATCCCCCTCGACGGTCGCGACGGCATCGCCGAGATCCGCGACACCGACAACGGTGCGCTCGACGACGACGCGGTCTACGACCGCGCGGTCGGTCCGATGCAGTTCATCCCCGGCACGTGGCGCTCGGTGGGCGTCGACGCCGACGGTGACGGCAAGAAGGACCCCCAGAACATCAACGACGCCGCCACGGCGGCCGCCATCTACCTGTGCTCCGGCAGCGGCGACCTGTCGACGCAGGACGGCGCCGCCGCAGCGGTCCGCCGGTACAACAACTCCTCGGAGTACGTCGACCTGGTGCTCGGCATCAGCAAGGCCTACGCGAGCGGCGACTTCACCGCTACCCCGAACGGCACGTCGACCGGCTCGGTGCTGACCAGCCGCTCGTTCGATCAGACCCTCACCCCCGCCGAGCGTCGCGACGCGGCCAAGCAGGGGGCGGCTCGGGTGGCTCCGGCGGCACGGGCGGCGGCTCGACCGGCGGGTCCGGTGGCGGCTCCACCGTCGGCGGCACCGTGCAGGGTGCCGTGAAGGACACCCCCCTCGCGCCCATCACGAAGCCGGTGACCGACCTGCTCAGCGCCACCGAGGCGAACCTGCGCTGCGCCGTCGAGGTCTCCCTCCTCCCCGTCGACACCCACGCGGCCCGCTTCAAGGCCTGCATGGACAAGTACACGAAGGGCTGACCCGCCCCGACGACGAACCCCCGGCCGGTGGTCGGGGGTTCGTCGCGTCGGGGGATTTCCCGGAGTCCCCGCGGGTGCGTCGGCACGGCCTGCTGCTCGGGCGGGGCTGCGCTGGCGCGGCTTCTCGTTTGGGTGAGGCTGCGCTGACACGGCTGACGCTGGGTGTGGTCTCCGAAAGGGGCCTCGACCGGGCAGCTGGGTGCGGCGGTGGGTCGGGTTCTCGGGCTGCGGCCCGCGTGGGACGCAAGATTCTGCGTTCGTGCGTCGAGGGGCCAAGATTTCTGCGTTCGCTACGGGATCCCGTCGTCAACGCAGAAGTGTTCGGGCTTCAGCGCGCGAAGGAAGGATCCCTGCGACCCTTGCCCCGCTCAGCGGTAGGCCTGCCATCCCTGCCCCGCTCAGCGGTAGGCCTGCCACCTGTCGAGCGCTGGGAAGGGTGGCAGACCCACCGCCAACGTCGATTGGGTGGCACACCTACCGCTCAGGGGGGGCGCGAACGCAGAATCGTGCCTCCATCCCGAACGCGACCCGCAGCCCGAGACCCTGGACCAGCGACCGCCCAGCCGCCCGGTCGAGGCCCTTTCGGAGACCACACCCACACGAAGCCGCGCCAGCGCAGCCCCACCTCGACCGCGAAGCTACGCCGACGCAGCCGTAGGTCTCCGACGAACCACACCGACGCAGCCGCAGGTCCCTCACAGAGAGCCGAACGCTCAGGCGCGGCGAGCGATCTCGGCAGCCCAGTAGGTGAGGACGATGTCGGCGCCCGCGCGGCGGATGGAGGTGATTGTCTCCGAGACGGTGCGCTCGCGGTCGATCCAGCCCTTCTCGGCGGCGGCCTCGACCATCGCGTACTCGCCCGACACGGTGTAGGCGGCGACGGGCAGGTCGACGGCGGCGCGGATCGACGCGACGAGGTCGAGGTAGGCGAGGGCCGGCTTCACCATGACGATGTCGGCACCCTCGGCGACGTCGAGCAAGGTCTCGCGCAGCGCCTCGCGGGCGTTGCCGGGGTCCTGCTGGTAGGTCTTGCGGTCGCCCTGGAGGGAGGAGTCGACGGCCTCGCGGAACGGTCCGTAGAACGCCGACGCGTACTTCGCGGCGTAGGCGAGGATCGCGACGTCGGTGTGCCCCGCGTCGTCGAGCGCCTCGCGCACCACCGCGACCTGGCCGTCCATCATGCCGCTCGGGCCCACGAGGTGGGCCCCCGACTCGGCCTGCACGACGCCCATCCGACCGTAGATCTCCAGCGTCGCGTCGTTGTCGACGCGACCCTGGTCGTCGAGCACGCCGCAGTGGCCGTGGTCGGTGAACTCGTCGAGGCACAGGTCGGCCATGACGAGCAGGTCGTCGCCGACCTCGTCGCGGGCGTCGGCCAGGGCGACGTTGAGGATGCCGTCGGGGTCGAGCGCCCCGGAGCCGACCGCGTCCTTGCGCTCGGGCACGCCGAACAGCATGACGCCGCCCAGGCCGAGACCGGCCGCCTCACGCACCGCCTCACGGGCCGACGCGCGCGTGTGCTGCACGACGCCCGGCATGCTCGCGATGGGCTTGGGCTCGGTGAGCCCCTCCGCCACGAACATCGGCAGGACCAGCTGCGACGGCTCCGTGCGCGTCTCGCGCACGAGCGCCCGCATGGCGGGCGTCGTGCGGAGACGGCGCGGTCGGTGGACGGGCGGTCGGCCCGGCGACCGACGACCCAGCGACGGTCGGTCCTGGGACGTCACGTCAGGCCTTGCGCCGCGACGACGGCTTCTTCTGCGACGGCTTCAGCACCGGCTCTCCCGCCTCCAGGAAGGCAAGGCGACGGGCGGCACCGAACTCGGCGAGCGCGTCCGCGAGGACGTCCGCCGACGGCTGCTCGGCGAGGACGTCGACCCGCAGGCCGTGCTCCTCCGCCGTCTGCGCCGTGGCCGGGCCGATGCACGCGATGATCGTCGACGCGTGCGGCTTGCCCGCGATCCCGACCAGGTTGCGCACCGTCGAGCTCGACGTGAACAGCACCGCGTCGAACTTGCCGGTCTTGATCGCCTCACGCGTCGGCGCCGGCGGCGGCGCCGCCCGCACCGTGCGGTAGGCGGTCACGTCGTCGACCTCCCAGCCGAGGTCCTGCAGGCCGGCCACGAGCGTCTCGGTGGCGATGTCGGCGCGCGGCAGGAACACCCGGTTGATCGGGTCGAGCAGCTCATCGAACGGCGGCCAGTCCTCGACCAGGCCGCGAGCCGACTGCTCGCCGCTTGGCACGAGGTCGGCGCGGATGCCCCAGGTGCTGATCGCCTCGGCGGTCTTCTCGCCGACGGCGGCGATCTTCAGGCCCGAGAACGCGCGCGCGTCGAGGCCGTACTCCTCGAACTTCTCGCGCACGGCCTTCACGGCGTTCGCGCTGGTGAACGCGACCCACTCGTAGCGGCCCTCGACGAGGCCGCGGACGGCCTTGTCCATCTGCTGGGGGTTGCGGGGCGGCTCGACGGAGATCGTCGGCACCTCCTCCGACACCGCGCCGTAGGAGCGCAGGCGCGCGGCCAGGCCGGCCGACTGCTCCTTCGTGCGCGGCACGAGCACGCGCCAGCCGTACAGCGGCTTCGTCTCGAACCACGACAGCGCCTCACGCATCGCGACGACCTCGCCGACGACGGTGATCGCCGGCGACGTCATGGCCGCGGCCTTCGCGTCCACGGCGATGTCGGCGAGCGTCGACACGACGGTCGTCTGCTCGGTCGTGGTGCCGACGCGGGTCATGGCGACGGGCGTCTCCGGGGAGCGTCCCGCCTCGATCAGGCCGGCGGCGGCCTCACCGATGCGCGCGACCGCCGACAGCAGCACGAGCGTGTCGGTGCCGGCGTGGTCGGCCCAGGTGATGGTGGCGTCGCCGACGCTGACCACGCGGTACTGGCGGTGCGCCTTGTTGGTCAGCGGCACGCCCGCGTAGGCGGGGACGCCGGTGACGGACGAGACGCCGGGCACGATCTCGAAGGCGATGCCGGCCTTCGCGCACGCGGCGGCCTCTTCGGGCGCCGTGGCGTACGTGAACGGGTCGCCGCTGACGAGACGCACGACGTGCGCGCCGGTCTTGGCGTGCCGGACGACGAGCCGGGCGCGCGCGGCGTGGGTGAGGGCGGTGCCGTCCTCACCGACGCCGCCGTCCACGACCTCGACGCCCTCGGGCACGAGGGCAGCCTGGTCGGGCTGCTCGATGATGGCGACGTCGGCCTCGGCGATGAGCTCGGCCGCGCGGACGGTCAGCAGGCTGGCGTCGCCCGGACCGGTGCCGACGAAGCTGACGTGCCCCAGCGGCTTCGGGCTCCGCTTGGGCGCGGGGTCCTGCTTCGCGGGTGCCTCGACGGTGGCGGTGGTGGGTGGTGTCACGGTGTCGGTCTTCTTCCTGGACTGCCGGGTGGTCATGAGGTGGGTCCGATCGATGTGCCGGACGGGGTGTCGGCCATCAGCTCGGACGCACCTTCGGCGAGCATCTCGGCAGCGAGACGTTCGCCGACCGCTGCCCACCTGGATCGGGTCGAGCACCTCGGTGGCCTCGTCCTCCCGGCCCAGGCGCAGGAGCCCGGCGCGGGCGAGGACGACGCCGTCGAGCTCGCCCGACGTGACCTTGCCGATGCGGGTGTCGACGTTGCCGCGCACGGGCACGATCTCGACGCCGAGCCCCAGCGCGTTGAGCTGTGCGGCGCGACGCGGCGAGCCGGTGCCCACCCGGGAGCCGGGCGGCAGCTCGCCCAGGGTGAGCCCGTCGCGCGCGACGAGCACGTCGCGGGGGTCCTCCCGCGACGTGACGGCCGCGAGGGTCAGGGCCGGGTCGGGCGTCGTCGGCAGGTCCTTCAGCGAGTGCACGGCGAGGTCGACCCGACCCTCCAGCACCGCCTCGCGCAGGGCCGCGACGAACACGCCCGTGCCGCCGATCTGCGTGAGGGGGGCCTGGTTCCGGTCGCCCTCGGTGCTGACCGTCACGAGCTGGACCTCGACACCGGTCAGCTCGGTGATGCGGGCGGCCACCTGCCCCGACTGGGTGGTGGCGAGGGCGCTGGCACGGGTGCCGAGACGCAGGGGGGCGCGGTCGCTCATCCCTTGCCTCCCTTCACCTGCGTGACGGCATCGACCGTGGCGGGGTCGAGCGCGAACAGGTCCGACAGTGCGTCGGCGTACGTGAGACCTGCCGGACCGTCGACCAGCTGCTGCACGCGCACCGTCGGCGCGTGGATCAGCTTGTCCGCGACCCGCTTCAGCGCGATCCTGACCTGCTCGACCTGCTCCGGCGCGAGACCGTCGAGGCGGCCCAGCAGACGCGCCGTCTCGGCCTCCACGACCTCGGTGGCCATGCTGCGCAGCGCCTTCACGGTCGGCGTCACGCGCGACTGGGCCTTGGCGGCCAGGAAGCTGCGCACCTCGTCGGCGACGATCGCCCGCACCTGCTCCACGTCGCCGGCCAGCTCGGCGTTCTCCGAGCGCGCGGCGAGCGTGACCAGGTCGATGACGGTCACCCCGTCGAGCTCGCCCACGCCAGGGGCGACGTCGCGCGGCAGCGCCAGGTCGACGAACACCATCTCCTCGGACCGGCGACCGCCGCGGGCGAGGGCAGCGGCCACCCGGTCGGTCTCGAAGACCGACCCGGCCGCGCCGGTACAGCTGATGACGACGTCGGCGGCCGCCAGCTCGACGTCGAGCGCCTCCCAACGGACGGCGCTCACCCCGAACGTGGCGACCAGCTCGTAGGCGCGCTGGAACGTGCGGTTCGCGACCATGATCCGACGCGGCTCGACACCACGCTCCACGAGCGTGCGGACGGCGAGGCTGGCCATCGTGCCCGCACCCGCCACCAGGAACCGGGTGTCGGGCTCGAGCACCACGTCGCCCACGGCGTCGAGGCCGGCCGTCACCGTCGACGGCGCCAGCCGGTCGATCCCGGTCTCCGCGTGCCCCCGCTTGCCGATCCGCAACGCCTGCTGGAACAGCGCGTTCAGCGCCGAGCCGACCGTCGACTCCGCCTGGCCCGTGTGCAGCGCCTGACGTACCTGGCCCAAGATCTGGCTCTCGCCGAGGATCATCGAGTCCATGCCCGCCGCCACCGAGAACAGGTGCGCGACCGCGGAGTCGTCGTAGTGCACGTACGCGTGCGACACGAGGTCCTCGCGCCCGAGGCCCGCGTGCTCGGCCAGCAGGTGCGAGACGTCCTCCAGGGCGTTGTGGAACCGGTCGGCCTCCACGTACACCTCGACCCGGTTGCACGTGGAGATGACGGCGGCCTCCGTGACCGACGCGGTCTCCAGCGCCCGGTGCGCGAGCTTGACCGCCGCGTCGGTGTCGAGCGACGCGCGCTCCAGCACGTCGATCGGGGCCGACCGGTGGGACATGCCCACCACCAACACGCTCATGCCGACACCTCCGTGGGAAGAGCACGGTACGGACGTGCCGGCACGAGGTGCCCATCGTTCGCGCCCCCGCAAGCGGGAGGTGCCCCCAGCTGGCGCTCGCTCATGCCGTCTCCGCCTTCCGCTGCTCGTGGTACGCGAGGATCTGCAGCTCGACCGAGAGGTCGACCTTGCGCACCTGCACGTGGGGCGGCACCTGCAGCACGGCAGGTGCGAAGTTGAGGATGCTCGTGACACCGGCGGCGACGAGCCGGTCGGCGACCTCCTGCGCGGCCTCGCCGGGCACCGCGACCACGGCGATCGCGATGGCGTGCTCCGCGACGACGGCGTCGAGCACGTCGAGCGGACGCACCTCGACGTCGCCGACCGTGCTGCCCACGCGGGACGGGTCGGTGTCGAGGACGGCCGCCACGCGGATGCCGCGCGGCGCGAAGCCGCCGTAGGTCGAGAGGGCCGAGCCGAGGTTGCCGGCGCCGACGATGACGACGTCCCACGTCTGCGTCTGCCCGAGGCCCCGCGCGATCTGGTACTGCAGGTACTCGACGTCGTAGCCGACTCCGCGGGTGCCGTAGGAGCCGAGGTGGGAGAGGTCCTTGCGCACCTTCGCGGGGTTCACGCCCGCGGCCTCGGCCAGCTCGACCGACGAGCAGGTCGCGGCACCCGCGTCGGCGAACGTCTGCAGCACCCGCAGGTACAGCGGCAGGCGGGCGAGCGTCGCGTCAGGGACGTCGCGGGTCGCCGATGCCGCCGCGGGATCGGGGGTCCCGGTCGGGGTCTCGCGCAGAAGGGTCACGGTGCTCCATCGCGCCGCAAAGGATTCACCCGACGTGGGCGGGCAGCGCACGGATCAGTTTACGAGCTTGTGAACGACGGAACAAAATCGACGACGGGGGTGGGTGGGATTCCTCACACGGGCCGTGGTAGGGCGACGCCGCTCCTCACCGCCCCACTCGCTCGTGCTCAGCGTGCAGGGCGGTCGAGTGCCGCGACCAGCCGGGCCGGCGTCACGCGGAAGAAGTCGTGCTGACGGCCGTCGACGAACACCACCGGCACCATCGCGTGGAAGAGGCGCACGAGCTCGGGGTCGGTGTCGACGTCGACCCGTGCCCAGTCGCTGCCCTGCTCGGCGCAGACCCGCTCGACCTCCGCCTCGGCCGCCTCGCACAGGTGGCAGCCGGCGCGGCTGTACACGACCACCCGGGCGTCGTGAGCGTGCGGCACGGCAGGGGCGTGCCCGGCGGAACCGGGGGCCGACGGCACGTCGTCGGACGCCCCGGCGCGGCGACGGAACAGGCTCATCGGGCCTGGAGGCCGAGGTCCTGGCTGCGCGCCAGCGCCCGCAGCCGACCCTTGGCGACCTTGCCGGTGGCGGAGTGCGGCAGCCCCTCGACCACGACGACCTGGCGCGGCTGCTTGAACCGGGCCAGTCGCGTGGAGCAGTGCTCCAGCACCCGGGCCTCGAGACCGTCCGTGGCTGCACCGTCCCCGGCGACGACGAACGCCACGACCGCCTCGCCGGTCTGCTCGTCCGGGAGACCGACGACCGCCACCTCGGCGACGTCGTCGAGCTCGGCGACCACGAGCT
>LUMS01000340.1_pt1 | contig 9955 bp, 10 predicted proteins | sample 729711 | NCBI WGS metagenome assembly LUMS01 (sample SAMN03860298, study PRJNA289734) | marine metagenome | biome: seawater column; feature: ocean; material: water; isolation source: Red Sea water column Station 192 - depth 25m | place: Saudi Arabia: Red Sea | collected 2011-10-15 | depth 25 m | reverse complement strand
ACAAGCACTGGCTTAATTCCATAGAAAGGTTTTGTTGCAGATCCAGGTTTAAGAGGAATTGCACCTGTTTGAGGAGCAATCATTATACCTCCAGTTTCTGTTTGCCACCAAGTATCTACAATTGGGCATTTAGAATTACCTACAGTTTTATAGTACCACATCCAAGCCTCTGGATTTATCGGTTCTCCTACCGTTCCCAAAAGTTTAAGGGATTTTCTAGAGGTTTTTTTAACTGGTTTATCTCCCTCACGCATTAATGCTCTAATTGCAGTTGGTGCTGTATAAAATGTATTCACTTTATATTTATCAACTATTTGCCACCACCTTGAACTATCAGGATAATTTGGAATTCCTTCAAACATTATAGTTGTTGCACCATTCGAAAGTGGTCCATAAATAATATAACTATGTCCAGTTACCCAACCAATATCAGCAGTACACCAATAAATATCTTTTGGTTTGTAGTTGAAAATATATTGATGAGTCATTGATGCATAAACCATATAACCACCAGTAGTATGAAGAACTCCTTTAGGTTTACCTGTTGAACCTGAGGTATATAAAATAAATAAAGGATCTTCTGCGTTCATTTCTTCAGGTTCACAATGATTAGGAACGTCTTTAATTAAATCATGATACCAAACATCTCTATTTTGATCCCAGTTGATGTAATTTCCAGTTCGTTTAACAACAATACATTTTTTAACGTTTGGACAACTCATTAAAGCTTCATCGACTGTATATTTCAGTGGTATAGTTTTTCCACCTCTCACTCCTTCATCAGCAGTGATTATATATTCAGATTCGCAATCATTCACTCTTCCAGAGATAGAATCTGCTGAAAAACCTCCAAAAATAATTGAATGTACTGCACCAATTCTTACACAAGCCAGCATTAAAATTGCTAACTCTGGTATCATAGTTAAATAAATTGTTACACGGTCACCTTTTTTAATTCCTAATTTTTTTAAACCATTTGCTGCTTTAGAAACTTTTTGATGAAGTTGTTTATAAGAAATTTTTTGACTATCTTTTGGATCGTCTCCTACCCAAATAATAGCAGTTTTATCTTTTTTATCTTTTAAATGTCTATCAATACAATTTGCTGAAGCATTTAAAGTACCATCTTCAAACCATTTAATTTTTACTTCTTTTGTACTGTATTTTACGTCTTTAATTTTTTTATAAGGTTTTATCCAAGTAATTCTTTTTCCTTCTTTTCTCCAAAATTCATCATTACTCTTTATAGATTGAGAATATTTTTGCTGGTATTTACTTTTGTTTGCTAAGCTACTTTTAACCCATTCTGGTTTTGTTTTAATAACAACTTCAGGAGGTGTATTTCCATTTTCCTTTTTTGCTTTAATTCTTTTTTTTGGTTTTTTAGAAGATCTTTTTCTAACTTTAGATCTTCTCTTCACCTTTTTTGAGGTTTTTTTTCTAACTTTAGACTTTTTTTTTCTTACCTTGCTTTTCTTCTTCTTTTTTTTTGGCATAGGATAATTTTTTTTTTAAATTCTACTCATGTTATTTATAATTTTCCAGCTTTTATAATCAACAGGCATTACAGAAAGCCTACTTTGCTTTATCAGAGCTAAATGGCTTAAATCCTTATTTTTTTTAATACTTTCGAGCGTTATAGGCTTTGAAAATTTAGACTTAAATTGAACAGTAACGGCAACAAATCTCCCTGTTTTGTCTGTTTTATCTATATACGATTCTTTAATAACTTTTACTATTCCAACTATCTCTTTTCCTATGTTTGAATGATAAAAAAAACATAGATCTCCTTTACTCATACTTTTTAAATTTTTTGCAGCTTGATAATTTCTGACACCATCCCAAGGTGCACCTTTAATTCCAGCTTTTTTTTGTTGGTCAATTGACCAAACATCTGGTTCAGATTTCATCAACCAATATTTCATTACAATTGAACTCCGGCACCTTTGAGAAAAGCTGCATCTTCATCTAAAGGCCATCTAGGTTTTGCTGGATAATCTAAATCATCAAATTGATTTATTTTAAATTTTTCCAAACCTACCATTGCAATCATTGCTGCATTATCTCCACAAAACTCTATAGGTGGAAAAATACTTTTATAATTATTTTCTTCACATAGATTAATTAACATAGACCTAATTTTTTTATTTGCTGCAACTCCTCCAGCAACAACGAAAATTTTTTCATTTAATTCATTTATTTTTTCAAATTCAGTAAAAGCAATCTTTGTTTTTTTATATAAAATTTCCTCAATTGTTTTTTGAAAAGATGCTGCAAGATCATATTTATCTTGTTCTGATTTAATTGTTTTGCTTATCTTCAACACGGCAGTTTTTAGACCTGCAAAAGAAAGATTGCATCCTCCTTTGCTGAAAATTGGTTTTGGTAAATCATATTTTTCTGGATCACCTTTTTTAGCTAAAATTTCTATTTGAGGTCCTCCTGGAAATTCTATTCCTAAAAGCTTTGCCGTTTTGTCAAACGCCTCACCTAATGCATCATCAATAGTTGTTCCTAATCTTTTATATTTACCAAGGTTCTGAACACTTAAATATTGTGAGTGCCCACCTGAAATTAAAAGAAGTAAATATGGATAATTTAAATTTGTATTTAGTTTTGGACTTAAAGCATGTCCCTCTAAATGATTAACAGCAATAAAAGGTTTATTCATTGCTGTTGCGAAAGCTTTACCAAAACTTAACCCAACTGATAAACAAACAATTAATCCAGGACCAGCGGTAGAAGCAACCGCATCTATTTCTTCAATTTTTCTTCCACTTTCATCAATAGCTTTTTTGACAATCCAATCAATTTTTTCAATGTGTGAACGTGCTGCTAGTTCAGGAACTACACCACCAAACTCCCTATGAACCTCCACTTGGCTAGAAACAATGTTGGATAAAACTACTGGGAATCCTTCTTCATTTTCAGTTATTAAAGAAGCTGCTGTTTCATCACAACTAGACTCTATTCCAAGAATTAAGGGTTTTTTGCTCATTCAAATAGTTTTTAATAATTGTACAATCTTTATACAAGTAAGAAATAATTTTTTATGAGAAAAAAAATAATAATTGGATCTAGGGGTAGCAAGCTTGCCTTACTTTATGCTCAACAAGCTAAAGATAAGATTATTGAAAATACCGACCTTGGTAATGAAGATATTTTAATTAAATCAATTACAACTAAAGGTGACGAAGTACAGGATATAAGATTATCTGAGCTTGGTGGCAAAGGTTTGTTTTCTAGTAATATTGAAAAAGAACTTCAGTTAAAAAATATTGATATTGCAGTCCATGCACTGAAAGATATGCCTGCTAATGAAACAAAAGGATTAACAACAGACTCTTTCCTTGAAAGAAATGACCCTAGAGAGATTTTAATTACAAAGAACAAAAAAAAACTTAAAGACTTAGATCAAAAGTCAATTGTTGGTACCTCATCATACAGAAGAGAATTTCAAATAAAAAAAATTAGACAAGATTTGAACTGTAAACTAATTAGAGGAAATGTAGATACTAGAATTAGAAAATTGAATGAAGGGATGTATGATGCAATTATTTTGTCTTATGCTGGTATCAAATTTTTAAAATTTGAAAATGAAATCTCAGAAATTTTTTCAGCTGAAGAAATAATTCCTAGTGCAGGACAAGGCGTAATTGCTCTTCAGTGCAGGGAGAATGATGATGAGACAATTTCTATTTTAAACAAAATTAATCATGAGGAAACACATAAAAGAGCTCACCTTGAGAGAAATATTTTAAAAGTTTTAGATGGAGATTGTGAAACAGCAATTGGTGCTCATTCAGTGGTTGATGGAGATAAGATTATAGTGGAGGCTGAACTTTTTTCTTTAGATGGTAAACAAAGGTTTTATGAAAAAAAAGTTGGTAATTTGAATGAGTTTAAAGAAATTGGTAAAGAGATTGGAATACTTTTAAAAACAAAATCAAATAATTCATATAAAAGATAATATGCATATTTTGTTAACTAGACCACTGGAGGATTGTTCTGAAATGATATTAAAATTTCAATCATTAGGACATCAAGTTTCTCATCTTCCATTAATAAGAATTGAAAAGGTTAATTATGAAGAAATTAACTTTTCTGAATATGGTGGAATTGTTTTTACTAGTGCAAATGCAGTAAAATTTTTAAACACAGTAAAATTAGATAAAAATATTAAATGCTTTTGTGTTGGAAACGCTACAGAAAACAAAGCAAGAAGTGTTGGTTTTCAAAATACAATTGCGGCTGAAGGAAATGTTACAAACTTAAAGGAGTTAATTATACAAAGTTATGAGTCCAAAAATAAAGAATTACTTTACGTTAGTGGTGAAACAATATCGGTTGATTTAGATCAACAGTTATTAAGCGAAGGTTTTAAGGTAAAAAGAATTATTAATTACAGAGTAGATCATAATCAAAAATTTGATGAGAAATTTGTTAATGAATTAAAATTAAATATGCCTGATATGGTCTATGTTTACTCTCAAAATAGTGCGTCAAGTTTCTTAAATTTCATAAAGATTTACCAAACCGAAAATTTATGGATGAATACAAATTTGATGTGTATAGGCGAAAAAACCTCGTCAATACTGAACGAAATCAAATGGAAAAAGATTTTTCTTTTTAACCCTGGAGAAGAAGAGTTTTTGTTATATAAAATTTAGAAATGGAATTAATTAATAATTTTTCGGAGATATTTTTATCAGTATGGAATAAAGGAATTCTTGGTGTTGATATTTTTCAAATCTTAATTGGTATTGGAATATTTTTACTATTCTTAATTTTTAGAGGTCTAATAAGCAAATTAGTTATTAAAAAATTAGAAATTATCTCGAAAAGAACAACGAATAAATTAGATGATACTTTTGTTCAATCACTTGTAGGTCCAGCAAGATTTTTACCAATTGTATTAGGATTTTTTATTGCAAGCTACTACATGACTTTCTCACTAGAAGGAAGAGAAGTGGTAGATACAATTAATAGAACGTTGATCACTATTTTAATTTTTTGGGTAATTCACCAAATCATAGAACCAATCTCATACATACTTAGTGGTTTAGACAAATTGTTAACAAGAGAACTTATTGGCTGGATAATTAAATCGCTAAAAATTTTAATTTTTATTTTAGGTTTAGCAGCAGTTTTAGAATTGTGGGGAATTAAAATAGGTCCAATCATTGCAGGTCTTGGATTGTTTGGTGTTGCTGTAGCATTAGGGGCACAAGATTTATTCAAAAATTTAATATCAGGAATTTTAGTTTTAGTTGAAAAGAGATTTAAAATTGGAGACTGGATAGCTGTCGAGGGTATTATTGAAGGTGTAGTAGAAAAGATTGGATTTAGATCAACAACAATTAGAAAGTTTGACAAATCTCTTGCTATTATTCCAAATTTTCAATTTGCCGAAAACGCAGTTGTAAATGTAAGTGAAACTTCAAATTGGTTAATCAGTTGGATTATTACACTTCAATATGACACTACGGTAGATCAGTTAAAAAAAATTAGAGATGAAATCGAAAGTCATATTAATTCAAGCGAAGATTATAATACCTCAATTGGTGTTGCGGTAAGAGTTGATAAATTTTCTGATAGTTCAATAGATATGTATGTAAGATGCTTTACAAAAACAGGAAGTTGGAATAATTGGCTTGATGTAAAAGAAAGATTAGCAATTGCGATAAAGGAAATTGTAGAAAAAAATGGTGCTTCATTTGCTTTCCCAAGTCAGTCGATTTATGTTGAGAAAAAATGATAGCTATTTTTTATTTAGTTTTACAAATTTTAAAATTGTACTCTTATGTTGTAATCGCCAATGTTATTGTAAGTTGGTTAATAGCTTTTAACGTTCTTAATACTCAAAATAGGTTTGTGTATGCAATTTTAGAGTTGAGTTACAAATTAACCGAGCCTTTCCTGAATAAAATTAGACGTTTTTTGCCAAATTTAGGTTCACTAGATATTTCTCCAATCATTCTTCTTTTATTGATTTGGTTTATCGAAATGTGTATGAAGCTGTACATTGCACCAATGATTTTTTAAGAGATAAATATGATTTTAATTGATGGAAAAAAAGCAGCCGCAGAATTAAGAGCAGAGTTAAAGGAAGAAGTTGCAGAGTTAAAATCAAAACATAATAAAGTACCAGGTTTAACAGTAATACTGATTGGTGATTTAACACCTAGTCAGATTTATGTAAGAAATAAAGAGAAGTCAGCAAATGAGGTAGGATTAAAATCTGAAGTAATTAAATATCCAGACTCAGTTGAAGAAAAGACTGTTCTAGAAAAAATTCAAGAACTAAACAGTGATGAAACTGTTTCAGGAATTTTAGTTCAACTTCCTTTACCTAAGCATATTGATAAGCAGAAGGTTATAGAAGCTATTGATCCCTCAAAAGACGTAGATGGATTTCATCCAATGAATGTAGGCAATCTTTCATCTGGTTATGAAAGTTCGATACCTTGTACTCCGCTTGGATGTTATTTGTTGATAAAAAAAATTGAACCTAATTTAAGTGGTAAAAAAGCTGTGGTTGTGGGTAGATCAAATTTAAATGGTAAACCAATGACACAACTTCTTTTAAAAGAAAATTGCACCGTAACTATAACTCATTCAAAAACTAAAGATTTAAAAGCTGAATGTTTAGAGGCAGATATAATTGTTGCAGCTGTAGGTATACCCGAACTTGTTAGAGGAGATTGGGTTAAGAAAGATGCTATTGTTATTGATGTTGGTATAAATAAAACTGATAACGGTATAGTTGGTGATGTTCATTTTGATGAAGTTTCAAAAAATGCAAAAGCACTTACACCAGTTCCAGGCGGTGTAGGTCCAATGACCATTGCTTGTTTGCTTAAAAATACGATCGACTGTTTCAAAAGATCGCAAATTTAATAATTAAACCATAAGCTGTAATCTGTTAATTTATTAGGATGAAAAAACCTAAACGACCATACAGATTTGGTATAATTTTTTTGCTTCTTACAGTTCCACCTATTGGGGCAACACAATTAGGTTGGTATTTGCATGACAAGCAAACTGGTTTTGATTATGGTATGATTGTAGGTACTGTATCAGTAATATACGCTGCATATTTAATGTATGAAAAAAACTGGCGTGAAGAAGATGAAGATTAAATTATGGAAAAAATAATTTTTTTTGGATTGGTTATTCCTATTATGGCTTATGTTTTATACTTAGGTGGAATGGCAATTATGAATGGTTTTAAGTCTAAGGAAGCTAATAGAGCTGAGAAAGAGGAAGCTGAAAGTGAGGGTAGGGAGACAAGCGAAACTTCTGATGAACAAAGCAGCAATTTAAGTGATGAACTTACTAAATTGAATGATCTAAAAGAAAAAGGAATTATTTCTCAAGAGGAATTTGAAAAGGCGAAAAATAAACTATTAAATAATTAAATAGTTTAATCATGTTTAATGGTTTTAAAAAAAAATTTGTTAAAGTAAGCAAGGGTAAAATTTTTTGTCGATTTAAAGGTAACGGTCCCCCCTTATTATTACTTCATGGATATCCCCAAACACATGTGATGTGGCACAAGACTGCCCCTGAGCTTAGTAAATATTTTACTGTAATAGTTGCTGACCTTAGAGGATATGGAGATAGTTTAGTTTTACCTGGTGGTACTAATCATAAAAATTATTCTAAAAGAGAAATGGCTAAAGATATGGTTCAATTGATGAGTAAATTAAATTTTAAAAAATTTTTTGTTGCTGGACATGATAGAGGCGGGAGAGTTGCACATAGAATGGCAAGAGATTATAGAAATAAGATTATGGCATTAAGTGTATTAGATATTTGTCCAACTCTAGATATGTACGAGCATACTGATATGAAATTTGCAAAAGGATATTTTCACTGGTTTTATTTAATACAGCCAGCACCTTTACCAGAGAAAATGATAATGGCAGATCCTAAAAGATGGTTAAAAAGTCGTTTTAATAGGTCATCAAAACGTGCGATTGGAAAAGTTGAAGATGAATATTTTAGAGCCTTTAAACAAAAAAAAAGAATTCATGCAACTTGTGAGGATTATAGGGCTGCGGCTACTATAGATTTAGAGCATGACAAAAAAGACAGAAAAAAAAAATTAAACATTCCTATACAAGTTTTGTGGGGTAAAAAGGGAGTTGTTGGAACGCAATTTAAATCAGTTAAAATTTGGCAAAAATACACAAACAAAAAAGTTTATGGAGCAGAAATTAATTCAGATCATTTCATTCCAGAGGAGAGTCCTAAACAAACGATTAATCACTTAAAAAAATTTTTTTTAAAAAATGTTAAAAATAATTCCAAATAAAAAAAATATTGGAGCACAAATAATTGTAAACTTAAAAGATATTTCAAATAAAGATATTTCAAAAATCAAAAAAGCACTGAATAAATATGGAATGTTATATTTTAAGGAACAAAAATTCCACCAAGATTTACAATGTTGCTTTCTAAACTTGTGCCAAAAAAAGGAAAAGCTAATACAGAATTTTGTTCTCAATATCTTGCTTATAAAGAATTACCAAGTCCAATAAAAAGAAAATTTAAAAATATTAAAGGTAAATATTCCTCTGAGGGTCCAATCTCGGTTACAACAAAAGAAAGAGTAAAAGAAAAAGGAAAAAATATTAAAGAACTTAAATCTTCACATAAAATAATTAGGAAAATCAGTACAAATTATTCGATTTATTGCAGTCCAGGACATTTTGTTGGTTTTAGTTCAAAGATAAAAAATCAAGAAAAGTTAAAAAAATTTTTATTTAACCATCAAATTAAGAAGAAGTTTCAATTTTCATTGCCTTGGGAAAAAAATCAATTGGCTATATGGGATAATAGATCTATGCTTCATCAAGCAACACCTTTCAAAGGAAATAGAATAATGCATAGAATAACAATCAAATAATTTATGTTCACAATTTTTTTAGGACTAACTCCATTTATATTTATTACTTTTTTAGGTTTTGTTTTTGGTAAGTTGAAGGTCTTAGACCTTAGTCATGCTAAAATTTTAAATCTTTTCTTGTTCTATATTGCAGTTCCAGCATTGATAATTAAGCTAATAGCACAAAATGAAATTGGACAAGTAGATTTCAAACAAATTTTCTCTTATTTAATTATGCAGTCGATATGTGGAATTATCGCCTACTTAATTACTTCAAAATATTTTAAAAGATCAATCCCAGAGTCAATTATTTGGGCTTTAACAGTTGCATTATCAAACCATGTAACTTTGCTCTTACCAATAACAGAAATTTATTTTCAACAAAATGTAATTACACAAGTTGCAAGTATCATATTAATGGATGGGATAATTTTATTATCTGTAATTGCTTTTTTTCTCGAATTATCTACAAAAAAAAATGTAAATTTATTTAATTTTATTAAAAATTTATTTTTAAACCCATTTATTCTTTCAATAATTATAGGTCTATTATTTTTATTATTAAATTTTAATATTGATCAAACACCGATTGAATACACTTTGTCTAAACTTGCAGCATGTGTTTCTCCAGTTGGATTGTTTGCAATTGGCATAACTCTTTCATTTTATACTAAAAATGTAATTAACAAATTATCCGTATCTATTTCAGTTTTAAAATTAGTTATTTCCCCAATAATTTTATTGTTAATTGGATTAGTGTTTTTTAATGCAGGATTGCCAGCTGAAATACCAGGTGCTTTCTTTGTGAGTGTTGCGCCTTGTGGAGTTACTTCTATAGTTTTATGTGCTGCTTATAATGTAAGTCCCGAAAATATAATTAAAGCAATTTTTGTTTCTACTATTGCTTCTATAGGGACTATATTTTTTGCAATTAAGTATTTAACTCTATAACAATTTATCTAGAGGACTAACTTCTCCAATTTTAAAAATAATTGCATCTTCTTTATTAAAACCATATTTTTCAGCACTATCTTTAAATCTAATTGGGGGTTCCATAATCGG
>LUMS01002129.1_pt1 | contig 9990 bp, 10 predicted proteins | sample 729711 | NCBI WGS metagenome assembly LUMS01 (sample SAMN03860298, study PRJNA289734) | marine metagenome | biome: seawater column; feature: ocean; material: water; isolation source: Red Sea water column Station 192 - depth 25m | place: Saudi Arabia: Red Sea | collected 2011-10-15 | depth 25 m | reverse complement strand
AGCCGGGGATGACCGGCAGGGGCGGCGTGCCGCTGGCGCCGTGCGGCATCGCCGAGAGCAGACCGGACGTGTAGGGATGGCGCGGGTTGGCAAAGAGATCGTCCACCGGCGCGGTCTCGACGATCTCGCCGCAATACATCACCGCGATCCGGTCGCAGACATCTGCCGCCACGGCGAGGTCGTGGGTGACGAAGAGCATCGCCATCCCGAATTCGTCCTGCAGGTCGCGAAAGAGGTCGAGGATCTCCTGCTGCACGGTCACGTCGAGCGCGGTGGTGGGTTCGTCCGCGATCAGCAGCTTGGGCCCGCAGGACAGAGCCCGCGCGATGGCGATGCGCTGCGCCATGCCGCCGGAGAGCTCGTGCGGATAGGCCTGCGCACGCTCGGCCGCGCGGGGGATGCCGACCCGGTCGATCAGCTCGACCGTCCGGTCCCAAGCGGCGCGGCGCGAGAGGCCCTGCTTGACCCGCAGCACCTCGGAGATCTGGTTGCCGACGGTATAGGCCGGGTTGAGGCTGGTGGTCGGGTCCTGAAAGACCATTGCCACGTCGTTGCCCCGGACCTTTTCGAGACCGGCTTTCGAGAGTCCCAGCAGGTCGGTGCCATCCAGCGTGACGCGCCCGCCGGTGATCCGGCCACCGGCACCGATCAGCCCCATCAGGGCGAGGCCCGTCACCGTCTTGCCCGAACCGGATTCACCCACGAGGCCGAGGGTCTCGCCGCGCGCGATGCGGAAGGACATGTCGGTCACCACGGGCACCGGATCGCCCCCTTTGGGCGAGACCATGACCTCGAGCCCCTCGACACGCAGCATGTCGTCCGCGCGCGGGGCGAGAGGGCGGCTCGGCGCTGTCCGCACCCGTGCAGGGGCGGTCGAGGGCGCGGCGGGGACGCGGATGCCACGGCCGATGGAGTCGCGCAGCACGTCGCCCAGCAGGTTTACCGCCAGCACGGTCGCAACGATGGCCAGACCGGGCGGGACGGCAAGGAAGGGGTTAAGCTCCATGTAGGAGGCTGCGGTGTTCAGCATGGTGCCCCAGCTCGCCTGCGGCGGCTGAACCCCGATGCCGATGAAACTGAGGCCCGCTTCGGCCAGCAGCACCGCGCCGACGGTCAGCGTGACCTGGACGATCAGCGGCGGTGCAATGTTGAGGAAGATGTGGCACACGAGGATGCGGGTGGGCGAGGCGCCGATGACACGGGCTGACTTGGCATAGACCTCCTCGCGCTCGGTCAGCACGACGGAGCGGGCGAGGCGCAGGAAGGCGGTGGAATAGAGGATGCCGAGCGCGAACATGGCGCGATGCAGGCCGGTGCCGAGGATGGCGATGATGACGATGGCGACCATGATGCCGGGGATCGAGACGATGGCCTCGACCGGGCCGCTGTCCCAGCGGTGCGCGGTGACGTCGGGCAGGTCGGGGTGGGCGATGGGGCAGTGATCGACGGGCACGACCTCGTGCGAGCGGTGCTTGCGCAGACCGGGGCGCCCGTCGGGCGTGGTCGACCAGGTGACGCGCGTGCGCCAGCCGAGGGTGGGTCGGACCTCCTCGACGACGACGTCGGCGAGCAACCGGCGCTGCGCGGCGGGCTCGACGTGCTGGAAGTCGCAGCCGCCGCAGGTGCCGGCGAGGGCGCAGGGCGGCTCGACGCGGTCGGGCGAGGCCTCCAGGACCTCGACGGCGTCGGCTCGCAGGAACCGCTTGGTGGTGTCGGTGACGCGGATGCGGACCCGCTCCCCCGGCAGGCTGTGCCGGACGAAGACGACCTGCCCGTCCAGCCGCGCCACGCAGCTCCCGCCGTGGGCGACGGGCCCCACCTCGACCACAGGAAGACTCTTCCCGTTCACGCCCGACCACCTCGCACGGGCCCACGAGCCCACCGAGGGCACAGGGCGACGGGCCCCACCTCGACCGCAGGGAGACCAAAGTCGCTCACGGGCGCGTGTCCGGATTGGCGGCGTGGGGCTGCTCGGGGCGGGGCTGGTCGCCGAGGCCGCGGCGGACGTCTCCGGGGGCGGGACCGATGACGCTGCGCGGGTCGACCTTGGCGGCGGAGCTGAGCTGGTAGGGCACGCTCGTGACCATGACCCCGGGCATGAACAGCAGGCGCCCCTTGAGGCGCAGGGCGGTCTGGTTGTGGAGGAGCTGCTCCCACCAGCGCCCGACGACGTACTCGGGGATGTAGACGCTGACGATGTCGCGGGGGCTCTCGCGGCGCTTCTCCTTGACGTACTTGACGACGGGGCGCACGAGCTCGCGGTAGGGCGAGGAGACGACGGTGAGCGGAACAGGGATGGCGAGCTCGTCCCAGCGCTCGCGGAGGGCTGTGGTGTCCTGCGGGTCGAGCTCGACGTAGAGCGCCTCGAGCGTGGAGGGCCGGGCCACGCGGGCGTAGGCGAGGGCGCGGAGCGCGGGCTTGTGGAGGCGTCCGATGAGCACCACGGCGTGCACGCGGGACGGGAGGGCGACGTCGGTGTCGTCGATGGCGAGCTCGTCGCTGACCCGCTGGTAGTGGCGGTTGATGCCGAGCATGAGGAAGAAGACGAACGTCATGGCCAGGATGGCGATCCAGGCGCCGGCGAGGAACTTGGTGATGAGGACGATGACGAGCACGGTCGCCGTCATCGCCAGGCCGAAGCTGTTGACGATGCGCGAACGCTTCATCCGGCGTCGCTCGGTGGGGTCGGTCTCGGTCGCGAGGTGGCGGGTCCAGTGCCGGATCATGCCGAGCTGGCTGAGGTTGAAGGAGACGAACACGCCCACGATGTAGAGCTGGATCAGCTTGGTGACCTCGGCGTCGAACGCGAGGATCAGGACGGGTGGCCGTCGCGGGCCAGGATCGAGCCGAGGACGGGGAAGCCGTTGAAGGCGGTGTTCGCGGCGAGGACCAGGATCACGCCGGTGCAGGCGATGGTGAAGTAGAACAGCGGCTGGGCGTCGCTGTAGAGGGCCTTCGCGAGCTGGGCGATGACGGTCGGCTGGTCGTAGCCCTCGCCGACGGGCTGGCCGTCGAGCAGCAGCTGGCGGGCGGGGTCCTCGACGTAGCGGACGTGCATGGCGTCGGCGAGCAGGATGATGCTCATCAGCATCGTGATGGAGATGGTGCCGAGCAGCAGGAGCGTCGTGGCGGCGTTCTGGCTCTTCGGCTTGCGGAAGGCGGGGACGCCGTTGCTGATCGCCTCGACGCCGGTGAGCGCGGCGCAGCCGGAGGAGAAGGCACGTGCCAGGAGGAACGCCATCGCCAGTCCGGTGAGCGCCGAGTCGTAGGGCGCCTCCGCGGCGATGTCGTAGGGGGCGCTCTCCGCCTGCGGCAGGTCGCCGAGCAGGTACCGGACGAGTCCCCAGGCGGCCATCAGGCCGATGGCGAGCATGAACAGGTACGTCGGGACCGCGAACGCGGTGCCGGACTCCTTCGTGCCGCGCAGGTTCAGCGCCATGAGCAGCAGGACCAGGACCGACGCGGCGAGTGCCTCGTGGCCGACGAGCCACGGGATGGCCGAGGTCGCGTTCTGCACGCCCGAGGAGATCGACACGGCGACCGTGAGGACGTAGTCGACGAGCAGGGCGCTCGCCACCGTCACGCCGGCCTTCGGTCCGAGGTTGGTGGTGGCGACCTCGTAGTCGCCGCCGCCGCTCGGGTAGGCGTGGACGTTCTGCCGGTAGGACGCGACGACCGTGAGCATGACGAGGACGACGGCGATGCCGATCTTCCAGTTGAACGCGTAGGCGGTGATGCCGCCCATGGAGAGCGTCAGGAAGATCTCGTCGGGGGCGTACGCGACGGACGACAGCGCGTCGCTCGCGAACACGGGCAGGGCGATGCGCTTCGGCAGCAGCGTCTCCCCCAGCTGGGTACTGCGCAGCTTCCGTCCGACGATGGTCCGCTTGACGGACTCGACCATGCCCACGAGCGACGATGGTAGCCGCGGGGTCGTCCGCCCGCCGGGGCGCGGGCGCGCGGCACGGCACCGGTGCCCCGGACCGGCCCACGACGTCCTCGCGTCCGTGTAGCGTCGCCCCCGTGCACATCGTGATCATGGGCTGCGGCCGCGTCGGGTCGACGCTCTCGCGCAGCCTCGAGGAGCGCGGCCACACGACGGCCGTGATCGACTCCAACCCTGACGCGTTCCGCCGCCTGGGCCCCGGCTTCACGGGGACGACGGTCACCGGCATGGGCTTCGACCGCGAGGTGCTGCGCGCGGCGGGGATCGAGCAGGCCGACGGCTTCGCGGCGGTCTCCAGCGGCGACAACTCCAACATCATCTCCGCGCGCGTGGCCCGCGAGCAGTTCGGCGTCGGCAACGTCGTCGCGCGCATCTACGACCCCGGTCGCGCCGAGGTGTACGAGCGGCTGGGCGTGCCCACGGTGGCCACCGTCCCGTGGGCGGCCGACCAGGTGCTGCGCCGTCTGCTGCCGGCCGGGTCGGAGCCGGCCTGGCGCGACCCGTCGGGCCAGCTGCGCCTCGACACCGTGTACGCGCCGTTCCCGTGGATCGGCCACCACGTCTCCGACCTCGAGGACGCCGCCGGCGTGCGCGTCGCCTACCTCACCCGGCTCGGCTCGGGCGTCGTCGCGACGGCCCGCACCGTGATGCAGGAGGGCGACGTGCTCGCCGTGTTCATGCGAGACGAGGACGCCGAGCGTGCCCACGCGGTGCTCGAGTCCGGACCTGAGGAGGCCTGATGCGCGTCGCCATCGCCGGTGCCGGTGCGGTCGGCCGGTCCGTCGCCCTCGAGCTGACCGAGAACGGTCACCAGGTGCTGCTCATCGACAAGTCGCCGGGGTCCATCCGCTCCGACGTCGTGCCCGACGCCCAGTGGCTGCTCGCCGACGCGTGCGAGATGTCGTCGCTGGCCGAGGCCGGCCTGCACACCTGCGACGTCGTCATCGCGGCGACCGGTGACGACAAGGTCAACCTCGTCGTCTCGTTGCTCGCCAAGACCGAGTTCTCGGTGCCGCGCACCGTGATGTCGGCGCTCGTCGAGGAGGCGGTCTCGGTCGGCGACCTCGTCCGCCTGTTCACGTTCCGCCAGAGCAACACGAGCCTGGTCGAGCTGACCATGCCCGCCGACTCTCCCTACACCGGCCGTCTTGTGCGCGACGTCCCCTGGCCGCGCGACGTCGTGCTCGTCGCCATCCTGCGCGACAACGCCATCGAGACCCCCGACCCCGAACGCTCTCTCGAGGCGGGCGACGAGCTGCTCTTCGTCACCGCCGAGGACGCCGAGGTCGAGATCGGCTCGCTGCTCTCCCCCAAGTCCTGACGTCGCGCTGCGGCTGGGGCCGGGTCCTCGTCGGCCTGCGGCTGCGCTGGCGCGGGTTCAACTCGTCCTGCGCTCCGCAAGGGCCTCGACCGGGCGGCTGGGAATCGTGCTGGTCTGGGGTCTCGGGCTGCGGGTTGCGCTCGGGGTGGACGCACGATTCTTCGTTTGCGCGCCCTGGGCGGTGGGTTTGCCACCGCATCGTCCTCAGCGGTGGATCTGCCACCTTCTCAGCGCCCTACAGGTGGAGAATCCACCGCCGACGGGATCAGACGTGGCAGAGCTTCTCCCTTCTCGTGGACCGTGCCACGAGAAGGGAGAAGCGCTGCCCACCCCACCCCAAGGGCACCCACGCTTCTTCATTCACGCGTAGAAGGTCGAACGCTTCTGCGTTGGTGACGGGATCCCGTAGCAAACGCAGAAGCCTCGGCCTCCACCTCACCAACGCAGATCCTTGCGTCCCACGCGAGCCACAGCCCGAGACCTCAGGCCAGCGCGCCGCCCAGCCGCCCGGTCGAGGCCCTTTCGAAGGCCACCCCCAGCGAAACCCGAGCCAGCGCACCAGCAACCCCAGACCCCCGGCGCCAGCGCACCAGCAGGTCCAGTCGCTGCCTCAGCGCGTGCTCGCGCCCGGCTCGAGGGGGGTCGCGTTGCGCGACAGGACCCACGCCATGGCGGCGAAGGCGGCGACCTGGAGGGGCCAGCCGAGCACGACCTTGGAGGTGCCGAGGAGGGCGACGTGGTCGCCTGCCCAGAGCGGGTACTGCACGAGGACGCGCACGATGCAGGGGGCGGCGAAGAGCCAGGTGAGCAGCGAGCATAGGCGGACGAGCTGGCGGTCCTCGTGCCACTCGGTGGGCTCACCGGTCAGGCTGCCGATCAGGAAGCCGACGAGTGGCCAGCCGACCAGGATCGACACGACGAACACGGCCGCGTAGGCGCCGTTGTAGAGGATGCCCGGCAGGAACACGTCGCGGGCCTCGCCGCTGCGCGAGGCGAACACCGCCGCGATCGCGATGCCGACGAGCGCATTGAGCACGAACTGGACCGTGGAGCGCTGCACCAGACGCACGGCCAGCAGCACGACCGCGCTGCCGACGCTCGCGATCAACGACGTACGGAGGTCCTTCGTGACGATCCAGCAGACGGTGAAGACGATCGTCGGCACGGCGCTCTCGACGATGCCGCGACCGCCGCCCAGCGCCTCGGCGAGCTTGGAGCGGACGAGCTCCTCGACCGTGGTGTAGCGCCGTGCCCCGTCGCCCGGACCGTCGTGACGGGCGGGCTCGGCGGAAGCGTCAGGCATCGAGCTCGTAGCGCGGGTTGTAGAGCACGCAGCTGTCGCCGCGCCGGCCGATCCGTCCGTGGACCGTCAACCGACGTCCGGGCTCGATGCCCCTGATCTCGCGCCGACCGAGCCACACGAGCGTCACATGGCCGGACCCGTCGTACAGCTGCGCCTCGAGCGCGCTCACCCCGTCGGAGACGGGCCGGGTGGTCACCGAGCGCAGCTCGCCGTGCAGCGAGCAGACGGCACGGTCGGACTGCGACGCCAGGAGCCGGCAGCCGGCCTGGTCGGCGCTGCGCTGCAGCTCGTCGTCCTCGATCTGCTCGAGGGTCGGCCGGCGCCAGGCACGGCTCAGTCGCGAAGGCATGCGTCCATCCTAGGTCGGTTCGCCGTCAGGACCGAGGGTCACGGGCTCCGCGTCGGGCGGCAGCTCGATCAGCAGCGGCTCGCGGACGGGGCGCGGGTCGTCGCCGCGCACGACCACCACCTCGCGGAACGCCCGCCTCGTCGGCGGAGGCCTCCGTGGAGTCTCGCGGTCGGGTCGGCGTGCTCACCGCCTCGGACTGCTCGCTGGTGCTCGTCTCGTCGGGTGCGGTCTGCTCGCGCTCGCGGCGACGTCGGATCATCGGTGCTCTCCCACGGATCGGTGGCCGCCGGTCGAGCCGTAGCCCCCGGCGCCTCGGCTGGTGTCCTCGAGTGACTCGACCTCGCGGAAGGTCACGTGCTCGACGCGCTGGACGACGAGCTGCGCGATGCGGTCGCCCCGCGCCACCTCGACCGTCTCTCGTAGGTCGTGGTTGACCAGCAGCACCTTGATCTCGCCGCGGTAGCCCGCGTCGACCGTGCCGGGCGTGTTCACGACCGAGAGGCCGTGCCGCAGCGCCAGACCGGACCGGGGGTGCACGAAGGCCGCGTACCCGTCGGGCAGGGCGATGGCGATGCCGGTCGGCACGAGCACCCGCTCGCCCGCGGCCAGCGTGGCCGGTGCTGCGGCGTGCAGGTCGACGCCCGCGTCCCCCGGGTGCGCGTACGCGGGGACCGGGAGCTGCGGGTCGAGGCGTCGCACCGCGATCTCGAGCATGCTCGCGACCCTACTCGGGTGGACCTGGCCCGGATGCGGCAGGCTTGCAGGGTGCAGAACCGTCGTGAGCGCCTCGTGGCTCCCGTGTCGTGGTGGGTCGGCGTGCTCGCCTTCGCCCTCGCCTGGGCCTGGCTGCTGCTGGTCGTCGCCGGCACCGGCGCAGCCGTGGTGACCTTCGTCGGCGTGGCCGTGCTCACGGGTGCCGTCGTGTGGGCGTACGGACGCACCGTCGTCGACGCCGGCCCCGACGGCCTGCGCGTCGGACGCGCGTTCCTGACGGCGGAGCACGTGGGTGCCGTCACCCCGCTCGACCGCGTCGCGACCCGCGAGGCCCTCGGACCCCGTGCCGACGCCCGTGCCTGGTTGCACGTGCGCCCCTACGTCGACACCGCCGTGCGCGTCGACGTCGACGACCCGGCCGACCCTGCCCCCTACTGGCTGGTCTCCACCCGCCACCCGAAGGCGGTCGCCGCCGCGCTCGGCGCGCGTCCCGCCTCCTCCGACGCACCCGACCAGCCCACTCCAGACCCGAGGTGACGACCATGGCTCGCACGTCCCGCAAGGCCCGCACGACCCCCAGCCTGGAGACGGCGACCCCGCCGCGGAAGGCGTCGCGCTCCAGCCGTACCAGCTGGAAGCTGCTGGACCGCTCGACCACCATCGCCGCGGGTCTGCTCGCCCGCCAGGCCTCGACCGTCACCTGGCGTCTCGCGACGGGTCGCAAGCCCCCGACCGCGGGACGGCACCCGGACGTCGAGACCAAGGAGGCCGTGGCATGGGCTGTGGTCGGGGGTGCCCTCGTCGAGGTCGTCCGCCTGCTCGTGCGTCGAGGCGCGGCGGGCTACTGGGTGCGCTCCACGGGCGACCTCCCGCCCGGGATGAAGCCGCTGAAGGGTGCCTCGGTCGGGGCACGCGTGGCCGCGGCCGCAGGAACGACAGAGCCGGCTTCCTCGCGGAAGCCGGCTCGGCGTCGTCGGCGCTCGCGCTGAGCGAGCCCGGGCTGGTGGGACGTCCCACCGGTGCGTGCTGCGTCAGTAGGCGCAGTCCCGGCAGATGAGCCGGTCGCCCTTCTCCTCGGCGAGCTGGGACCGGTGGTGCACCAGGAAGCACGACGAGCACGTGAACTCGTCGGACTTGCGCGGCACCACCTGGACGGCCAGCTCCTCGTGAGAGAGGTCGGCACCAGGCAGCTCGAAGGACTCGGCCGCCTCGACCTCGTCCTCGTCCACCTTGCCCGAGTTCTTCTCGTGGCGACGCGCCTTGAGCTCCTCGATGCTGTCCTCGGACTGCTCTTCCTCAGTCTTGCGAGGCGCGTCGTAGTCGGTAGCCATGTACCCCTCCGTCGTGTGCGTTCAACCGACGGGATTGTTCCACACCGGCACAAGCCGTCGTCGGTCAGTACCCACAAGCCCGGACGACGTCGAAGTATTCCCCTGCGAGGGCGGGGTGGGCGGCCATCACGAGCCGTCCGTCAGGCGCTCCGTCGAGTCCCTCGACGCGCACGCCCGCCTCGCGCGCCACGAGCGCGCCCGCTGCCCTGTCCCACGGCTGCAGACCCTGCTCGACGTACGCGTCGAGCGTGCCGTCGGCGAGCGCGCACAGGTCGAGCGCGGCCGCGCCGATGCGACGAACGTCACGTACCTGGGGCAGCAGCTGGGCGACGGCGAGTCCCTGCTCGCGGCGACGCTCCGGCAGGTAGCCGAAGCCGGTGCCGACGAGTGCCTCGGCCAGCGGCGGGGGCTCGGGGGCGTGCAACGGCCGTCGCTCCTCGCCGCTCCAGCGCCAGGCACCGGCGCCCAGGACGGCCGCCCACTCCTCGCCGGTCGCGATGTTCACGACGTACCCGGCCACCTCGGTCGCGCCGTCCGGGCCGTCGAGACGAGCCGCGATGGAGACCGCGTAGGCCGGGATGCCGTAGACGAAGTTGACGGTGCCGTCGATGGGGTCGACCACCCACTCGACACCGCTGGTGCCGCGGACGCCGCCACCCTCCTCCCCGAGGAAGCCGTCGTCGGGGCGGGCGGCGAGCAGACGCTCCCGGACCAGCTCCTCGCTGGCGCGATCGACCTCCGTGACGACGTCGACGCGGCTCGACTTGGTGTCGGCCACGCCCACCCGGCCCTCCGGTCGCCGCGCACGCACGAGCGCCGCGGCCTCGAGCCCGACCTCCCGGGCCAGCTCGACGAGTGCATGGGGGTCGACGGCGTCGCTCATGCGTGCGCCGGGCGGTCGCCGCGCAGGTTGGCGCAGCAGTTCGGCACGCACACCCACGGGTTCGCCCCGCAGCTGCCGATCGTGGCGGGCGTCGGGTCCTCGCCGCGGTCGGCCGCCGCGCGCTCCTGCAGGAGGTCGGTGAT
>LUMS01000909.1_pt1 | contig 9991 bp, 10 predicted proteins | sample 729711 | NCBI WGS metagenome assembly LUMS01 (sample SAMN03860298, study PRJNA289734) | marine metagenome | biome: seawater column; feature: ocean; material: water; isolation source: Red Sea water column Station 192 - depth 25m | place: Saudi Arabia: Red Sea | collected 2011-10-15 | depth 25 m | reverse complement strand
GCCACGAATTGCTGCTCATCTTGACACATCTCAAGTAAGTGACATTATTAAAGTAATATCACCAGATACTTTTTTAAGACCAATTTATGCAGGTAACGCTTTTGCAACAATTAAGAGTAATGATGCTAAAAAGTGTGTAACAATCAGACCTACTTCTTTTGATCCTTGTGAGAGCACAGGTGGATCAGCTCCAATTGAAAAAGTCGATCCTAGTGAAGAGTTTTCAAATACAAAATTTATCAAAAGAGAAGAAATTAAATCTGATCGACCTGAACTTGGAACAGCAAGAATTGTTGTATCAGGTGGCAGAGGAATGCAAAGTGGGGACAATTTTAAATTAATTACAGAAATTGCTGACAAACTAGGTGCAGCAATTGGAGCATCAAGAGCAGCAGTAGATGCTGGATACATAAGTAATGATCATCAAGTAGGACAAACAGGAAAAGTGGTAGTACCAGATCTATATATCGCTGTTGGAATTTCAGGTGCTATTCAACATTTAGCAGGAATGAAGGAAAGTAAAGTTATAGTTGCAATTAATAAAGATGGTGAAGCTCCAATCTTTAGTGTTGCAGATTATGGACTTGAAGCTGATTTATTTGAGGCACTGCCTCAGTTCATGGAAGAGCTGAACAAATTAAACACTATACAAAAATAATCCTTACAGTTAAAAACTAGAGTATGTCTAGAGAATCGATGGAATATGATGTTGTAATTATTGGTGGAGGACCATCAGGATTATCAACCGCAATAAAGTTAAAACAATTAGACCCAAACCTAAATGTTTGTTTATTAGAAAAAGCATCAGAGATTGGAGCTCATATTTTAAGTGGAAATGTATTTGAAACTCGTGCTTTAGATGAATTATTACCAAATTGGAGAGAATTAAATTCTCCAATCAAAACAAAAGTAACTAAAGAAAAATTTTTATTTTTAGGAAAAACCAAATCTTTAAGTTGGCCAACTTGGCTCCTACCTGCGGTGCAACAAAATCATAAAAATTATATTATTAGTCTTGCAAATTTATGTAGATGGCTTGCTGAACAAGCTGAAAATTTAGGTGTAGAAATCTTTCCAGGATTTCCAGCAAGTGAAATTTTATATAACGAAGATGGATCTGTTAAAGGTGTTGCAACTCAAGATATGGGTATAGATAAAGATGGTAATAAAAAAGATAGTTTTGAACCAGGTATTGAGCTTTTAGGTAAAGTAACTGTTTTTGCAGAAGGGTGCAGAGGTCATTTAGGAAAACAATTGATTGAAAAATTTGAATTAAATAAAGGTAAAGATCCTCAACAATATGGAATTGGTTTTAAAGAAATTTGGGAAATAGAGGATAAAAATCACGAAGAAGGCTTAGTTATGCATACAGCTGGATGGCCATTAGATAACAATACATATGGTGGTAGTTTTATGTATCATGCAGAAAATAAACAAGTTTTTCTGGGCTATGTAATTGGTCTAGATTACAAAAATCCACATTTATCACCTTATGATGAATTTCAGAGGTTTAAAACACATCCAGCAATTAAAAAAATTATAGAAGGTGGAAAAAGAATTTCTTACGGCGCAAGAGCTTTAATTGAAGGTGGATTTCAAAGTTTGCCAAAAATGTTTATGCCTGGAGCTTTGTTGGTTGGTTGTGATGCTGGAACTTTAAATATGCCAAAAATTAAAGGCTCTCATACAGCTATGAAGAGTGGGATTATTGCAGCTGAAACTATTAATGAACATTTAAAAGAAAACAAAGATTTATCTATTTATGAAGATAAATTTAAAAATAGCTGGTTACATAAAGAGCTTTATGAAGCTCGGAACGTGAAACCTAGTTTTAGCTGGGGATTAATTTTAGGAATAATTTTCACAGGTATTGATCAAATTTTATTTAGAGGAAAACTTCCTTTTACACTTAAACATAAACATGCTGATCATGAAACATTAAAACCTGCAAATCAAATGCCAAAAATAGATTATCCAAAATATGATAATGTAATAACTTTTGATAAAACAAGTTCAGTTTATCTAACAGGAACCAATCATGCAGACAATCAACCAGTTCATCTAAAACTTAAAGATCCTGATTTACCAATAAATTATACTTTAGAAAAATTTGATGAACCTGCTCAAAGATATTGTCCTGCAGGTGTGTATGAAGTTCAAAAAGAAAATGATGTAAATAAATTTGTGATCAATTCTCAAAATTGTATTCATTGTAAAACTTGTGATATTAAAGAACCTTCTCAAAATATTACTTGGGTTACACCAGAAGGAAGTGGTGGTCCAAGATATGGAAATATGTAAATTAGGACAAGTCTATTGCAAACTTTTTTAAAGTTTCAATAGGTACATATTTAAGAGTGTTTTCGTGGGTTCTTTTCAAAAATATTGGACATCCTTTACCAGCTTCAACTGCTCTTGCATACCAACTAGCACACAAACACCATCCATCTCCAAACTGCTCTTGCATACCAACTAGCACACAAACACCATCCATCTCCATCTTTTAAACCTGGAAACCCAAATTCAGGATGTGGAGTAATTAAATCGTTACCTGCTTCTTTCATCCACTCTAAGCATTCGGTAGTAACTTTAGCACAAACTGTATGAAGTCCATGATCATTCTCGTCAGTGTTACAACAACCATCACGAAACCAACCTGTTAAAGGATCATTTGAACATTCTTCTAGATCTTCACCTAGAACATTTTTTTGTTTCTCGCTCATTTAAATTTTTGTAGGATTTGGTTGACCTTTATAAACTTCTTCAGGATCAAATTTTTTTTCTTTTTCAAGAAATTTCATTTCAACTTTTCTTCCGTTTTCTATTGGTCCCATAGGAATTGATCTATAAAAACATGATCTATAACCAACATGACAACTAGCTCCATCACCAATATCAACAGTTAACCATATTGAGTCTTGATCATCATCAATTCTTATCTCAGTAACTTTTTGTGTAAAACCACTTGTTTTACCTTTGTGCCAAATAGCTTTTCTCGATCTACTAAAATAGTGTGCCTCTTTAGTTTCTATTGTCTTTTTAAGAGCTTCCACATTCATATATCCATGCATTAAAACATCCTTTGTTTTTGAACACATAGTAATGACAGGTATCAACCCATCATTATCAAATTTTGGTGATAGAAGATTTCCTTCTTCAATATCATAGATATTTTCTCTTTTTTTGAACATACGGGGTGATTATGTAGCACATATCTAAATATATTAAATATTTTTAAATTCAGGTATTTACTGTATAAAAAGGCGCTATGAAATTAGTAAAAGACACAGACGACAAAAATTTAGATACAAATAAGGTTTCAGATAAAGAAGCTGAAGACGCTTTTAGAACTATCCTTTCTTGGATGGGTGAAGATCCAAGTAGAGAAGGTTTATTAGAAACTCCTAAGAGAGTGGTAAAAGCTTTTAAAGAATATTTCAAGGGTTACAAAGAAGATCCAAATAAAATCTTAGACAAAACTTTTGGTGATGTTGAAGGTTATGATGACATGGTTGTTCAAAAAAATATTTCAGTGCAAAGTCATTGTGAACATCATATGGCTCCAATTATTGGAAAAGCACACGTAGCTTATATTCCAAAAGAAAGAGTTGTAGGATTAAGTAAGTTAGCAAGAGTAGTTGAAGTTTTCTCAAAAAGATTACAAACACAAGAGAGACTTACAATGCAGATAGCAAACACTTTAATGGAATCATTAGATGCCAAAGGAGTTGCAGTAACTATTGATTCAACTCATCAGTGTATGACAATGAGAGGTATTAAAAAAGAACAAGCAACTACGGTTACAAATTACTACTTAGGTCAATTCAAAGAAGATTTAAGTTATCAAAATAGATATTTACGATTTATCAGCACTACGTTAAAAGATTAGTGTGTCGGATCAATTCAAAGCAATAGTCCTTAACCAAGAAGGCGAAAATTTTTCCCGTGAAGTAAAATCTTTAGATAAAAGTTTCTTAAAACACGGAGATGTAACTGTAAAAGTAGATTATTCAGATTTAAATTTTAAAGATGGAATGATTCTAAAGAATGGAGGAAGATTAGTTAAAGAATATCCTCATATTCCAGGAATAGATTTTTCTGTTTCACAAATTGCAAAAGTAAGTGGAGATTTTTTAGTAAAAAAACCAGATAGTTTAACCAGCAAACAAGCAATGATCTTAGGAACAGCAGGTTTAACATCTTTAATGAGTGCTTTTGCTATTCAAGCAAGAGAAAGTATTTTATTAGGAGAAAAAGTTAATGATGTTTTGGTAACTGGTGCAACAGGCGGAGTTGGTAGTTTAGCAGTTATGGCTTTAACTAAATTAGGTTACAACGTTACTGCAGTAACAGGAAAAGATTCTAAGTCAGACTATTTAAAATCATTAGGTGCTAAAAACATTATAAACAGGGCCGAATTTGATAAAGATCCAAGACCAATAGATAAGGGTTTATGGGATGGAGTAGTCGATACTGTTGGTGGAAAGATTTTAGCAAATGCAATAGCTCAAACAAAATCAAATGGAATTATAGCAGTTTGTGGAAATGCAAACAGTAATGAGCTTAATACAAATTTGCTTCCTTTTATGTTAAGAGGTATTAAAGTTTGGGGAATGGACTCTGCCAATTGTAGCATTAAGAGAAGAGAATTTATTTGGGGAGAAGCATCTAAATTAATTGATTTTGATTTAATTGAAAAATCAGTTTTAACTGTTAGTTTGGAGGAATTAGTTGAAACTTATCCAAAAATTTTAAAAGGTGAAATTGCTGGAAGAGTATTAGTTGATTTAAATAAATAATGGATTGGGATAAATTAAAAATTTTTCATGCTGTGGCTGAAGCTGGAAGCTTTACGAATGCTACTGTTAATTTAAATCTTAGCCAATCAGCAATTAGCAGACAAATACAATCATTAGAACAAGATTTAAAAGTACAGTTGTTTGAAAGACATGCAAGAGGCTTAACCCTCACACAAAATGGAGAATATGTTTTTAAAACTGCTCATGAGGTGATTAGCAAACTTAAAGAAGTTGAAACATCATTAGGTGATCAAAAGAGCAAACCAACAGGAAAATTAACAATCACAACTGTAAGAAGTTTTGGAACACATTGGTTAACACCAAGAATTCAAGAATTTATGACACTTAATCCAGAAATTGAGATTGAACTCGTTTTTGATGATAAAGAATTAGATTTGAGTACTCGTCAAGCTGATATTGGAATTTTTATGAGAAGACCAAAACAGCTTAACTATATTCAGAAAAAATTAGTTGATATTAAGTATTATATTTATGGATCAAATAAATACTTAGAAAAAAATGGGATGCCAAAAACAGTTAATGATTTAAACAAACATAAATTTATTTCATTTGGAAAAGGTGCTCCTTCGCCAGTTTATAATCCTGATTGGGCTTTAAAAATAGGAATGCATGATGGAAAAAAAAGAAAATCTATTATGAAGGTTAATAGTGTTAGTGGTTTATTATATGGCGTTGAGTCTGGAGTGGGTTTGGCAGCATTACCAGAATATTTAGTTTCAAATACTAGTAATATAATTAAAGTTCTTCCAAAAGTAGAAGGACCAATAACAGAAGCTCACTTTGTGTACCCGCAATCATTAAAAAACACAGCTAGAGTCCAAGCTTTTAGAAATTTCTTGTTCAGTAAAATTGGCGACTGGAAATAAAAATATCCTCTATAAATAATATCAAAAAGTCCTTGTATTCTGCGACAAAATATGCGATTGATAATCATTCGCATTGAGAATAATTCTCATTCGCAAATCAATTAGGGTAAAGAAAAGGATACAATGAAAAAAGTAACAATAATAAGTTTATTTGTTTCTTTAATAGTCTCGTCTTTTGCGGTTGCAAATGAAGTAAATATCTTCAATGCAAGACATTACAAGGCAGATAATGAGCTTTATAGCAAATTTACCAACAAAACTGGAATTAAAGTAAACCTGATTAATGGAAAGGCTAGTGCATTAGAAAAAAGAATGATTGAAGAGGGGACTGACTCTTCAGCTGATCTTTATATTACTGCTGATGCTGGAAGATGTGGAGCTTTCAAGGCTAAAGGAATGACTCAAAGTGGTTTGGTATCTCCAACAATTAAATCTTCTGTTTCAAAAAATTTTAGAACTACACACTGGGTAGGAGTAGCAAAAAGAGCAAGAATAATTTACTACTCACCAGAAAGAGTTAGTGGTGCTGAATTATCAGGATTAACATATGAAAGTCTAGCTGATCCAAAATGGAAAGGTAGATTAGTAATTAGAAAATCAAGTAACATTTATAACAAGTCACTTGTAGCTTCATTAATTGAGAATAATGGAAAGAAAGCTGCTGCTGAATGGTCTAAAGGAGTTGTTGCTAATATGGCAAGAACACCAAAAGGAAACGACAGAGCTCAAATTATGGCAGTTGCAGCTGGAGAAGCTGATATTGCTGTAGCAAATACTTATTACTTGGCACTTATGCTATCTGGTAATAAAGGAGCAGAACAACAAGCGGCTGCTAAAAAAGTTAAGGCATTTTTTCCTAATCAAAATGATAGAGGAACACACATGAATATTAGTTGTGCAGCTTTAGTAAAAGGAGCTCCTAATAAGGCAAATGCTATCGCTCTTGTTGACTTTTTATTATCACCAGAGGCTCAGGAACATTTTACAAATAATACTTTTGAGTTTCCAATGATAGCTGGGGTATCTCCAAATCCATTAGTAGTGAATAATTTAGGATTAGATTTTAAACAAGATTTAACAACTAAAGTTTCAAGCTATGGAAAAAATCAAGCTGCTGCATTAGAGGTAATGACAGCTGCTGGATGGAAGTAAGGAAAAAGTGAGAAAAAATTTATTTAATTTTAATTTAGACATTTCTCCAGGCAATAATGGTTCTCCAGAGGGTCAGATAACTTGTGAGCCATGCTTGTCACAATGTGAAAAAATTAAAAAAAAAATAAATAATAGAAAATTATCTGAGATCGAAAATGATGATATTGATCGTATCATTAATGTTTTTGATCTAAAAAGTTAATTTTCAAAAAGTGAACATAACTCAATAGTTATTTACCCTACTATTGATTATGTTCACTTGAATAAAAGGGTAATAATGTATTTAAAAAAAATTAATTTTTGGTTTTTAAGTTCTTTATTGGTATCAATTTTTGTTGCTATACCAATTGTTACTGTATTTACTAGTTTTTTTGAGGATACATCAAATTATTATCAAATTCTAAAAGATACCTTTTTGTTTGAATATATTTTTAATTCACTAGTTTTGCTGATTAGTGTTTTAGTTTTAACTTTTTTAATTGGAACCAGTACGGCTTATTTAGTTTCTTTTTATAAATTTCCTTTTAGTAATTTTTTTAAATGGGCACTTATATTATCTTTTGCTGTACCTCCTTATATTTACGCATATTCATTGACAGCTTTCTTTGAAAATTATGGAACTTTATATTCAATATTGAAAAATCTGTTTGGAGAAGCAAATTATAATCAAAGTATTCCAAAGTTTGATGGGCTAATAGGTGCTGTACTTTCACTATCTTTCTCACTATTTGCTTATGTTTATATTCTCTCAAGAGCATCATTCCAGTATCAATCTCAAAATTTAATTGATTTAGGTAGAAATTTAGGATTTTCAAAAGCAAAATCCTTTTATTCCTTAATTTTACCTGCCGCTAGACCAGCAATTGTTGCAGGCCTTTCTCTAGTTGCGATGGAAACTTTAGCTGAATTTGGGGCAGTTGATTTCTTTTCTATAAATACTTTAACAACAGGTATTTACAATTCTTGGATTACATTTGATGACCTAGCTTTCTCAAACAGGATATCTTTTTTTCTTCTTTTATTCATTTTTGCAATATTTATTTTAGAAAATTTATCTAGAAAGAAGGCAAGATACCACGCAAATACTAAAGGAGGATTTAAACAAAAAGAAAAAATCCAACTATCAGGAAGTAAAGCATTTTTTGCGTTCTCAATTTGCTTCTTAGTTTTTTTCCTAAGTTTTTTATTTCCACTAAGTCAAATGCTTTATTGGACATTAAAATTTCCTGAAAATCTTTTTGATATTCCAGTAGTAACTTTAACATTAAACACTTTGTACCTGGTGTTATTATCAAGCTTAGTTTTAATAATTTTTTCTTTAATTTCTAATTATGGAAATAGAGTTTCTAAAAATAAAACTTTAAACGCTTTATCTACTTTATCTATTTCTGGTTATGCAATTCCAGGAGTAATTTTAGCAGTGGCATTTATAACTTTTATTGCATGGTTTGATGACAATGTTGTAAAAGCACTAGGTTTTTTATCTATTAAAAAAATGTTTATTGGTTCCATTCTAGGACTTGTCTTGGTTTATTTTGTAAGATTCTATTCTTTAGCTTTTAATGGAATAAAATCTGGTTATGAGAAAATAAATATTTCTGTTGATGAAAGTTCATATTTACTTGGTTACTCTAAAAAGAAAACTTTTATGAATATTCATGTACCTTTCTTAAGAAATTCTCTTTTATTTGTTGGAATATTAATTTCTTTAGAAATAATAAGAGAATTGCCAATCACTTTGATTTTAAGACCTTTTAATTTTGAAACATTTGCAACTACAGCTTATATATCTGCTTCAGAAGACTTATTAGAAGCCGCAGCTGTTCCTTCATTATTTTTAATTTTGATTGCAACTGGTTTAGAAAAAATTGATAAAGGTTCAATAAAATTGAACGGAAAATTATTATCGTCTAAAGATAAAAATGTAGAACCTGAAGATAGAAACATATCTTTAGCTTTTCAGGACAACAGTTTATTTCCTCATTACACAGTTGAAAAAAATATTTTATTAGGCGCAGAGAGAAATAAAGGAAAAAGAAAGAAAAAGCTTAGTTTTAAAGAGATTGTAGATTTTCTTGATATAGAAAAAATATTACCAAAATTTCCACATGAAATTAGCGCAGGGGAAGCACAAAGAGCTTCGCTTGCAAGATCGCTATTAACTCAACCTGATCTTTTGCTTTTAGATGAACCCCTATCTAATGTAGATCAAAGTTTTAAAGAAGAAATTCAAGTAAGATTAAAAAAAATATTAAGTAAATTAAAAATTACAACAATAATTGTTACTCATGACTCCTATGAAGCTTTTTATCTTGGTACCAAATGTGCAATTATATTAGATGGTCAAATTAAACAGTTTGATGATCCTTATAATGTTTATCATTTTCCAAATTCAGTCGAAGTAGTAAATTTTTTAAATCGTGGAATTTTAATTCCAGCAAAAGTAACAGGAGAAAATTCATTAGAAAATGACGATCTTGGAACAATTAAAGGTAATTTTATTAAGCATTATCCAAAAGGTTCAAATGTGCAATTATTATTACAACCAGAGGACCTTGAGCATGACGATAAAAGTAATCTAAAGCTAGAAGTAGTAGATCGAAAATTTAGAGGAACAAACTTTATCTATACTTTAAAAACCAACAGCGATTTATTAATACCAGTTTTTGTTCATTCCCATCACGAACATCAACATGAAGCTGACGAAAAGTTTGGAATTAAAAGACCGATTAATATTGATCACATAGTTTGTTTTTAATAAAACAAGCAAATGCTTAGTAAAAAACAATTATTCACTAGAGGTATGCTGGATATTTCTCCACACATGCTTTCAGTAATTCCATTTGGAATAATTTGTGGAGCAATCGGAGTTGAACTTGGATTTCATCCATATTTAGTTTATGCAATGTCCTTTATAATTTTTGGTGGAGCTTCACAAATAGTTTTTCTGCAGTTATTATCAGGAGGTGCATCTAGTTTAGTTGCCGTTGCCTCTGTTGGTATTATAAATTCTCGACATTTATTATATGGAGCAGTTTTATCTGAATATTTAGAAAAATTATCTTTTATAAAAAAATTATTAATTTCTTATGTTGTTGTAGATCAAGGATTTGCTGAGTCTAATAAATTTTTCAAAAAAAATAGAAGTGAAGA
>LUMS01001109.1_pt1 | contig 9992 bp, 10 predicted proteins | sample 729711 | NCBI WGS metagenome assembly LUMS01 (sample SAMN03860298, study PRJNA289734) | marine metagenome | biome: seawater column; feature: ocean; material: water; isolation source: Red Sea water column Station 192 - depth 25m | place: Saudi Arabia: Red Sea | collected 2011-10-15 | depth 25 m | reverse complement strand
CCGCCGCTTCATCCCCGCGCTCGCCTGCCACGACATGGTCGGATCGATGGGGCGCGTCGGCGCAGCAGGCGACAACGCCGCCATGGAGTCGTTCTTCGCCCTGCTGCAGAAGGACGTCCTCAACCCCCGCCGCTGCGACACCGAGAAGAGCTGCGGATCGCGATCGTGACGTGGATCGAAGAGACCTACCACCGCCGTCGCAGACAAGCCGTCCTCGGCCAATTGACCCCCATCGAGTGGGAGACCATCATGAACCAGACCGTCGCCCTGGCGGCCTAAACCCACCTGTCACCTATCGGTGCAGCAGTCCCGTCTGCTCCAGCGCGCTTCGGGCAGGTGCGGTTCTTCCGGTGCGATTCTCGGTTTGCGTTGAGGACAGGTGCGCAGCCATCGAGGCTTGGAGCTTGCGCTCGGTCTCATCACTAGTCATGGCATTCATCCTCGGTCGGGTGGCTCGCTGCCGAGGAGCAAGTCTCGTACTTCAAATTAGATTCGAGATTCCGGAATCTAGGATAAAGTGCGATGTGTGAGTGGGCGGGATGATACTGACTTGGTCTGGTCCAAGACCTTGTTCGGCAACCGGCACATGCTGCGGGTTGCCGACTCGATCGCCGCTGCCCGGGGCTCGGAGTTCACAGCGCCGGAGGTGGTGGGCCGCACGAAGCTGGCGGGAAGTACGGTGCACAGGTTGCTGGAGGATCTGACGACGGTCGGGTTGGTCGAGAGGCTGCCAAGAGAGCGGAGGGAGCGAACGCAGCGGTACAGCCGCAGGTCACATCCGTTTTGGGACGCAGCTTCGCTCCTATGTAAGGAGGCCGTCGGCGATGCCGGCTAGTCACGAGGCTCTACGAGACACGAACGGTCGCAATGAGAGGACGCAGCGATGACAAGGCCACCAGGGTTGGAGCCGTTCCTGAGCGTTGACGGCGACGTCCTCTGCCAAGAGGTCCGCGTTCGGGACGTCGACGTTCTAGCGGAGATCACTCTTGACGAGACGGAGATATGGCGCCGTCGTGCTGTTGGCGCAATCAAGCTGCGAGATCTCGACTTGCTGAACTTGCTGCTCACACTCCCGCTCGGTAAGCCTCACTATGTCGCAGGGCTATCGAGCTATGAGACCGACCTACTCGCTGGTGTGCCTGGGATCGAGCTAACCATCGACCGTCGTGGCCAGCCGTACGCCACGCGCACGGTTCGCCCGCCGCTTCGAGTCGACCGAGTGACGGTCCCTGGACGATCGTGGCGTCAAGCGCTCGCCGCCGCAGCGAGGTTTGGACCGTACTGTGAGCGCCGCATCTTGCTTGACCGGGAACCCGCTGACGATGACCTTATGTGGCTTGAGGCGAAGTTCCTGGGCATTGGTGTTGCTGTGGCGAGCCAAACGACCGGCCAAGCATCGACAGTCAGAGACTTGTTGGGGCCGGTGCCGTTCAAGCCTGGGCTAGCCTGCGAGGTCGATCCACTCCTTCACGACCGCCGGCATGCCGACCGTGGTCGAGGTGTAGGCGCCGAGCTTGATGTGCGCCTCTTCGGAGTCGAGCAGGCGACGACGCCACCACTGGGCGATCTGCGCCTGGGTCAGTCCGTCAATGTCCTGGCGCATCGCGTTGATCATCGCGAGGTTATGCAGGTGCGCCTCGAGGCGATGTTCAGGCGATCCGCTGAACCGGTCGACCGCGCGCCCAACGCACACCGAGCAGTCGCAGGCGTAGGGGCTGACGCTGGCGAACCAGTTCTCCCGCATGTGGCTGACGCGGCTGTAGCGAAGCAGGTCGTTCATCAAGACGCTGGGAAACTTCTCACCCGGTCGGCCGGCGAAGCCCTTCTCGCCCGGCAGGTTGATCCGTCGGAGGCTGGGCAGCTGCCCGACCGCCGCGGCCTTGGCGCCGTGAGCGAGCGCGTCGAATGCAGCCAGATCGGTCCTCCAGGGCATCGCCCACCCGACCTCTGCGAAGAACCGCCTGAACCCCGCCGGAACTCCCTTGGTCGTCAGCGGGTCCGTCTTATGTCCCAGCGCGAGCGCCACCGGGTGCCGGCTGCGCCTGGCCACCGCGATGAGCTGCTGGACGTTGGGCTCGGCGCACCAGCGGGGGTGCGCGGGCAGCAGAAACAGAACATCATCGCGGTCCACCGCGTTTACGATCTCCAGGGCTGCCTTGAGAGCCTTCGGATCGCCGGGCTCCATGAAGCCCGTCGGGGTCACCGCGATGTCGGCACCGGCACTGATCTGCCCCGCCAGGTGATCGGCCAAGGTGAACTCGAACAGACCCTCCTCGCCGAGCATGAACGGTTCAGCCTCCGATGCGACATGCCCGGTGTGGGACGTCGGGTCGACAAGCAGGGTCAGATTGGGATAGGCGGCCTTGATCTGCCGAACCGTCCGCGTCGCCTCAGTCCCGGCCACCACGAGACCGCCACCGGCGGTGTCGACGTGGGCCGCGGTCTGGGTCGCCTCGGTACTCGCCACGACCAACACGCGACGCGAGAGTCGCTGCTCGACAGTCGAACCCACGACGCTCGGACGCGAGGCATGCACTGACGACGTGCGGCCATCGACGACGGTGCTCAGGATCGATCCCTGGTCAACGCTCATCTGCCTCACCTCCATAAACTCTGCGGAACTCAGCCTCGGTCATCAACGCCGACTCCGCGATCATCTGAACGTCTTCGCCTGCCAAGATCCGCTCCTCGAGCGCCGCGTCCAGAAGCGATGGCGACTCTCGGGGCAACTCCACCGGCTCCCGGCTCCGGTAGCCGGCTTTGGAGAACTCGATGTTGACCTGCTTGTACTGCGACTCGCTGATGCCACCGAGGTCCCGAGCCCTTCGAAGTAGAGCAGCCATCGAGACACCCCACACCGGCTTGAGCTGAGCCAGCCGAGGGACCGTGACCCCCTTCAGCGCCGGCGCGATATCCGACGCCGGCATCAGCAGCTCGCTCGCGAACCGATCAGCTTCGGACTCCTGGTTCTCTGTCGGCACCTGATGCATCACCGCGTGACCGAGCTCGTGCGCCATCGTGAACCGCTGCCGGTCCGCAGGCGCATGCATGCCAGCGATCACCAGCGGCACGCGGCCGTCGGGCCAGCTCATGATCGCGTCGATCAGGGCGGACCCGAAGTCCCTCACCAGCACGACCACGCCCGCCGCTTCGAGCACCGCAGTCAGGTCCGGGATCGGGCCCGGCGCGATCGACAGCTCCTTGCGCAGATCCTGCGCAAGCTCCTCCGGGGAAACGAACCCGTCGTCGGGCAACGGGGTGCGCCGGATCGCCGTCGTAGGCCGCCGCTCCCCAAGGATGCGCTCAACCTGCAGATGCGTAAGCTCCAACTCCGCCCGGATCTGGTTGGCCTTCGAAACAGGGAGCGTCGAACGCTTGCGATGAAAAACGAACGGGGCGGCACCGACGTCGGCGTAGGGGAGACGTAAGAGCTCCTCGGGAGTCTTCAGCGCAACTGACAATGCGGCTAATCGACTTGAGTCCAGCTCGACCGCGCCACTCTCCAACTTCGACAACACCGCTTGCGAGATCCCACTGCGCGCTGAGAGTTCAGTCTGCGTCAACCCGCGCGCGACTCGGACCGTGCCGACCATTGGCCGGCGCGTCTCCTCATGAACTGAAGGGAATGCCACACCTGTAACTATAGGCAGACCATCCGACGATATTCCACTCTTATCGACAGAAATATTCCTGCATCGGTCCGGGTCGATTCTGATTCGAAGCCTTCCGCGAACGCTCGGTGCGTTTGAGGTCGCGCCTGGACCGGACAGGGGTCACTTGCGTCATGTTGCAAGACCACCATGCGTCGCCACGAACGTCAGCAAACGCCGCTCTCGTCCGGATGCAAATCTTGATCAGGGTCGTGATCGTGCCACCCAGCGCACACTAACGACGCGCCCTATGGGTTCATGGATTCGTGGGATGGAAGCCGCTCATGCATGCTGTACCAACGCTCGCCAAACGGGCACCAGGTCCTTTCCGACAGCCGCCGCGTACTGTGCCCGAGTCATCTTAGGCTTGCGCCTAATGTCGTGTTGCGTTGGTGGGGTATTGCCGAGGCCGGTCCTGCTGATTCTGTTGACACACTGGTGACACACACCAACGAGAAACGGCGGCTGACGTTTGGAAGACGTCGAAAGACGTCTCCGCAGGTCAGCCGCCGTTTTCGGCAACGACTGGCAGAGGGTGAAAACCCTCAGATCAGATGTCGTAGTACAGCTCGAACTCGTGCGGGTGCGGACGCAGCTGGACCGGGAGGATCTCCTCGGTGCGCTTGTAGTCGATCCACGTCTCGATGAGGTCGGGGGTGAACACGTCGCCCTGGGTGAGGAACTCGTGGTCAGCCTCGAGGTTGTCGAGGACCGCGTTCAGCGACGTCGGGACCATGTCGATCTCGGCGTACTCCTCCGGCGGGAGCTCGTAGATGTTCTTGTCGATCGGGGCCGGCGGCTCGATCTTGTTCTTGATGCCGTCGATGCCGGCGAGCAGCAGGGCCGAGAAGGCCAGGTAGGGGTTGCTCGACGGGTCGGGGCAGCGGAACTCGATGCGCTTGGCCTTCGGGTTCGAGCCCGTGATCGGGATGCGGACGCAGGCCGAACGGTTGCGGGCCGAGTAGACCAGCGCGATCGGGGCCTCGAAGCCCGGCACCAGACGGTGGTAGGAGTTCACGGACGGGTTCGTGAACGCCAGCAGCGACGGCGCGTGCTTCAGGATGCCGCCGATGTAGTGACGGGCGGTGTCGGACAGTCCGCCGTAGCCGGCCTCGTCGTAGAACAGCGGCGAGCCGTCCTTCCAGACCGACTGGTGCACGTGCATGCCCGAGCCGTTGTCGCCGAAGATCGGCTTCGGCATGAAGGTCACCGTCTTGTCCGCGGCCCACGCCGTGTTCCGGACGATGTACTTGAACTTCATGATGTCGTCCGCCGCCTTGAGCAGCGTGTCGAACTTGTAGTTGATCTCCGCCTGGCCGGCCGTGCCGACCTCGTGGTGACCGCGCTCGAGGACGAGGCCCGCGTTCGCGAGGTTCGTCATCATGTCGTTGCGCAGGTCGGCCGTCTGGTCCGTCGGCGCGACGGGGAAGTAGCCGCCCTTGTAACGGACCTTGTAGCCGCGGTTGTCGGTGATGTCCTCACCGGTCGACCAGGCCGACTCCAGCGACGTGATCTCGTAGAACGACTTGTTGGCGCTGGTGCCGTAGTTGACGCGGTCGAAGATGTAGAACTCGGCCTCGGGCGCGAAGAACGCGGTGTCGCCGATGCCGGTGGTGGCCAGGTACGCCTCCGCCTTGCGGGCGATGTTGCGGGGGTCGCGCGAGTAGGCCTCGCCCGTGATCGGGTCGTGGACGAAGAAGTCCATCGCGATCGTCTTGCGACGCTTGAACGGGTCGACGTAGGCCGTGCCGAAGTCGGGGTAGAGCACCATGTCGGACTGGTCGATGCTCTGGAAGCCGCGGATCGACGAGCCGTCGAAGGCCACACCGTTCTCGGCGGCGTCGGCGTCGAACGTCCACGCCGGCAGCGTCACCTGCTGCTGGATGCCGGGCAGGTCGGTGAAACGGACGTCGAGGTACTCGACGCCCTCGTCCTTGACGTACTTGAAGAACTCGTCGGCATTGCCGAACATGGGGCCTCCTCAGCCACGCGATGGTGGCCTGGTCGTCGATGTGGCGGGAGCGGACGCCTCGGCGGCCGCGTCACCGACGCTAGGCAGAGGCAGTTTCCCTACCGTCACTCCATTGTTTCGGGCATGTTACAAGTCTCGCCCGAGGATGAACCGTCTCGCTCGGTCGCCGCCTGCTGGCCCTCTTCATCGACTGGGCGGTGGCGATGCTCAGCGTCGTCGCGGTCACCCGGACGCCGCTGGCGGGGGAGGGGGCCGTCAGCTCCTTCGTCACCCTCGGGGTCTTCTTCGTCGAGGTCACGCTCCTGACCGGCGTGCTCGGCTACTCCATCGGCAAGCGCGTGCTGAGCCTGCAGGTCGTCTCGCCCGACGGGCAGCCGATCGGCCTCCCGCGGGCGGCGCTGCGCACGGCCCTGCTGTGCCTCGTGATCCCCGCCGTCATCCAGAACGAGGACCACCGGGGACTGCACGACATCCTCTCCGGGTCGCGCGTCGCCCGCCTCGGGATCTGACGTCGCTCAGCGGTCGAGGTCGGCGCGGTTGCGCTCCACCGACGTCGGGCGTGAGCGCGTCGCCGCGCGCGTCGAGCGAGCGGTACGTCTGGCTCGTCATCTCGCCCGACGTCGCCGCCTGGCACGCGCCGACGCCGAGCGTCGCCGCGAGCGCCAGGACCAGCCACGTGCGAGGCATCAGCCCCGCATCTGGCGGCGGGCGCCCTTCATGCTCGTCGGCACCGGGCCACGCGGCATGGGTGCGGCCGGGCGCATCGCGTCGAGCGCCTTCAGCTTGTTGAGGATCGCGGTCTGCTCGGCCGGCTTGATGGCGTTCGGCAGCTTGCGCACGTGCTTGATCAGCTTCGGCAGCGGCACCTAGCCGTCGCCGCGACCGACGACGACCTCGAGCACCGGCACCTCGTCGCCCACGATGCGCGCGTGCTTCTTGCGCTCCGACGCGATCAGGCTGCGCACGCGGGTGGAGTTGCCCTCGCCGACGAGGATGATGCCCGGACGCCCGACGACGCGGTGCACGACGTCCTGGTTCTTGTTGAAGGCCGCTGCCTGCTTGACGTGGTAGCCGCGACGCAGCATCTGCAGCGCGCCTGCAGCGGCGCCCGTCTGGCCCTCGACCTGCGAGTAGGCCGCCTTCTCCGCGCGACGTCCGAGCACGAACAGCGCGCCGAGGATGCCGAACAGCACCGAGATGATCACGGTGAGGACGATCGCCAGCACGCCGGTGCCGATGAACGTCAGCAGCAGCACGGCCGGGATGCCGGCGCCCAGCACGAAGGCCAGCAGCATGAACAGGCCGACGTTGCGGTCGGACTGCTTGGTGATCTTGTACGCCTGGCGCAGCTGGCGCAGACGTCCCTCGGGCGGGGCGGCAGGGGTGGACATGCCGTCCATCTTACGGGTGCCTCAGGCGGCGCCGTCCGTGTGGCGGAGGACGACCTCGCCCGTGGACTCACGCCTCTCGACGGCCTGCTGGTAGAGGCGTCCGGCGCGGTACGACGAGCGCACGAGCGGGCCCGACATGACGCCGGCGAAGCCGATCTCGTCGGCCTCGTCCTTGAGCTCGACGAACTCCTCGGGCTTCACCCAGCGCTCGACGGGGTGGTGGCGCGGGGAGGGGCGCAGGTACTGCGTGATCGTGATGAGGTCGCAGCCCGCCTCGTGCAGGTCGCGCAGCGCCTGCGAGACCTCCTCGCGGGTCTCGCCCATGCCGAGGATGAGGTTGCTCTTGGTGACCAGGCCGTAGTCGCGCGCCTGCGTGATGACGTCGAGCGAGCGCTCGTACGTGAACGCCGGACGGATGCGCTTGAAGATGCGCGGCACGGTCTCGACGTTGTGCGCGAGGACCTCAGGCCGGGAGCTGAAGACCTCCTCGAGCAGGTCGGGCTTGCCGTTGAAGTCGGGGATGAGGTTCTCGACGCCGGTGCCCGGGTTCAGCTCGTGGATCTTGCGGACCGTCTCGGCGTACAGCCACGCGCCACCGTCGGGCAGGTCGTCGCGGGCGACGCCGGTGATCGTCGAGTAGCGCAGCTCCATCTTCTGCACGCTCTCGGCCACGCGACGCGGCTCGTCGCGGTCGAGCGGAGCCGGCTTACCGGTGTCGATCTGGCAGAAGTCGCAACGTCGCGTGCACTGCTCGCCGCCGATGAGGAAGGTGGCCTCGCGGTCCTCCCAGCACTCGAAGATGTTGGGGCAGCCGGCCTCCTGGCAGACCGTGTGCAGACCCTCGCCCTTCACCAGCTTCATCAGCTCGTTGTACTCAGGACCCATCTTCGCGCGGGTCTTGATCCACTCGGGCTTCTTCTCGATCGGGGTCTGGCTGTTGCGGACCTCGAGTCGAAGCATCTTGCGGCCGTCCGGTGCGATCGTCACGCCGTCCAGCGTACGCCGCCGTCCCAGCGTCGCCACGGGCGCACGCCTACCGGGGCGTAGCCTCGCTAGGGTCGAGGCGTGAGCATCCTCGACCGCTCCTGGACCCGACCGCGACCCACGCGCGCCCAGCTGGCGACCGACGTCGTCCTGGGGGTCGTCGCGGCCCTCGTGAGCGTCGCGTCGGTGCAGGTCTACGCCAGCGCGTCGGGCGTGTCGACGGGCTGGAAGGGTGTCGAGGCGTACCTGTGGTTCGGCCTCGGCGGCCTCGCCCTGTGCTGGCGTCGGCAGTACCCGCTGACCGTCCTCGTGGTGGTCTCGGCCGTCTTCATCGTCGTCGGCGAGCGGCTGCTCGAGCTGGGCGCCGTCTTCACCATCCAGATGGTGCTCTTCGCCGCGCTCTACGCCGCGTGGGCGTGGTCGCGGCGGCCGAGGTCGCTGATGGTCGTCACCCTGGTGGTGCTCGTCGGCATGTTCGGCTGGCTGCTGTGGTCGTTCGGTCGCGACCTCATGCCGCCGCTCGGCGAACAGACCGGTCTGCTGCCACCCAAGGTCGCGCTCATCGTCTACAGCGTCGCGCTGAACGTCATGTACTTCTTCGGAGCCATCGCCTGGGGGCAGGCCGCCTACCTCAGCGCCCGACGCAGCGCGCTCGTGGAGGACCAGCGCGAGCGCGAGCGCGCCGTGCAGGACGTCGAGCAGCGGCAGGCCGTGCAGGCCGAGCGGGTCCGGATCGCACGCGACCTGCACGACGTCGTCGCGCACCACGTCAGCGGCATCGGCGTGCAGGCCGCCGGCGCCAGCCGCCTGCTCGAGGCCCGGCCCGAGCGCGCCCGCGAGGCGCTCGGGGCGATCGAGACGTCGTCGCGCCAGGCCGTCGCCCAGATGCACCAGATCGTCGGGCTGCTGCGCTCCGACGACGACGCCGCGCCGTCGGACCGCGGCCCCCAGCCAGGCCTCGACGACGTCCGCCAGCTCGCCGTGACCACCGACCGCCCGTCCGTCGAGGTGCACTGCGTGGGGGAGACGTTCCCCGTGCCGGACACGGTCGGGCTGTCGCTCTACCGGGTCGCGCAGGAGGCGCTCAGCAACGTGCGCCGTCACTCCGCGGCGACGTCGGCGCGCTGAAGGCGGCGCTCGCGGCGCGCGGTTTCAAGGTGCAGGAAGGCGGCGGCCAGCTCAGGATCAGTCGCTGATGTCCCGCGGTTCGGGACAGATTGCGCTGCCGCTCGACTGGAGCGCCGGCGGCGCCAACGACGGTCCGTTGATCGTCGGGACGAGCAACGCCGACGCGGTGCGCTATCTGCGCCATGTCGCGACCTGGCCGGTGCGCACCGCGGTGCTGACCGGGCCACGCGGATCGGGGCGCAGCCTGATGGGGCGGCTGTTCGCGCGCGAATCGGGCGGGCGGGTGATCGACGGTCATGCGAGCGTATCCGAAGAGGAGATTTTCCACGCCTGGAACGCGGCGCAGGCGTCGGGAACGCCCCTGCTCATCATTGCCGATGCACCGCCGTCCGAATGGGCGATCGCGCTTCCCGATCTTGCCTCGCGGTTGCGCGCTGTGCCGGTGCTGACGATCGGCGAGCCCGACGATTGCCTGGCGCGCGACCTGATCGACGCACTTTTTGCCCAGCGCGGGATGGCGATTTCGCCCGAGGTCGCGGCGTATATCGTGCCGCGGATGGAGCGCAGCTATGCCATGATCCACCGCGTCGTCGCGGCGCTTGATGCGGCATCGCTCGAAAAAGGGCGCGGCATTAGCATTCGTCTTACGCGTGAAACATTACTGTCACAGGGGCTCATCGATCCCGATTTGCTCGAAAGGCAGGAAACAGGCACATGTCGATAACCGGTCAGCCCCTTCGCGCCGATAATGATCCGGTGGTTCCGGGCTTCGACAAGACGAACCCCGACCGCTTTTTCAACCGCGAACTGTCGTGGCTCGCCTTCAACCGGCGGGTGATGGAGGAGGCGCGCAATCCGGCGCATCCC
>LUMS01000501.1_pt1 | contig 9992 bp, 12 predicted proteins | sample 729711 | NCBI WGS metagenome assembly LUMS01 (sample SAMN03860298, study PRJNA289734) | marine metagenome | biome: seawater column; feature: ocean; material: water; isolation source: Red Sea water column Station 192 - depth 25m | place: Saudi Arabia: Red Sea | collected 2011-10-15 | depth 25 m | reverse complement strand
AAGCATACACACCCGGATCCAAGGGTCGTTGATCGGGCGTGGAAAGATCATAGCTTATTTGCATGGAGTAGTGCTATCGCAATATGGATTGTTTTCTTGAATATCAGTTTCTGGAGTAGCACCCACTCAATCGCACCTAGTCCAGGAGATCTAGACTTCAGTTTCTCGCTTGTCCTGATTCATATTTTGACTGGAATAATTGCCACATTTCTCTTGTTGATTATAGTCTGGTTTCCCGAGTTCATGCTTGGTGCGACAGAAGCCAGAATTCAGTCATCTAGAGCGCGAGAGGTCTCGGGGGAAGACGTCCCGGCCAAGAAGGTCGAGCAGGGGAAGTGTCCCGTGTGCAATCAGAACACTATCGCTACTATGGACGAGGAAGGGAAAATCACGATACCCTGTGAGATTGAAGGATGTAGAGGCAAGGGGATAGTGGGTTCGGATTGTAAAGAATGTGACAGTAAGATACCAACTAGATTAGTATGCGTCAATTGCGGATCGAACACACCCGTAGGGGGTCACTTTGGAAGGGTTGAGGCTTGGTGAAGGAATCCTCTTCCTTAATCCGTGACGGCGATGACGAGGAGTCAGTTGAGTCATCGGAAAAAGACGCGATCACGTCGGTGATTGCGGTTAGTATGTCGTTGATTGTAATTTTTGCATCCTCAATTACAATAATCTACCTCTGGAAGGGAGAAGATGGTTTCGTAATTGAAAGGCCATCATCGGCATTGCTATCTTGGCAAATGGAATACATGGACCTAATAGGAGCGAACAATGAATCACTAACTGAACTAAATGGGGAGGGAGTGGTTGTTTGTGTGGTGGATTCAGGTGTCGATCTGGATCATCCCGATTTACGAGGAGTTGAGTTGAGAGGATGGAGAGACTCAATCAATGGAATTGAAGAGCCATATGATGACGAGGGACATGGCACTGCAATGACGGGAATAATCGTCTCCGACGGAGGTTTGGATGGGGTCGCAAAGGGAGTGGATTTACTAGTTGCAAAGGCCATAAATGAAGAGGGGCAGGGGACCGATGGGACCGTCTCTGATTCTGTAGACTGGTGCGTACAGCAAGGAGCAGACATCATCTCTCTAAGCTTGGGCGGAAGTCAGAGTTTCGGTTCTGACTTCTTCACCACAGATGAGTTGGAACAATCGGTTGACGATGCTCTGGATAGTGGAGTATTCGTGGTTTCTTCTGCCGGTAATGATGGAGAGGATGACGATGGGGATGTAGGCTCCCCGGGTTCAGTCGAGGGCGTTATCTGCGTTGGTGGAATTACGCGTTCTGGAAGCATCTGGTCAGGCAGCTCCGAAGGAGACAATGATGGCAGACTGTGGCCAAACCCGATTCTACCTAGAAGCGATCCGGATAAGAAGCCGGAGATTGTAGGTCCGGGACACGAAGTACCTGTCCTAATGGCTTCGGGAGTGAGCAACTCTGAATGGTGGGGTTGGTCCAGCGGGACATCGGCAGCAACTGCCTGGGTAAGTGGATCTCTCGCACTTTTGTTACAGGAGAATCCGGATCTCCAGAGAGAGAATTCTACTGGTAGGCAGGCAATAGAAGGAGTGAAGGATGCTATTGCTCAGTCTTCACAGAAGAAGGATGGGCAGGAGAGTCATGATGATCACTATGGGTATGGGCACCTTAGGATTGATTTGCTAATCTCCTATTTTGATGATTGACTCTAGGATTTTTTGAGGAAAGCGACGAGGGTGCCTCCCGTCAAGTCAGTAAAACCGACCAAATGCTCTTCGTTGACCTCCCTGACTAGCTCAATCCACCTGTTAAATGATCGAACCTTCATCTGAGCGGGAGTGAGTTCAACTCCGGAAACAATTTCTCCCACGTCGCCCGTGGGAACGGTCGGCTCTAGGAGAAGAAGTCAATAGAGACGTTTGAAGCCCTGGAAGAAATTGTCTCAGCGATCACTTCTTGCCAATTCATGGAAACAACTTGTGCCCAATCTCCTGCTTCGTACCTCCTGATTAGTCGCTCAATGATGACGCAGAACCTTTTTCCGGGCTCAATAATCCTAAGAGATTCTGGACGATTTGTTTGTATTTTCTCATTCTCCGAACTGATGGGCGACCATAGATCGAAGAGCCATGCAGACAGATGGCCGATCCCCCCTCCTATGATCACGGCATTCTTCGGACTTATTCTCGAGCACACGTCTCTGATCCTAGCTCTGATTGAGCGAGGGAGTAGGGGAATGTCCATGTGCAGCATTTGCTCTCCAATGCTTGATGCCACCTCTGGTTCAGACTGATCCCTCTCTTCGTCCTCTGAAAGAAGAATGGTCATAATATCAGAATCTGACCTCATTGGCAAACCTGAACTTCTTTCGCCTACGTCCACGAGCGTCTCTGGCAACCACCACACTTCAATCATGCTCTAGGATGGTTTGAAGACTATGCAACCTCACCATCTATCATGGAGGCTGACGGAGGTACCTCGCTCGCAGAGTGTCCGCGATGTCAGGAAGTTGTAGACCATACTATCATCAAAAGGAAAAAAAAGGGTTTGGGCGAAGATATATTGGTGAAGTGCGAAGAGTGTCAAGCTGTTCATACGATAATAATCAGGCCGCCTAAGGCGACTTCTATCAACACCACATTATCCGACGGAAGGGAGAGTTTCAATGAAGAAATTGAGGTTGACAAGGATGAAGAGATTTCGGTCGGAGACATGTTCGAACACAATGAAATCACATGGAAGGTAACTAGGATTGATAATTCTCAATCTCGGCCCCAAGAAAATCTACCAGCGACAGAGATATTCTCAATGTGGGCTACAAGATCTGATAGAACCATCGTTGGAGTGACAATGACCGATGGAGAAGTTAGCGAGTCTGGGAAAATAGAATGTGAACCTGATCGGGTTTTCTCATGTGGTTCGATAATCAAATTCGCAGATTCAAAGTGGAGAGTCAGGGCTATTCACACGGGAAAAGGAAGAACACTCAATGGAAGTAGGATGGCCTATGAGATACGCAGGATATACCTCCATCCTCAAGATAATGTGAGAAGGTGAAATCCGGTCCCTCTAATGGGGATTATTTTTCTTCATTTTCAAATTCAGTTAAGTTCGCGGATCTTAGTCGGATCAAGGAAACGGTAAGCATCCCTACTAGAACAACTACGATCAGGGATAAAACTGGTACTAGAGCAGAATTTACTGAATCGCCGGAGCCACTTGTAAATACGGGTTCAGAACCAAGAACGAAGACCTGGGCAACTAAGTTTGTAGATGCGTCATCACCAAGGATAGCCCGTACCATTACAGTCTGATTTCCTTCGATTTGATTACCAGGAAGATATTGGAGCCGGTCGACCAACATAGTGTGGCTGATCTCAAAGTTTGTTTCGCCTTCTAGGAAATCTGGATGACTCATCCAATTGTCCCTCATGTCCCAAGTTCTCCATTGGACCTCCATCGGAGATCCTTGTACCGACACAGCGAATGACTCACCCGGATGTAGGTTTATCCTGTTCTCTTCTGAGAGGTCAGAGTCGACGCTTAGGTTGATATCGGTATTTAGCCCATACACATAGCTTGCAGCCTCTAAAAGAGCTGGGAGTCCCTCGACATGCCCATGACCATACACATTGTTCTGCCTATTCTTAGGAATCAGATCCTCCGGGCACGGCTCATTTGCAAGCAAGTAGTGGCATTGCCTGTAGGTCGAGGTTTCCTGCATTATATTCCTTATATCAAACGGTGAAAGGTCAGGATTTGCCTGATACATTAGTGCCGCTAGTCCTGCTGCCCCCGGGGTAGCCATGCTGGTTCCTGAGTAAGCTACGTAGCCATCTCCCGAATTTGCTTCCGGAGCCATTACGCTGGACCCAACAAATGCAATATTCGGTTTCACCCTTCCCTCTTCGGTAGGGCCTTGACTGGAATAAACTGCTATCGAAGTGTCCTTGTCCAGAGCCCCTACGGTGATGACGTCCTCTGCAGAGCCGGGAGTCCCGATTTGGGCGCTAATCGCGCTGTTTCCAGCTGCAATGAATAGTGCTACGCCCGACCTAACCATCTCATTGGCCATTCTATTGACGCTTTCTTCCTCGCTGGATGTCCATTCTATAAGGCCAAATCCCCCGAGGCTCATACTGGCTGCTCTAATGTTGAAATCATGTCTCTTATCCACCGTCCATTCCATCCCTGCCATCACGGTGGCGAAAGACCCTGAGCCACCCTCGTCCAAGACCTTGACCCCAACCAGTTGAGCTTGTGGAGCCACTCCGATGTTAACGAAATCTGGTGCACCAGTTCCTGCGGTAATTCCAGCACAGTGCGTACCATGGCCTTGGTCGTCATATGCCTTGATCTCAGTTCCGTTCGTCTTATCGGGGTTGTTTACTGCATCATAGAATGCGATGACCTTCGAGTCATTGGTGGAATTGTCATCATCCAGGTCGTCGAGTCCGACATGATCAGAGTCTATCCCAGTATCGATGATTGAAACCAGACTGCGCTCTCCAGTGTAACCGGTATCCTCCCAAATCATTGGAATTCCATGTATGTCATTCACATCGTTCATCTGGGTAGTTAGAATCCCATCTAACTCGATAAGTACTACCCCAGGAAGAAGAGATGCTTCGACCAAATCTTCCACACCTATCCTACCTGCTATGCTATCTATCAGATGATAGCGGAACTGAGTCTGGAAATCTACCTCCCTCTCCAACATTTCCTGATCCTGAGATGTCGGAGTATGATCAAAGTCTACAATCACGCTGATGGTATTTTCTCCGTCCACCCAATCATACAATTCGCTGCCTATTGCCGACCAGATGGCATCATGTATCTTGTCACCATCCCTATCCATTGAAGTTGACTCCCACCATGGTGACTCTTGATACTCCCCTGTCCCAATACTAGACGAGGAAAGAGGGGCGAAGGCCAAGATAGCCAGAACTGCAATCGCCGCGGTCCTCATGACCTCTAGGTGGAGCATCAAGACTTCAATCAGACGGTTAAGCGTGTATGGATTTGTCATACATTCAGGCGTGGTCCGGGAAGCAATAGGGACAATACTCGCCAACGAGGTAATTGTCCGATTTCTGCTCTTCCACGGATAGTGGTTCCCTACATTTGAAGCACATCTCGATAGTAGTCTCTGAAAGTTTGTGATCGACTGCTACACGCTGATCGAAGACGAAACAGTCCCCGTTCCAATGTGAGCCACCGCACTCTTCGAAGTATCCAAGAACCCCCCCTTCAAGTTGCTTTACATCGGAAAACCCTGCATTCAGCATTACTGCGGAGGCTTTCTCACATCTTATCCCCCCAGTGCAATACATTACCACCTGCTTGGATTTATACTCATCTGGAAGCGAGTTGACAGCCTCAGGGAACTCTCTGAATGAAGATATTCCGAGGTCTATCGCTCCTTCGAATGACCCGATTCTGACCTCGTAATCGTTCCTTGTATCCAGTACCAAGATATCTCGTCTTTCATCCAAAAGTTGTTTGAAGTCGCTTGGTTTGATGTGAGGTCCTGTGAATATAGAAGGTTTGATTTCTTGCAAACCAAGAGAGATTATCTCATTCTTTCTCTTCACCAGCATTCTCCTGAAAGGCTGGTAATCTGTGTAACTGGACTTTATTGGAATCCCGGTGAAACGAACGTCTGACTCAAGGAAATCGATGAAATCGCTGACTCTATCCTCGGGACCGGCAAGGAAGAAATTTATCCCGTTCGGACTCAGGAGTACGGTCCCCCTTAGCTCCAAATTAGTACAAAACTCTAGGAATGATTCTCGGAGATCGTCTCTATCTGGCAGGTCTATGAAACGATAGCCAGCGACATTCAGTATCTCCTTGCTCACACCACTAGGGAGTTCTATTTAGGGTAAGAACGCTGTTATTACCTTCTATTTGTCCAAGGAAAAAACAGAGACTTGGTAACGTGGACAGCTACGTCTGGATTCTCTCTAAGTCTCCTCATCCCATACTCGTACCACTTTGTTCCATATGGCAGGTAAATCCTCGTCCTATGTCCCTTTTCTGCCAGTGATCTGCGAATGTTTCCCCTTACCCCCAAAAGAAATTGAAACTCATAACCGGGCCCTTTTCCTTTGGCCCTTGGTACGGGAGTATCATGACGAGGGTCATCCTTACCAGGTCCTAAACCTCTCGACTCCAATGACTTTAGAGCATGATCAATTACTGGCAAATCATGAGATGCGATTGCAGTATAGGCCCCTGATTCTAGCATCATATCTAGGGCTTTATTCGTTCCTTCAACGATGCCTTGATATGAAGTATGGGCAATTTCACGAGGTTCCAAGTAGATCCCCTTACAAATTCTGAAATCTGCCTTCGGACCTAGAGTTTCACACATTTGGGTAATATCGGACGGAGTTCTGAACATCCTTCCTTGGAGAACTAAGCCGATATTCTCTAGACCACGGGCTTGCATGTCTATAGTAGCATCAATTGTGGCTTGAGTGGCTCTACTGTCCTCCATATCCAATCTTACGAAAATTCCATTCTCGGATGCCTTGCGTACTATTCGCTCGATATTTTTGTAAGCTGATTTTTGATCTATCAGTAGACCCAATGCTGTTGGCTTGATAGAGATGTTTGCATCTATTCCACTTTCTACGATTGAGTCCAGTACTCTCTCATACTCATCAATGAACCATGATGACTCCTCGATGGAGTTAATCTCCTCACCTAGGACATCTACTGTGAAGCATGCTTCTTCGGATGACAATTTTATCATCAATTCGAGAGCCTGCTCCAGGTTCTCTCCTGCCATGTACCTCTTTGCCACCCATCCGACGACAAAGCGTGGTGCGAAAGGCAAGAGCGCCACAATAGTCCTTCCGAAGATCCCCATGGCTCCCTCAACTAGACCAGAGACTTGACAATTACGGGAGGAGAATTTCCTTTCCCCTTCTCACTGGGACGTCTAGTTCCGTAAGGAGGGAGGATAATGCCTGTCTTTGCCACCCCTTGAAGGATTTCCTGTCTAGGTGAGCGAAGACGTGCCCTCCGGGGAATGCCGCTCTAGTAGAATCCACAGCAGTACGAACAGAGTGCTCCCAAGAACCGAGAGGGGAAGATGATTCCTCCTGGCCCTCGAAGACTATGGCATAGTTTGCCAAGATATGCCCTACCCAAACTTCTGTCTCGGAAATGACTGCTTTGTGCCTAGGCGCATAATGCCCACCCCCTAACCCTATCATGACATCTCCCTCTCCCAGCCATTCTCTTTGTTGGGTATCCTCGGACATTCCCAAGCAGGCTGAAATCGTCTGTGCCCAAACGCGTGCAGCTCTTGAGTCGGCCCATCTTTCCTCGTCTGATCCAATTTCGAGATACAAGGTCGGACTATCCAACAGCGGACCGTGGTGTGTTGCCTCTAACGTAATATCATATTCTTTGTCAAGATTTGCTTCCATAGCAATCTTCCTCATTGTCCTAAACATATCTCCGAATCTTGTTGATGGAGGGACCGCTTTACCCTTGATTCCCCCGGATCGAGCCCTCTCACCGTGCGGAGTTTCCCCTGGAACTCCAATTGCATGTAGAGTGAGTGCCGGGACTTCGGATGCAGAGGCGTGCTTGGAGAGAACAAGGACCTCGTCGACTGGGAAACCTGTGCTTTCCTCATGTTCTTTGTCTATTCCATCTGCCATAATATGTAGATTGTCAATAAGGAGAATCTGCACTTCGAATTCTTCATGAATAGTTACCAAACCATGTGGAAAATCCTGTTCCTCCTCCCATCCCTCAATCTTGAGCACCTCGGATAGAATGTTCATCGAAGCAGTATCCTTTGTTGAGGATAAGAGTAAGGTTCCCACGAAAGCGGGACAGGGGGGTGGTTCAAAACTCTCGGGTTCAAATTCAATAGTTACTTGTCCCATAGTACGCCCCGGGGTACCAATGGTCGATGGGGAAAGTAGGCAAGCCTGGAGATTTATCGAATGGATAACTAGGCCAATGGAAACTGGAGAAATAGGATTTTCACCATCTGGAGTTGCTAGAGGGGATGATGTTCATGTCCTTACAGGTACACAAGGTGAAGTGGTTAAAATCGATAGAGAGGGCATGCTACTTGGCCCCGTAGTATCCCCATTTCCATCCCCCGTCGTTGACTCTACAATAGTAGGGGACAGATGGTGCGGAATGTGGATGGATCGAGAGTTGAGGCAGGCAAGGATGGCAGCAATTCCACTAAACGAAGACTGGTTGGATGGCCCCAACAGGGAGCAAGTGAGGATCTCCATCCACTCAACAAATGGTGATGTCTTGAAGCCTGCAATGTCGATTTGGCATAGGACACTAGACTCGGAGCCCATGAAAATAGGAGTTTCGGGAGAAAACATAGTTTTCACGACAGTAACTGGGGTGTATATGATAGACTCTGATGCTAATGAGATTTGGAGGGGGATGTTACCAAGATGGCCTGATATCTCGAGCCTGTTCGCGTTCGATCAGATCGTGGGGATAGTAGAATTTCCTGGAGGATTATCCATTTGGTCCCGAGCAGGGGGAGTCTCGGTTCTTGACCCCTCCAATGGACTGGAAATTTTCTCAAGGACAATTCAATTTGGAGATAAGATATCAGGAGTTTCTTACTCCGAAGAAGGGGGTTGGTTTGTTATGTTGCATGAGGGATCCATAGCCGTGATGGACAAAATTGAGGGTGATTTCAGCCACTACAAGACAGGTTCTCCTGTTTTGGATGCCCAGTTCATTGATGGCTCATGGAGGTGGACTGGATGGCGGATATTCTCGTGCGCGACGACGTCGGTGTAGCCGTGATAAATGGGAGTGTCCTGACGAATGATGGCTCATGGAGCGAGTTGAGGGCTACTCGACAGACTTGATCGTGTAGCCGCACTTGCCGCATACTTTCCTGTCGCTATGCTCTCCGAGAAAAACCCCAGCACCACATTGAGGACAGGGAGTCCCCTTCCTGACCAGTTCTCCGTCTACTATCTCGTATTTTGATGGTTTGGATTTCTTCCACTTCTCCCCAGATCCAGCCATCAAGCATCACCTTCCTCGGACTCTTCTGATTGGCCCTCAGACTCTTCTGGTTGTGAAGCCTCTTCCTCGGAAGGAGCGTTTTCCTGCGTCGTGGAGTTTGCCCTTGAACTGTGCCTCTCTATCACGTACTCTGGCTCGATTGATTTTGATTCCGCAGAGCCGTAAATCAATGCTGTCCCCGTAGTTCTGGACATTCCAAATCTCGTATTCACGTTCTTTACGACAACCATGTCTCTATCTGCTCCAGGCTCTGCCTTAGCAGCCGCCTCCACCATTTGGGAGAGAGATGGAGTGGCTTCGTTGGAATGGTCCCACTGAAATTGTAGTTCGACCCGATCAAGCGCCGGGTTCTCCTTCCTGTTGATTATCTCCATATCATCCCACCTACCTGATATTTACCTTGAGTGCATAGCTTCCAGGCCTCTCTATTTGCAATCTCTTTGCAACCTCGGACCTGTCTGGATGCATAATTACGACGAAACCTTGCCAGTCTGTTGTAACTGGCGCGCTTGGGCAATGGTTGCATTGTGGCGGGTCTGACTTCTTCTCAGGATCTGGCAGAATCATATTGCACTCTCCACATGCAAATGGTTGCTTCGCCATCTTATTCATCTCCCTTGGGCCAATCGAATCCCCCTAGGCCGTCCATTTTGCAATTCAATCCAATCTTGCTTGAACGAGGGTCGTTGTGATTAATTGACTTAGAAACAATTCTAGCCCGAACCGATGATCCCATGACCAGAGACCGGCCACTCTGCTGCCCCTCAATTCTAGCCGCATCGCCTCCTAGATTGACCTGTACAGGTTCATCAAGAATCTGTGACTTGTGAAGGAGAGCCTCCATTGGGCCAATCCTCACGAATGCACCGTACTCTGACACCTCGGAAACAGCCCCGTCGATAACCTCATTGTTGTCCATTGTGAAAACTAGAGCCTTGAAACGGACGTTCTGGTAAATCGCA
>LUMS01000254.1_pt1 | contig 10049 bp, 7 predicted proteins | sample 729711 | NCBI WGS metagenome assembly LUMS01 (sample SAMN03860298, study PRJNA289734) | marine metagenome | biome: seawater column; feature: ocean; material: water; isolation source: Red Sea water column Station 192 - depth 25m | place: Saudi Arabia: Red Sea | collected 2011-10-15 | depth 25 m | reverse complement strand
GGCCACGACGCCGTGGCGGCCACCGTCGCCTGGCGTGGTCCCGGGGAACGGCGCGACCGCACCGTCCGGATGCACGAGCAGGGCACCGGCCTCGACCTCTTCGCCGCCACGATCGTCCCCGACGCCCCGGGGCTCTGGACCTTCCGCGTCGACGCCTGGAGCGACCCGTGGGCCACCGCGGTGCACGCCCTCGAGGCGAAGCTGGCGGCGGGCCAGACCCCCGCCGAGCTGGCCAACGACCTCGAGATCGCCGCCCGGCTGCTCGAGGAGGTCGCAGCCCGCCGCGACCGTCGCGCCGAGGCCGGCACGCTCAGCGGTGCCGCCGCGGCGCTGCGCGACGACACCCTCCCGCTCGGCGCCCGCGTGGGTCCCGCGCTCGACGCAGCCGTCCGCGCGGTCATGCACGACCACCCCGTGCGCCAGCTCCTCACCCGTGGCCCCGTCCGTCGCGTGTGGGTCGACCGTCGACGCGCCGCGTTCGGGTCCTGGTACGAGCTCTTCCCGCGGTCCACGGGCGGCGTCGATGCCGACGGACGCCCGGTGCACGGCACGCTCCGCACGGCCGCCGACGCGCTCGACCGGGTGGCCGCCATGCAGTTCGACGTCGTCTACCTGCCGCCGATCCACCCGATCGGGCGCGAGAACCGCAAGGGCCCGAACAACACGCTCACCCCCGGCCCCGACGACGTCGGCTCGCCGTGGGCCATCGGCGCCGCCGAGGGCGGGCACGACGCGATCCACCCCGAGCTCGGCGACGACGCCGACTTCGCCGCCTTCGTGGCACGGGCCGAGGAGCTCGGGCTCGAGGTGGCTCTCGACCTCGCCCTGCAGGCCGCGCCCGACCACCCCTGGGTCCGCGAGCACCCCGACTTCTTCACGACGCTGCCCGACGGCACCATCGCCTACGCCGAGAACCCGCCGAAGAAGTACCAGGACATCTACCCCCTGAACTTCGACCTCGACCCCGACGGCATCTACGCCGAGGTGCTGCGCGTGACGCTGCACTGGGTCGAGCGCGGCGTGCGCATCTTCCGCGTCGACAACCCGCACACGAAGCCGCCGAGCTTCTGGGCGTGGCTCATCGCCGAGGTCAAGGAGCGCCACCCCGACGTGCTGTTCCTGTCCGAGGCGTTCACGCGTCCCGCGCGGCTCTGGGGGCTCGCGCGGCTGGGCTTCACGCAGAGCTACACCTACTTCACGTGGCGCACGACGAAGGAGGAGATCGTCGAGTTCGGCGAGGACCTGCGCGACCACTGGGACGAGGGTCGCGGCAACCTCTTCGTCAACACGCCCGACATCCTCCCCGAGCACCTGCAGGTCGGTGGTCCGGGCATGTTCGCGCTGCGCGCGGCGCTCGCGGCCACGCTCGCCCCCACCTGGGGCGTCTACTCCGGCTACGAGCTGTTCGAGGCCGAGGCGCTCCGCCCCGGCGCCGAGGAGTACCTGCACTCGGAGAAGTTCGAGCTGCGTCCGCGCGACTACGCCGCGGCGCTGGCCGAGGGCCGCTCGCTGGAGCCGTGGATCACCCGTCTGAACGAGATCCGTCGGGCCCACCCGGCCCTGCAGCAGATGCGCACCCTGCACTTCCACCACGTCGACCACGACGCGCTGCTCGTCTGGTCGAAGCAGGACCCCGAGACCGGCGACCTCGTCGTCGTGGTCCTCTCGCTCGATCCGCACGAGGCCCGCGAGGGCACGGTCTTCCTCGACCTCGACGCGATCGGCCTGTCGCCCGACACCGAGCTCGTCGCGCACGACGAGGTGACCGGCGAGACCTTCCCGTGGGGTGCGGCCACGTACGTGCGCCTCGACCCCGCCCGCGCACCCGCGCACATCCTGCACGTGACCCCCCGATGACCCCGCGCCCCCTCCCGGGAGGAGACCAGATGGCCGACGCACCACCCGAGGCGACAGCACCCGACGCTGCGCTCGACGGGCTCGAGCACACCCCCCACACCGGCGACGACGTCGCCGCCGACGGGACGCTCTCCGAGCCGAGCGCCGACGACTTCGATCACGCCGAGCAGGCGCCCTCGGACCCGGAGTGGTTCAAGCGCGCCGTGTTCTACGAGGTGCTGGTCCGGGCGTTCAACGACTCCAACGGCGACGGCACGGGCGACCTGCGCGGCCTCGCCGACAAGCTCGACTACATCCAGTGGCTCGGCGTCGACTGCCTCTGGCTGCCCCCGTTCTACGCCTCGCCACTGCGCGACGGCGGCTACGACATCAGCGACTTCCGCGCCGTCCTGCCGGAGTTCGGCACGGTCGAGGACTTCGTCCACCTGCTGGAGGAGGCGCACCGACGCGGCATCCGCGTGATCACCGACCTCGTGCTCAACCACACGTCCGACGCCCACCCGTGGTTCCAGGCGTCGCGCCAGGACCCCGACGGTCCCTACGGCGACTTCTACGTGTGGAGCGAGACCGGCACCGAGTACAGCGACGCGCGCATCATCTTCGTCGACACCGAGACGTCGAACTGGACGTACGACCCGGTGCGCGGCCAGTTCTTCTGGCACCGCTTCTTCAGCCACCAGCCCGACCTGAACTTCGAGAACCCGGCCGTGCGCGAGGCGATGCTCGACGTGCTGCGCTTCTGGCTCGACCTCGGCATCGACGGGTTCCGGCTCGACGCCGTGCCCTACCTGTTCGAGGAGGAGGGCACAAGCAGCGAGAACCTGCCGCGGACCCACGAGTACCTCAAGGAGGTGCGCGCGACGATCGACCGCGAGTACCCCGGCCGGGTGCTGCTCGCCGAGGCGAACCAGTGGCCGTCGGACGTCGTGGAGTACTTCGGCGACCCCGAGGTCGGCGGCGACGAGTGCCACATGGCCTTCCACTTCCCCCTGATGCCGCGCATCTTCATGGCGGTGCGCCGCGAGTCGCGGTTCCCGATCTCGGAGATCCTGGCGCAGACGCCGCCCATCCCGGCCGGGACCCAGTGGGGCATCTTCCTGCGCAACCACGACGAGCTGACCCTCGAGATGGTCACCGACGACGAGCGCGACTACATGTACCGCGAGTACGCGCGCGACCCGCGGATGAAGGCCAACATCGGCATCCGGCGGCGGCTCGCGCCGTTGCTGGAGAACGACCGCAACCAGCTCGAGCTGTTCACCGCGCTTCTGCTGAGCCTGCCGGGCTCCCCGGTGCTCTACTACGGCGACGAGATCGGCATGGGCGACAACATCTGGCTCGGCGACCGCGACGCGGTCCGCACGCCGATGCAGTGGTCGCCGGACCGCAACGCCGGCTTCTCGCGCTCCGACCCCGGTCGCGTCTACCTGCCGCCGATCATGGACCCGACGTACGGCTACGAGGCGGTCAACGTCGAGGCGCAGATGGGCAACTCCGCGTCGCTGCTGTCGTGGACGCGGCGCATGATCGAGGTCCGCAAGCAGCACCTGGCCTTCGCCGAGGGCGACTTCGTCGACCTGGGCGGCTCGAACCCGAGCGTCCTGGCCTACCAGCGCGTCTGGACCCGTCCCGACGGCGAGCGCGACGTCGTGCTGTGCGTCAACAACCTGTCCCGCTTCCCCCAGCCCGTCGAGCTCGAGCTCGGCGAGCACGAGGGGTGCACCCCCGTCGAGCTGACCGGCAGCGTGCGCTTCCCGCGCGTCGGGGAGCTGCCCTACCTGCTGACCCTCCCGGGTCACGGCTTCTACTGGTTCCAGCTGGTCGAGCTCGGCGACGAGGGCGAACGAAGGAGCATGCTGTGAGCCAGCCCGTGACCCAGCACGACGTCGACCAGGTCGCGGCCGCCCTGCCCGGGTGGCTGCCCTCCCAGCGGTGGTTCGGCGGCAAGGACCGCGCGGTCACCTCCGTCCGCGCCCTCGACTGGACGGTCGTCGAGGACGGTGACCCCGCCCTCGTCCACCTCGTCGTCGAGGTCGGGCAGGACGACCGCACCGAGCCGTACCAGCTCCTGCTGGGTCGGCGCAGCGACGGACTGCCGGACGTCCCGGCGACCGCCGCGATCGGGGTCGAGGACGGCCCCGTCTGGTACGAGGCCAGCGGCGACGCCGACCTCACCGGCGTGCTGCTCGACCACGTGGCCGCCGGCGACGTGGTCGGCGACCTGCGGTTCGAGCCGGAGCCGGGCGCCGAGCTCGTGACGGGCCTCCGCGCTCACCCGATCACGTCGGAGCAGAGCAACACCTCCCTCGTCTACGGCGGCCAGTACATCCTCAAGCTCTTCCGTCGGCTCACGCCCGGCACCAACAAGGACCTCGTGCTGCACCGGGCGCTGCGCGAGGTCGGGTCGTCGCACGTCGCCGAGCCGCTCGGCGCGATCAGCGGCACGCTCGGTGACGACGAGGTCACCTTCGCGATGCTGCAGCGCTTCCTGCCCGATGCGGCCGACGGCTGGGTCGCGCCGTGGCCGACGTCCACGCCGACCTCGCCCGCGCCCTGGGCACCGAGACGGCTGCCGGCGACGACCTCGCCCGCACGGTCGAGGCCATGGAGCGCCGGCTCGACCGCGTGGCCGCGGCCGTGCCCGCCCTGCGCGAGCACACCGACGGGATCCGCGACGCGTTCCGCGCCGTGGTCGACGTCGAGCTCAGGCTGCCGCTGCAGCCCGTCCACGGCGACCTGCACCTGGGCCAGGTGCTGCGCACCGTCTCCGGGTGGCTCGTCCTCGACTTCGAGGGGGAGCCCGCGGCCAGCCTCGCGGAGCGCTCGGCGCTGCGGTCGCCGCTGCGCGACGTCGCCGGCATGCTCCGCTCCTTCGACTACGCCGCCCACCAGCTGCTCGTCGGCCAGCCCCACGACGACGCCCGCCGCGAGCGTGCCGACGCCTGGGCCGTCCACAACCGGACGGCGTTCTGCGACGGCTACGCCAAGGCGGCCGGGCACGACCCCCGCGACGAGTCCGTGCTGCTGCGCGGGCTCGAGCTCGACAAGGCGGTCTACGAGGTGGGCTACGAGCACGCCAACCGGCCCGACTGGACCGACGTGCCGCTCGGCTCCATCGCCCGCATCCTCACCGAGGAGGCCTGACATGACGTCCGACGACACCCCCACCCCCAGCGCGGCCACGGGCGCCGAGCCGGCGGACGGCTGGCCCGTCGCGGTCGGCGAGCTCGACCTCCACCTCATCGGCGAGGGCCGCCACGAGCGGCTCTGGGACGTGCTGGGCGCCCACGTCCGCACCCACGACGGCACCGACGGGCCCGTCGCGGGCACCTCGTTCGCGCTCTGGGCGCCGAACGCCCGCAGCGTGCAGGTCGTCGGCGACTTCAACGGCTGGGACGGCGGTGCGCACGCCATGCGACCGCTCGGCGGCCCGGGTGTCTGGGACCTCTTCGTCCCGGGCGTCGGCGCCGGCGCGCGGTACAAGTTCCGGGTCGAGGGCGCCGACGGCGTCTGGCACGAGAAGATCGACCCGCTCGCGTTCGGCACCGAGGTGCCGCCCGCGACGGCGTCGGTCGTCGTCGAGCCGACGCACCGCTGGCGCGACGACGCCTGGGTGGAGCAGCGCGACGCGACCCGCTGGGCCGAGGCCCCCGTGAGCATCTACGAGGTGCACCTCGGGTCGTGGCGTCCCGGGCTGACGTACCGCGAGCTCGCCGAGGAGCTGGGCGACTACCTCCTCGAGATGGGCTTCACCCACGTCGAGCTGCTGCCCGTCGCCGAGCACCCCTTCGGCGGCTCCTGGGGCTACCAGGTCACGTCGTACTACGCGCCGACGTCGCGGTTCGGCTCCCCCGACGACTTCCGCTGGTTCGTCGACGAGCTGCACCAGCGCGGCCTCGGCGTCATCGTCGACTGGGTGCCTGCGCACTTCCCGAAGGACGAGTGGGCCCTGGCCCGCTTCGACGGCACCGCCCTCTACGAGCACCCCGACCCGCGCCGCGGCGAGCAGCCCGACTGGGGCACCTACGTGTTCGACTTCGGACGTCCGGAGGTGCGCAACTTCCTCGTCGCCAACGCGCTGTTCTGGCTCGAGGAGTTCCACCTCGACGGCCTGCGCGTCGACGCCGTCGCGTCGATGCTCTACCTCGACTACTCGCGCAACGACGGCGAGTGGGTGCCCAACAAGCACGGTGGCCGCGAGAACCTCGAGGCCGTGCAGCTGCTCCAGGAGCTCAACGCGACGGTCTACAAGCACCACCCCGGCGTGATGATGGTGGCCGAGGAGTCGACGGCCTGGCCGGGCGTCAGCGCCCCCACCGACGCGGGCGGCCTCGGGTTCGGCTTCAAGTGGAACATGGGCTGGATGCACGACACGCTCTCCTACCTGAGCCACGACCCCGTGCACCGCTCGTACCACCACGGGGAGATGACGTTCGCCATCGACTACGCCTGGACCGAGAACTTCGTGCTGCCGCTGTCGCACGACGAGGTCGTGCACGGCAAGGGCTCGCTGTGGGGCCGGATGCCGGGCGACGCGTGGAACAAGGCGGCCGGCGTGCGCGCCCTGCTGGCGTTCATGTGGGCCCATCCCGGCAAGCAGATGCTGTTCATGGGCGGTGAGTTCGGGCAGGAGGGCGAGTGGGCGGAGGCCCGCGGGCTCGACTGGGACGAGCTGCGCGACCCGCTGCACGCGGGCGTCCTCGAGCTGGTCGCCGACCTGAACCAGACGTACCGCGCGACCCCCGCGCTCCACACGGCCGACACCACCCCCGACGGGTTCCGCTGGATCGACGCCTCCGACGTCGCGGGCAACGTCGTGTGCTTCCTGCGGATCGGCAGCGACGGGTCGCAGCTGGCCTGCCTGGCGAACTTCTCCGGAGCGCCGCACCACGACTACCGCGTCGGGTTGCCGCTCCTGGGCCGGTGGCGCGAGGTGCTGAACACCGACGCGCAGGCGTACGGCGGCTCGGGTGTCGGCAACCTGGGGTCGGTCGAGGCCGAGGGGATCCCGCACCACGGGTTCGCGGCGTCAGCCCTCGTCCAGCTGCCCCCGGCCGGGGTCCTCTGGCTGGAGCCCGACGCCACCTAGGGTGGGCCCCATGACGACGTGGGGTGCCTCGAGCGAGGTCGGCCGCCTGCGGACGGTGCTGCTGCACCGGCCGGGCCAGGAGCTCGCGCGGCTGACGCCGCGCAACAACGACTCGCTGCTGTTCGACGGCATCCCCTGGCTGGGGCGCGCGCAGGACGAGCACGACGCGTTCGCGCAGGCGCTGCGCGACCACGACGTCCGACTGCTCCACGGGCGTCGGGTGCCGGGGTCCTCGACGACCCTCGACCACGTCGTCGTCACGCCCGGCGGCGTCTGGGTGGTCGCCGAGTCCGACCTCGAGGGCGACCTGCGCGTCGTCGTCGAGGGTGGCCGGCTGCGCCCCCGCAGCGAGCGCCTCGTCGTGGGCCGACGCACCGTCTCGCGGCCCGTCGACACGGTGCTCAAGCAGGCCGCCGCGGTGCGCGACGTCGTGGGCGCCGACGTGCCGGTGCATCCCGTCCTCTGCGTCGCCGGCGACGGCCCGGCCGCCGACGGCGTGACCACCCGCGGCGTCGCGGTGGTGCGTCCTGCAGAGCTGGAGAGCTTGCTCCTGCGCTCCGGCGACGCCGGCATCGACGTCCCGGGCGTCCGTCAACGCCTGGCCGTCGTGTTCCGCGTGGTCTGAACGTCGCGCGCCGTCGCCCCCGCCGCGGCGGGCCACCGACTCAGCCCGGCGGGCTCGCCGCCGTCGTGCTCAGCAGCGCGACGAGCGCGCGTCGTGTCCGACGCCCCTCGGGGATCGCTCGGGTCATCCACACGTGGAACATGCTCGTCACCTCGTGCACGCGCAGGTCGACGTCCGCGTCCCGCGCCCGTTCCGCGAGCGTCTCGACCGCCGGACGCAGGATGTCCCGGTCGCCCACGAGGACGTCGACCGGCGGCAGCCCGTCGAGCCTCGTCGCCTGCGGGCTGACCTCGGGGTCGGCCGGGTCGCGTCGGCCGGCCCACCAGCGCCCGGCCGCGCGCAGCCCGGACTCGGCGAGCATCGGGTCCGACGCCTCCAGGTCACGCACCTCGGGCTCCGACAGGGTCGCGTCGAGCCAGGGCGAGAGGCAGACGACACGACGTGGCTCGGGCCCGTCGCCGTCACAGAGGCGACGTGCGACGACCAGCGCGAGCGCCCCGCCGGCCGAGTCGCCCATGACGACCGTCGGCAGCCGGTCCACGTCGTCGGCCGCCAGCGCGACGAGCGCGGGCAGCACGTCGTCGACGGTCGCGTCCGGGGCCAGCGGGTAGGCCGGGACCTCCACGAGGGCCGGCGTCCGCGCCAGGGCCGACACCAGCCTCCAGTAGTCCGACGTCAGCGGGTGCACGTAGCCGCCACCGTGCAGGTAGACCACGCGGACGACGGGACGACGACGTCGTGGCTGCACCGACCACACGGTCATCCCGTGCCGATGCGCGCGTCCCACCCGGTGCACCCACCGGGCCCGTCGTGTCGGCGGGGCGTCGCCCGACTGCTGACGTCTCCTGGCGGTGCGCAGCGTGCGCTGCGCGCCCTCGAAGGCCTGCTTGTCACGACGCAGCCACATCAGCCGCATGTACAGCACGGTGAACGGATGCCGCCTGCGAGGATCGGTGGACCAGCCGAGCATGTGTTCCCTCTCGTCGACGTCGTCCTCCCACCAGTACCAGGGGACGTCCGAGACCACCACCGGGCCGTCGACGCGAGCGACCCGTGCCGTCGACGAACTCTTGGCGGCTCCTCAGGGACGGACGCGCCCTTCTGACCTGCGGTCCGACGCTGTCCACGCAAGGCTTGACGCATGATCACCTCGCGCCTCCCGAGGTCAGCATCCGTCTGGCGACCGCTGCTCGTGCCGACGATCATGCTGCTCACCTGGGACGTCGGGGTGACCGTCGCGTTCCAGCTGAACTGGTTCGAGTTCCCGGGCATCACGATCCAGTACACGCTCTACGGCACGGCCATCGCCCTGTTCCTCGGCTTCATGGTCAACGCGGGCTACGCGCGGTGGTGGGAGGCGCGCACCCTCTGGGGCAGCATCGTCAACCACTCGCGGAACGTGGCACGCGAGGCGACCACGCTGCTCGACCCGACCGTGCCGAACGCGCGGCGCGAGCTCGGCCCCGACATGGTGCGCGCCCAGATCGCCTACGTGCACAGCCTGCGGACGTCGCTGCGCCAGCAGGACCCCCCGCCGGAGATCGACCGCTACCTCTCGCGTGACGCCGCCGTCCGGGTCAAGAACGCCAGCAGCGGCCCGACGGCCACGCTCACCCACCTGGGTCGGCTCCTCGCCGAGGCGCGTCGTCGCGGCATGATCGACGACTTCGCCCGCGTGCAGGTCGAGTCGACGCTCAGCGTCCTGACCGACGCGCAGGGCGGCCTGGAGCGGATCAAGAAGACCCCGCTGCCCGTGCAGTACCGGCTGCTGCCGTCGTTCTTCGCCCGCACGTTCTGCATCATCCTGCCGTTCGCGGTCTACCAGGACCTGCAGTGGTGGACGCCGATCGGCTCGGGCCTGGTCGGCATGATGTTCCTGCTCGCGGTCCAGGTCGGCAAGGACCTCGCGGACCCGTTCTCCGACGACGTGCACGACGTCCCGATGACGGCGATCAGCCGCACGATCGAGATCGACCTGCTCGAGATGATCGGTGCGGACGCCCCCGGCCCGGTGAACCCCGTCGGACAGGTGCTCTGGTGACACGACGGCTGCCGATCCGGCACTGAGCGGAAGCACCCATCCTGCCTCGTCCGGGGCACGCCGCGCAGCGCTTCGCAGAAGGTGCGCGAAACTTGTTCATTCGCCGGACGTGGCGTCGGACGCGGTCCTAGGGTGCACCGAGTCCTACCGATCGGAAGTCCCCCGTGATCCCACGCCCCGTCCCCCTGCAGCGCGCCGTGCTCGCGCTCGTCACCGCCTCCGCCCTCCTGCTCGGCATCCTCGCCGGCACCGCACCCGCCCAGGCCGCCACCACGGTCGTCACCGGCACCATCACCTCCTTCGACGGCCACCCGGTGTCCACCGGGGTCGAGCTCTACGTCAACATCGCGGAGCCCGGCCAGACCCCGCTGTGGAGCTCGACGCAGCAGGTCTTCAGCGACGAGAACGGCGTCTACCGCTTCGACGAGGGACTGGAC
>LUMS01001188.1_pt1 | contig 10115 bp, 6 predicted proteins | sample 729711 | NCBI WGS metagenome assembly LUMS01 (sample SAMN03860298, study PRJNA289734) | marine metagenome | biome: seawater column; feature: ocean; material: water; isolation source: Red Sea water column Station 192 - depth 25m | place: Saudi Arabia: Red Sea | collected 2011-10-15 | depth 25 m | reverse complement strand
GGACCAGCCCACCGAGCCCGTCGACGAGGACCGTGGCCTCGGACCGTCGCACGAGGCGCCGCCCGTGCGCGACTTCCTCGACCGCTCGCGCTGGCCCGCCGACGAGTGGCGGCTCACCGAGCGTCGCTACGACGCCGGCGACCTCGGCCTCACCGAGACGCTGTTCGCCGTCGGCAACGGCTACCTCGGGCTGCGCGGCAACGTCGAGGAGGGCCGCGACTCCCACACGCACGGCACCTTCGTGAACGGCTTCCACGAGACGTGGCCCATCCAGCACGCCGAGGAGGCCTTCGGGTTCGCGCGCGTCGGTCAGACGATCGTCAACGCCCCGGACGCGAAGATCATCCGGCTCTACGTCGACGACGAGCCGCTGCTGCTCTCGGTCGCCGACCTGCACGAGTACGAGCGCTCGCTCGACCTGCGCGACGGCGTGCTCCGACGTCGGCTGCTGTGGCGCACCCCGTCGGGCAAGCGGGTGCTGGTGGAGTCGACGCGCATGGTCAGCCTCGAGCAGAAGCACCTTGCGGTGATGACGTTCGAGGTGACGCTGCTCGACGACCCCGCCCCCGTGGCGATCTCCTCGCAGATCCTCAACCGTCAGGACGGCGAGGACGAGTACCACGTCCGGCACAAGGCCATGGGCGGTCGCGTACCACACGTCGCGCGGCGTGCCGTCGCGCGAGCTGCTCGACCGCTGCCGTCGCACCCTCGACCGCGCCCGCGACCTCGGCGTGCCCGAGCTGCGCGCCGAGCAGCGCACGTGGCTCGACGCGTTCTGGGCGCGCGCCGACGTCGAGGTGCCCGGTCAGCCGGAGGTGCAGCAGGCGATCCGCTGGAACCTGTTCTCGATCATGCAGGCCGCGGCCCGCGCGGAGGGCCAGGGCATCCCGGCCAAGGGCGTCACCGGCTCCGGCTACGGCGGCCACTACTTCTGGGACACCGAGGTCTACGTCATGCCGTTCCTGACGTACACCACGCCGCGGGCCGCGCGGAACGCGCTGCGCTTCCGCTACTCGCTGCTCGACGCGGCACGTCGCCGTGCCGGCCAGCTCGCGCAGAAGGGCGCGCTGTTCCCCTGGCGCACCATCAACGGCGAGGAGGCGTCGGCGTACTACGCGGCCGGCACCGCGCAGTACCACATCGACGCCGACATCGCGTACGCGCTGAGCCAGTACGTCGGGGCCACGGGCGACGTCGAGTTCCTCGACCGCGAGGGCATCGACGTGTTCGTGGAGACCGCCCGGCTCTGGGCCGACCTCGGCTTCTGGCGCAGCGAGGAGGGCAGCACCTTCCACATCCACGGCGTCACGGGGCCCGACGAGTACACGACGGTCGTGAACGACAACCTGTACACGAACGTCATGGCGCGCTTCAACCTGCGCCGCGCGGCCGAGGCGGTGCGCACGCTGCAGCACTCGAATCCCACGGCGTACGCCGACGCGAAGGCGCGCCTCTCGCTCACCGACGAGGAGGTCGAGGAGTGGGGTCGCGCGGCCCGCAACATGAGCATCCCGTTCGACGAGCACCTCGGCATCCACCCGCAGGACTCGCACTTCCTCGAGCGCGAGATGTGGGACCTCGACCACACGCCGCTCGACAAGCGTCCGCTGCTCCTGCACTACCACCCGCTCGTCATCTACCGGTTCCAGGTGCTGAAGCAGGCCGACGTCGTGCTGGCGCTGTTCCTGCAGGGCGAGGACTTCACGCCCGAGCAGAAGCGCGCCGACTTCGAGTACTACGACCCGATCACCACGGGCGACTCGACGCTGTCGGCGGTCGTGCAGTCGATCATCGCCTCCGAGGTCGGCTACCACGACCTCGCGTACCGCTACTTCCTGTCGGCGCTGTTCGTCGACCTCGCCGACCGGCACGGGAACACGTCCGACGGCGTGCACGTCGCGTCGACCGGCGGGGTGTGGAGCGCCGTGGCCGCCGGGTTCGGCGGCTTCCGCGACCTCGGCGCCGGGCAGTGGACGATGGACCCGCGCCTGCCCGACGACTGGGAGTCGCTCACCTACCGGCTCACGCTGCGCGGCACCCGCGTGCGCGTGACCGTGCGCCCCGACGAGCTCGAGCTCGTGGTCGAGGACGGCACCGGGCACCTGGCTTTCGAGGTGCGGGGCGCCGAGGTCGTGGTCGGGCCCGACGCCCCCGTCACCGTGCCGCTGGACGGCCAGGGTCCGCGCCTCGAGGGCGAGCCGCCCAGCCCGATCGGCACCCGCCGCTCCGACGGCACGATCATCTCCGCCATCGTCCCCGGCGCCTGACCCATGGGTCGCCCGTGAGGCCCGTTTGCGTGGGGCCCCACGCAAACGGGCTCTCCCCATCGCAAACGTGCGGGGTTTCTGCAGGTTTGGGTGGGGCCCCACGTAACCGGGCGCAGGCGGGGCGGTCCGTCGCGCGGGACCTGTCGGACCCGCCCTAGACTGCGGGGTGTGTTGATCGTCAGGTACGAGGTCAGTGACGGCAGGTCCGGGGAGGACGTCGTCCTCGTCGACCAGAAGTGGTCGTTCGGGCGGGTCGGCGGCGACGAGGCCCCGACCGTCGAGACCGACGACCGACGCGTCAGCCGCGGTGCGCTCGTCATCCGCGACAGCGGCCCCGGTCCCGTCGTCTTCCGCGGCCAGCGCGGCGAGCAGGCGCGGGTCGGCCTGGTCAGCGACGACGGCAGCACCGAGTGGCTCGCCGAGGGCAAGGCCGGCAACCTCACCGCGACCGCGCGGCGGGTGACCTTCGACCTGCAGGACGAGAACGTGCTCTCGCTCGAGGTCGAGTTCGCCGACCGGGGCAGCGTCGTCGAGCGGCAGCAGGCCGCGCAACCGCACCTCACCCTGGTGCCGGACCCCGACGACACCACCGAGCAGCCGTGAGCGGGCCGCAGGACGTCGAGTCCGTCGACCTCGCGTTCCTGCAGGGCCTGCCGAAGGCGGAGCTGCACGTGCACCACGTCGGCTCCGCGTCCGTCGAGGCCGTCGCCGAGCTGGCGGCCCGGCACGAGGGCAGCACCCCGGTGCCCACCAATCCCACCGCGCTCGCCGACTACTTCCGCTTCACCGACTTCGCGCACTTCGTCGAGGTGTACCTTTCGGTCGTCGACCTGCTGCGCACCCCCGACGACATCTGGACCCTCACGCACCAGGTCGGCACCGACCTCGCCGCGCAGAACGTCCGCTACGCGGAGCTGACGCTCACCCCGTACACGTCGATCGTCCGCGGCATCCCCGTCGAGGCCTACCTCGAGGCCGTCGAGGACGCGCGACGTCGGGTCGAGGCCGACACCGGCCTCGTGCTGCGCTGGATCTTCGACATCCCCGGCGAGTCCGGCCTGGAGGCCGCCGACGTCACGCTCGACGTCGCCCTGAACCATGCGCCCGACGCGCTCGTCGGCTTCGGCCTGGGCGGGCCCGAGATCGGCGTGCCCCGTCCACAGTTCGCGGAGCACTTCGCCGCGGCGCGCGCCGCCGGGTTGCACAGCGTCCCGCACGCCGGGGAGTCGACCGGGCCCCAGACCATCCGCGACGCGATCGAGCACCTCGGGGCCGAGCGCATCGGGCACGGCATCGCGGCCGCGCAGGACCCCGCGCTCATGGCGCTGCTCGCCGAGCGCGGCATCGTGCTCGAGGTGTGCCCGACGTCGAACGTCTGCACCCGCTCGACGCCCTCGCTCGACGAGCACCCGCTGCCGACGCTCGTCGCCGCGGGCGTCCCGGTCACGATCAACAGCGACGCCCCGCCGATGTTCGGCACGACCCTCACCCGCGAGTACGCGGTGGCGGCCGACCTGCTGTCGCTCGACCGCCCCGGCGTCGTCGACCTCGCGCGGGCGGCGGTCGACGCGTCGTTCGCGCCCGACGCGGTGAAGACGTCGATCCGCGCCGAGCTCGACGCCGTCTGACCCGCTCGGTCTGCGTCAGCCCTTCTGCACGGTCGGGGCCACCGGCACCCGCACCAGCAGCACGCCGGGGCGGACCTCGGCGGTGATCTCGGTGCCCTCGTCGACGGGGTCGCCGTCGAGCTGCATCGGGGTCGGGCCGGTGGCCTTCACGTGCACCCGGCGCCCCGTGAACCGGTCGAGACGGTCGTTGGTGCGCTTGCGGCGCGTGATCACGCGGACCGCGATCGAGACCCACCCGAAGAACCGGCGCGGCGCGATCACCACGACGTCGAGCTCGCCGTCGTCGATCTGCGCCTCCGGCAGCAGCGGGAGCCCCGCCTGCAGGTAGCCGACGTTGCCGATGACGACCGTGCGGGCGCGGAACGTGCGCGGCTCGCCGTCGTCGACGGTGATCGTGACCTTGGTGCCGGAGTAGCGCAGCGCCTTGACGCCCGAGACGACGTAGGCGACCCAGCCGACCTTCTTCTTCAGCTCGTCGTTGACGCCGGTCATGATCATCGCGTCCATGCCCAGGCCCGCCATGACGAGGAAGCTGGTCTCGACGCCGGCGTCGGTGCTGAACCGGGCGAGGTCGATGGCCTTGTCCTGCCCGCCGAACGCCACCTCGAGGGCGTCGCGCGGGTTGAGCGGGATGCCGAGGTTGCGCGCCAGCAGGTTGCCGGTGCCCTGCGGGATGATGGCCACGGCCACGCCGGTGCGAGCGGCCTCCTCGCACACCGCACGCACGGTGCCGTCGCCGCCGGCGGCGATGATGAGGTCGGCGTCGGCCTCGAGCGCCGCCTCGGTCTGGCCGTAGCCCGGGTCCTCCACCGTCGTCTCGAACCAGGCCGGCTCGTTCCAGCCGTGCTGGCCGGCGACCAGCCGCACGAGGGTCTTGAACTCCTCGACGTCGGTCAGCTTGAGCCACAGCACGACCGTCACCAAGGCGCCGAGGGTCAGGCCGGCGGTGACGTCGGAGAGGTAGTGCACGCCGAGGAGCACGCGGTCGGCGGCCGTCACCAGCGCCAGCAGGACCCACAGCGTGATCAGCAGCCGACGGCGCCACCCACGGCCGGTCAGCACGATCGTCAGCAGCGCGAGGACCGTGAACAGCACACCGGCGCCGGCGGAGTGCCCGCTCGGGAAGGAGTAGCCGCCGATCTCGTGGATCGGCTCCTCCCACGCGGGCCGCGGACGCTGGAACACGAGCTTGACCAGGGCGTTGCCGCCGATGCCGACCACGCCGCTGAGCGCGATCCAGGTGGCGATGCGCCACTCGCGCCGTGCCAGCGCCACGCCGGCCAGGAGGGCCAGGACGATGCCGACGCCGACGTTGGACAGCACGACCGCCAGCACCTCGAGCACGTCGACCAGCCACGGTCGCGCGACGCTCACGTCGAACGCCGCCCGGGCCACGCCGTCGTCGACGTCCTGCAGCCAGGCGGCGTCGGTGCCGACGAGGAACGCGAGCAGGGCGAGCAGCGTCACGAGGACGACGAGCACGGTCGCGTACACGCCGTCGCGGCCGGGCTCGGCGCGACGCAGGTCGATCGACACAGGCGTCCTTCCGGTCGGGGTCTGGCCGGGTTCAGCGTAGTGCGGACCGGGCCCGGACGCGCCGAGGCGGTGTCGCCGGGCTCCCAGGGGGAGGACCGGGCGACACCGCCTCGGTGTCACGCAGGGTCGCGGGTCAGCGCTCCTCGGTGCCGGAGATGAAGGCCTCGAGGCGCTGGCGGCCGACGTCGTCGGGACGCTGCTCCGGCGGGCTCTTCATCAGGTAGGACGACGCGCTCAGCAGGGCACCGCCGACGCCGCGGTCCTTGGCGATCTTCGCCGCGCGGATGGCGTCGATGATGATGCCGGCGGAGTTGGGGGAGTCCCAGACCTCGAGCTTGTACTCCAGGTTCAGCGGCACGTCGCCGAACGCGCGACCCTCGAGGCGCACGTAGGCCCACTTGCGGTCGTCGAGCCACGCCACGTAGTCCGACGGGCCGATGTGCACGTTGCGGTCGTCGGCGCCCACGCCGGCCAGCGAGCCGGTGAGGTTGGAGGTGACGGCCTGCGTCTTCGAGACCTTCTTGGACTCCAGACGCTCACGCTCGAGCATGTTCTTGAAGTCCATGTTGCCGCCGACGTTCAGCTGGTAGGTGCGGTCGAGCGCGACGCCGCGGTCCTCGAACAGCTTCGCCATGACGCGGTGCGTGATCGTCGCGCCGACCTGGCTCTTGATGTCGTCACCGATGATCGGGACGCCCGCGTCCTCGAACTTCTTCGCCCACTCGGGGTCGGAGGCGATGAAGACGGGCAGCGCGTTGACGAACGCGACCTTCGCGTCGATCGCGCACTGCGCGTAGAACTTGTCGGCCTCCTCCGAGCCCACCGGCAGGTAGGAGACGAGCACGTCGGCCTGCGTGTCCTTGAGCACCTGGACGACGTCGACCGCGGGGGCGTCGGACTCCTCGATGGTCTGGAGGTAGTACTTGCCGAGACCGTCGAGCGTGTGACCGCGCTGCACGGTGACACCGGTCGGCGGGACGTCGGTGATGCGGATCGTGTTGTTCTCGCTGGCCGTGGTGGCGTCGGCGAGGTCGAAGCCGACCTTCTTCGCGTCGACGTCGAACGCGGCCACGAACTCGATGTCGCTCACGTGGTAGTCGCCGAACTGGACGTGCATGAGTCCGGGGACCGTGCCCGCCGGATCAGCGTCCTTGTAGTACTCGACGCCCTGGATCAGGGAGGTGGCGCAGTTGCCGACGCCGACGATGGCGACGCGGATCTGGTGGTTCGCCGAACCCATGGGTTCTCCTTCAGGTGGGTGGTTGGTTGCTCGTGCTCGGTGGAAGAGGGTCAGGGGGACCCGGGCCGCTCGGCCGGGTCGGGGTGGGGGTTGCGCTCGCGCTCGATCAGGTCGGTGAGCCAGCGCACCTCGCGCTCGACGGACTCCAGGCCGTGGCGCTGGAGCTCGCGGGTGTAGGCGTCGGCGCGGTCGCGGCCGCGCTGGTTGGCCTCGCGGACGTGCTCGAGACGCTCCTGCAGCCGGCTGCGCCGGCCCTCGAGGATGCGCACGCGGACGGCCGACTCGGTGCGGCCGAAGAACGCGAACCGCACGCTGAACGTCTCGTCGTCCCAGGTGGCCGGTCCGGAGTCCTCCATCGCGGTGGCGAAGTGCTCCTTGCCGGCGGCGGTGAGGTGGTAGACGATCCGGTTGCGGCGTCCGCGCACCTCGACGTCGCGGTCCTCGTCGGCCTCGATGAAGCCGGCGCGGACCAGCGTCTTCAGGCAGGGGTAGAGGGTGCCGTAGGAGAGCACCCGCCCGAGCCCGAGCAGGCTGATGAGCTCCTTGCGCAGCTCGTAGCCGTGCATCGGCGTGTCGTGCAGCAGGCCCATGACCGCCAGCTCGAGGGTCGCGCCACGACGTGCCATCGAACCCTCCCCGCTGCTCGGTGGGGCGCCCGGCGACGACCCGCTATATCGGGACGATACATCAGATCGGCAGTTCATGTCAGCCCATGTCAGGTGCTGGTGTCAGGTCATGTCAGGTCCTGTTGTCCGGTCATGTCCGGTCCGCGGCGGGTGTCGCGGGGATCCGTCGGAACCGCCGCCCGCTCCAGCGGAGGATCCCGCTGGTCGAGTAGCGGCACGGGCGACGAAGGAGCTCCGTGCTGCGTATCGAGACCACCCGGCAACGGCTCAGCGCGGGCCGACCCTCAGCGACCACTGGGCAACGGGTCGGCGGGGGCCGGTTCCCAGCGTCTGCTTGGGGTGGTCTCGATACGTCTTCGCCAGCTCCTTCGTCGCGGCGTCGACTACTCGCGACCCCCAGCGACCACGCGGCAACGGCTCAGCGCGGGCCGACCCCCAGCGACCACCCGGCAACGGCTCAGCGCGGGCCGACCCCCAGCGACCATTCGGCGACGGCTCGGCGTGGGCCGGTTCCCAGCGTCTGCTTGGGGTGGTCTCGATACGCCCGGAGCACGCTCCTTCGTCGCGGCTCCGCGCTACTCGACCAGCGAACCCCTCCGCTGGTCGAGTAGTCAGGACGAGCTTGCGAAGTCCTGACGTATCGAGACCACTCGGCAACGGCTCAGCGCGGCCCGACGCCCAGCGAGAGGTCTTGCGGTGAGCGTCGCGGGCGGTGCCGCGGGGGATTCGACGGAACCGCTGCCGGGTCCGGCGTCGACCCGCCATCCTTGGGTTCTCAGGATGATCGGGCACACTGGAGCGATGCCGCGCCGTGTCCCGGGCGCACGCACAGCACCACGCCCTGCCCGCAGGGCCGAGACGGAGGAAGTGGTCCGTGGCCACCAGCACGCACCGAACCAAGCCGAAGAGCACGCCCCGCAAGCCCGGTCTGTTCCGCCGCATCGGCGGTGACGGACCGCGCTGGAAGCGGGTGCTCCGCTGGCTGGCGCTCCTGCTGGTGCTCGGCATCCTCGCAGCGGCGCTGCTCTTCTTCGTGCTCTACCGGATCATCTCGATCCCCGACGCGAACGCCGACTTCCAGACGCAGACGACGAAGGTCTACTACTCCGACGGCAAGAGCGAGCTCGGCACCTTCGCGATGCAGGACCGCGAGAGCATCCCGCTCGACGAGGTGCCCTCCGTCATGCAGGCGGCTGTCATCGCCGCGGAGGACCGCACGTTCTACGAGAACCAGGGCATCGACTTCAAGGGCATCCTGCGGGCCGTGCGCGACAACGCCACGAGCGGTCAGATCACCAGCGGTGGCTCGACCATCACGCAGCAGTACGTGAAGGTGCTCTACCTGAACCAGGAGCGCTCCTACAAGCGCAAGGTGCGCGAGGCGATCCTCTCGATCAAGATCCACAACCAGCTCTCCAAGCAGGAGATCCTCGAGGGCTACCTCAACACCATCTACTTCGGCAACGGCTCCTACGGCGTCCAGGTCGCCGCGCAGACCTACTTCGACCGTCCGGCCTCCCGCCTGAACTACGCCCAGGCCGCGCTGCTCGCCACCATCATCAACAGCCCGAGCTACTACGACCCGTACGCCGAGGGGGCGAAGGAGCGGATCCTCCCGCGCTACCGCTACGTGCTCGACGGCATGGTCAAGTCGGGTGCGATCACCGCCGACGAGGCCGCGAAGTACCAGGACCAGCTGCCGCGGGTCGTCCGCAAGAAGAACAGCAACCGGTTCCGGGGCACGAGCGGCTATCTGCTCGAGCTGGTCCGCACCCAGCTGCGCCAGGCGGGCTTCTCCGACAACGAGATCGACGGCGGCGGCCTGCGGGTCACGACGACGTTCGACCGTCGCCTGCAGCGCGACGCGGTGAACGCGGTGCGCACGATCATCCCGCAGAACCTGAACGAGCTCAACGTCGGACTCGTCTCCGTCGAGCCGGGAACGGGCGACGTGAAGGCCATGTACGGCGGGCGCGACTACCTCAAGAGCCAGCTGAACTGGGCGATGCAGAGCGTCCAGCCGGGCTCGACGTTCAAGGTGTTCGCCGTGATCGCCGGCCTCGAGGACGGCTACGGCCTGCGCACCACGCTGAACGGCAGCTCGCCGCTGCGCATCGGCAACAGCATCGTCGGCAACCAGGGCGACAGCGGTGGACGCTCGTTCGGCCCCGTCACGCTCGAGATGGCGACGCAGGAGTCGATCAACACCGCGTTCGTCGACCTCACGCAGCAGATGAGCGGGGGCGCCGAGGCCGACGCGAGCATCGGCGCGCGCAAGATCCTCAAGGCCGCCAACCAGGCGGGCATCCCGCGCTCGGTGACCGACAAGATCAACCCGGTCGCGGTCACGTCGCTCGGCTTCGCCGGCGTCCCCGCCGTCGACATGGCCAACGCCTACGCGACCATCGCCGCTGGTGGCGAGCGCGCCCAGTGGCACGTCCTGAAGAAGGTCACCGGCTCCGGGGGCAACGACCTCGAGCTGCCGAAGCGCGAGACGCGGCGCTCGATCCCTGAGGACGTCGCGGGCGACACGGTGGCGGCGCTGCAGAAGGTGACGTCGGTCGGCACGGGAACCAACGGCCGCACCATCTGCCCGACGATCGGCAAGACGGGTACCGCCACGGCGGGCAAGAACGACGCGGACCAGCACGTCTCGTCGTCGTGGTTCGTCGGCGCGACGCCCAAGCTGGCCACGGCCGTGACGTTGAGCCGCGGCGTGGGCAACGAGGACATCGAGGGTTACCTGGTGCCGTTCTTCGGCGGCCAGTACCCGGCGCGCACGTTCAAGGTGTTCGCCGTGATCGCCGGCCTCGAGGAC
>LUMS01000407.1_pt1 | contig 10152 bp, 9 predicted proteins | sample 729711 | NCBI WGS metagenome assembly LUMS01 (sample SAMN03860298, study PRJNA289734) | marine metagenome | biome: seawater column; feature: ocean; material: water; isolation source: Red Sea water column Station 192 - depth 25m | place: Saudi Arabia: Red Sea | collected 2011-10-15 | depth 25 m | reverse complement strand
AACAAGGAGTCAATCACTACTGCCTTCGGAATAATTCTCGAGGATCCAAATGTAGAGGGCATTCTAGTGAATATCTTCGGAGGAATCATTCGCTGTGATATGGTGGCTCGGAGCATAATCGATGCATCCAGGGAAGTCGGGCTTTCTGTTCCACTGGTCGTTAGATTCTCAGGAACAAACCACGAAGAAGGAAGGCACGTACTAGAGGAGAGCTCTCTGGAAGTCACAACCGTGGGTACGCTTGCCGATGGTGCCAAAGCAATCGTCGCTGCAACAGTTGGGGTGGACGCTTGAGTATCTGGATAAATGAATCCAGCAAGGTCCTAGTTCAGGGAATTACTGGAGGCCAGGGAACATTCCACGCCACTCGAATGACGGAGTACGGGACAGATGTCGTAGGAGGGGTCACGCCTGGTAAGGGTGGACAAGTGGTCGATCTCCCTGGTCGGTCTGTCCCTGTCTACGATACCATGGGGCAAGCCGTTTCCGAAACCGATGCTGATGTCAGCGTGATCTACGTTCCAGCGAGATTCGCAGCAGCAGCAATTATCGAGGCCGCCGATGCCTTCAACGAAATCAAGGGCGAGGGATTGATTGTATGCATTACAGAGGGAATCCCTACTCTTGATATGATTAGATGCGTAGGGCACATTTCGGAAATGCCCGGAATCAGGCTTATTGGGCCCAATTGTCCAGGAATCATAACTCCGGGAGAAAATGGTGGTTGCAAGGTGGGAATAATGCCAGGATACATACACGCTAAGGGAAGAATAGGCATCATCTCGAAGTCTGGTACACTGACCTACGAGGCAGTAGCCCAAACAATGAGTGTGGGCGAGGGTCAGACCACGTGCATAGGTATCGGAGGGGACCCTATCAGTGGAACTGGATTCATAGACTGTCTTGCCGCTTTTGAGGAGGACCCAGAAACCGAGGCCGTTGTGATGATCGGAGAGATTGGTGGGACTGCCGAAGAAGATGCTGCGGCTTGGGCTGCAGACAACTTCAGCAAGCCTATTGTCGGTTTCGTTGCAGGAGCAACAGCACCTCCAGGGAAGAGGATGGGGCACGCCGGTGCGATTATCTCCGGTGGAAAGGGCACGGCGGATGAGAAGTTCTCAGCATTCGAGAAGGCAGGGATTCACATTGCTAGAGATCCATCCAAGATTGGGGAAGTGCTAGTCTCGGTTTTGATTGAAGCCGGACTACGAGAGCCTTAGGAACGAAGGCACCCAGCATGAAATAGTTGGTAACCATGTCTGGCATATTCAACTCGGAATTGGACTCAATTCTCGAGGGGACGTCACGCTCTTTCTACCTCTCCTTGAAGGAATTGCCCAGGGCAATCAGGCCCCAAGTTAGCCTTCTGTATATGCTTGCAAGGACTTCTGATACTATTGCAGACTCGGAAGGAGGAGAACCCAAGGAGCTCATGGAGGCTCTAGAGTCATACGATGATTTCACACAAGGACGGTCCTCGGACGCTCCGGAACTGTCTTCCTTCTCACAGTTTCAAACTAATAAATCGGAAGGACTCCTTCTGAAGAATGTAGAGGCAGTGGTGTCCAGGATTGAAGGATTCTCCGATTCAGATCAGGAGGCAATTCGCTCATGCTTGGGAATCATCATCGGTGGACAGATTCTAGATTTGAATAGATTCTCTCTCGCAGATGAGGATATCGCCTCTATAGAGACAGATGATCAATTAGATGACTATGCATATCGAGTTGCTGGGAGTGTGGGTGAATTCTGGACCCGGATGTCGTTAACTCATCTTTTCAAATTAGACTCTGAGAAGGAGAAAGAACTATTCGAGAAAGGCATTAGATTCGGTAAGTCACTACAGATGATCAACATCCTCAGAGATATTCCATCAGACCTTGCTCTAGGTCGATGCTACATCCCCAGAAAAAGTCTGGAAGAACACAAATTGAGTCCACAAGACCTATTGGACAAGTCGAAAATGGAATCCTTCAGGCCACTTTATGACGAATATCTAGATTTGACCTCTAAGTATCTGGAGTCAGCAATCCAGTACATCGAAATGATACCTCACTCGCAGTTCCGCCTCAGAGGGTCTTGCATGCTTCCAGTAATAATTGGAAAGAGGACAGTTTCCTTACTTAGGGGTAGAAACGTTCTCGATCGAAAAGACAGGATAAAGATCGATAGATCGGAGATAAAAGAGGTAGTCAAGCAGGTCGTCATGGCCGTCCCGTTCAAAGGATCAAGCAAGAGACTCCTAAGAGATTGATTACATATTTTCGAGTGTTTTCAGCTCTAAAACTAACGATGCGCATTCCAATCGCACTCGGGAGACATTCAAGTGGACCCCGATGCCGCCCGCTTCTGAAGAGTTATGCAGCCGAGCAAGGATTCCGACATCGAGATCGTTCTCGAGGGCGAACTGCATGAACCTATTTTTCCGGAACCATCAACCAGTCAAGAAGAACAGATCGATATCGTCAGAGCGACTGTCGGCCTAACAAAGGAAGCAGCTAGAGCGATCAGCATTACTGCTATCGAGGCAGTTAGGGAGGGGGCCCTATTTATGGGGGTAATAGGATCAAGAGGAGAGTTATTTGACCCATTCAAGCATATCGATGCGGCAATATGGTCAGAATCAGAAATCCCCGAGCATATGATAGAAACATCATACGAATTCTGCGAAGAACTAACTCGTAGGGAGGCTGGAAATTTTTACCACTCCTTCAAGTATCTCCCGGATGAGAAGAGACAGTCAATAATGGCATACTACGCCTTCTGTAGAAGGGCCGATGACATCGCAGATGGGTACTTCGTGGATATTTTCCCCGGAGGATCATCGGACGATCCGGAGTCTGTGGACTATAGATCAAGTATTGAGAGACTGAGCCCAGGGGATCCAGTACTGGATAGATCGACCTACAATGACAAGATGTCGCAACTATTCTACTACAGGAAGAAACTATCCACAGCGTACGGCAATGTCACTTCAACCGATCCGATTTTTATTGCCCTCAAGGATACTGTTAGAAAATACGGTATTCAGAGACAACTTCTCGACGATATGATAAGTGGTATGGAGAATGACTTCCACAAGAATAGGTATCAGACCTTCGAGGAACTGTATTCATACTGCTACAGGGTCGCGTCCACAGTCGGTCTAGTCTGCATAGAGATTTACGGGTACGACGATCCAAAGGCCAAGGAATATGCAGAGTCTTGGGGCGTATTCATGCAACTCATCAACATTATCAGGGACGTCGCGGAAGATGCTCAGCGCGATCGAATATACCTCCCAATGGAGGATTTAGCAAGATGGGGTATTTCAGAGGAAGATGTGAAGAGTGGCAAGGAACTACTCAATCATCCTGGATGGGCTCCTTTCGTAGAGGAGTATTTGGACAGAGCCGATGGATACAGACAGCGTGCCTTCAAGCTACTCTCCCATCTGGACAAGTCGGCTCGATACTCCCCAGCAGCAATGGCATCTTTCTACCAATCGATTATGGCCAAGATAACCAAGAAGAACGGAGATGTTTTCACAGAGAGGATTCAGCTGACCAAGACGGAGAAGATTCTACTTGCAGGATATGTGTACGCGAGGTACAGATTCTTTGGTTTCTGATCGTAATAGCCACATCATCAATTTTCGTATGGAAGATGTATTATTCAATAGTAAGGAGGATTAGACATGAGGGTGGCTGTTCTTCTTGAGGAGAGGTGCAAACCTAACAGCAATGCCTTTGCGTATCTGAAGAAGTATTCAGAGATGTGCGAAAGAGAATGCATTCAGGTAGAGGGATCAAAATGCAAGATACTGGAGACAGCATGTCCCGTTTGCTTCACCCGAGCCAAGCACTGCCCCGATGGGGCTGTCAAGATCATCAATCTTCCAGAGGAACTGGACACCGACCTCACTCATTCCTACGGTGAGAACGCATTCAGATTGTTCCGCCTGCCTTCTCCTCGACAAGAGCAGATAGTAGGAATACTAGGCCCCAATGGAATTGGAAAGTCCACAGCCATAAACCTCCTTTCCGGAACATTCAGGCCGAATCTCGGGGATTGGGAGAATTCATCACCAGATTGGGACGAGGTAATTTCCACGTTCCCAAGAGGTGAACTCAGAGACTACCTCGGAATGGTGTCTACGGGCGAAGTCAGTATTGCAGTAAAGCCCCAGTACATCGATAAGCTACCACGGATATTCGATGGAGAAGTGCGGGAACTTCTAGCAAGAGTAGACGATAGGGGAGAAATGGAAAACTACACTGAACTCATGGGAATCTCCCATATTCTAGACAGAAAACTTGGGGATCTCTCTGGTGGCGAATTGCAGAGGGTGGCGATTTGTGCTACCCTACTCAAGGAGGCCGACGTCTACTTCTTCGACGAGCCATCTTCATACTTGGACATATATGAGAGAATGAGGATGGTGGGGGTGGTTAGGGGGCTAGCAGAAAAGGGAAAGAGGGTACTGGTAGTAGAGCACGATTTGGCAATTCTGGATGTCCTCTGTGATTTGATTCACGTCATCTATGGGGAGAGATCGGCCTATGGGATTTTTACTCCCCCCAGATCCACCAGGACTGCGATAAATGCATACCTTGACGGCTTCCTCCCAGAGGAGAATGTCAGGATTAGAGACAAGCCGATACAGTTCCTGAGGGGACGAAATCGCGGTGAAGAGGTGGGCACTCCCATCCTAAAATGGGGAGACATAGAGAAGACTCTAGGAGACTTCAGCCTAACTACAGGAAAGGGCGAGGTGAAGTCCGCTGAAGTCGTTGGAGTAGTTGGTCCGAATGCCACAGGAAAGACAACTCTGGTGAAGATAATTGCAGGAGAGATAGATCCCGATGAAGGTTGGTGTACCATGGATGCCAAGGTATCCTACAAACCTCAGCACGTCCGTGCAGACTTCGAGGGAACCGTACAAGAATGGCTAGATACGGAGATAGGAGGAAAATGGCGAAGTGGCGAATTTCATACCCAAGTAACTAGGGCCCTACAAGTTGACAAAATGGTTGACTTGCATGCGACTAAACTTTCAGGAGGAGAACTTCAGGCCGTCAGTATCGCTATCTGCTTGGGAAAGGAGGCGGATCTGTATCTGTTCGACGAGCCCAGTGCACATCTAGATGCCAATGCTAGAATGGAAGCTGCAAAAGCAATCAGGAGGACCATGGAAAGTAATGAGAAGGCCGCGATGGTCATAGACCATGACACCTACTTCCTTGACATAGTTAGCGACTCTGTTCTGGTATTCCAAGGGGAGGGAGGGGATCATGGAAAGGCCATCGGCCCTCTATCACTCCGAAAGGGAATGAACCTCTTTCTATCCGATGCAGATGTTACTTTCAGGAGGGACATAGAATCACATCGTCCAAGGATAAACAAGCCTTCTAGCAGGAAGGACCGAGAGCAGAAATCATCCGGTGAATACTTCTACTCCGACTGAGATGAACCATTGGCTTCTTGAGGGACTATTACGGCCCGACAACGTGGCAGAAGAGTCAGAGGACGGCGGGTCAGAGGAATCATCCACTGAGGAAGTAGACTTCGAGGCTAGGGTTTCCGAACTGGAGGAGGAACTCCAGTATGCCAAGGCAGAAACAGTAAACATCGCCCAAAGAGCTGCCAGGGACCGTTCTGAGACTCTGAAGTACGGCGGCGCCTCTCTAGCTAGGAGGCTTATTCCAGCTTTAGACCACCTTTCCAAGGCTCTAGAAGCTACAGAAGTAGGTGAAGGGACAGAGTCAGTAATTGCAGGCGTGAGACTTACCCTAGATGGACTCAGGTCATCTCTAGAGTCAGAGGGAATCAATGAGATCAAAGCCCTAGGAAATGATTTCGATCCTACTTGCATGGAGGCGATTGCCACAGTACCTTGCCCAGAAGGCAAAAATCCTGGAAGTGTAATAGAAGTCATCGAAACTGGATACAGGATGCACGACCGCATCCTCAGAGCATCAAAAGTCGTTGTCGCTGAGGGTGACTCGTGAGTAGGAAAGGCAGAGCCTACTTGCTCGTGTTCGGAATAATTATCACATATGCTGGGGCAGTGTTCGCAATACAAATTGCAGCTCCAGATAACCCAATAGAACCCGACAATTTCCCGACCAATTGTCCCGAAGATTCGATTAATTGCTCATTAATCGCACCAAATCACCATAGAAGTGGAAACCTCACAGAGATTAGAATCAACGCTAGTTTACCTGAGGTAATGGATGAAGTCAGGAAATGGATTGATTCCCAATCGGGAACAAGTACCATAGGAGATTGGCCCGAACAGACCCATGCAGTATTCAGAACTCTAATCCTGAGGTTTCCAGACGACTTCTTGGTGCAAGGTTTCTGTGATAATGGTGATAGCGTACTGTATGTTTACTCACAGTCACGTCTCGGTGTTTCTGATTTAGGGGTTAACAAAGCGCGAGTCGGGAGCTTCGCTGAGCATATGGTAAACGTCGAAATGGCTACATCAGAATGCGTCTAGGGATGTCCGGCGCTAACCTTGTCTGCAATTATCGACCCCGATATTCGAAAAGCTCACACCCTTCCGTCGGTATTCTACACGGATCCTGAAAAATTCGAGTACATCATGGAGAGATTTTCTATGAATTGGCACTTTGCAGCCCATGAGAGCCAACTTTCAGGAAAGTCGGCAATTGAGCTGAGACATCTTGAGAGTTTGCTGGGAGAGCCAATGATGTTGGTATCCGGAGATGAGATCAGATGCATATCGAATGTTTGCACCCACAGAGGAATGCTATTGGTGGATGGAAGTTGCTCCAGAAGCACTCTTCAGTGCCCGTATCATGGTCGAACCTTTGGATTAGACGGGAGTATGAAATCGATGCCCGAGTTCGACCTGGCAGAAGACTTTCCGACTGCTCAAGATAATCTCAGGACATTCCCTTCTATATCCTGGAAGGGACTGGTTTTCACTGGTTTAGAGCCATCTGGTTTGGAAGCCTGCTTGAAAGAGATGGAAGCTAGGATTGGATGGATGCCAATAGAGAAATTCGAATATGATCATTCTAGGAATAGGTGCTATGAAATTAGAGCAAATTGGGCCCTGTACGTTGATAACTACTTGGAAGGCTTCCACATCCCATTCGTTCACAATGACCTCAATAGTGCTCTGGACTACGACGATTATAGAACTGAGATTTTCGATGGTGGAGTGCTACAGATTGGTATCGCTAGTGACGGAGAGGCCATCTTCGAGATTCCCGAGGAGTCACCCGACTTCGGGCTAAAAGTTGCAGCTTATTATTACTGGATTTATCCAGGTCTAATGCTCAACTTCTACCCATGGGGCTTGTCTGTCAACTTAGTCCTCCCATTGTCAGTTGATCGAACTAGGATAGAGTACTATGGATTTGTATGGGACAAGAAATTCCTTGGTAAGGGTGCCGGAGGGGACTTGGACAAGGTCGAGGAGGAAGATCAATTTGTAGTAGAGTCGACACACAGGGGGGTATCATCAGTGTCTTATGAAAGAGGGCGATACTCCCCTTCCAAGGAGATAGGGGTCCATCACTTCCACCAAATGCTAACATCTTAGATTCAATTCATAACTAATTGTCTATTCGTTGTACAGTGCCCATGTCTCGCCAAAGAACAATTGCTACTCTGCTTGTCTCTCTATTGTTGCTATCTGGATGTCTAAGTGATGAAACATCAGAAGATCCCGAAATTGAAGATTGTTCAGCAATCATAGGAGACTCCTGTGAAATCGAAGATACTGCCGTGGATGATGGAGTCTTAGAGCAAGAGATTTCAATATCGGGAAATAGACACTACCGTGGATGAAGGAGTCTTAGAGCAAGAGATTTCAATATCAGGAAATAGTTTCTGTGACAATACTAATCCGGACCATTGCCTTCTGCCATTCCCTTCGTCTGCATTCCTTGATTCTGATTCCGGAACCGCTACCGGGTATAGGTTGGACATCGATGGGGAGGCTATACCCGACTCGGCTTCCGCTCCATCAGAAGATTTTCATATGCTTGATAACAAGGATGGTCACTCCCCGTCTACACAGATATTTACTACGTTTAGCAGCCTTCCAGATATTTCCGGACTAGCCTCCCAAGACTCCATCCCCTCATCGGCCCTCCCAGGTCACAATAGTCTGGTTCTCAATATGGACACTGGTCAGATTCTGGAACATTGGGTGGAAATCTCGTCCAGAACACAGGAAGACGAGCAAACCCTCGTCCATGTGCGAACCCTCAGAGGACTCGATCACAACGCCCAGTATGCAGTTGCATTCAGAAATCTGATAGATGGAGAAGGTGAACAGGTGGAACCATTCCCAGGATTCAAGGCGTTGAGAGATGGATCAGTAACCGGCAATCAACAGATAGAGTCTCTCAGATCCAGCTACGAAGATATGTTCTCCTCTCTTTCCGAGATTGGCTATGAAAGGCAGGATCTGACAAGTGCATGGTGGTTTCACACAGCATCCAGTCAATCAATCATGGGCGACATAATCTCGATGAGGAATAATGCGACCGAATTACTAGGAGAAAATGGGATAGGGTGCAATGTCACATCTGTGACTGAGAACTATGCTGAAGACAACACAACCCTCAGGAGAATAAGTGGGACTATCACCACTCCTCACTACCTTCAATCCACATATCCCCCAACTCCTATGACTCGTTATGAGGACGGAACTCCCAGATTCAACTACATGACAGAGGTTGTGTTCACAGTTACGATCCCCCAGTCTGCTGCTGACTTATCACAACCTGCGCCGCTTGTGGTCCTAGGTCATGGCTTCCTGGGAAATGGAGAGGGCATGGTGTCTGGCTTCAGAGGATGGGCTAATGATTCTGGAGTCGCCACAATAGGAACTGACTTCAAGGGTTGGAGTTCAGATGGCGACTTCGGTGCTGTCACCTTCGGATTGATGAATGTGAACTATCTGCAGCATCAGTCCGAGAGACTCCAGCAATCTGTAATCAACCATCTTGCAATGGTCACTACCATCAAAGGGGTTTGCTCCGATCTCCCCGAATTCTATCATAACGGGATTAACTTGGTGGACACTACTGATATCGATTACATGGGAGTATCTCTAGGGGGAATCAGGGGCCCTTCTATGCTGTCCCTAATCCCAGAAATTGATCGAGGAGTCCTTTGGGTAGCAGGTTCATCTTTCAGCTTCATTGCCGAGAGATCCACACAGTACACTCAATTCGAGGAGCTTTTCTCTTCTCCACTTGCTTACGAATCTACAATGGACAGGTCGATTCTTCTCGCACTAATGCAATCTATGTGGGATACTACTGAGCCTGAAACATACCTTCCTTTTGTTGACGGGGGGATGGATGGGGAACTACATCCCTACGAGATACTCTACGTGGTTTCTATCAATGATGCACAGGTCACGACACTCTCTGCGGACCGAGCCTCTAGAACTTCGGAGATCCCAGTTCTTGCAAACTCCACATATCACCCCTATGGCCTAGATGTCACTGAGGCTCCTGTTTCCGGCTCAGCGATAGTTTACTTCGATGGCAGATTCCCAGAGGTACCTTCGGGAAACATACAGGGGCCTATGGAGTATCATTCCCTAGCCCATAATCAGGTGCTGTTTTACGATCCTGCCATGGAAGTGGCCAATGACTTTCTATTGAGTGGGGAGATAACTGACACTTGTTCGGGTGAGTGTTACTTCGAAGGGACTTGGTAGCCTCTGGGGGGTCAAATTCTTTCTTCCCTGTTTCCAGATGTCCAGTCGTAAATCCCCTTTCCTGTCTTTTTACCCAAATTTCCGGATTCCACCAGTTTCTTTAGTAGGGGGTGGGGTCTGTATGACTCGTCCTCGAAAGCCTCGGCCAAACTGTTCAGAATGTCCATTCTAACATCGAGACCCACTAGATCGGATAGCTCCAAGGGGCCCATGGGGTGGCGGTAACCCAATTTCATCGCAGTGTCAATATCACTCGCTGATGCAACTCCCTCTGCCAGCATTCTGATTGCCTCGTTCCCCAGAACTACTCCCAATCTGCTGGTTGCGAATCCTGGAACGTCATTCACCAGTATTGTGGTCTTGCCCAGAGACTCCCCTACTTTCTTGGAAATAGTGACCGTTTCCTCTGATGTTTCTCCGTGCCTCACTATCTCGAGTAATGGCATCAGAGGAAC
>LUMS01000580.1_pt1 | contig 10165 bp, 9 predicted proteins | sample 729711 | NCBI WGS metagenome assembly LUMS01 (sample SAMN03860298, study PRJNA289734) | marine metagenome | biome: seawater column; feature: ocean; material: water; isolation source: Red Sea water column Station 192 - depth 25m | place: Saudi Arabia: Red Sea | collected 2011-10-15 | depth 25 m | reverse complement strand
GCAATACCACCTTTAATTCCACCAATTGATAAAGTTGAATGTGGAGGATCAAAAATACTATCTTTTTGAACTCTTTTTTTTAATTCTTCTCTAATTTCTAAAAGTTTTCCAACATATCTAGTAGCATATTCAGCTGCATTTACTCCTAAATGTGGTTTAGAACTATGTCCCGCAAGTCCTCCAAAGTGAACTGTGTATTCATTCATACCTTTGTGGGCGTCAATAATTTTCATTTTAGTTGGTTCACCAATTATACAAATTCCATTTTTGATTTCTCTTTTTTTTAATTCCTCTATTAATAAAGGAGCTCCAATACATGCAGTCTCTTCATCAAATGTGTAACAGAAATGTAAGTCTCTATCTAAATTACTTTCTTTGAAGATAGGTGCATAAGCAAGTGTACATGCAATAAAACCTTTCATATCACATGAGCCTCTTCCATATAATTTATCATTTTTAATAGTTGCAACGAATGGATCGCTACTCCAACCTTTAGATACAGGAACCACATCAGTGTGCCCAGATAATATAATTGGTTTTTTTGTGCTTTGATTTTTTGCTTTTAGAGTTCCAAAAAGATTTACTCTTTTTTTATCATCATCATAAACTTTGAAAGTATCTATTCCGATGTTATTTAAAATTTTTTCACAATAATCAATTAAATTACTGTTATCTTGACCTGAGATAGTTTTAAATGCGATTAAGTCAGTTAAAATCTTGATTGATTTTTCATATAAATTGTTATCTATACTCATAAACTTAAAACACTATATTATATTATGATTAAAGAGCAAATTACCTATAATGATTTTGATAAAGTAGATATTAGAATTGGTACTGTAATTTCTGTAAAAAAAAATGAAAAGGCGAGAAAGCCATCTTTGGTGGTAGAAGTTGATTTTGGAAACGAAATTGGCATTAAACAATCTTCCGCTCAAATTACTCATTATTATAATGAGGAGAATTTAAAAGGAAAACAAGTTATTGCTGTTTGTAATTTTCCTGAAAAAAATATTGCCGGAATTGTTTCTCAAGTGTTGGTTTTAGGAGCAATTGATGCCGATGGCAAAGTTACACTTGTTCATCCTTCTCAAAAAGCAGAAAACGGATTACCGATTGCTTAATAATGCATCCTGAAATTCTTTCTATAACTTTATTTGGAATTGTTGCAGCATTTACTCCTGGACCAAATAATTTCGTTGCTTTCTATTCTGGTTTCAATTTTGGTATTCTTAGAACACTGCCACATATAATTGGTGTAACTTTAGGATTTCCTTTTTTGTTATTATGTTTAGCTCTAGGTCTGATAAATATTTTTAAGCTTTATCCTTTAATTCAAGAGGTATTGAAATACTTAGGAACTCTATTTTTAATTTATTTAGCATATAAAATTTCTTTTTCAGGACCTTCTGATCAGGAAAATAAAAACAAAAATCCAATTAAGTTTCATGAAACTTTTATTTTTCAATTTTTAAATCCTAAAGGCGTTATTGCATCAATTATTCTTGTTTCAACTTATATTAATCCAGGAGAAACCTTTGTAAGTTATACGACTCAAATTATCGTTATGGCTTTAATTGTTTCAGTGACTAGTATAACTCTGTGGACTTTTTTAGGTAAATTTTTCAGGAAATTTGCGACAAATCAGAAATTTATTAATTACTTTAATTATGCTATGTCACTGCTTCTTTTAACAAGCATAATAACTTTTTATTTATAATATGACCCCAGGAAACAAAAATTCTTATAAATCACTAAAAAAAATCACAGTTAATGACAAGGAGTATAATTATTACTCATTAAATGAAGCAGAAAAAAATGGACTTGAAGGAATAAATAAACTTCCAAAATCACTAAAAGTTTTACTAGAAAATTTATTAAGATACGAAGACGACTTAAGTGTAACAAAATCTCAAATAGAGGCGATTAAAAACTGGCTAAAGACAAAAAAATCTAAAACTGAAATTGCATATAGACCAGCAAGAGTTTTGCTTCAAGATTATACAGGAATACCTGCGGTTGCAGATTTAGCTGCAATGAGAGAAGCAGTTAAAGAAAAAAATAAAGATCCAAATTCAATCAATCCACTGTCTGCAGTTGATCTTGTAATTGATCACTCTGTGCAAGTCGACCAATCTGCAAAAGCAGATTCTTTTGAAAAAAATGTCGATATAGAATTTGAAAGAAATGGTGAGAGATATTCTTTTTTAAAATGGGGACAGCAGGCATTTGATAATTTTAGAATAGTTCCACCAGGAACAGGAATTTGTCACCAAGTAAATCTGGAATATTTGTCAAAAGTTGTTTGGTCAGAAGAATTTAAAGGTGAAAAATATCTTTTTCCAGATACTTTAGTTGGAACGGACAGTCATACAACAATGGTAAATGGTTTATCTGTTTTAGGATGGGGTGTTGGAGGAATTGAAGCTGAAGCAGGAATGTTAGGTCAACCAATTTCTATGTTAATACCAGAAGTCATCGGTTTTGAAATGAAAAACAAAATGCCAGAAGGAACTACTGCAACTGATTTAGTATTAACTGTTGTTAAAATGTTAAGAGATAAAGGAGTGGTTGGTAAGTTTGTTGAGTTTTATGGAGAGGGTTTAAAAAATTTAACACTAGCGGATAGAGCAACAATTGCAAACATGGCACCAGAATATGGTGCTACTTGTGGTTTTTTTCCTATCGATGAAGAAACATTAAAGTATTTGAAATTTTCTGGAAGAGATCAACAAACTGTTGATATCGTAGAAAATTATGCCAAGGAACAAGGTTTATGGGCGAGTAACGAAATAGAATTTACTGACATTATATCTTTAGATATGTCCACAGTCGTACCAACTATTTCAGGACCTAAAAGACCTCAAGACAAAGTTCTTTTAACAGATGCACCTAGTTCGTTTCAAAAAGTATTGCAGGAAGCTACAAATAAAAATGAAAAGTCAATTTCGAAAGTATCAAATACAGATTATGAAATTAAAGATGGCTCAATATTAATTGCTGCAATAACCTCTTGTACGAATACTTCTAATCCAAATGTTCTAATTGGGGCTGGACTATTAGCTAAAAAAGCTATTGAAAAAGGTTTGCAGGTTAAACCCTGGGTAAAAACTTCTTTAGCACCTGGATCTCAAGTAGTTACAGACTATTTGGCAAAAGCTGGATTAAACACTTATTTAGATCAGCTTGGCTTTAATTTAGTTGGGTATGGCTGTACTACTTGCATTGGAAATTCAGGACCACTTCCAGAAAATATTGTAGAAGCGATCCAAAAAGAAAATATTTATGCTGTTTCAGTTTTATCTGGAAATAGAAATTTTGAGGGAAGAATTTCTCCACATATAAAAGCTAACTATTTGGCTTCACCTCCACTTGTTGTTGCATATGCAATAGCTGGGCATATGGAAGTTGATTTGTATAAAGATTCATTAGGAAAAGATAAAGATGGAAAAGATGTATTTTTAAAAGATATTTGGCCTTCAAATAAAGAGATAGAAGAAACTTTAAAAGATTCACTTAATGCTGAGATGTTTATACAAAGATACTCAAATGTTTCTGAGGGCCCAACTCAATGGCAAAAAATTAAAACTGATAAAAGCAGTATCTATAATTGGGATGAGGGATCAACATATGTAAAAAAACCTCCATTTTTTGACTCGTTGCCAGATAAACCAGAAGGATTTAAAGAAATTAAGGATGCAAGACCATTATTAATTTTAGGTGATATGGTTACCACTGACCATAATGGTTCAAGAAGAGGTAACCATGAAGTTATGATGCGAGGAACTTTTGCAAATATAAGAATTAGAAACGAAATGGCTCCAGGTACAGAAGGTGGTTTTACAAAGTTATATCCAGAAGAAAAAGTTCTTCCTGTTTATGATGCAGTAGTTGAAAATAAGAAAAGAGGAACAGATTTAGTTGTAATTGGCGGAAAAGAGTATGGAACTGGATCGTCTAGAGATTGGGCAGCTAAAGGAACAAAATTACTTGGAATAAAAGCAGTAATTACAGAGAGTTTTGAAAGAATTCACCGATCTAATTTAATTGGAATGGGTATATTGCCATTACAATTTATCGAAGACGTAAATAGAAAAAATCTAAAATTAATTGGTTCTGAATTAATTAGTATTCTAAATATAGAAAAGGGCGTTAATCCCTCAGATGAAGTGACAGTTGAAATTAAATATGCTTCAGGCGAAATAAAGAAAATTAAAACTTTATGCAGAATTGATACAAAAAATGAATTAGAGTATTATAAAAATGGAGGTATTCTGCAGTACGTTTTAAGGAATATGATTTAGTTATGGATGAAGATTTATCAATTATAAATACCAATACTAGAAATGAAAAAATTAAGAATTTTTTTGTAAATAATAAAAATAAAATTATTTCTGGTATAATTATTTTAATAATTATTATAGTAGGTGTTTTTAGTTACGATAAATATTTAATTAATAAAAAAAAAGATATCTCAGATAGTTATAATTCAATAATCATTGATTATTCAGAAAAAACAAAAGAAAAAACAGCTAACAGCCTAATTGAAATTATAAACAAGAAAGATCCAACTTATTCACCTTTATCCCTTTATTTCATCATTGATAATAATCTTGTAAGTGATCAGTCCAGAATTAATTCATTATTTGATATATTGATAAACGATACTTCGTTAGACAGTGAGATTAACAACTTAATTATATACAAGAAGGCACTCTACAATGCAGATAACGCTCAGGAGAGTGATCTTCTAAATATGTTAAATCCACTGATCAATTCAAAAAGTGTCTGGAAATCACATTCTTTATATTTAATGGCAGAATATTTTTATGCAAATAATCAAAAACAAAAAGCTAAAGAATTTTTCAACCAAATAATAGCTTTAGAAAATTCAAATCCAGATATAAGGCTTCAAGCAGAGAAAAGATTGAACAGAGACTTGAGTGAATAAATTAATTTTTACTTTCATTGCATTATTTTTTCTTAATAACTGTTCATTTAATGAAAACTCCAGAATTTGGAAAGATAAAGAAAATAAATTAGAAACAGATAAAAAAATAACAAAAGTTTTTGCAGAAGAAAATATAAGTGTTTCAGAATTTAATAGAGATTTAAAATTAGATTTATCCTCAATAAAAATAAATAATAAAAAAAATGAAAATCAAAATAATCTTGGTTTGCAAAATTACAAAGGTGAATTAACAAAGATTGGTAACTTTAAATTTTCAAAGTTAGAGGAACTTAATCAATTAGATTTCGAACCGATTTTTTTGAAAAATGGAATAATATTTTTCGATAAAAAAGGTTCAATTATTAGGTATGATAATAATCAGAAAGTTATTTGGAAAAAAAATCATTATTCAAAATCTGAAAAAAAATTAAAACCAAAACTTAATTTTTTAGTAGATGGTCAAAATCTTTTAGTAACCGATAGCATAGCAAAATATTATTCTGTGAATATTAGTACAGGAGAATTAAATTGGTCAAATAATAATGATTATCCGTTTAATTCAAACATTAAAAAGCATAAGGATAAAATATTTGTTATTGATTATAAAAATACATTGAGATGTTTTAAAATTAAAGATGGTTCTGAATGTTGGAATTTGCAAACAGAGGACTCATTTACAATTTCAAATATTAAATATTCTTTAATTATTTTAAACGATAATGTTATTTTCAATAATTCTATAGGAGATATTACAGCTGTAGATATTGAAACAGGTTTAATTACATGGCAACTACCTACACAGAGTAGCTCGATAATAAATGAAACTTATAACTTTAAGACTTCTAAACTAGTATCAGATGGAAACTCAGTATTTTTTTCAAATAATAAAAATCAGTTTTATTCAATTGATTTAAAAACAGGAACAACAAACTGGATAAATGAAGTTAATTCTAATGTAAAACCTATTTTGGTTGGAAATCTAATTTTTACAATCTCTAATGAAGGTTATTTATATTTAATTGACAAAAATAAAGGCAATATAGTTCGAATTACAGATCTATTTATGAATTACAAAGATAAAAAAAGAAAAAATATTTATCCAATTGGTTTTGTAATTGGAGACAAAAACATATTTTTAACTAACTCAGATGGCAAGATGATCATAGCCGGGATTGAGGATGGAAAAATAATAAAAATTGAAAAAGTTTCTGGTGGATTAGTATCTGAACCGTTTATATTTAATAACAATTTATATGTAGTAAGAAATGGTTCAATTGTACAATATAACTAAACATGTTCTTAAAATTTTTAGAAAAAATTGGTAGAAAAAAAGTTGTATTAGATAGAGGACCTTCACATCCAAATTTTAAAGAGGCAAAGCCTTGGATGAACCGTTACTATGTTTTGATGAGGTATCGACCTAAATGGTTTCCATTCAATATATTAATTCATGAGATGCTAGCAGATGACCATGGAGAAGGAGTTCATAATCACACATTTCCTTATATCACTATAATTTTAAGAGGCGGTTATTGGGAAACATTAAGCACTGGCAAGTTTTGGCGTCCACCAGGGTATATTGGTTTTAGATCAGCAAATAATTTGCATCGAGTAGATTTGGAACCAGGAACCAAACCATTAACTTTATTTATCTCAGGTCCATTTGGGCTAAGGAAAGGACCAAGATCAGAGTATGGTATTGACTTTAAAACTAAAAAAAATTGATGCCAAAAAAATTTGAAAAAGAATTCATATCTTATTGTGAAAATCAAAATTTAGAAGTTAATCCTAATCAAATCAAAGTTATTAAAAAATTAGAAGATTACCATAATAGTAATTACAAATCATTTTTTTCAAAATTATTTTCCAAACAAAAAACTAAAAAAGGATTTTATTTATATGGTGGTGTAGGGGTTGGTAAAACAATGATTTTAAACTTCTTTTATGATCATCTTGAAGAAAAAAAATTAAAAAAGCATTTTAATGAATTTATGTTAGGTTTTCATGATTTTGTCCATGAGCAAAAAGAAAAAAATGAAGAAAATGTAATCAATCAATTTGTTAAAAATTTAAAATCAAAAGCTTCATTAGTTTATTTCGATGAGTTCCAAGTAACAAACATTGTTGATGCAATGATTTTAGGAAAACTATTTGAACAAATATTTAAAGAAGATATTAAAATTATTCTTACTTCAAATACTAAAATTTCAGAACTTTATAAAGAAGGTCTTCAACGTGAACAATTTATACCTTTTATAAAAATAATGGAAGATCAATCCATCGAGTATGAATTAAAAATTGAGGATGATTATAGAAAATCTAATGATAATCAAAAACAAAGATATTTTTTTCCACTTAATCAAGAAACCAATTTTAAGATTAATAAATTTTTTAGAACTATAACAAAGGATAAAAAACAATCTTCAATAAAAATTAATGTAAAGGGAAGAGAATTTAAAATAGAAAACTTTTATGAGGGAATTGTTAGATGTGACTTTAATCAACTTTGTGATCAAAATTTAGGAGCGGAAGATTATTTAGAAATAGTTAAAAACTGTAAATTTATGGTAATAGATCAAATACCTCAATTTAATGATGTAAATTCAAATCAACAACAACGTTTTATCACTTTGTTAGATGTAATTTATGATAAAAATATTTCATTAGCAGTTACAGCTGATCTAAATTTAGATCAATTTACCTCTTCAAGATTGTTAGAAAAACCATTTAAACGAACCATTAGTCGTTTATACGAGCTTACATCGAACGAGTATAATTAATGAAACAAGAATTTTATAATCTTCAAATTAAGACTAATGGTCAAAAGTTATATGAGTTTACTAATGATACAATTCATTGGATTGGTCAAAATAACTTTAAAAATGGTATTCTTAATTTAAGTATTCAGCACACAAGCGCCTCATTAATTGTTCAAGAAAATGCAGATCCAGATGTACAAACAGATTTAATAAATTATTTTGATAAATTAGCTCCTATGGATAACAAACTATATGTTCATACTACGGAGGGAAAAGATGATATGCCTGCACATATTAAATCTGCATTAACAAATAATCAAATTTCTCTAAGTGTGAAAGATAGTGAATTGTTGCTTGGAACTTGGCAGGGCATATATTTATTTGAACACAGATTAGAGGCTCAAAAAAGAACTATAATTCATCATTTTATTGGAGAATAAAATTAAATTTATTTTTTCTTCAAAGATTGAAACGCTTCAAGAGCTGCAGCTCTAGCTTTTTCATGAACAACAATAGGGCCTGGGTAATCTTTGCCAATAATTGTTTTTATAGCTTCTTGATACTTTAATTCCATTTCCCATGGTTTATGAATAAATTTATTTGGAACATTTTTAAGTTCAGGAACCCATTTTTTTACATAATTGCCTTCTTTATCAAATTTTTCACCCTGAAGTATTGGATTGAATATTCTAAAATAAGGTGCTGCATCTGCACCACAGCCAGCAACCCATTGCCATTGAGCAACATTATTTGCTTTGTTAAAATCTAGTAGACAATTTCTAAAATGCTTCTCACCTTCAGTCCAATTAATTCTCAAATGTTTGACTAAAAATGAACCAACAACCATTCTTATTCTATTATGCATCCATCCAGTCTCATATAGTTCTCTCATACCTGCATCGACAATAGGATAACCGGTCATTCCTCTTTTCCATGCTTTTAAGAATTTCTCATTTTTTGCCCAAGGGAATTTATCAAATTCTTTTCTAAAATTTCCTTTTAAGAATTCTGGGAAATAATTAATTAAACTATGTGAAAACTCTCTCCAACCAAGCTCATTAATATATTTTCTATAACCAATTCCTTTTGATTTAATTTCAGAACATTTTTTCCAAATACTGCCTACATGAATTTGGCCATGTTTGATGTAGGGAGATAATTTAGAGGTTCCTTCGATAGATGGTATATCTCGAGAAGTTCCATAATCCTTAATTTTATTTTCAATTAAATTTTTTAATATTTTTTTTGAATCATTTTCTGAAACTTTCCAATATTTTTCAAATTTTTTATACCAATTTTTTTTTGGTAAAATATCTATTGGTTCAATACACTTTTTAAAAATTGTAATCTTTTTTATTTTCTTTTTAACAATATAGTTTTTGCTTGGTGGTTGATTTAAATAAACTTGCTCCGCATTTCTCCAGAAAGGGGTAAACACTTTAAAGGGAGTTCCATCATTTTTTGTTATCTCTTGAAATTCATTTAAAATATTTCCTTTGAAATATTTATAATTGATTTCATTTTTAATAAATAAGTCACGTATTTTTTTTCCTTTAGCTATAACATCTGGCTCATAAATTTTATTCCAATAAACTGAAAGCTTATCCTTTTTATTAAATTTAGAAAAAATTTCTAATTCGTCACCTTTTACTATTTCAAGATTAATTTTATAATCTGATAATTCTTTTTTTAAAGTTTCTAGAGATTTAAAAACCCACCATTTTTGAGCTTCTCTTTTGTTGTCAAAATCATTATTATTATAAATATATAATGCAATTACATTATCATGATTTTGTGTTGCAAAAGATAAAGCAGGATTATTTTCAATTCTAAAATCCTCTCTTATCCAAAAAATACCTGTGCTACTCATTGGTTTAATTTTGGTTAATTAACTTTTGATACATTTCTTGATCAGTATCTCCCTCACAACCAAAAACCAAAACATTAGATTTTTCATTTAGATCTAATTTTTCTTTAATTGCTTGATCTTCACAACTCGTAATCAGACTGATTACGCCAGGTGCTGAGTTTTCTCCTGCAATTATTTTATCATCACTAAAGCTTGAATTTCCAAGTAGTTTCATAGTTTTTGCAATATCATCATCTGGTAAACTAATACAATGTTTAACTGAATTTTTGAGTATTTCCCATGGGACTAATGATACTTCACCACAAGACATACCACCCATTAAGCTTTCTCTTTTAATATCTATTTTTTCTATTTTTCCAGTTTTAATGCTTTCCATTACACACGCGGCACTATCCGGTTCAACAACTATAATTGTTGGAACATAGTTCAAATATCTTGCAATACCTGCAACCATGGCAGCAGCCATGCCACCAACACCAGCCTGTAAAATGATGTGAGTTATTTTCTCTTCCTGGATTTGATTAGTTATCTCCTTCATCATTACCGTATAACCTGCCATTGTATACTTGGGGACGACCATATAAT
>LUMS01001072.1_pt1 | contig 10185 bp, 9 predicted proteins | sample 729711 | NCBI WGS metagenome assembly LUMS01 (sample SAMN03860298, study PRJNA289734) | marine metagenome | biome: seawater column; feature: ocean; material: water; isolation source: Red Sea water column Station 192 - depth 25m | place: Saudi Arabia: Red Sea | collected 2011-10-15 | depth 25 m | reverse complement strand
AATTTCAGTAAACTTTCCTTTATCAAATAATTTACCAAATAAACCAAAAACAGTTCCTGAAAATACAGCCACACCTTTGGAATTGCTTAATAATAATTCAAAATCTACATGTGGATCTGACAATTCATCGTTTTCCAAATACGATAAAGATGAAAGTTCTATTATATTTTTATATCCAGCTTCATTTAGAGCAAACAAAGGGAGTAAACCTATTGTTTCTCCGATTTTAAAATTAATTTGAGTTCCGATTATTGGTTGAGTTCCAGACTTTGCGATCTTTTCAGCAAATTCAAGCGCTCCACATAAATTTGAAGTGTCACACAAACCAAGCGATTTTATTTTATTTTTCTTAGAATATTCTTGTAAATCATCAATTCTAGCTGCTCCTTCACAAATAGAATATTGAGTATGAATTTTAAGATGATTGAAATTTTGAGAATGAGACTCAGACATTAGATGATTTTATACTACCATCTATCATCTCCAATAGGCAATCTGCCTTATTAGCAAAGAATCTATTATGAGTTGCAAATATAATAAGTCTATCCGACCTTTTTTGTTTATATAAAAGTTCAAAAACATCTTTTGCAGTTTCCATATCCAAACTTCCAGTTGGCTCATCTGCTAAAATAATTTCAGGATCATTTACAATTGCTCTTGCTATAGCAACTCTTTGAGCCTCACCACCTGATAGTTGAGATGGAAAGTGATCTGCCCTCTTAGAAAGACCAATTTTTTTGAGTAATTTTTCTGCATTAGATATTGCTAATTCTTTATTGTCATTAATTGCAAGTGAGGCCAAATATATATTTTCTAAAGCAGTAAAATCTGGGAGAAGATTATTTTGTTGATAAACAATTCCTATTTTTTTGGATCTATAAACATCATTTTTTTCAGATTCATTGAAATTTATAGGAATTTTATCAAAATGGATTGACCCAGATGATGGTCTATCGATCAATGAAATTAAATTTAATAGAGTTGATTTACCTGACCCAGATGGCCCCATTATAGAATAGCTTTTACCTTTATCAAATTTTTGAGAAAGATTTTTTAATACTTTAACTGTTTTTTCAGTTTTAAAAGTTTTAAATATTTTTTTTAATTCAAGAAAATTATTCATATTTTAAAGATTTAATTGGGTCCAGTTTGGCTGCTTTAAAGGCAGGAAAAATTGAAACTATTATTGTTATAATTATTGAACAAATTGATATTAAAAAAATTGATGTTGGATCTATTTCTGAAGGCATCTTGCTTAAAAAATAAATCTCTTCTGGAAATAAACTTATATTAAATGTTGAGCTAAGAAATTGTCTAAAATTCTCTATATAAAGAGAAAACGTTACACCTAAAAAAATTCCAAAAATAGTAGCTGATGTTCCTATTATTACACCTACTAAAAAAAATATTTTTACAATTGATTTATTTAACACACCAATTGACTTTAAAATTGCGATATCTCTTGTTTTGTTTTTAACTAAAATTGTTAACCCAGAAATTATATTAAAGGCTGCAACAATAATTATTAAAGATAAGATAATAAACATTACATTTCTTTCTACTTTTAAGGCAGAAAATAATGAACTATTCATATCAGCCCAACTAACAACAAATTCTTCATCAAAAATTTCTTGGACAATAAATTTTTGCTGCTCAATTTTATTTGGGTTTTTTAAATAAATTTCTAAATTTCTATCCTCTGACTTATAGTCAAAAAAATCCTCAAGAGTACTTAAGTTAATAAATGCGATATTATTATCAAACTCAGCCAAACCACTATTGTAAATTGATGCTACCAAAAAAGTTTTTTGTTTTGGCATACTACCAATAATTGTTTCTACCCCTGATGGTGAAAGTAAAGTTAATTCATCACCTATTTTTAGATCTAAAGAAAAACTTAATTCATTGCCTATAGAAATATAGTTTCTATTTAATTGACCTTTGTTCCCTTTAAATTTTTCATTTTTGACAATTTCTAAACTTGGAAAGTCATTTGTTTTATATCCACGTAATACTATACCTTTTGATGTATCGTTTTTAAGTATAATAGCTTCACCAGAGTTGCTTAAAATAATATTTTCTGAAATTAATTTTAAATTTTTTTTATTTATTTTTTTTTCATCAATTGGATTTCCATAAGTTTTTACAGTTATGTGTGAGTTAAAGCCTACTATTTTATTAATCAGCTCAGTCCTAAATCCGTTCATAACTGACATCACAATAATAAGAACTGCAACTCCAAGACTTATTCCTATAAAAGAAAAAATAGATATAACATTCAAAAAGCCATCTTTTTTTCTGGCTTTTAAAAATCTAAAAGTAATTTCTTTTTCTAAAGTAGAAATCAAATTGAATTTTTTTGTTTAGTTATAATTTCTATAATTTTACTTAATGGTAAATTTTGAGTTTCACCACCGGTTTCCTTGAACTCTAATAAATCACCCTCACTTTTCTTACCAATAATAATTTGATAAGGGGCACCAATTAAATTCATTTTTTTAATTTTTGATGAGAAATTCTCATCTGTATCATCAATGATTGCATCAATATTATTTTTGATTAATTCTATATTGATATTATTTGCTTTATCTAAAGCTGAGGTGTCATTTTTATTTATCATAGGTATTAAAGCAATATCATAAGGAGCAACAGACAATGGCCATTTCATGATTTCATTTTTGTCATCATATTTTGCCTCAATTATAGCCCCTACTAACCTTGATACACCAATTCCATAAGAACCCATTTTAACAAAATCTTTTTTTCCTCCTGGTAAATCAACAGATGCTCCCATTGGTTTTGAATACTTGTCACCAAAATAAAATATATGACCTACTTCGATACCTTTTGTAATCAATTGATTTTCCTTAGAAACAATTTTTTCAAACTCTTCTTTATTAAACTTTTCATCAGTTACAGCATAAAACTGTTCATATTTTTTTCTCATACTTTCCAATGATTCTTTTTCTATTTCAGTATCATCACTATCAAGATCGAATATTCTTTTATCTGTGAAAATTTTACTTTCTCCAGTATCAGCAAGAATAATAAATTCATGAGATAAGTTTCCACCTATAGGTCCTGTATCAGCAGCCATGGGTATTGCTGTCAAAGATAATCTTTTAAATGTTCTTAAATAAGAAAGAAAGAATTTATTATAAGAATAAAAAGCTTCTTCATCTGATACATCAAATGAATAAGCATCTTTCATATAAAACTCTCTACCACGCATAATTCCAAATCTAGGTCTAATTTCATCTCTGAACTTCCATTGAATATGATACATAAGTTGTGGGAGTGATTTATAAGATTTTATTGAAGATCTAAAAATTTCAGTAACTTGCTCTTCATTGGTTGGTCCATATAACATTTCTCTATTTTGACGGTCGGTTATTCTTAACATCTCTTCACCATAATCGTCATAACGACCACTTTCTTTCCAAATTTCGCTGGATTGAATTGTTGGCATTAATATTTCTTGAGCTCCAATTTTGTTTTGTTCTTGTCTGACAATGTCTTCTATTTTTTTCATTACTTTAAAACCTAAAGGTAACCATGAATAAATTCCTGCAGAGGCTTGCTTAATCATGCCTACTCTCAACATCAATTGATGAGATTTAATTTTTGCTTCTGAAGGATTATTTTTTAATATTGGTATAAATGAATTTGATAAAAGCATCTTAATTAATCATATTTCTTAAATTTAAATATTCAAATTTAATTAATAAGTAAATTATTATGAAAATGACAGTAGTAATTCCAGTGCAATAAAGGAATTTTTTCAGCATTTTTGGATTTTCAGGTGATCCAGGATCCTCACCGTCAATTTTTACAGTCTTTGTTCGATTCACATCAATAGGTAGAATAGCAAAAAAAACTATCCACCATATAATTATATAGATAATAGCTAAGCCTGTTGCGCTCATTAAATTCTTACTAAATTGATATTGGTAAAAGGTTTTTTTCCTGTTCTCTCTTTAGAAAATTTTCTACAGGCAATTTTTAATGCATCAATAAGATTGTGTTCTTGTTGTTTGCTTCCAATTTTAAAAGTTCTAGAGGTTTTCTCTATTTCCTCTTCTAATCCATAAACAAAATCATCTCGATCATCTACAGGTAAACCACGAAATGAAAGAATAGGATTGTTGTGTATATTACCTTTAGGTGTAATCATAATTGTTACCTCGAGATATCCATTTGCACTTAAATTTTTCCTATCTTTTATCGATTGTGAATCTGGATCAACACTAACACTGCCATCTAAGTAGAGTCTGCCACTTGGAGCCTTGGTCATATACTTCAGGTTTTTCACCCGGATATAACTTAACGATATCACCATTTTCTACTTGAACTGGATGTGGTACTTGCATTTCTTTTGCAAAATTAATGTGCTCTATCATATGTCTATGTTCACCGTGCACAGGTATTACGCACCTAGGTTTTACCCATTGATACATCTCTTTAAGGTCTTCTCTATTTGGATGTCCAGAAACATGTACAAATTCAGTTTCTTCAGATATTACTTCAATTCCATCTTTAACAAGTTGATTGTGAAGTTTATAAAGTTTTTTTTCATTACCAGGTATAATTTTTGAAGAAAAAATTACAGCATCACCTTTTTCAATAAAAACATCTGGATGAACATAACTAGAAATTCTCATCATTGCACCCATTGGTTCGCCTTGACTTCCAGTACATAAATACACAATTTTTTCTCTTGAAAAATTTTTAGCTTCTCTTGGATCAATTGGCTCAATTGTATTTTTTAAATATCCACATTGACGTGCAGCTTTATAAATACGATGCATTGATCTACCAACTAAAGAGATTTGTCTTCCTGTTTGTTCTGCACAATAAAAAGCTGTCTCCATTCTAGCTACGTTGGAAGCAAATGATGTTATGATAATTCTTTTTTTTAATCGAGACATAACGTTTAACATATTTTTTCTTACATCTAATTCTGAACCTGATCTACCAGCGCTAAAAACATTCGTTGAGTCACAAATCATTGCTAGTACACCTTCTTCACCAATTTCCTTTAATCTTTTTTCGTTTATATTGTCTCCAATCAAAGGATTTGGATCTACCTTCCAATCTCCAGTATGCAAAATAACTCCTGCAGGAGTTTTTATTCTAAGTCCGTTTGGTTCTAATATAGAATGCGTTAAAGTAATGTATTCAATTTCAAATGGATCCAGAGAAACCTTTCCATTTAACTCAACAATCTGTAAATCATTAGTTATATCGATTTGTTTTTCTCTAAATTTTTCTCGAATTAATACAGCTGTAAAAGGAGTTGCAAAAATTTTACATTGTAATTTTGGCCATAGATGAGCAATTGCACCAATGTGATCCTCGTGTGCGTGTGTTAAAACTATTCCTAATAAATTATCTTTTCTTTCTACTATAAATCCAGGATCTGGATAAATTAAATCAACACCTGGAATAGTATCATCTGCAAATGTTACCCCTATGTCGACCATAATCCATTTATGATCACTAGGCTGTCCATAGCCAAACAAATTCATGTTCATGCCTATTTCACCTGATCCACCTAAGGGACAAAATAATAGTTCATCTTTCATATTATTTAATTAATTTTGAAATCTTTATTAAGCCTTTAATTGTAATATCTTGGTTGTGACTTGCTTTCGTTTTTATTGAGTTTTTAAATAAATTTGAAAATCCACCAGTAATAATTACTTTAAAAGATTTTCCGGTCTCCTTCTTAATTAAATTAATAATATTGTCAATTAAACCCGCATAACCCCAAAAAAAGCCTGATCTAACAGCAGAGATTGTATTTTTGCCAATGACTTTATTAATCTTTTTTAAATCTATTTTTGGAATCAAAGTTGCTTTGTCAGACAAGGTATTAAGAGATAATCTCACACCCGGGGCAATAATTCCTCCAAAATAAGTATTTCTAATTAGTACATCGAAAGTTGTTGCTGTACCAAAATCTAAAATTATAAAATTATTTTTATTGTTCATTAAACTTATAGCATTAGTAATTCTATCTGAGCCTACCTGTTTATAATCTACTTTGATTTTTATAAGTGATTTTAACACTACAAAATAATATTTTTTCAATTTTTTTTAATTGAATTTTATTTTTTTTAAATAAACTTTTAAGCTGCTTGTTGGTTACAGATTTTGATAAAAAAGTAATTTTTTTTGAAATTTTATTATTTTTAGAAACAATACATAATTTTGTTTCCGTATTACCAATATCACCAAGAATATACATTATTAAATTTTATACAGTTTAGATAAATTTTTTTCAAAAAGTTGTTTTAGTTTATTTTCTACAATTAATTTACTAATACTTTTTTTAGTTACCTCTTGCAAGTTTGTGGCAGGATAATTCCTTATAATTGGATTTTTTTTAATATTTATGCCTATACCAGTAATTAAAAATTTTTTATCTCTTACAAATATGACTTCTTGTAAAATGCCACTAATTTTTTTTTTATCAATTAATAAGTCGTTTGGTTTTTTAAATAAAATTTTTTTACTTGTAAATGACGAGAGTAATTTTTTGACTAAAAGACAATTGATTTTTGTTATAGCATTAATCGATAGTTTCGTTTTATTTAGTTCATTGAAAAAAGAGATAAATAAATTTCCTTTTGATGATATCCATTTTCTTCCATACTGTCCTCTACCATTTACTTGTGTTTCAGCAACAACCATACCTAAGTTGTATTTAGTTTCTTTGATAATTCTTATTGCAGTATTATTTGTACTTTTAACTTTTTTAAATTTAAATTTTTTAAATTTCATTAAATAATATTAATTCTTGAAACAACTTCTACTAACTGACTTGGAAATATGAAGTATAAAAGAATTAATATAGTTGAAACCGTCAGTGAAAATTTTAGCCATAAGCTATGGTCTGTATCATATTTATCTTTTTCCTTATCAAAATACATAATTTTTATAATTCTTAGATAATAAAAAGCTGCAACCACAGTTGATAACAACCCTACTATAGCTAAGAAATACATTGATTGTTCCAATACTGCTTTAAAAACGTAAAATTTTGCGAAGAAACCTGCCAGGGGTGGTATGCCTGCTAAAGAAAATAGTATTAACAACAAACACAAAGACAACAATGGATGATTTTTTGATAATCCTGAGAGATCATCAATATCTTCATAATATTGATCTTTTCTTCTTAACATTAATAGACATGAAAAAAGAGCTAAATTCATAACAACATAAATAGAAATATAAATTATCGAACTTTGAATTCCCTCGTTTGATGCTGTGGCTAAACCAGCTAATGTGTAACCAATGTGTCCTATAGAACTGTAAGCAATTAGTCTTTTAATATTAGTTTGCCCTATAGCAGCAACTGCTCCAAAAACCATAGAAGCTATAGATAAGAAAACTATTATCATTTGCCATTGATCAATTAAATTTAAAAAAGGAACATATAAAAATCTAATAAATACAGTTAAAGCAGCTACCTTTGGTACTATTGTAAAAAACAAAGTTACAGTTGTTGGAGATCCTTCATAAACATCAGGTGCCCACATATGGAATGGAACTGCAGAAATTTTAAATGCTAAACCAACTAATATGAAGACAATCCCAAAAGTTAAAACATATTCCTCAGAATTTAGTTGATTTGATATTATATCAAAATTGGTAGAACCTGAAAAACCATAAACTAAAGAACATCCATATAATAATAATCCTGATGATAATGCACTTAAAACAAAATATTTCAAACCAGCTTCTGATGATTTTAATTGATCTCTGTTATATGTAGCTAAAACATATAGAGCTAATGACTGTAATTCTAAGCCCATATAAAAAACAATTAAATCATTTGAACTGATCATTACCATCATTCCAAGAATTGAACTCAAAATAAGAACCGGATATTCTATATTATATATTTTAAATGTTTTTAAATAAGTTGACGAAATAACTAAAACTAAAAAACCTCCAATTAAAGTTATAATTTTCATTAGCGAGGACATACTGTCAATCACAACGCTTTCATTAAACAAAGTTTCTCTAGTTACAGAGAAAGTTTCATTGAATGTTATTATTGTTGTAATTAAAATTGCAAACAAAGATAAATTAAAAGTAATTTTAGAACTGTCATTTTTAAACACACCTAAAATAAGTAAAAACATAATTGATAAAGAAATAAAAATTTCAGGTAATATTAAATTTAAATTTTCCATATTATTTACTAGCTATATTTGTGTTATGCATATTAATTAAATCAGTAACAGAAACTTCAATAGTGGTGATTAATGGATCAGGGTAAAAACCAAAAAATAAGATTGGTGCAGCTAAACAAGATAAAATAAAATATTCAGATCTATTTAAATCTAAAATTTTTTTAAGATCTTCATTAAGTAATTTTCCAAATACTACTCTTTTATAGAGCCACAACATGTATGCAGCTCCTAAAATTACTCCTATACTTGCTATAACAGCTACTAAAAAATTATCCTTGAAAGCTCCCATTAATATTAAAAACTCACCAATAAAACCACTGGTTCCAGGTAAACCAAGCGATGCTAAAGCAAATAACATGAACAGTATTGAATATTTTGGAATTACAGAAACTAGTCCACCATATGTACTTATCAATCTAGAATGCATTCTGTCATAAACTACGCCAACAGTTAAAAATAATGCTGCCGAAACTAAGCCATGGCTTATCATTTGAATTATACTTCCTTCAATTCCTTGTTGTTGCAAAGTGAATATACCTAAAGTTACAAAGCCCATATGCGCAACTGAAGAATAAGCAATTAACTTTTTCATATCCTCCTGCATTAAAGCTATTAGTGAAGTAAATATGATTGCTATAACACTCAAAGTGTAAATTAATGGTGTAAATACCTCTGATGCAACTGGGAAAAGACCTAAAGAAAATCTTATAAAACCATATCCAGCCATCTTTAATAAAATTGCGGCTAATAATACAGATCCTGCTGTAGGAGCCTCAACGTGCGCATCAGGTAACCATGTATGAACTGGCCACATAGGTGTTTTAACTGCAAATGAACTAAAAAATGCTAACCACAATAGATTTTGATATTTAACATCAATACCAATTTCATATAGTTGAACCACGTCAGTTGTTCCTGTAATCCAATAAATTGAAATTATTGCAACTAACATCAAAACAGAACCTAACAATGTGTATAAAAAGAATTTGAATGCAGAATAAACTCTTCTTGCGCCTCCCCAAATACCAATAATTAAAAACATTGGTATTAATCCAGCTTCAAAAAATAAATAAAATACAACCAAATCAAGCGCAGAGAAAACACCAATCATGAAACTTTCCATGATTAGAATTGCAATTAAAAAATCTCTCAATCTATTTTTAACAGAATTATTTACAGATATTATACAAAGGGGAGTTATAAATGTTGTTAATATTATAAATAAAATTGAAATACCATCAACTCCAACTTTATAATTAATAAATCCTTCAATCCATGTTCTATCTTCTACAAATTGAAAACTAGACGTTGATTGGTCAAAAGAAATCCAAAGATAAATCGAAATTAAAAAATTAACTACAGTTGTAAACAAAGCAACATATTTAGCAGTTAAATTATTTCCTTCTTTATCTTTGGTAAAAAATAAAAATAAAGCACCAACTATTGGTAATAATATTAAAGATGAAAGAATAGGAAAATTCATTATTTAACTATTAAAAAAGTTAGTAAAGCAGAGAAACCTAACAACATTACAAATGCATATTGATAGATAAAACCACTTTGAAATTTAGTTGCTTTAATTGAACATTTTTTTATAAAAGAAGAAATTCCATCAGGACCAAAACCATCGATTATAGTTCCATCACAAAATTTCCACAAAAATAAACCTAGTTTTTTTGAGGATTTAATAAACAAGACATCGTACAACTCGTCGAAATACCATTTATTGACTAAAAAATTATACAAAGGTTTGTTCATAGAAACTATTGAATTAGGTAGCTCTTTGTTTTTTACAAATAAGTAATAAGCAATTGGAATAGATACTAAAACTAAACAAGGTGTTAAAAGTAAAAACCATAAAGGTGGATGTTCAGTGCTTAAAGGCTCTAAAAACTTAATAGACTCTGCCCAGAATAAATTATCACCATGACCAATAAATAGTCCTTTAAATAGAAATCCTGCAAAAACCGCTCCTATTGAG
>LUMS01000243.1_pt1 | contig 10221 bp, 17 predicted proteins | sample 729711 | NCBI WGS metagenome assembly LUMS01 (sample SAMN03860298, study PRJNA289734) | marine metagenome | biome: seawater column; feature: ocean; material: water; isolation source: Red Sea water column Station 192 - depth 25m | place: Saudi Arabia: Red Sea | collected 2011-10-15 | depth 25 m | reverse complement strand
AAAGACTTACACCAAGATTCTGCTTATGAAAAGCGACAAAAACTAAAAAACATATTAGAGGGCAAAGAAGATGATTGATAAATTTTTTAAACCAATAAGCGATCTAATCGGTAAAGCCATACCTGACAAAACGAAGCGTATGGAACTAGAAGCAAGTATCAAATCGCAAATGATAGACTTGCAAAAATCACAAAATGAAATAAATCTAGCACAAGCAAAACATGGTTCTATATTTGTAGCTGGTGCAAGACCAGCAATTATGTGGATATGTGCGTTAGGTTTGGCATGGGCATATTTTTTAGCACCAATACTTAATTGGGTAGTGTGGACATTTACCATTGATATTGTGCCACCTGATATTGATACTGAAGGTCTTATGACTTTAACATTATCTTTATTAGGATTATCAGGCATGAGAAGTTTTGAGAAATATAGAGGTGTTGCAAGAAACAATATGCGAGAAGAAAACGTAAAAGATTCATACAAACCATAATGGAAACAGGTGTTACCAAAGAACTGATTGATGATTTAAAAGAAATGCTTATCAAGAATGAAGGCATGGAACTTAAACCTTATCAATGTACTAGCGATAAAACTACTATTGGCGTTGGTCGCAATCTAACTGACAATGGCATAACTATACAAGAAGCAGAGTTATTATTGTCAAATGACATGGATGGTGTCTTTAATGATCTTGATAGGAACATACCTTTTTGGCAATCAATGCCTTACAACATTAGATTGGTGTTAGCAGATATGTGCTTTAATCTTGGGATCAAAAGATTATGTCGATTTACCAAGATGTTAGAAGCTATGGAAGAAAGAGATTTTGAACTAGCTGGTGAAGAATTATTAGATTCTACTTATGCGGTACAAGTAAAGAAACGAGCCGATAGAAACTACCGACTCGTTATAGGGGAGAATTAAGATTCGTCTGATACTTTTTTGACTCGTATCATTACTGTGCTTTTGTAAATCTTATCTGATTTTTTTTCTATAGTTTTACCATTATCTAAATCAAGATATTCAGTTGGTTGAAAATTAATGTGTCTTTTTATAGTACCTTCTATAGTAATCCAATCACCTTCTGTAAGTTCTCTTACATACTGATTATTTTCGTCATAAACACTAAGCACATTTGAAGATGCTGTCCAACTTGTAGTAGACCAATTAATTCTTGCACCATCTTCAGTATGAAACTTAAATTTATCTTGCATTTGGTGGTAGCCAAAAGGTGACTCAGAAGAATTCATTGAAACAAATTGTACTCTGACTCTTACCTTTTTATCACCTACATTACCAAAATGCTTGTTAGCGTTCTTAATGATTTCTACGAAGCCTAATTTTTTACAGTATTCTGACATAGCTTCGTGTACAGGACTTTTGAACTCTTGTAAGTTGCACCAATAATTAATATCGCTTTGACTTAAATCTTTTAGTTCGTAGTATTGAGGAACACCAAACTTATCTGTGTATTTACCAAATGGATTGTAAATACCTTCTTCAAGCATTAGCAAAGAACGCTTAATCCATTTGTCAATGTTGGCTTGTTTTTTAGCTTCAGCATCAGCAATTATTTGCTCTTGATTTCTATGGATAATTTCGTCAAGAGTATATTCTGTAATATAAGCATCCAATTCTTCTGCAATTTTTTTTGCACACCAATCAGGGTGTTCTTGAGAAATAATATCTTTTGCTTTTTGTACTGCTTCTTTAGGATCAGTAGATAGATTAGTAATAAAACCATCTCTTTTAATACCTTTGAACCACAAGGTGTACATCCTATTTAACGCACCTGTACTTATGTAGTAATTAGGTCTGTGATTAGTCATAATTTTCTCCTTTATTGATAATTACAACTATTATATTAATGATTTTTACAACTATTGCAACAAAAGTCTAATCTTTTTTTGGTAATTCTTTGATGCTAAATCTTCTTGAAGTATAGGCATCTTTTGCTGGTACTACCTTCTCAGGTTGTGCTTTGTAATTTATTGTCTGCCAAACAACCTTATGCGATTCAGAATAGCCTTCTTTAGCTTCTTTCATAGACATCATGATGCTTTTCTTAGCTTCTTCGATATTGTCCTTTAGATTCTTTATTTGTGCTTCCCAAGCCACAATATTATCTATCTGTACTTGGTCTTGCTTTGTTAGTTCGGTAGATTCACCATTGTCTTGCGGTGTGATATATCCAGCTTCTTTGGTATCAAAAGGATCATACCAATCACAATTAGCTATCCTGTTGTTAAAGTCTATAACCTTTGGCTCAAGCACTTCTTTCTCCCATTGTTCATCACGTTGATAGAAATACATTCTTAAATCAGAACCATTTAAAACACAAACGACACTCCATGAAAATTCGGTAATAGCCATTAAGCATCGTACTTGAGTTACACCACGATAAGTAGGCAAGGTTTCAGTCAAAGGTGCGTTTGTTGTCTTTATTTCTATAATTCCCTTGCCATTGATTTTAAATCCTTCACCATCTTCTAAATCAGGACAATAAAAACCTTTCTCTACATCTTTGGTTACAAAGATATTATCAGCAACACCAATCGCATCTATTGAGCCATTGATAGTAACTTTCTTATGTCTTACAGCTTCGGTAATAACTAATTCTGCATCTAATAAACCTATTCTCTTACACGCTAATTCAGCTATAGGTTTTTCCAAGACATTGCCTACTTCCATATAATTATTAGTGGGTATTGATATATCTTCACCATTCATAGCCTTATGACAATTTTCCAAAACTTGATTCCTAGTTTGGTAAGGATTGTTTCCTGTTATTACCGCATCAGCTATCGAGCAACTCAGTTGAAAATCTTCAGTAAGTTTTCCGACAGCTTCAGGTGTATGATCAATCTTTTGTGTTTTCATCTTCTTCTCCTTGTTTATTTTGTTTATACATTTTCATCAATGCTTGATAAAACTTCTTCTCGCCCTGTTTTTTCTTCGGTTGCTTGTATTGATAGGGATTCTTTTTTTTCATGCTTAGTTATAAATTCTTTCATATCAATCATCCATAATTTTAAAACAGTAGCTTGTTTGCTATGGAATTCAGAGTTACCAAAATCCTTTCTAGCCTGTTCATTGTGATAATCAATAACTTTCAATATTATACCTATGGCATCCTGATATGGTTGCCTTACCGCAGAACTAAAGGTTCTTTTAACTTTGCTCATAATGTTGCCAAACTTGATCTGATATTTCATCAACAGAATCACGACATTCAATCGGCTCTTCTCTACCAACCACATAAACACAGGTAATGCCATGTTCTTTAAACACACATCTAAAATCATCAAAGTCGATATAAACAGAATCATGCGACATATTAAGTCGCAGTCTTAATTTCTTTTTCATCGTTCTAATAAATTCTTAACTTGTGATGGATGCCAAATATCTTTGCCATACCTAGTTTTGATTTCTCTATCCGATAAAGCATCAGCAATACCTTGTAAAGTTTTTATACCTGATGCTTGTATCTCTTTAATTATTGGCATGACATCTTTTTTATACGCTTGATATTTTTCTGTCCTTGCCTTGCTCATAGCTTCCCAAGAGTTTTTCATTTTATGATTTTCTTTCATTGTTCTCCTTCTGGTAGTTGATGGAACTTCATCCAAATCCATTTTTCTAATACTTCTCCTGTATATCCCAATGCTTCACCTTCTTCTCTTAGGCGGTCTAGTATCTCGTCATTAACAGGGTGGCTCATACCAACACAATCTCTAAGTTATAAACAAAAGCCAAGATGATGCCAAGAAGCAATAAGATGATTAGGTCTTTAGGTTCTCGCATCCAACTCTCCTGAATTGTGTAATTGTAAAATATATTTTGCCCTTGCAACAGGGTCGGTAATGTATAGCAAAGATACCAATACATTACCTTCATAACCTTCAATGCAGTTGTCTTGTATTTTATAAATCATTGACAAGCTTGGATTACTTCCCATTCATCCCAAGATACAATCTTAGGATGCAAATGTTCATGTTGTTGTTTTTTTCTTTCCAGCAATAAATCATTGTTGGACTTAACGTGCAAAACATATTTGTTGGTGTCTTGCCATTTAACTATTAGTGCTTTCATTGTTTTCTCCTATTTAAGTTTGCATTTTAAAACTATTATCAAAAAAAATACAACAATTATTTTTAATTTTTTTTATAAATAATAGTTGTAATTTTTTGAAAAGTTGCTAATATAATAACCATAATTAACAAAAAGGAGAAAATTATGCAACAAACTAAAAAAATAAATTACAAAGGATATATTCTAAAAGGAACACTTTTTACACCTTTTAAAAAAGATTCTTATTGGGATGTCAATGTTTTTGATAAATATGGTGTACCTGTAAAACATACTGTATCTTTTATAGACCAATACACAAAAAGAGAAACAACTGATGTGTTTTGGAAAACATTTGACAGTTTCGATAATGCTAAAAATTTTGTAGATTCATTATCATAGACATACTTATAAAAAAACAAGCCACCTGAAAGGGTGGCTTTTTTTACAATTATTATTGACAAAAAAATAACTAATAGTTTAAGGTGGCACTTCATGGAGAAAACTCAATGACAGAACAACTAACAAATGGACACTATCGCTTAGAAGATGATGTACATTTTCAGGATTTCTGTACTAATATCTGGCTTCGTTATCTAACAGAAAAATCTGTTACAGAAGAAAAAGCGTTAGACCTAGAACCTTTTGTTGAACTGAACATCGAGTTTTTAAAAGATTGTTATTTAAAATTAATTAAAGGAGATATTACGACATGACAGATAATCCATTTGTTTTTGATTCAGAAGATACTCCTTATCTGAAACATCACTTTCAAGAGAAGTGTTGGTATCGTGGTAAGGAAAGAATAGATGCAAACTATTTTATGATTGATCCAGCAACTATGTTGATGGGTTGGGGTAAATATACATCAGGCGAAGGTTATAGCTATGTATGGCAAAAAGATTTATTTAGCACAGTAGCTAAACCTGACGAAGAATATAAAAAAGCCTTTTCAGTTTGGATGTTGCCTAAATATGTAGAAGGTTCAAATAATATTGAACATCCTGTTTCTTTGTGGCAAAGACATTCATTCGGTGAATATAAAGGTTTTCAAGAAATGGGTGCTAGTTTCTACGCAGAAACACAAAAGCCTGAGAATGAAGGTAAATTGCCTGTAGTTAAATACACAGGTTCAGAAAGTATTTCTATTGGTAAAGGTGCTACATCAATACCACATTTTGAATTTGTGGGTATGAAAGATAGACCAGCAGAATTTGTTATACCTGATTGGTATAGCGAGTCGCCATCTGACAATCAAAATGATGATTTTCTCCCTAAGTCGGATGGCGACACCAAAGAATCACATGCTGTATTAGATACATTGGATTCAGGTGATATTCCATTTTAATCATAGATGGAATTGGATTGGGAGAAAATCGCACCTGAAATAGCGATACAAATATTAGGAGAGCCATCAAAAAAAGATGGCTCTTACTATCGTTGGGGTAGCAAAGGCAGTCTTGCCTTAAATTTAGAACAAGGTACTTTTTTTGATTTTGAAAATAATCAAGGTTATGGACTCATAGAATTTATTAAGAATCGTGGTCTTGATCCTGATGATTTCTTAAAAGAATACAAACCTATAGAACTAGCAAAGCCGACAAGAACATTTACCGATAAAGATATGTATCAGCTTAAAAATGAGTCTGTCGTTTATCTGCGTTATTCTGATTCTTTTTGTGTTATGCGGTTTCCTAACGAACATTACATTAAACAAAAATATGCACCATTTACTAAGATAAAAGATCAATGGGTAATGAAAAGACCTGATGGCATCTTGCCTATATATTGTGAGAATCAAAAGCCTGAAGATTATGTAGTCATTAATGAAGGTGAAAAAGCCTTATTAGGTTGTAAAAGTATTTATGATGGCGATACTTGTACATGGCATGGTGGTGTCAATAATTTAAATAAACAAGATTGGACACCTTTAAAAGATAGAAAGGTAATTATTTTTCCTGATAATGATGAAGCTGGTAAAAAATGTTCTGAAGAACTAAAAGACAAACTTAGTCAGATAGCCAAAGAAGTAATCATTGTAAAGCCACCAAGAGAATTTAAAGATAAAGATGATTTATATGATGCAAAGGTAAATGACTTCTTTACATCATCACAACAGTTTTTGGATTATTGTTTAAATAATAAAATTAAGAAAAGAGTTTCTTTTGATCTGATTCAGGTCAATGACATCATGCAAAATATTACACCGCCCAAATGGGTGGTGAAAGATATATGTGAAGAAGATAGTGTTGTAGCTATCTTTGGACAACCTAAAAGCGGTAAATCATTTGTAACAGTAGATTTAGCTTGTAATATCGTTTTAGGTCGCAATTGGCATGGACACGAAACAGAACAGGGTTCGGTTGTTTATTTAGCTGGTGAAGGAATGAGAGCAATATCAAGACGATTCTTAGCATGGCAACAATTAAATTCAACAAGAGTTAGAGATGCACCATTATTAATATCAACTAGAGGTGCAAGATTATTAGATGATAAAGACCATCAATTATTAAAAGACACCATAGATAAAACACAAGATGAATCAGGCAAAGTTAGAATGATTGTAGTTGATACCTTGCAAAGAAACTTTGGTGCTGGTAATGAAAACTCTACCGAAGATATGTCAGCATTTATAGAAAGAATAGATGATCTTAGAGATTCGTATTCTACTTGTATTTGTATTGTGCATCACACAGGTCATGGTACATCATCAAGAGCAAGAGGAAGTTCTGTCATACAAGCATCAGTTGATTGGGAATATAGAGTTACGAGAACCAATCTTGGTAGCGATATGTTTGTAGAATTTAGTCAAACATTAGTCAAAGATGGTAAGCCTGTAATGCCAAAGAACTTCAAATTTATAGAACAGAAATTACCATTTCACGACATGACATCAGGTGCATTAGAGATTATTGATGCTGGTGATATGCCTAAGAAAACCAAAGTATCTGAAAAAGGACAAGCGATTATTGATGCTATTAGAACTGTACAAGATAAAGCAGACGAACCAGCAACAGTATGGTTAGGACAAGCAGAGATAACTAAGATAACTAATCTTAATGATTCAACTGTTAAAACATGGCTCAGAAAATTAGTTGAGCAAGATGTTTTGACTTATGAAAAGGGCAAAGGTTATCAAACCAATGAATTCAATTCGGAGATATTTTAGATGAAGCAGAAAGAATTTTTTGCAGAAGATAATCAAAGTATAGAAGATTTATATACTGATATGCCTGAATACAACAATGCGAAACAACCTAATGCAGAAATTACAGCAACATTTAAATTTAGAAATCAAGAAGATTATGAAAAGTTTCATAAACTGATTAAAAATCATGTATATAAAACTAATAAAGTTTTTGATGGTATGCAAAAGAAAGATAAAAAACAGGCATGGTTTCCATTAAAAGAAAAGCCAAGTAATTTTTACTATTTGGCTAATAAAGATTTACAACCACAATATCCAATATACATAGTCAGCAAAGGCAGAGTTGACAGAAATCCAACAAGAAAAGCCTTGCAAGAAATGAAAGTTGATTTTTATATGGTTGTTGAAAAATCAGAATATGAACAATATGCCAAATACATAGACAAAAAAAATCTTCTAATTTTACCTGATAAGTTTAAAGACGATTATGATACCTTTTGGCATGATGATGACACTAGAACAGGTGCAGGTGCAGCAAGAAATTTTGCTTGGCAACATTCTATTGATAATGGTTTTGATTGGCATTGGGTTATGGATGATAACATTGAATCTTTTGAAATTTTTAATCAAAATAAAAAAATAAAATGTTTATCTTCATCTATATTTAAAGTTGCAGAAGATTTTGTTTTAAGATTTAAAAATGTAGGTCAAGCTGGTTTTCAATATGCTAATTTTATGCCAAGCACAGATTACAGACCGCCCATAAAAATAAATACTAGGATTTATTCATGTCTTTTTATCAACAATAATTTGCCTTTTAGATGGAGAGGTAGATACAACGAAGATACTGATTTATCTTTGAGAATTTTAAAAAGTGGTTTATGCACAATACAATTTAATTCTTTTTTACAAGGCAAAAGAGCAACACAAACTATGTCAGGTGGCAATTCAAAAGAATTCTATGATGAAGAAGGAACTTATAATAAATCAAAAATGTTAGTTGAAATGCACCCTGATGTTTGTGTTTTGACAAAAAAATGGAACAGATGGCATCATCATTGTAATTACAATATTTTTAAAACAGAATTGATACAAAAAAAAATGTATAAAAAAAACGATATTAAGTTTGATCTAAAAAGAAAATAATGGTTTGTAAATGGTTGTTTTTGGTTGGTAAAACAGGCGGTTTTAGGGTAAATGGCATAGGAAAATGGTTGGTTGTATATACATCTCTATGTATACAACCACCAACCATACCAACCAAACCAAATTAAAAATATGTATTCTGAATCTGTAATAGAAATAATAAAAGACATCAATCAGCTTGAAAGGCAATTAATTACTGACTTTGGCGTTGATGAACCTGTTAGATTGGTTAATACAGAATTTCAAAAAAGGTTTAAACTAGCACAAACCAAATACAACGTATCGCTTTCTTTCCCTGATAAATCAAGGGATTTAGAGAAAATGGCTAGTATGATGTTAAGAGCATGGAAGTCTTTACAGGATCAATTGCTTAAAGAAGGTGTTATGCCACTACCTGTTGATACTTGGAAACTTCAACATAAAGAAACAGATAGGGAAGTATTCATCTGCAAAGATGAAGCTGGAAAGAAGAATGTGCAAAAACAGTTTGGTAAGTATGCAATTGTATTATCAGCAGATGAATTACTTAACATGATAGATCACGACATCTTTTTAGAATTTGTAAAACTGACAAAGCAAGGTTTATTACCTACAATATTGTCTTACAAAGCTAAGACACATGAGCAAGAAGAAATGTAGTTATTGCTTACGAACCTTACCAGCAGATATGTTTGAGCAAGGAAGCAATACCAAAGGTGAATATTCTAGGACAGAATGTAGAACCTGTACTCAAGAGAAAAGAACAAAAGCAAAGAATCAAACACCATATACCTATCTAAATCTTTTATTCACACAACTTAAATCCAGCAGAAAAAAATCAGATATTGAATGGGATATAGAATTAGACTACATAAATAAATTATGGGATAAGCAAGAAGGTAAGTGTGCATTGTCGGGTATCAACATGACATGGCATCGTGGTGGTGGTAGTACAGATTATGCCTGTTCAATAGATCGTAAAGATTCTGATAAAGGTTATGTCGTAGGTAATATCCAATTGGTATGTCGTACTGTTAATTTTATGAAATCAACATTGAATGATGCACAACTTTATTGGTGGTGCAAAAACATTGTTGAACACAAGGAAAGAAATATATAATGCTTATGTGGTGCGATGAATCTCTCCCTGATATATTTTCTCCTATCATCGCACCATCTAACTTATGGATTTAAAATTATCAGCAGATTTCAAAAAACTTAGCAAAGGTCTTAATAGTATGCAAAGGACACAACTTCCTTTTGTTATATCTAAAACAATTAACGATGTAGCTTTTGCCACTATAGATAGAAACAATCCTGAGGGAGTTAAACAAAAAGCCAAAGATACTTTTGAAGGCGGTGCTACACCATTTACTGTAGGTGGATTTAGATATAGGAAATCAACAAAAAAAAATTTAACTGCTTATGTATTTGTTGAATCTGCTAGAGAAAAATATATGAAGTTTCAGATAAAAGGTGGTACAAGACAACCACATAACAAAACTATTCTAGTTCCTACAAAGAATATTAAACTTAATAAGTTTGGTAACCTGACAAGAGCAACAAGAAACAAATTATTTGATGATAAGAAAAAATTCTTTGAGGGGATACCAAAAGGATTAACAGGAGAAAACAATCGTGGTATTTGGGAAAGGTATGGTAGGAACAAAGCCAATCCCTCAGGACAAAGAATAAGAATGGTAGCTAACTATGTAGGTCAGGCACAATATAGACCTAAGTTCCCATTCAAGAAAACAGTAGAAGGTGTCGTCTTTGGACAGAAGCGTGGCATCGGCAGAACTTTTGAAAAAAATCTCAAACTAGCATTGAAAACAATGAAGAGGAGATAGGGGGTATGCAAAGGTACTGTCTAGCGC
>LUMS01002321.1_pt1 | contig 10223 bp, 12 predicted proteins | sample 729711 | NCBI WGS metagenome assembly LUMS01 (sample SAMN03860298, study PRJNA289734) | marine metagenome | biome: seawater column; feature: ocean; material: water; isolation source: Red Sea water column Station 192 - depth 25m | place: Saudi Arabia: Red Sea | collected 2011-10-15 | depth 25 m | reverse complement strand
CTAAAACACAATCAGGGTTAGATCCTCTTACAAACGCTCCAGCTAATATTGAAGAAGAAGTTCTTGAAGAATATAATCTTAAATATATAAATAAAGATGTTTATTCATTCGTATGGATTGAAGATTTTCCATTTTTCGAAGTTGAAGATGGTGATCTACAACCTTCTCACCATCCTTTTACTTCCCCTAAAAGCAATGAAATATTCAAAGATGACCCAACTAATGCAACAGCACTTCATTATGACCTCGTATTAAATGGTGTAGAGCTTGGCTCTGGTTCTCAAAGAATTAATAATCCTGAAATTCAAACTTTAGTTCTTGAAAAGTGGGGTTTAAGTAAAGAAGAAATATCAGAAAGATTTGGATGGTTTATAGAGGCTCTATCATACGGAACACCTGTCCATGCTGGCTTCGCTATAGGTATAGATAGACTTATCGCTGAAGTATTAAATCAACTAAAACACAATCAGGGTTAGATCCTCTTACAAACGCTCCAGCTAATATTGAAGAAGAAGTTCTTGAAGAATATAATCTTAAATATATAAATAAAGATGAATAGTAATAAAATACGAGAAAGCTTTTTAAGTTTTTTTGAATCAAAAGGTCACAACATAATTCCTTCATCTTCGCTGATTCCTCATGACAATTCACTTTTATTTACGGCTGCAGGAATGGTTCCTTTAAAAGATTATTTTTTAGGTAATAAAAAAACAGACACTCCAAATATGGTCTCTTCACAAAAATGTATAAGAACTATTGATATAGATATCATAGGAGAGACTGATAGGCATTTATCTTTTTTTGAAATGTTAGGGAACTTTAGTGTAGGTGAATATTTTAAAGAAGATGCAATTAAATATTCTTACGAATACATAACAGAAGTTCTTAAAGTAGATAAAGATAAATTGTGGTTCACTGTTTATAAAGATGACGATGAAGCATACAATATCTGGAAAAATGTCATTGGTGTTCCAGAAAAACGTATCCAAAGAGGAAATGAGGATAATTTCTGGCATATGAACATACCTGGTCCTTGTGGTCCTTGTTCAGAAATATTCATTGATAGAGGTTCAAAATATGGCGAAGATGGCGGCCCAATTGGTGGTGGTGAAGATAGATTCATTGAAATTTGGAATTTGGTATTTATGGAATCTATTCAAGACCAACCATTTCAAGTTATTGATGAGCTACCCAAAAAGAATATAGATACCGGTATGGGACTTGAAAGAATTGCAATGATAATGCAAGACAAAGATAACTTATTTGATACTGATTTATTCAAACCATTACGTGATGCATTATTATCACAAATAACTGTAAACGATAATAAATATGAAAAAATAATTATTGATCATATTAAATCATCAACTTTCATGATCTCTGATGGTGTAGTACCAACTAATGAAGGAAGGGGTTATGTATTAAGAAGGTTAATAAGACGAGCTATTAGAGCTTACAATCAATTAAATTCATCAAATAAAAGCCTTACTTTCTTAATAGAAATAGTTATTGATATGTATGCATCTTCATATCCAGAACTTCAAGACAATAAAGATAAAATTCTAAAGTTATTTATAAAAGAAGAAGAGATATTTCAAAAAACACTAAATAAAGGACTACAGGAAATTAACAATCTAATATCTTCCAATAAATCAATAACTCCTAAAGATGCTTTTTATCTATTTGAAACTTTTGGATTCCCTTACGAACTGACTAAAGAAATATCTGCAGAAAATAAAATTGATATTAATGACGAAGACTTTAATAAGTTATATGATGAGCACAAGGAGAAATCTAAAGCCGAAAAATCATTAGGAAATGAGAATATGGAAATAGAAGTTGAGTTGAATGAATTCGTTGGTTATGAGAACACAGAATCTAAATCAAAAATATATCAAGTTGAAACTTATGATGATAAATTTATAATTTTTACAGAAGAAAACCCATTTTATTTCGAAGCTGGGGGACAAATATCAGACAAAGGTGTAATAACAATAGATGATACTTCTATTGAAGTAAAAGATGTATTTCAAGCAAGCAATGGCGCAACTGGTTTAATCGTTGATTCTGATATTTTCAAAGTGGATCAAGAAGTTGAGCTATCTGTTAACAAAAGTTTTAGATCTGGTGTTTCTAAAAGTCATACAGGAGCACATATAGTCCATTCAGCATTGCGTAATATTCTTGGAGACCACGTTGCTCAAGCTGGCTCGAATGTTACACCTGGTAAATTTAGATTTGATTTCAGCCATACCGAAAAGGTTTCTCAGGAGGAGTTAGATGAAATATTTGCATTATCTAATAGTGCAGTATTTGAGGATTATGAAGTTAATACCAATATTATGAATATTGATGAAGCTAAAAATGAAGGTGCGTTAGCTTTTTTTGGTGACAAATACGAAGATGATGTTCGAGTTGTAAATATTGGAGATTTTTCAAAAGAATTATGTGGTGGAACACATGTTCATAATTCACATGATGTTGGACTTATTGTACTATTACAGGAATCTTCTATAGGTTCAAACCTTAGAAGGGTAGAGATGCTCTCAGGTAAACTAGCTTATGAATTTTTATCTAATGCTTACAAGTCATATAAATCTGTATCGAATATTTTAAAGGTAAGTGTTGACGATGTTCAAAATAAGCTTCAATCACAATTAGAAACTTTGGAAACTTATGAAGAAAAATTCAAAAAAGTTAGAGAACAAGAAATATCAAATCTTGTTAGTAATATTGATGAACATATAGAAGAAATAAATAATTACAAAGTATATATAAAAGAAGTGTCTCTTGATAGCGCAAACGAACTTCGTAACTTAGCATTACAAATAGTCAATGAATCTAATGTTGATATAACTTTAATATATGCATCTATCAATGGAAAAAATTCTATAGTAGGAGCAACAAAAAATAATGTGTCATTAAATATCTCAACTTTAGTTACAGAAGTATCAAAATTATACGGTGGTGGAGCATCCAAAGATCCCAATCTATCGATAGGTGGGGGTCCTAAAAATTATAAATGCTTACAAAAAAAATTAAAGAGTTAGAAGCAGAACAGAAAAAACTAGGATACCAATACCTATAAATGTTGTTGATTCAAAAAATGATGAACCAATATCAGTCGTTAAGAAGTATGTTAATGAGTATCAAATTCAAATAATTGTTGTTGGATATCCTATAGGGTTAAATAATTCCGAAAATCGTATGACAAATTTAGTTGATCAGTTTATTAACGAGTTAGATACATTAAATTTAGAGGTTCATAAAATAGACGAAAGATTATCTTCAAAACTTTTTGAAAACAATAAAAGTGATAGAATTGATGATCTTTCAGCATTGGAAATATTGGAAAGCTATTTGTCTCAAAATGAATAAATTTTATTTAAAAAATCGTGTGTACATTCAGTTATTTGTAACATTAATTTCAATATTTATTTTCTATAACATTGTTACGAGTTCTGCTGATTCTATTGAAAGCAGTGATAATAACAGTCCTATATCAGAAACAAATGTAGAAATTATTTCTGTAAACATACCTCAAGGATCTGCAGCTGCTGAAATATCGAGTATTCTTGATGCAACTGGAGTGATTACCTCAAAATTAGCCTTTGAATTATATCTAAGAAATGAAAATTTAACTGATAAATTACGTGCTGGTACCTACGAACTTCCTAATAATTTATCTTTTGAAGATTTAACTGCGTTATTGTTAAAAGGTCCTCCTTTAAAAACATACACGATAACTATCCCGGAAGGTTTATGGATATCTGAGACTCTAGAAACTTTGTCAGCACAAACAGGTTATGAAGTTATTCAACTTGAAAATTCATTAACCTCAGGACAGGTTGTAAGTAAATATTTAACACAGGAACAATCTCAAGTATTACAAAATTGGGAAGGACTACTTTTTCCAAACACTTATCAGATTGATATAGAAGCTAATGGAGAAGATATTCTCCAAATTTTAGTAGATGAACTTGAAGCTAGGTACGATTCACTACTATCAACAAATTCTTTGCCCGAATGGATTAATAATGAAAATGAATTTTTTACAATTGCAAGTCTTATAGAAGCTGAAGCAAAGTTAGAAGAGGATAGGCCGTTAGTATCATCTGTTATTAAAAACAGACTTGAAGAAGAAATGTTATTACAAATTGACGCAGCAGTTCTTTACGCACTTCAAAAAAGGAAATCTCAAGTTTTGTTGATAGATTTGCAAGTTGATAGTCCTTACAACATATATAAATATACAGGCTTACCACCAACACCAATATCTGGATTTGGTGAAAGAGCTATGCAAGCAATTTTCAACACACCTGAAAATGATTTTATATACTATCTATTAACAGATATAAATGGAAAAATGACTTTTACAAGCAATTATGAAGAATTCATAAACCTAAAAAATAAAGCAAAAGAAGAAGGAGTAATTCCATAATGGTATCAACGAATGATATGAGGCCTGGTCAATCAATTATTGTTGATAATATCTTGTATCAAATACTCGAATATCAACATGTTAAACCTGGTAAAGGCAAAGCTTTTGTTAAAACTAAACTAGATAAACAATCATTTCAATTTCTATACAACGACTCAGATGAATTTTATTTCATGAATAATGAATCATTTGAACAAATTTCAATTGACCGATCTGTTCTGGATGGCCAAGAAATTCTATTAAAACCAAATGAAGAAGTTACTATTGCAATGCATGAAAATAATCCAATAGATATAATCCTTCCTACAACGGTAACTTTGCAAGTTACAAAATCTGAACCTGCAGTAAAAGGTGATTCCGTCAATTCATCTACAAAAGAAGTAACGTGTGAAACTGGATTTACATTACAGGTGCCTATGTTTATAGAGGAAAATGAATTTATAAAAATTGATACTAAAACTTATACTTACATAACTCGCGCATGAAAAATGATTTTAGACATTATTGTCTTGTTTCATTATTTTCATTAGATGAAATTGATTCTGTAAAACTTGTTAACAATGATCTATCTGATAATCAAGTTTTAAGAGCAGAACAATTATTAAAAAATACAAAAACCAATATTGATACAATCTTGAATGTCTTAGAAGAAAATTCGCTTAATTGGAGTGTTGAAAGGATTGGAAAAGCAGAAAAGACTTCTCTTATTCTCGGTATTTCTGAATTAATGTTAAATCTAACTCCCTTTAAGGTAATAGTTGCTGAATGGACTAAATTAACAGATAAACATGCTTCTTCAGACGGAGCAAAGTTTGTTAATGCTATCCTTGATAATATAAGTAAAAATCATGAATTTACATAAAGAGATACAAAACATTAAATTAAAAAGAGATCAATTTTTAAAATCTTTCGCTCCAGGTGAAGTATCAACAAATGATATTGTAAATGCTTCAAAAGATATTAATTTACAATCAATAAGAGTTCACAAATTCCTTACAAGCAATGGTGAAATTGGGAAGGTCGCTACAGCTAAATTTCTAGACTCAATAGATTTAAATGAAAACACTAAATTATTTGAATTAAACAACACACAGATAGAAGCCATTATCGAATATGTTAAGCAATAAATGATATATATAATTACAGGTCCCTCAGGTGTCGGTAAAAATACAATTATTAATGAATTGTCTAATCATTTAGACTTTTACTTTTCAGTTTCACACACTACAGATTGAATACGAGCAATATGGTGATTTTTACTATGGAACCAGTAAGGAGGAACTCTCAAACAATTCCTCAATAATTATTTTAGATCTTGAAGTAAATGGAGCTACAAAACTATTAGAAGAGAATAATAATTTTAAAGGAATATTTATAGATATAGATGATTATGAACTTATAAATAGACTTAAAAATAGAGGTCATGATGCAGCTTTTATAAAAAAACGTATGAAGTTAGCTAATTTACAACGAGAAAAAAAAGAGTTGTATCAATACCACGTCGACAATGAAGATATAAAAACTTCCGTTAATCAGATACTTGATATAATATATGAATTGGAGGAATCATGATAAAACCACCTATTGAAGAATTACTAAAAGAAACACCTGGTAGATTTGCATTAGTTATAACTGCTGCACGTAGAGCAAGAAATATTAACTCATACTTTAATCAACTTGGCGAAGGTATTGGTGCATATACACCACCTCAAGTACAAAGTTTAAGTAGAAAACCTCTAACTGTTGCATTTGAAGAAATTGCAGCAGGAAAGGTCGAAGTTTCAGACCAAGATTAATGAAAAAGAAAATACTACTTGGATTATCAGGTAGTGTTGCATGCTCTAAAGCTGAACTGTTCGTAAATCAGAATTCAGAAAAATTTGAGTTTAAATTCCTCTCTACTCATAATGGATTAAATTATCTATCTGAAGAGTTTATTAGCTCTAATAATATTTACTCAGATTGGAGTGAATTATCAGGTTCGCCACATATCGAATTAGCTAGATGGGCTGATGAAATTATTATATATCCTGCATCAGCAAATTTAATATCAAAAATTTCATCTGGAATTGCAGATGATTTACTGACTTCAACAATATTAATGTTTTCTAAACCTATATATATATGCCCAGCAATGCACGAGGAGATGTATGTGAATTCCCAAATTCAATCTAATGTTTTAAATTTATCAAAAAATCATTATATTGTAGGCCCAAGATACGGAAACTTAGATATTGGCGACAAGGGTTTAGGCAGACTTGTAGAGCCGGATGAATTATTGGGAGTGCTAAATAAACAAAAAGGTAAAATCATAGTTACTTCAGGACCTACGTATGAAGAAATTGATGATGTAAAAGTTGTAACGAACAAATCATCAGGAAAACAAGGAAGAGCATTAGCAATAGAACTAAGTGCAAGAGGTTATGAAATAATTTATATACATTCTGCTTCTATTGATCATATACCTGGATTAGATAATGTATCATTTCATAGTTCTAATGATTTAAAAAATAAAATTTTAGAAAATATTAATAACACTGATGCAATATTTATGACTGCTGCTGTATCTGATTTTACTGTAAAAAAATCGTCTGGAAAAATAAGTAGAAGCAACGGTAATATAGCACTTGAATTTATACCTAACGAAGACATCATTGCTTCTATCAAAACCTCATATCCAGAAATTAAATGTATAGCATTTTCAGCACAAGTGGATGATGAATTAAATTTCAATAAAATAAATACAAAGAATGTAGATTATTTAGTAATCAACAATATATTAAAAAATAAATTTGGAAGTGATACTAACAAAGTGTCAATAATCGATCAACAACATCTTATATTTGAATCTGAAGAATTAGATAAAAATGAAATATCTAGAGATATCCTCAATGCATTAGAGTATTGAAATGTATGTAGATGTAGAGTTAATTTCGAATAATACGTATCAAAATAGTACATTTACATACCAAGTCCCAAATAAACTAAAAGATAAAATTAATGTTGGATCTATTGTTATTGTGCCATTTAGAAATAGAGACTACAAAGCAATAATTGTGTCAACTTCGAAAGAATCGTTAATTAAAAATCCAAAACCATTAAAAAAATATTTAGACGTCACTCTAAATAAAAATCAAAATATCACCTTCCATACTTTCAGCAGATTTTAGTAAATTAGGTGAAGAAGTTATTGCTCTTGAAAGAGCGGGAGCTGATTACATACATATTGATTTTTATCAACGATATGGAGGTAAGGAGGAAATTGATCTATTAAAGAATAATAAATTAAAGAATGTTATCTTACTAAATACAAACTTTGATAAATTAATTATTGATAACAAAACGAACTATTACTTTTATGATTCAAACAACGCTGCATGGAAATTACCAAAACTGAACAATTTTAATGTTGTAGAAGCAGCGTATATAAAAAATAAAATTTTCGGTGGTAATTTTAGTTTTGTTAATTACTTTCCAAATTTAGAGTTTCATAATGAAAAAGTAGAGATAAATAACAATTTCTCATATGAAATTGAATACTTCTACGGGAATAGCATTCAAGATTGTATTGATTTATACACCATTAAAAATAAAGGAGAGCAAAAACATTTTTATTCCAATAACAAACTACCAGGTGTTCAACAATTAACTTTTGCTGAAAAATTAACAGAAAAAGAAGTGGAAGGGATTCTTATAGTTAATCCAACATTACTAACTAACAATATATTAAATTCATATAAGGTAATTTATCTACTGTCTCTTTTAAATTACGCTCAACAAAATAATATCAATATTGTAGTATTCTCTACATCTGAAATTGACGTTAATAAAGTACTCAACAGTAAAAGTATGAGTAAATGGATTATAAAAGAACAAGATACAAGACTAAAATTTGGACCAAGTTTGTTAAACAAAGTGTTTACCTTCAACACATCAAAGAAGATTAGTGTTGATAATACTGAATATGTTCGTGGCCCTATTGAATTAAACGATGACTTTATATATGAAATCAACATAGATTTAAATAAAAGTTATGATTATTTAAAAATTATGAAAATGTTTAAAAATCTTAAAGATTACGAAATAATTAGAGCAAGGTTTATTTAATGTCTGAGATAGTGGTATTTGGACACCCATCATTAACAACGAAATCTGTAAATGTTGAAAATATTGATGACTACATTATTTCGCTAACAAAAAAAATGATTCAGATAATGTATGACGCACCAGGCGTAGGTTTAGCAGCCCCACAAATAGGTATCAATAAAAATATATTTGTATTTGATGCTGGTGATGGTCCTAAAGTAGCAATCAATCCAAAACTTGAAGATTTACAGGGGAGCGTTGTCTTTATGGAAGGTTGTTTATCTTTACCAGGTTATTACTGGGATATTGAAAGATATGAATATGCGAAACTGACATGTTTAAATCAAAATGGTGAAGAAGTAACTTATGAAGGTGAAGATTTACTGGGTAGAGTACTGCAGCATGAATATGATCATCTACAAGGCCAATTATTGCTAAAACAACTAAAAAGAAAAGTAAGAAAAGAAGCATTAAAAGAAATCTCTATAAAAGGTTTTCCAGGTGACAAAATATAAATATTTTTTTGGTTCAGATTTTAGGAGCATTCCTTATCTAACTACTATCAATAACTCTGAAGAAGCTATTACTGTAGTAACAACTAAGCCTGTTAGGAGTGGACGAGGTAAAAAACTTGTTGTAAATCCTGTAGAAGAGTTTTGTAAATCAAACAATATTGAATTTAAATATTTTTCACAAGATGCGGTCTATAGCAATATGGATATAGGTATAAGTGCAAGTTTCGCAAAAATATTTTCTACAAAATTTCTTAAATCAAACAATAGTATTTTTAATATACATTTAAGTTTGTTGCCTGAACTAAGAGGTCCTTCACCAGTTGAAACTGCAATATTAAATAATTACACTACAACGGGATTTACTGTTTTTCATATCGATGAAGAAATAGACACTGGGAGAATTATATTTCAAAAAGGTGTATCTATATCGGATGACGATTATGCATCAAATATATATGAAAGATTATCAAAATGTTTTAATGATAATTATAAAGAAATAGACTTTCTAGCCACTGGAAAAGAACAGCCTCAAAATAGTTCTAAAACATCTAAATTTTCAAAAAGCGATTTCAATATAAGTGAAGATTCTCTTTTAAAAGCTAAAACAAAAATCAGAGCATTTAACATAATGGGCCCATCTTTTACTTCGCATAAAAATAAGATTCTGAAGATCCATAGTTATACAGAAGAGAGTAATTCAGAAGGTATAATGTATAAAGAAGGTGTTCTATATCCAGAATATGTAACTCCTGAAGGAAAAAATAAAATGTTATTTCCTGATTATTTAAGAGGCTTAAAATGAAAATTTCAGCAAGTATTCAGGCGGCTAATCAATTAGATCTTTTGAATCACATAGATAGCAATAATACAAAATTTGACCAGTTACATATTGATATTACGGATGGACATTTTGCCGAGAATATAAGCATGTCATTTAAAGTCATTGAGATGCTTAAAAACAATACAGATTATTATTTAGATATTCATTTGATGATTAATGACAATCTAAAATATGGAGAAATAGCATTCGACTGTGGTGCAGACTTAGTAACAGTTCATAAAGAGTCAACAGAATTAGAAGACTTTATTAAGCTTTCTGAATTTAATAAAAATATTGGTATAGGTCTTTTACCGGGTCCATCAAATTCAGAACTTGATGAATATTTAGAATATGCACATTC
>LUMS01001263.1_pt1 | contig 10231 bp, 3 predicted proteins | sample 729711 | NCBI WGS metagenome assembly LUMS01 (sample SAMN03860298, study PRJNA289734) | marine metagenome | biome: seawater column; feature: ocean; material: water; isolation source: Red Sea water column Station 192 - depth 25m | place: Saudi Arabia: Red Sea | collected 2011-10-15 | depth 25 m | reverse complement strand
GCCCCATACCGAAACTCGCCTACTGCCGAGATGTATTGTGGAATGCCCCATGCACTATCGAAAGTGACGTATCTCAGACCCGTCTCAGCCAGATCTATAGAACTCCTCATCAGAACGCCTTCACTGCAGGAAGGATCGTCTATCCAAATCTCTTGGTTTCCGTAGCTCATCCCGTAGAACTCTCCGGTTGCGCTCGCGTTTACCGGTTCACTCCACCTTAGGTTGATTCGCATAGCGGGACCTGCATTGGACGATGCACCGCATGAAGCCACTCCAGCGCATAGGCTACCTCTGACATCAAGATGAGTTCCGTTTGGAAACTCGATCGTGGCTCCTGGATTGATGATGAGTTTGGCACCGGGAGCTATCGTCACATCACCAGTGAGAGTGTGCACTCCTGCCCAGGTCTCGGTCCCGGTAATCGTCCCCGAAGTAGTCTCGTTGGAGGCTGAAACTGTGCCAGCCGGCAAAGCTAGAGAAAGTAGAATGCTGAACAGGAACAATACCGTAAGGGAGAAAGACCGCATCTTTTTGTCCCGGGCCATTGTCCTTCGGACGACAACTGGCCAATATAACCATACGTTACGCCGGCGTCACTTTGCATCAGGTGAATCGGTAGTCTAAGTTCCTAATCCGAACTCCTTCTGGACCTGTTCAGACCACTCAATTGCATCTAGTAGACCGTATCCGCTTTTCTGGTCATGTATCTGAACCTGACCTGCTGTTTTCTTGGCAGAGTTAGCCAGTGCAACCTTGACCAGTCGCATCTCTTGCTCGTCGATTTCTCCGTCATCACCTGCAATTTGTTCTCCGTGAATTGCGAGAATTAGGGCCAGTGCACCCGTAACCATCACGGTAGAGTCACTAGTTCCTGTTGAGAAGGCGTATGGAGGGTCTCTTTCGCTATCTATACAGGACCAAAGATCAACTCCTGGGGCTACAATCTCAGGTTTTTGGTCCGGGAAGGTCCTATTTTCACCTGTTTCTGGCTCGACCAATGACCCCCTGGCGCTATCCTTCCATGGATCTCCTGATTTTCCGTGCGCCCCTACAGCAATAACTCCTGGGAGACTTGCAGGGGATGAAACGTCCGAGGAGTTCTGCTCTGAGTCAATATTTCCTGCTGCTGCGACTATGAAAATACCCTCTGTAAGAGCCTCTTTTACTGCTACGGTGGTATCTGATGAAGAAGCGAAAATAGAACCTGGCTCAGAGCCTAGGCTGAGCGATATGATATCTGCATCCTGTGAAATTCTACACCATCTTATCGCTTGAGAGACCATTCTCTCATTTGCAGACTTGCCATCGGGTCCAAGCGCTATCGCTACAGATAGGGAGACTTCTGGTGCTGCACCGACAAATGATCCGTTTGCGACTAATAGCCCCGCCATCAAGGTTCCATGACTAGCTTGGCCGATATCTCGAACCGGTTCGTTGACCTCAGTGTAGAAGTCTCGGAAGCCTTCCAAAGACAAGTCATAGAAGTCGGGATGATTGATGTCTATTCCCGTGTCCACGATGCAGACATTGACCCCTTCTCCCATTGTTCCAGAACTCTGGAGCTCTCTAATACCAGAGTCCTCGAAAGCCCATTCCGAGTCCAGAACGTTACCAAGTACAGAATATATTGAAGGATACACGAGCATAATTGAGACTACTATGGCTGAGAATCCTACGGCCCCCCATGGCCAAAGGAAGTTGATAATTGGACCCATTGGCCATCTTAGCTTCCTTGCTTCCTCATCAGTGAGGCCATATGCCTTTCCAGGATAACCTGGTGCATCTGTGTCTACTGCGGTAAGTAGGCTTGGGTCCTCGGGCTCTGGCATGAGTTCGAGATGCGAGATTCCACGCATGTTTGTCCAACCCTGTCTCCGAGGTCGTAGTATTAGAACGGGGCGCTAACTCGTCTGGTTGGCCTCTTAGTGAAGTACAGGAGTGCAGCGATTAGCATGACTAGGAAAGCATAGGATAGGTACTGGAGACTGTCGTTCTCTTCAGAGCTAGTCCAGAGTTGCGCTTCGAATACACAAGATGTCTCGCCGTCAGGTAGGATATCATTACATGGTTCAGATATCTCATCAGTGAGTTCACCCTCAATGTAGAATTTGATGAAGTACTTCTTTGACTCGTCAAACTGAGTGAAATCCATATTAATCAAGAATGTGGACTCGCCCACTGCTGGAACTGAACCGCTAGATGTTGAGTTGACTCCAACGAAATTTTCACATCTTATATCCGAGCACAGCGCTGCAGAAAGAGTAACACTGTCCGCGTCTACATTACCGGAATTGGTGATATTCAAGGAATAAGTCTCAATTTCCCCAAATGTAGCGAAGTCGCTTCCAAGAAGGTCGACAGTGCCCCCATCTATGGACAAAGATGGGGCGTCCATTACCAGTATGGTTTCTCCCGGGTATGAGTTGTTATTCTGATCGGTGACCGTGAATGTTATCTCTTCGGTGTACTGGCTAGGGAGGTCTGCCTCGCTAGATCTAACGAAAGTGAAGGTTGCAGTACCATCCGAGAACGGTGATGCTGGTTGTGTACTGGGTCCGGCAACCTCCCACCAATCGCTCTGTTCGAATTCGAAGAAGAATAGTTCGTCCGAGTTTCCTGTGTTCTTGAACGGTATTTCCATAGTCACAGCTCTTTCTTCCACATCAAAGTAGACGTTGTCTGGCTCATATATCTCCAATCCTCTGGTCGGAGGCACTTCCACTGTCAGTTCGAGTTGTGAGGAGTATCCCTGGTTTGTTGAGAGTTTGACCAGGACCATGTGCCCCGAGGGGAAGTGGTGTGCAGAGCCCACAAACGCAGGAACTACTCTGAGTTTGATTTGATCCGATAAGTCAGAGTTTCCGAGGCCTAAGTCGAAAGAGTGGGTGTTCGACCAAGAGCCTGTAGAGTTCTGGAACTCCACACTCCACTGCGCTCCATCGGCTCCGGGGACCGTGCCTACTACTGTGTATTCATCAAATGAGTTGTGGCCTTGGTAATTCACTGTGACGTTGAAGTACGCATCATTGTACTTGCAACCAAGGTCTTGATTCTCGAAGAGCCCCTGCCCTAGTGGGAAATCATCGTCGATGTCGATAGTCCCATCTTCATCATCGTCTGGGTCTTCATTATCGCCTATACCGTCACCGTCGTTGTCGCTCCACTCGCTGGAGTCCCGTGGGAATGCGTCCTCACCGTTGATCACACCGTCTCCATCGTCGTCGTTTGTGCAAGTCTGATCTAACTCCTGGACCTGGACAGTTTCGGGGCCCTGAACGGAGAGGGTCACATCTTGTTTGGACACCCTCTCTATGCTGAGAGTACTTAGCGGGCTTTCCTGGCCGGCCCTGATTGTAACTCCCTTTCCTCCGGAGTAGGAAACGTTCCTACCCTCTTCATTCAATTCGAATTCGCTGGATGTCTGAATAGTTCCAGGGAGAAGCAGTAGCGATAGAGTGCCGTCCTCGTCAAGCTCCTCGTTCCAGGACATTGAGTTGAAATCGATCACTAGGTCGTAGTCTTCAATCTCAATTAGTTCGTGCTCCCCTCCCTCGAAGTCAAGCCAACTCGTATCTAGGTTCAGGGTTCCTCCTATCGTGAGTTCGGAGTCGACTGTACCCCCTTCAACTCCGACAACGAGGGGGTCGATTGACACTAGTCCCTGACACCCTGGTGTTGCGTCAGATGTTGTGGAGTAAGCAACCCAGCTTCCCGGCTGTAGAAGCGTTGTCCACTCTCCTGCACTGTTTCCTGAGACTAGTACGCGATCTCTGGCAATTCCGTGAGATGGAATTATAGAAACAGACCAGTCACCACCGGAAACGCAATCCTGATCCAAGTAGGAGATTGTACCTGAGACCTCTACCTCTCCTGCAGAAATCTCAATATCCTCGATGAGTGATGTTTCTCCGAGTTCTACAGTTGCGTTCTGCGTGTCGAATCCTGTCTTCTCGACTGTAATGTTCCAAGTGCTCAATGAGGGGTGATTTGTTGGCTATCGTCGTTTCCTGCAAGGTTAACGGTTGCATTTGCCAGGCCCTCTGAGAAACCAGGAGTACCATCCGCATCGAGATCCCAGAATACCTTGCCGCTGAGCCTAACTAGCTTCTGCACGGTCATGTAAACCTGGTGATCCGGACCCACGGTGACTCCTGACTCGATCAGAGTGGAGTTGGTCAAGAGAATTCTGACTCCATCTTGACTGGTTTGATTTACCTCTACGTTCCACAGTCCTGGGACGAGTCTGATTTCCAGGGCCTGATCAAGGCCATCAACCGAAGTTTGGAAGGAGCCTAGCCCTTCTTGAGATGTGACTGTGATTTCGATTTCCTCGGCATTGGCCACTTCGGAGGATGATTGCAGGGTCAGGGTGACTTGCGCTAGCTCTTGGGTGTAGAAGTTGTATCTGGTTCCCGCTGAATCCTGGTTCACAGAAATGTCCATTCTAAGACCCTCAAAGACATCCGAGTTGGTCTCGAAATCTTCAACGATCACTATCCAATCCCCTTCGTTGAGGTACTCGACAAGCATTCCTTCCTCATCAGTGAAGAATGTCTGAATCCATCCACTGTCCACTGACTGTAGTTTTATCTCGTGATTGGGGAGTACTTCCCCGCTCTCGTTTCTCAGAGTGATGTTAGTCAGCCATCTTGGTTCGAAACCAACCGAACGCTCAATCGTCGAGGCGTCTATTTCCACATCGAATATTTCGTTCGTGTCATAGAGCGTATCGAACGGCTCGTCGGCAGAAGAGTTAGCCCTCTCGACTACGATTCTGTATCTTCCCGGTTCTAGAGAAACTTCGGCGGTTCCCAGGCCAATCCACTCGTCGCCATCGGAATCAACAGAATAACCAGCACCGTTAGGAGAAAGCGGCTTTATTTCGAAGGGATAGTTGACAGGAGTGCCATTTGATGCATTGTTGTCTCCCTCGTGGTCGATGAAGAAATCGATGCGGACGGTACTGTTCTCCAGTGGTAAAGCCAGCAATTCTACTACTCCTTCCATGGAGGTGTTGACTTCCTTTATCACGGAATTGGAGGACATCCCTCCTGCGTCAAGTGTGAATGACCAGTTACCTACTGGTAGGAGCATATCGAAGCGCCCCAAGTCATCAACTTCCTCCCTCCATACAGCAGTTGTTTCACCATCGAGGTTGTTTGCTAGGGCATGGACGGGATACCAACCAGAGAATCCTTGGTTGTACGTATTACCTTCGCGATTCAGGCTTACTTCGCCAAGCACCATCATGGAATCTGTTAGTTCTATAGTGACGTTTTCCATCCCTTCTTCTACCTGGAAGCTGGTACCGTTAGAATAGAAGCCACCGGCACCAATCATCCTCTCAACGGTCGCCTGTACAAATGCTCCACGTGGCAGAAGGACACTGAACTCCCCGAATGAGTCAGTGGTCGCGGTTAGGGCGAATCCTTCCCACTGGAATACCACCTGTTGATTGTTCACCCTTGACTCAATCTGCGGGGCTGATCCGTCCTTGTCTGGTTTGTTCAACACTATTCCATTAACGGATTGACTGACTAGGAATTGGAATGATTCAGAGATGTCTGATTCGGCTACCTTCACCCTTTGCCATAGTTGCTTATTATCACCCAGAGTGTAGTTCAGAACCCAATCGCCATGAAGTAATTCTGCGTGGTAGGTTTTAGTTTCATTGTCGAAAATCGCAGATACTGGTGCTCGATTCTGATCCTCGGGCAAGAACTGCAGCTCTAGGTCGTCTACGCTCGTTCCTTCGTCTGAGAGGGTGAATGTGATATCAGAAGTTCTAGGTATCTCGGATGGGAATGAGACCAACGTACCTTGGTCTGATTCAAAGGTGAAAATCTGTGACAATTCTGGGAATCCGTCCTCGTCTAGATCTATTTCGGCGATGTAGGTTCCTGGCACAATTGGGCCTACTTCGAAAGAGCCAGTTTCATCTGTAGATACGTAGCACGGATGGGTGATTACTCCTTGGCACTGTACTACAGAGTCTTCGCTCGACCCGTTTATTGAGAATATGGATACTCTTTCCTCGGAAACTGATTGACCAGAATAAAGGGATACTTGGCCCTTTATTGCGCCTCCGTAAATCGAAACTGGGGATTGGATATCTGTTGAGGATAGTGGAATTCTGAATGGTGCTGTTAACTCCACAGCGTCCCCGTCCCCGAAGTCTACGGATAACACGTATTCTCCAGGTAGAGCGTCTACAACGTGGAACGAACCAGGACTGACCATGGGCCCGCTGAACAGAGCGTGTCCAGAGAAGGTGCCCGTACCATTTATTGTGCCGTATGACGAAAGATTCTGGTTTGAGTCTGTGATGAATGTGCCGGATCCTATGAATGTGGCCTGGAATAGATCTCTTGTGAATTCGCTGATCCCGAATGAAGTGAACTTTCCAGAGCCGTTTATTGTCCCGTTCAGTATGTAGTTGTCCTCGCTAACTAAGCATGCATCCGAGCCATCCGGGACGGAATCTCCTGAACAACCCGGGAAGTCGCCTGTGATTGAGCCATCGAAGGTGCCCATACCGGAGAACTGCCCCTGTCCCGTGATGCTGTGGTTGTCGTAGATGGTCTGGGTGTGAGAACCGGTGAATTCCCGAACTGAAACTGAACCCATGCTCTCTACGGATCCCTCGCCCATGAATGTCGCTTCTCCGGTTCCAGTGAACTCCAGGTCTTCGCCCTCCATGGTTCCATTGGAGGTCAGAAGATGGGGACGCCGAGATTGGGGCCTGAATTATCTCTTGGCCGTTACTGTGTCCATCTGTCCCGGATATATTGACGATTGTTTCGGATAGCCACGTGGAGCCGTATACGTTCCCGAGAATTCCCGTTATCGCATTCACATTCCCATTCTGGGAGGTCTCTACGAATAGTTCTTGCATGGAGGAGCCTGATCCCGTCATCAGTGATGTTCTGGCTGATTCTAAATCTGGTTCTCCCGAGAAGGCGGATACCCGGATCTTTCCTGCTGGTACCTTGAAGGAGAAGAATCCATCTTCGTTCGCCTGAGTGCTACCGATGGGGATCCAGTATGTTCTCGAATCTCTGTCAACGACATGGCCGTCGACTTCTATCTCCTCCCCACTGAATGCGTCTCTCTCAATCAGTATCCTGGCATTTGGGACTGGACCGATCCCGTCTAGAGACACCGTTCCCTCCAGAGTGGCACCGCTGTAGTACTTCAGAATCTTCACATTTCTGTTGGAGTCGTAGATTGAGCCGCAGTACTTGTCAACCTTCCCGGTTAGAACGAAATCTGTCCCATTGCTTGTGTTGGTAGCGCCGTTGCTGATGTCTAGGGTCTTGGACTCGAATGAGATGGCGCTGCTGTAGGTGGGAATCGAGGATCCAGTGGGAATTACTCCATCTTCGATCGGCGTTACTTCCCAGGGACCGCCTGACTGAACGGCGGACCAACCGGTTGAGAGTGTAGCGTCTGTTGACAGGGTGACGTCGGTCAGCTTAGTTGAGCCTGCTACCGTGGAAGCTGTTCCGGAAATCTGGATTTCCTGGCAATGTGAACCATTAGTCGGGTCATACCAATTGGATAGAACGAAGTGGTTCATCATTGCTCCTGGGAGGGCCATAGAGCCCTGTAGGTAACTCCCGGGAGTCCCTGTGAGTGAGTTGGGGAGGATCCAAGTTGATGGGGTGTCAGCATCTCCTACCTGTCCGCTGATCGATGGCAATCCAAGGGTAGACGTCCCATAGCCCACGTAGGCCCTTGCAATCATTGTGTCAAAGAATCCGGCTTGATGCTGGTAGCTCCTGTCGGTTAGTTGGATCATATCCTCCCCAGTGGATGCACCTGATGCCTGTGCCCTGAGGTCCGACATCTGCTGGTCCAAGAATTCCTGGAGGTTCTTTGGCCCCTGGTTGGTCTCGTAGGTAGTTGTGATGTACGTATCCATATCTAGGCCAGAGAGTCCCGTAGGTGCATGGAAAATTCCTGAATATGCCCCCCTGTGATAAGACTGGAAATCCTGATATGCCCTTCCGCCCAATGGATAGAGGCGGTTGTCTACGGCAAAGTATCTGATTTCATGATTCCTTGCTGTTGTGCTTCCATGGGATTCCTCGAAGTCGGACACCTCGTAGTTGTCGATGGAGGAAATCTTGTGGTAGACGCTTACGAGTTGTTCCAGGTCCAAAGCTGCTGTCAGGAACGCCCTAGCCATGCCGAACTTCGCATTAGTACGGTGAATTGCAGTAGATACGTCGTAGTAGTCATCAATTATGTCTCGGGTGTAAAGGTAGCCGCCAACGTTGTAGTGCTTGGCGTCTTCGAAATCAAGAATTTCGTACTCTGAATTCAATCCCGATCCACGTGCATTGTTGAAAAGGGTCCTAGCCTCTGATTCATTGGCCGTGGGTTCTTCGAACTGCTCACCTTCCTTTATGATGATGAACATGTGACCTGCATCGGACAAGGGCATCCCATCATCGTCCAACGGATTGCCCTTGAGCATCTGTACCTCGCCGTACTCTGCAACTACTGCCATTGATCGCGTTTCCAGGAACTCGAGGTCCTCGTTCGATAGTATAGCTTGGAACTCCTGGATCTGTTCTCCGGACAATTCTGGTTCCAATGCAGCTAGGAAGTCTGCTCCAAGAACCATATCATTCAATTTCCTGTCACCGAAGGCAAGTGTTGAGATGAACAAAGATAGAGTGTCTTCCTGTCCTGAAGATAGTAGCATTGCCCCGCTGTTCGGGATCCCTGACTGGAAGTTGTCTGCCACGGTAGGGTGATCTCCGGAAGCAAGGGCCTGGAAACCGTAATCCCACCAAGATACGAAGGCTGGTCTTTCGCTGAATGGAACGTCGCTGTCTTGCTCAGAAAGCCACTCATATGCCTCATTCCATCCTTGTCCTCCGAAGCTCGGTCCGAAGGTCCCCAGATACCAAAGCCCTGATTCGCTGGGGTCGTACTGTTCGCTGTTCATTACCGAGAACAAGCCTAGAAGATCCTGCCTCAGGATATCTGGTGCCAAGTCGTAGATGCTCTGATCGACCTCATTTGCCGACCTGTCATTTCCCGGTATACCAGAGTCGATACCGTATGTAGCGTGCTGTGAAGAGATAAGAAGGATCACCATGATCATAGCGGGTATGCCTGGACGAGCCTTAGTTGCTGGCCATAGAGACTTGAAACGAGTCCTGGGAGTACCTATTCCCGAGTTCCTCCAAACCTTGGAAAATGTTGGCAGACTTGCTGCACTCCACAGCATTGAGATTCCGATTCCCCCTACTACTGCCATAGCAGGTGTAGCGTTGATGATGAATCGGCCAGCGGACCATGACATGTAAGATGCTATCAGGGTCCATAGACCTAGTAGAGTAAGTTCTGACTGGTTCTTCCTGCTGCCCCTCCATAGTAGTATTACTGCGCATCCTATTGCGATAACCGCCACTATAGGCCCATAGGAAGCGAATAGTCTTCCGCGTTCTGGAGCCTGAGCCTCTCCGATTGTTAGGAAGATTTTATTCTTGGAGAAGTAGAATCCCCCGGTGAAAAGGATGTCCCAGCCGCTGTACAACTGAGCTTCCTGAAGTATGAAGAGAATTGAAAGAATCGAGCCGAATAGTACACTCCCACCCATTACTATCAGAAGCCATGGCTTGTCCCTGAATGAGCTGGAAATCCAACCCATAGCGAAAGTGAAGCCGATTATGTAGAACATGGGTTGCATACCGCTAGGAGCGAAGAGTAGGTTCATTCCAGGCCAAGCGTAGAATGGTGCAGGGATTATCATCGAGGTAAACATCATCTGAAGAGATGCAGAGGTGAATTGTAGGCTGTCCCTTCCCTTGAAGATGTTGATCACTACTTGGAATGAATATGCTAGGAAAAGAATTCCCGGGCCGTATACGAAACCCTTCCAGCCGAGTGCCATTATTGAGAATGCGATTCCCGACATTGTTGCATTTGCCATTAAAATCGGATTACTCTTCCAGGTCTCCCTTATTCCAGCGATAATATACAGCGGATTTGCGCTTGTAGACTTTAATGCCTTCTTGTATTGAATTTGCTCAAGTCCTCTAATCCAGAAGTATAGAGCAATCGCTAGGAAAAGCATGGCAAATGAGTCGTGGTCAGCATAAGCGAACGTAGATCTGCTCAGATGTCCGGGCATCAGTGCAATGAGCCAAGCGGAAATTATTCCCGCGTTCCTGCTGTGAGCACGCGAGGCGATTCCAGCCACTGGGACAACAAT
>LUMS01000331.1_pt1 | contig 10236 bp, 8 predicted proteins | sample 729711 | NCBI WGS metagenome assembly LUMS01 (sample SAMN03860298, study PRJNA289734) | marine metagenome | biome: seawater column; feature: ocean; material: water; isolation source: Red Sea water column Station 192 - depth 25m | place: Saudi Arabia: Red Sea | collected 2011-10-15 | depth 25 m | reverse complement strand
TGATTTCATTTAAAATTTTTCCAAGATATTTAGTACTTCTTTTACCATTTTCTGACCACTCAGCATACCAGTACGGTCCATGAGGACAACTATTACAAGATTCTCTTCCACATTTTATTAATTTTTGCCGATAGGATATTTTTTGTTCATTACCTGTGGGCCCAAGCTTGTTATCAATTAGGATACGTAATCTTTTTAAATCTGATTCTCCTAATTCAGATATTGCTTCTAGAATTTCTCTATCTACCATTATTAAAATGTTAATGGAATATTGGTAAGAGTAATAAAGTATGAAAAAAATTGTTTATTTATCAGGTGGAATTGGTGGAGCAAAACTTGCAAAAGGTTTTTACAATCTCAAAGAAATCGACCTAACAATTATTATCAATACGGGTGATGATGAAACTATACAAGGAGTTAGGCTATCTCCAGATATAGATTCTGTAATTTATGCATTAGCTGGAATTGAGGGTGATCTTGGATGGGGCCAAAAAAATGATAGTTTTGTTGTAAGTGAAGAATTTAAAAAATATTTTCCTCAAGAATTCAGTATTGGTGATAAAGATCTTGCTTTAAACCTTTTTAGAAATCAATTATTTTCAGAGGGCAAATCACTTACTCAAATAACAAAGATAATATCTGATAAATTTGGATTAAATTGCAAAATATTTCCAATGACAGATAATTTAGTTAGTACAAAATTGAAAACCACTGAAAATAAATTATTAGACTTTCAAGAATATTTTGTTGAATTAAAATCGGAGCCTGATTTGAGTGATATTATCTATTTAAATTCTGAGGATGCAGATATGACTAATGAAGTTTCTAGAGCAATTGAAAAAGCTGACAAAATAGTGATTGGACCTTCAAATCCAATCCTTTCTATTGGTCCAATTCTCTCGATAAAAAATTTAAAGGAAAAATTAATTAACCATGATACAACTTACATTGTTTCACCATTCATACAAGATAAAGCAATTAAGGGTCCTTCCAAGAAAAATTTTGAAGATCTTGGTTATACGAGTGACATAAGTGGAATTAAAAAGTTTTATGATTATGTAGGAAATTTCTATATAGTGCATGATGGTGATTCCGATGGAGCTGAAAATACAATCGAAACAAATATATTATTTAAATCTATAGAAGACACTACCAACTTAGCTAAATTCATTATTGACCATGAATAATATAACTATCATTCCTATTAAAAATTTGCCTGAATTTTCACCAAAGCATGATGTAGCTGATGAATTAATAAAAGGATTTGAAAACAACAATATTGCTCTTGAAGACAATGATGTAATAGTTGTCACCCAAAAGATCGTATCTAAAGTTGAGAATAGATTGATAGAAAACAATTCTGAAAATATTGAAGAATTAATTGAAAAAGAATCTTTAGAAATTTTAAGAAAAAGAGGCGATACGATAATTGCAAGAACAAAACATGGTTTTATTTGTGCAAATGCAGGAATAGATAAATCAAACATAAAAAAAGGTTCTGTTTTACTATTGCCTGAAGATCCAGATAAAACATCTAGAGATATACAAAAGAAAATTGAATACAACACAAATAAAAAAGTCAGTGTAATCATATCCGATACATTTGGAAGAGCATGGAGAAAGGGGCAAACCAATGTTGCTATAGGTTCATCTGGAATTGAATTAGTTATGAAAAAAAGTGACAATATACCTGTAGCAATCATAAGAGGTGTAGATTATAAATCCTCTGATTTGGGAGTTGGAGAATTAATAAGAAAAGAAGACGAAGATTTCTTTCTTTAAAAAATTTTTATGAATTCTTAAACCAATCTACTAATTCTTCAATACCTTTTTTTAAATCATACTCTGGTTCCCAATCCAAACTTTTCTTCGCTTTGTTGTTATTTAAAACACTCCTCAGCAATTCTCCGTCTCTCTGTGGTTTGTAATCAGGTTCTCCTTCCCATGAAGTTTTTAATGCGATTAATGACACTAAGTCATTAACAGATGTTTCAACACCTGTACCTATATTTAAAAATAAATCATTATCATTTTCAGATGATTTAATTAATGCACTCACAACATCCGCAACATATATATAATCTCTTGTTTGGTTTCCATCACCATAAATTATTGGTTTTTCATTATTTAGCATTTTTCCAGTAAATATTGACATTACTCCTGCTTCTCCGTGGGGATCTTGACGTGGACCATAAACATTTGATAAATTCAAAATTGAGTATGACATTTTTTCATTTTCTAACATCAATTTTATAAAGTCATTAAGCTTTTTTTTTGCTACACCATAAGGAGAAACTGGTTCACCTGCAAAGTCTTCTTCAGAAGTTGGAATTATATTAGGTTCGCCAAATATTGTTCCTCCAGAAGAGCTAAAAACAAACTTCTTACAATCTGTACTTATCAGTGTTTGTATTAATTTAATAGGCTGTAAAAGATTATGTTCAAAATCTAGTAATGGATCTTCTACAGAAATTACAACTGAAGATTGTGCTGCTAAATGAAAACAAATTTCAGGATTAAATTTTTCAATTTCTTTTATTGATTCATGAGAACCAAGGTCATCATAGATTACTTCTATGTTTTCTAATCTGTGTAAATTTGTTTTTTTTCCTGTCAATAAATTATCAATAACTAAAACTCTTACATTGTTTTTCAGTAATTCCTCTACTAAATGTGACCCAATAAATCCAGCTCCACCTGTTACTAATGCTTTTTTATATTTCATGATTTAAAAATTTCGTCATTTATGACTGCCTTATCTTCAATTATCGCTTCACTGCAGATTATTGAATTATTAACTTGAACATTGTTTCCAATGGAACTTGAACCTAATATAACGCTATTCTCTATCACCGTGTCTTTTCCGATAGTCGCTGATTCAGAAATCCAATTAGTTTTATTTTCTGTATGAGCATATATATATGACTCTCTTGTTCCTACATCTAACATATTTCCATTTACACTAAAACAATCCAATAAATTGTTTTTCGCTAATTCAGGAAATACATTTTTCTCAAAAGAACAGGGTACTTCTAAATTGTTTTTGATTTCTTTGATATCTTTTTTGTGAAAACAATATACACCTAGGCTTATATTGTTTCCATATTTCATGTCTTTTGGCTTCTCAATAAAGTTTATTATTTTTGTACCTTCCAACTCAAGTACGCCATATCTTGATGGATCTTCAACGGGTATTGAACAGATAGTAGAATTTTTTGAACTATTTGCAACTTCTAGAAACGATTCAAAATTCATATCAATGAGCAAGTCTCCATTCATACACAAAAATTTATCATCAAAATGTTCTATATTTTTAACTACATATCCACCAGTATCTAATTTTTCATGTTCAAAATGTAAGTTCACCTTATATTTGGAATTCTTTTTGTAGTCTGTCCAATAGCTTTCATGCTTTATTGAACAAATTAAATTTATGTTATCTAAATTTGATTCTTCCAAATTCTCAAGAATTAAATCAATTAACAGTCTTCCCTTTATCGTAAGTAATGCTTTAGGGATACCTTCTGATAGAGGTCTAAGTCTTGTAGCTTCTCCTCCTACTAAAAGATAAATGTCTCTAATCATTGTCCAATAAATTTAAAAGTTCTTTAAAGCCAGATTCTATATCGATTTGTAATATGTTTTCCCATAAATTTTCAGCTTTTTTATCTGAAAAGTAATTTTTAACATTATTTACAAATTTATCTTTCAATAAGGGTATGGCCTCAACCCTTCTATCTGGATGACCAATAGGAGTTTCAATTTTCACTTTATCAGAAAATGAGCCGTCGTTATATTTAAAGTAAATCTCATTTGAAATATGTCGTTTAGCAATGTCATAATAATTTTTTGTAAAGTTTTTATTTTCATGAACTTTTATCTTTTTTCTTAAAGAATTTACTTTGTTTAAACCATGAAAATTATCACTATAAGTTTCTGAGGTTAAATCTTTAAAAATTAGAGCGGCAGATACCATATATTCAAGAGAGTGATCTCTATCCGAGGAATTATTAAGTTCCTTTTTATTACTAATGATTCTCAATGCTGGCTCGTGCGTTTCAATAATTATTTCCTTAATATCTTTCTCTTTTTCATGAAATAAATCAGATAATTGAAAAGAAGCCTCAACTGCGGATTGTCCATGAAACTCTGCTGGATACAAGACCTTAAATAAAATGTTTTGAATTACCCAATCATCAAGTTCTTTACCAAAGGATAAAATATCGTCACCTAAAAAAACTTTATTGAATCCCCAAATCTGATCATCTTGTATATTTTCGTAAATATTATCTGGAAACTCACTTATTTCAGCAATCTCAATACCTCTGGATGCAGCATCCCCTGCAGCCCAGCTTTTTCTTTTTCCAACATTTGGCGCCTGTCTATAAGATCTTAAATTGACGCCATCTTGTAAAATATTATTTACTGTTCTTGATATTGATTCTTCATTTTGGTTTGATAGTAAGGACGAAAATACTACTCCCGATGCAAGTTTGACATAAAAAACATGGTCATAACCTTTTTCGTTTAAAGAGGTACCCAATGCTAAGCACCCTTGTATCTCATACATTTGGATTATCGATTGAAGAAATTCTGAGAGATTTTTGTCTTTGTGATTGAAAAAGTAACCAAATGCTGTCCCAATATTATCAGATGGATGTGCCCACTCTTTTGCCAAAAAGGTATCGTTATAATCAAACCATCTGGTCAATATTGAAAGGTACCTTGTAATTTCTTTAGAAGATTGCATATCATTTATAACCAAAAAAGGATTTGTATTAGAACCATACTTACCTCTTGTTGCAAATCTCATTGGATCTTCATAAGTTGAAGCATTATAAATACAACCCAGAGTGTCTAAAAGTGACAATTTCGAGGCAAGTAAATTTTCCTCAGAAAATACAATGTTCTTTGTAAGATAATTTGAGATTATTTTATCAATATTTTGTTGAACCAAAAATTAGTCTCTTTCTTCAACTCCAATATATTTTGCAGCAGGTCTAATTAATGTGTCGTCTGCTCTTTGTTCAAAATAATGAGCTGCCCAGCCAACTGATCTACCTGCAACAAAAATAGGAGTGAATAAATTTACATCAAAATCTAACTCAGAGAGCAAAAGACCACCATAAAAATCAACATTTGGAAATAACTTTTTTTCTTGATCCATGATTTCATCAATTTTCTGAGCGATTTCATATCTCAGTTTTGCATCATCATCAGAAATTAGTTTCTCAACCCAGCTTTTAACAACCGGACTTCTAGGATCTTGAATTTTGTAAACACCATGACCAAATCCCATAATTTTTTTCTTTTCTTCAAGCATTTTCATAACACCTGATTGTGCATCATCTACATCTTTAAATGAATTTATTAATTCAACTGCTCGCTCGTTTGCTCCACCGTGCAATTCACCTTTTAACGTTCCGATACCAGAGACAATTGAACTTGTTAAATCTGACCTTGTAGAACCTGTAACTCTTGTAGCAAAAGTTGATGCATTAAATCCATGCTCTGCATAAAGAATCAAGATATCATCTAGCGCTTGTAACTGATCACTTGATGCATTATTACTTAACATAGAACTTGCAACTGTATACTTGTCATCTAGTTCGCTCGTATCATTCTCGTTGTAACTCGCTATGACATAGGCTACAGCGGCAGAAATTTGAGTTGTTAATTCTAAATCAGATTTTTTGTCTGATTCTCCAATATAAGAAACAATTGTTCTAATAACATCCATTGGGTGGAGTCTTGATTTAATTTGTTTGAAAAGATTATTTACATCATTGTCCCCATTTAATTCTGTATAGTATTGCTTGAAAAAAGTTGTAAATTCAGAGCCGTTTAAATCATCACTTATTATTAGGGATGCAACATCTTCATACGTATGAGTTTCTGTAAGCTTTATTGCATCGTAGCCACGATATCTTAAAGAGGTGCCTTCCATTCCGACAGTAGAAATTTTAGTTTCTCCAGCAATTACTCCTCTTAAGCCTGGTGAATATTCCATAGTTAATTAATTCTACATATAAATTAATAAATTCGACTAGTGCAAAGTTGAATTTTATGAATACTAAAATCTTTTCATGGCACAAATTCATGAACTTGAATCAAAATCAAGATTTGGTACCAGATATATAGTTGGAATAATTTTAGCAATTTCAACTCTTCTAGTTGCTGGTTGGGTTGGATTTTTTGTATTTCTTCCAATCAAATCTGGAATGAGTACGATATATGAACTTGAGGATAGATTTCTTCCAAGAGCAGAGGGAATGGTTTTAGATTTTGTATCTTTATCAGAGCCATCAATAATTATTACAAGTGACGATGTAATTCTTGATGAGTTACATGATGGTTTAAATCGGGATCCCATCAAATTAACCGATGTTCCTCCATTTGTTATAAACACTTTGCTAGCAGCAGAAGATAGTAATTATTATCAACATGAAGGTGTCGATTTTATTGCAATTTTAAGTGCTGTTCTTGACAACTTAAGAGGTGTAACCAGAGGTGGTTCAACAATAACTTCACAAGTAGCTAAACAATCATTTGTTGGAGATGAAATATCAATAAGAAGAAAAGTAGCAGAAGCAGTAGTCGCAGCCGAGCTTGAGAGAAGGTATACAAAAGATCAAATATTAGAGTATTACATTAATTCTATTTATTGGGGATCGGGTGCATATGGTCTTCAATCAGCCGCATTGGAATATTTCAATAAAGAGGTATCTGAACTTACGTTAGATCAAGCTGCAACCTTGGTTGTGATTATCCGAAGTCCTGCATATTACAATCCAAGAAAATATCCTGACAGAGTTCTTGAGAGAAGAAATGATGTATTAGATATTATGCTTAAAGAAGGCTTTATTGTTGATGTTCAGCACAGATCAGCAAAGTTAGCTCCTTTGGTTATATCAGAACCAAATAATATCGAGAACAATGCAGAGCACGTATCAGCGGAAGTCAAAAGGCAATTACTTAATGATCCTCAATTTGCCTTTTTAGGAGGTACTAAAGAAGATAGGAAGAAAAAACTTTTTGGTTGTCCATCTGACGATACAAGTTGTACTGGTGGAGGTGGTTTAAAAATATATATAACTGTGAACCTCGCATTGCAAGAGCATGCAAACTTAATTCTTAACAAATGGGTTCCATCTTCAATTGATGAGGATTCAGAAGAGGAAAATGAACCAAAACCGACAGGGGTAATAACACTACTAAATAACTTTACGGGTGCAATTGAAGTAATGGCATCAGGAATTCCTTTTGATGAAGAACAATATAATTTAGCTACTCAAGGAAAAAGAAATCCAGGCTCTGCATTTAAACCAATTACACTCCTTGCAGCATTAGAAACAGGTTCGCAATTATACAGTCATCGAGACTCCAGATCTCCCACTGAAATTGATTGTGGATATCCATGTGCTCCTGATGGAGTTGGAACTAATTGGGTTGTAAGAAACTATGGAACATCAATAACAGCTGACAGATACATAAATAAAATTGCTGCTCAAGACCGTGCGATTGAACTTCAATGCATTGGAACCCATATAGATGAAATTAAAAATAAAGACTTTATTGAACAATTTCCTTTAGCTGAAGGGCTAGATGATATTGAAGATGAGAGTGATAAATTATTAGAGATAGGAAAGACACTAAACCAATTTGATGAGGAAGGTCTTCCAATAATTTATAGTGAAAATGAAAATATTGAAAAAGAAGAGAATCAAACCATAGTTTCAGATGAATTACTTGTTGATGAGCAAAGTAACTTAATACAAGTCGATCTTGAAGCTGATAAGCAATATATTTTCAAACCATGTCAGGACAAATCGGAGTACAACAGATCTATAAAACTACTCGATACATCTGGAATGGTATCACTTGAGGAAGCTACTAGAAGATCAATTAATACAGTTTTTGCTCAGTTGGCATCAGAAATTGGAGGGGAAAAACTCGCTAGTACAGCAAAAAGAATTGGTATTGATTCAGAACTTGAACCAGTAATTTCTTTAACTCTCGGTGCTGGAGCTGTTACACCCATTGAATTAGCTTCTGCATATTCTTCCTTTGCTACAAATGGAAAACTAGCACCTCCCTATTTAATAGAGAAAATTGAAGACTCAAATGGACAACTACTTTATAAACATATTGTCTCTACTAGAACAAGTATTCCAGATCCAGCAGCAGCTGCTGCAGTTAGAAAAACACTTGAGGTTGCAGCTCAAATTGGAACAGGTACAAGGGCAGTTTTAGACGATAGACCAATTGCTGGTAAAACAGGTACCCACCAAGGATTCAGAGAAGCATGGTTCATAGGATTCATTCCTCAATATACTTCCTCAGTTTGGATTGGTTTTGCTGAGGAACAATTACCACTTACTGATGTAGAGATTAATGGTGAGCTCATTAAAAATGTTTCAGGAGGTAGAGTTCCCGCACCAATTTGGAAAGAATTTATGGAAGAAGTCGTTAAAGATTTACCTATTCAAGAATGGCCTGAAGATCCTATTGATATAGATAGATATTATGAAATTCCTAAAATAGAAATTCCAGAATTAGTTGGATTAAACGTTCTTGATGCAGAAGAAATTGCTTTCTCTGGGTATATACTTCCAACAATAAATCTCGTTGACTCAGAAGAAGCACCTGGATTAGTCCTAAAACAAAATGTTAAAAATTGTAATCGTGAGGAAGAATCAAATGATTCAGATGAAAGTAATAATAACTCTGAAGAGGAAGACGACTGTATTGGAGTTGAAATGCCTGAAGGTACAGAAGTTATTCTTGAAGTGTCGGGTAAAAAATTTACTGGAAATCTTCCGAATCTACCACCTTGTGAATACACAATCGATGAGGCAGAAAGTTTAGTTAAGGAATTTATGAGGGAGACAAATGTAATACTTTTCCTTAAAAATACATTTGAAGAAACCGACTTAGTAAATTGTGAAGGAAAAGTCATTGGAACTAATGTTGCTCAAGGTGGTACCGTATCTACTGGCGACACACTTTCATTTATTATTGGAAGTAAAAACGAAGACTAATCTAAATTTTTAAAAAATTCATAAAGTGATAAAACTCCAAATCCAGTTGCACCCTTTCTATTATCTGAGCGTGCTGGACCTGCTATGTCCAAATGTATCCAGTCATTTTCACCAATAAACTCTTTTAAAAGAAGTGCGGCAGTTATTGCTCCACCAAATCTTCCACCAGTATTTTTCATATCTGCTAAATCTGAATCAATTAGATTTCTATAACCATCGAATAGTGGAAGAGGGTGAAAATTTTCATTTGTATTTTTGGCAGATTCAATGAATGTTTTTTCTAAATCACTATTGTTTGAAAATATAGCACCAATATCAAGGCCTAAAGCTACATAAGAAGCTCCCGTTAAAGTAGCGATATCACAGATTAGGTCTGGATTAGTCTCAGCAGCAAATGCCAAAGCATCAGACATTATTAATCTTCCTTCTGCATCAGTATTCATAACTTCAATTGTTTTACCATTTCTAGTTTTAAGTACATCACCGGGTCTTATCGCGGACCCACTAATCATATTTTCTACAATCGGTGTGTAAACGGTTAAACCTATGTCCTGATTTGTTCTTGCAATGATATTGATTACACCCCAGGCACTAGCTGCTCCTGACATATCAGTTTTCATTGTTTCCATACCAGCAGGACTCTTCAAGGAGTATCCACCTGTATCAAAAAGCACTCCTTTTCCAATCAAAGATACTTGATATTTTGCATTTGAATTGTATTTGCCAACCAAAAAATATGGGGGCCTATCAGAGCCTTTCCCAACACCCAAAACACCACCAAAATTATTTTCTTCAAGCCACTTTTGATCATAAACTTCAACTTCTATTCCTGATGAGTCAACTAGATCTTTTACCTTGTTAATAAATTGCTCTGGTGACTTATCCAAAGCAGGTGTATTTATTAAATCTCTAACCCAAAATACGGAGTTCTTTTTTATTTCATTTTCTGAGGAATCTAGATCTTGAAATGTAATATTGTTTACAGAAGAATCATCTTTAGATTTATAGTTATTGTTATAGAAGAGTTAGCAAAAATTGGTGCTAGTGGACCAGGATTTGCAGTGCACTCTGATATTGTAGCACCCTACTTGATTAACTATAGCTCTGATACTCAAAAAAAAGAGTATTTGCCAAAAATGGTAAAAGGAGAAAACATGCATTTATCTAATCAGGCGCTCGGCGCTATTATGATGGC
>LUMS01000307.1_pt3 | contig 10312 bp, 9 predicted proteins | sample 729711 | NCBI WGS metagenome assembly LUMS01 (sample SAMN03860298, study PRJNA289734) | marine metagenome | biome: seawater column; feature: ocean; material: water; isolation source: Red Sea water column Station 192 - depth 25m | place: Saudi Arabia: Red Sea | collected 2011-10-15 | depth 25 m | reverse complement strand
CCTTAGGGCTAGGAACTTCGAGGTCACAGTACTTTCACCGAGCAGCTTGGAGTTCGAATTCGATGCAAGGAGAATAGACAGAACAGGCTACGAGGTACTGAAAACTGAGAGAGACATTCTGATGACCGAGCTTAGGGGACTTGGGGCGTATGTAATGGACTGGGAGCCGGATATGCTACTATTCACAGCCCTGGCCGGGGCAAGGGGATTCTGAGGTGTAATTATGGAAGAAGGCAAGGGTCCAGTAGACACATCTCATCTGTATGAGGGGAAGGTAGTACGCTCATCGGCCCCTAGCAGGAAAAGGGCTGCTGGAACACTGAAGGCAGACAGCGGGATACCCGATGATGCGGTTCCAGATGTCGCCATCCCAAGTTGGATAGATGCGATCTTCGGAGGTCCAATTCTGGTCAATAGAGAGTTCGTATCACCAAACAAAATGGTTCTGAACCTTCAGATGGGGGCAATAGGCTCGCTCTTGGTCCTCGGTTTCCTTACTTTCATGCTCACGCCAGTATCCGGAACTGCATGGTTCGCGATATCAAACATGATCGGCTTTGGCTTCCTGGGGCTATGGCTCCATCTACTGATGATTCTTTTTGGACTGATATCTGGTTTCTGGGGGGTTTGGCAGAGAGACCAAAGGGCGATATTGCTGTCTTACGTCATGCTAATTCTGGTCACTATCAGGTTCGCTGGAAGCAAGGTTGAGTTTGGGCTGAACTTTTTGCCAGAGAACGAAATAATGCAGAAGTTGCTACTGATATTGTACGCAGTCTTCCTAGTCGTATACATCGAGGTCTCTAGCGCAGTAATCCGTTTCTCTATGCTAGATACCTCGATAAGAACCGGAGAGGTCTACGTGATGAACGTCAAGAGCATCACGGACAGATACAACAGGGCACTTGGCTACACCCCTGCCGTTGCAGCATTGGTAGCAACACTGACTCTGTTCATCAATTTCTTCGTGCCCCTATTCGTAGGAATTTTCGACTCGGTTGCAGCTAATCGTCTCGAGGAGAGCGTGGAGTTGACTAGCGTTTACGGCGTCGCATTGGGAACTATCCTGGTATTCATCGTGATAGCAGGAATGTTCGCAATTAACCTCCCTCTCAGGATTCAGCAGTATCTAGAAAGTCAATCCGGCTAGAGGAATCCACCGGCAATTCCCAGATCCGCGACGACCAGCATTGCCACCGCCTCGACAACAGGTGCTGCTCTCGGGCCAATCACTGGATCGTGCCTTCCGCCGACCTTCAGTGACTGTTTCTTTTTGAAATCCACCAACGCCCGTAACGGGGCCCCAGTCGATCTGCCCCCTAGGGCTCCGTCCGCATCTCCAGTCGTGGCCCCCTCCAACTCGGGCACATCATCACCTGGTACCCACATGTCATTATTCTCTGAACCTCTCATCCTTGATGCCTCGGTGCCATTAGAGAACTCTATTGCCCTAGCTCCAGGAATTGCCATGAGTGCTCTGGCAAGAGACGGCTCCAGTCCGTCGAACCATGGTTCTCCTACACCAATGGGAAGTCCGAGAATCAATAACTCTACCACCGAACCAATTGAGTCCTTCTCTCTTCGGATTTTTCTTATCGATTCTCCCATTATTACTGCTGCGTCGGGATCTCTGCAGTTAAGCCTGGACATCTCCGTTCCCTCTTCGAGTGCCTTGGAAGTATCGAGATGAATCAATGGCCTGGCGGAGATGTCCCCCACTCTGCTTAGATGGGCATGACAGGACCAACCTGCTTCGTCCAGCATCTTCCTGACCTGACTTCCAGCTGCCACTAATCCAAGAGTGAGCCTAGCAGACTGCGACCCCCCTCCTCGGGGATCGTTGGATCCACTGGATCTTATTTCCTCAACCATGTCAGCATGGCCTGGGCGTGGATGGTCGGGAAGGAAACTATAGTCAGATGACCGCGCATCTGAGTTTCTAGCAATCATTAGCATCGGCCAACCTGTTGCCTTTCCCTCATGCACTCCTGACAGAATCTCGCATTCGTCAGTCTCCAATCTGGCTGACATTCCTCTTCTTCCAGGTTTTCTGAGAGATAAGTCGTTCACAAGAGCATCCAAGTCAATTTCTGTTCCTGGAGGAATTCCCTCGAATAGCGCGCCTACACACTTGCCGTGACTTTCCCCAAATAGCGTGACTTTCAGATGCTCACCAAGTCCCATCCCCATCATTGCACCTCGGAAATCTCATCTTTCACATAAATGCCTGTTGAAATAACCTCCAATCCAGATTCGGAAAATAGCTTGGAAAGAGATGTCGAATCTTCCTGGAAGCATACGATTGCAATTGATGGGCCGGACCCACTAATACCGGCTGCAATGGCTCCTGATGCGATGCTCAAGTTGCAAATTCTCAGAGCCTCTTGATCATCGGTTGCTGCTGCGACAGCCATTCCATTTGAGGACAATGCGTCTAGAATTGATCCTCTCATTACGGAAGCCAGTGACCTCTCGAATATCTGCTCATGCTGCGAAAAGGCCTCAGCTGAAATCTCCACCGATCTTTTCCCCCTTAGTAGTATAAGTATCGAAAGACTAGGATCAATATCACCTTGGAGGATTATTGACTCAGATGCAGATAGGGCGGGGTCAACTAGCTTCCAGCCCGGTTCCAACGACGCCCAATTATCGTCCATGCTACCAGTCTTAGCACAGTTCGAGATGAGTTGTGAGTTAGCTGCGATATCCGCAATCTCAGAGTTTGAAAGACCGGTCCAGGAACATGAATTGAGGGCTCTGAGGGCTGCACAAGACAATGCTGAGCTCGATTTGAGCCCTTGGCCGATAGGGATTGAGCTGTCCACCTTCCATCCGAATTGGTCGGGGGTTGGGAGGCCCCTATCCCTCCAGCATTTCTCTACTGCAGCGAGAAGTCCGTTTCTGTCATCTTCAATTTCAACCGCATCTTCTACAATCTGAACCTTGGTTGTTAGTTGGATGCCGATAGAGCATCCCCTGCCCAATCCCAGAGCGTGGAGGATGGATATCGCGCCGTTCGATTCGCCCTCCCCTAGCACCTTCACTTCTCCACCATCCCCCCATCAAGTGCGATTCCGATGTGCCTGACTCTATCGTCTGTGAATACCGTAATCTTGTCTCCAGCCTTTGCATCTGTTACTGAAACGGCTGTCCCCGTTGGGGAAACAAATCTAACTGTCTCTGCTTGCTGGACTACTGTCTGACCCTCTTCTCCAGAAATCTCGAATCTGACAACGAGAAGGGGGCGCATTTCGATCTTCAACCGGCCTACAACGGCAGTTTCGATATATCCGGGCGATGATAGGATGGCTATTTCGTCACCAGTTTCTAATTCGCTCATGTACTTCGTTCTTCCATCTGCCATTAGGATGTAAGAGTGAATCGCTCCAGCATTTATCCTGAATGGCCTATTGGGAACATATTCTGAGGAAATAGTTTCACCATGTATTAGGCATAATTTTCCTGAGATAGAGCCAGTCGCTGCCCCTTGTCCTTCGTTTATCCTTCTTGTCAGATCTATACATACTCTCTCACCAACTCCTGCACTCTCCAGAGATATGATTCTTGCCTCTCTAGGGTCGATTGCTATATTCTCTGGAGGATCTTCCTTCGTCCATCTGTCTCCCAAAAACTTGATCGTATCGTCTACCAAACCTCTTGGGATCAGGATAGCATCGACACCCCCTCCAAGTGCAAATGCTGCTCCGGAAATTTCTATTTCTCTATCTATTGCTGCGGCGATTCTTGTCTGAGTCCCTCTGGAACATGCAATTAGATTCTCGAAGGGTATCATAGTCCAATCCGAGCATCTAACCAATATCCAAGGCACAAGTCCAATGAGAGAGATTGCCTCGTCCTGATCAGAAGGAACGTCAATTGAAACTTCTACCACATCATGTGAAGAACCAGTCCACAAGCGGGAGATAGAGTGTTGATTCGGGCCCAAGTTCTCTTCATTCTCTACCCATATCTGCATCCTCTCACCTCAGATGCCTGGAAGCCTCTTCTGCATTGGCTCCGTCATGGACAATGGCCCTTAATGCTCTGATTCGGGAAGCTGGATCCTCAAAGGAGAATACATTTCTCCCTATACAAACCCCGGACCCCCCTGCATTGATTGACTTCTCAACTAATTTCAGAACTTTACCGAAGTCATCGTCCTTGGGACCTCCAGAAACCAGTACCGGAATCGGGACCGAGGTGGTTACTATCCTGAATGACTCCTCGGATCCAGTCCAAGGAACCTTGACGACGTTGCACCCCAACTCCCAAGCAAGTCTAGCCGCATGAGCGACCCCTGAAGTTGAGTCTGAATCATCCAAGTTCAGGTTTCCACCCCTGGGATAGAACATCCCCAATACCGGGATTGATTTCTCATGAGAATCCGTGGTTATCCTAGCCATCCTCTGTACCATCTCAGGCTCTGCCACATCTCCGAGATTGACTTGTGCCGACATTGCAATTGCCCCCCTATCAAGACCCTCGGAAGGAGTAGCAACCAGAACCTTATCTTGAGAACGGTCGCCTCCATGGATGGTGGACAAGGATGCGTGGCAGACGAAGCGGCCCCATGACGTCCTGGCGAAGTGGTGAGAGATAGGTCCCTTCTGCATTACTATTGCATCTGCCCCCCCTTCAATGACTGCATCTACAGCTTTATCGGAGTCTAACAAACCCTGTTCCGGGAAGGAAGATGCGCTGTGGTCCATTGGGACCCAAACCCCTCTTCCATTCGGCAGAATCGTTTCCAAGCGGCTTGCAAGGACGTCTGTCATGATTTATCGCCTATGTTCCCCTCTCTTGAAGGGTACCATTTGCCTCTTTCCTAGACAAAAAACCGAATTGGAGTCACATCTCCAAGTCCACTATTACAGGGGCATGGTCGGAAACGACAAGCCCGCCCTCCCTCATTATCTCTGCAGATTTCATCAGGGGCCTTGCGGCCTTGTTTGCTAGGATGTAGTCAATCCTCCAACCCCTATCCCTCTCCCTTGCCCGGCGAAAGTTAGACCACCACGAATAGGGGCCCTTGACATCTCCCACGTGAATACGTAGGAGGTCCGACCAACCAGATGCAAGCATTCTATCGAACCACTCCCTCTCATGCTCCAAGAAACCCGAGGTGCGCTTATTTCCGGCTGGATCCCAAATATCATCCTCCGTGTGCGCGATATTCAGATCACCGCAGAGAAGAGCGGGTTCATCGGAGTCTAGGAACTGCTGACTCCAGACTAGCATGTCTTCGAGCCATTGATCCTTGTAGTCCTGGCGCTCTTGTCTTGCTGATCCATTTGGAAGATACATGTTGACGCAACTTAGATTGCCATGTTTCGTCACTAGTACCCTGCCTTCGGGGTCTCTAGTCTCATCAAGATCCGTATCTATGCCCCTCCCAATCTCTACCATCCCGACTCTTGAGCATGACATTACGCCAGAGTAACCCTTCTTCTGAGCTGGATGCCAAATCACCTCGTATCCCTCCGGCTCGGACCATTCTTTGGGCATCTGCTCGGGTAGAGCCCTAACTTCTTGGAATAGCATTACGTCGGCATCGATCCTCTCGATGAAATCATCAAGCCCCTTTCTATGGGCTGCTCGGATACCATTCAGATTCCAAGTTACGACTCGCATGTCCATGCGCTACTGCGATAGGTCTTTGACCTTCTCGACTAAATCCATCTTTCTGATCCTCCTCATACCATATGGGGTCAGGATGACAGAGATGAACACAACAATCCCGATTAGTTGCATTGCTACTACCGGATCTGCTGATACGGTCATGTAAAATGACCACTGTACGAAAGACGAGACCATTGCTTGAGTTCCGACCAAAGTGAACACGAACGCCAAAACTCCTCCAATCAGGCCTATCGCCAAGTGCTCGCCGAACATCATCCAGCCAAGTCTGTTCATTGGGGCTCCCAGAACCCTTAGCGTTGCAATTTCCCTATCTCTTTCTGAGAGGTTGATTATCAGGGTATTGAATAGCACCACTATTGCAATCAGGATTCCGAGAAACAGAATGGAGCCCAAGAAGCCCTGCTGCTGCTCTAGAATTGACTCGTACGAAGATATCAGGTCCTCCTTTTCTATTACTACTAGTGAGACGTTGCCAAGGTCACTATCTGCAACTGCTCCCTCTGGGAGGTCTATCAGAACGGCTGTTGCTTCCACCCCGACTATCTTTGCCAGGTCTGATCTGTGGAAGTAAACGGTTCTACTCATTTCCCCCTGAGTAATTCCAACAATCTCAACGGGCGCGGGGGTTGACCCGAACACGAGAGTCTGGATTTCTCCTGTCTCCCATCCTAGGAAATGGTTCAGACCTTCGTCAATTAGAATCTGATTAGTCTGAAGACCTGCTTCGGGGAGCTTGCCTTCCTTTAGATCTAGTTGGATTAGTGCGCTGCTTTCCGTCGATAAGACTTCCATTCCATTGGCCGAAATTACTCGTGAGTCATTGACTGGATTTGCTGGGAAGGTAATGATTCTCTCGTGATAGCCGCCCTTGTCATCCACCCATTGGATTACTTCATCCTCACCTCCGAACAACACATTGGCCTGGATGTCCCAGTTCTGATCATCTTCTACTGATCCCACGGTCATTTCTTCCATTGATGACATCATTAGAGTCGTGCTTCCAAACAGCAACATGGAGAGTCCTACTGCTAGGAATGTGAAGGTCAATCTTGCTGGTTTCCTGATGCTAGATCTGATGGTCAAGCCCGCAGTTGCGGGAAGTCTGGAAGTGATCTTCTGTATCTTCCTGGAAGAAATTCTGACCTCATGCTCCCCCCTCATTACCTCTAGAGGCTGGAGCCTGGATGCTTGAACGGCTGGAAGTATTCCCGAGAAAAGTACGACAGCCGTTGTAACCACTACTATCTGCATTACAATTTGTCCGAGTTCCGCTGGTTGGAGAATGGGTATGCCCATGAAGTCCTCATAGAAAGTCAACATGGCGGGTGTGCCCAGATAAACACCCAGAATAGCTCCGAGCAAGGATCCAGCTATTCCAATTCCTAGTGGCATGATGACATAGGATGGCATGATTGCCCATCTTGGGACGCCGAGTGTTCTCAAAATCGCTATCTCCCGGGACTGGGACTGGACTAGCCTCTGAAGACTAAGGAATAGAGTGATTCCAGCGATAGCTGCTATCATCCCTGTAATCGGGATGTAAAACAGCATAGCTCCTTCGGCGTCGGCGCGTAATATTTCCACTGAGAAAACTTGTGAGCGGTCGTATATCAGAGATGGTGAGTCTACTGAGTTTGAAATTATCTCATCCATTGCTTCAGTGATGAGGGTGAGTTCAGGACCATCGTCCTCATCTGTGGACGGAAGATTGTAATCCGGGGTGCCCAAGATGTCTATCAGGAGAAGATTCGAAGAGCCGCTGCTCATATTAGCCAATCTCTCCAGACCCTCTGATGAGAGGTACCCTGTCGCAAAGGTACCTGGCTCAGCGGGGAATAGATCTCCGTCTTGTGCGTAGTAAAGATGGTTTGAGTGGAGTCCAATCCCCACGACTGTGAAGTTCATTCTACCGTTTCCGGCACCTATGGTCACGAAATCGCCCAAGGATATCTCCATCCCGGTTGCGACGCGGGCATCGATGACTATCTCGTATTCCTCTGTAGCCACCCTCCCGGAACAGCAATGGTGGCTAGGCATCCACACGCGGTCTACGGATCCCTCGTCGATTCCGTGCCAGACGGCTGGGACGAGTTTCTCTTTCTTTTCCCCCGCCTCTGTCGTTTCGTAGAACATTGTCCCATCTAGCCTCAATCTAGGCTCGCATGCGTAGAGGACCAAATCGGAATCTGGCCAATTACTGGCGAGGTCCTCGCAAAGAGAGGCTGAGGTTTCTCCATCCCAAGTGCCACTAGGGTTCTCCACCCACAAATCTGGAAGATTAACTGCATTCTCGGAATCCTCGTAGATTTCTTCATACATGCCGGAAACGGTATGCGCGTAAGCTGCGAATGATACCCCGGCAAATACTGCCACTACTACCATGGCTACCACTGCAATGAGTCTGATCTTTGACCTCATCATGCTCCTTGCCAGACGCTTGTTCAGTAGGATGAGCATTCTCACACCTATCCTACAATGTGTATTGGGGTTGAGGAGGGGGCATGCCCTCCGCCGCTTTCATCGGAGATGATTTTGCCACTATCGATCCTAATGACTCTGGTAGCATATTGCACCAGAGACTCGTCATGAGTGACGAATACACATGTGATTCCCTCTGAGTCGCACGCCTTGACTAGGACTTCCATCACAACAGATGATGTCCATGAGTCAAGATTCCCCGTCAACTCGTCCCCAAGAAGAAGCCTGGGCCTCTTTGCTAGGCTTCTAGCAATGGCTACTCTCTGCTGTTGGCCACCACTGATCTCTGCTGGAAAGCGGTCGACCTCACCTTCGAGTCCCACAAGTGTTAGTAGATTTCGAGCCCTATCTTCGTTTCTGCTTCCTGCCAACTCCTGAATTAGCAGTAGGTTCTCCAAAACAGTAAGGTCCTGTAGTAGATTGAAGAATTGGAAAACGTATCCAATGTTCTCTCTTCTGAATGTAGTCATGGCCTCTGATTCGTTCTTTGGGACCTTGTTACCCGAGAATAGGTATTCTCCGGATGTCGGGCTGTCCAATGCAGATAAGCAGTTTAGAAGCGTGGTCTTTCCAGAGCCAGACGGCCCCAGAAGTATGATTCTTTCACCTTCATTTATTTCCAAATCGACCCCATCCAAAGCTCTGACGGTCTCTGAAGCCATTTGGTAGTGCCTCTCCAATCCACTGATTTTTACGAGTGCCATGTTTTCCCCAGTGACTCGGGTCAGCAGATATTCAAATTGACTTCTGTACTATGTATCCGAAGCGCCAGCGAAAAAGGCCATTGAGTCCTTGAATAGTTCCTCTCTCCTGTACCTCTTGTTGTCCCTGATCTTGAGCCAAGTGAAACCAACTGCTAGCAAGAGAATGAAAGGGATGAATGCCTCTGCGTGATACTTGTGCATTACCTCGATTATCCCTCTAGCCGTATATGCCCATGTGATAGAGGCTGCTGTTCCGCCGATGAAGCATGCAGCCAGAACCCTCTGGAATCTCATCCTTGCAACCAAGCCCAGCATGGCGCCTACTAACACGCCGCTTGCCATGAATGGGATCCACACGAAAACGATTAGCCCCCAGAACCCGTACTTGTCGATCCTCTTCCTGTTCTTATGAGCAACATACTCCACGGACGAAAGGATGTCCCCCATGAATGGATTCTGGAGAAGGGCGCCCGGGATTCCCCCTCTCTTTGCCACCATTGCCTCACCTTCGTGTTCTTCGGTCCCCTGCTCGACTCTGCCTGCAACAGCCCTATCTCCCAGGGTTGATTTTTCGTTCCTTGCGCTCACAACAAGTGTCCGACCTTTCAGTAGGGACTCTAGGTCATTTCCTAGGTGCTTCCTTAGATCTCCTTGAAGGTGCTGATAGGTTGGCTTGAACAGGAAGTATGCGAACCTAGTCACGGGCCTGTAAATCACTCTGACGAATACTGCATCCTCATCGGCCAAAATTGCTGAGCCGTAGTCAGCGACGTCGTGCTTCCGGAACCATCTGGACATGCTCTCTCTGAATGCCTCTTCGAGTTTACCGAACTGTCCCATTGAGGAGAAGAAGGAACTGTAATCGTCAGATAGTCTGATTTCACCCAATTCACTGAAATCTATGGTTTCTTCTGATTCAGTGTCGGAGTCTGTGCATACTGTCTTGATTTGGAGGGGCCTCATTTCTCCGAATATTCGAAACTCATTCAGGATGTCCTTGATTATCGTTCCTTTTACATCGATGGGATTGGCAATGGTCTTCCTAGAGGTATTGTAGGGCAGGAAAACATCTACCGAAATGGCTCGATCCTGGACCTTTATTGATGATAGATTTGGCTTAATGTGAAGCCTTTTCGATGCTTTTTCTATCGTCCGAACAAGAAGCCTTTTCATTTGCTCGCTTGTTAGAAGATCGTCTGTTTCCCTGTGATACAATCTGTGCATAAGAGGGTACTGGACGCATAGGAAGAAGACCGACATCCCAAGGGATATCGTTGCCATGTACCAAGGAGGGACCTCTGCATTACCGCCAGTTAGCATTGCTGTCTCTCTGCCACCGACCCACTCGGCCCCCATGAGGATCCACCCCCAAACCCCCATATCCTGAATAGTCATACACGCTCTAGTTTCATCATCTGACTTCTCCATCTCCCTGTGAGTTTCCCCGGACCCAAACAGGGAGGATGAAGAAGTGGTATGCAATTCTATTT
>LUMS01001363.1_pt1 | contig 10325 bp, 15 predicted proteins | sample 729711 | NCBI WGS metagenome assembly LUMS01 (sample SAMN03860298, study PRJNA289734) | marine metagenome | biome: seawater column; feature: ocean; material: water; isolation source: Red Sea water column Station 192 - depth 25m | place: Saudi Arabia: Red Sea | collected 2011-10-15 | depth 25 m | reverse complement strand
GGATAGCCTAAAATAAAAAGGGGAGCCATATAGACTCCCCCTGCAGGCAACACAAGACTTCCTGATTATTAATCAGGAGGTCTTTTTTTTTGGTTATTTTGGTTATAGCGATAAAGGTTTCTGTCACCCCATCGCTTATGCCAAAACCAAGTATTCAATGAACTAGCATAACCTTCTAGTTTATCCATAACTTTGTTATGCCAAAAGTAATATCTAAACTTTTTGTATAAGTTGTTTAATATCATCTTGTAATTTTTTTCCTACAGCATTAGCATGATTAATAACAGCAGCACATAAGTTTCCATGATAGGGATAACCTTTTAGTGCCTCTCGAATTTTACCTACAGGTTTACCACCATAGTCAATAACTATAGCATTATCTTTATTTAAACCTATTTTTAATTCAAATAATATTCCAGTGTATTTATCTAAATTACTTTTTTCCGTCATTGCTATTTCCCTCACTAGATTGTGGTGTTAGTGTAGATAAACTATTCATAAGTTTTACTACTTCAGCATATGGTCGAGACATTAAATATCTCATAATATCCATAAGTTGTTCAGAACTTATAGTGTAAGTTCTAGGGTTAGCTTTTTGTTGTTTCTGTTTTTCTTTCTCCATTTTTCCTCCTATATTAGAATGGTATTTCTTTGTCATCATAGTGTCTTATTAAAGACTCTAACTTTTCTTTGGCACTGCAATAAGTAGATAATAATTTATCTATTTCAGCTATATGTTGTGGATGTTCACCAATACCTACAGAATTATCTAAATAAATATCAATAGTTGTTAAAGCAGTTTCCATATCTGATTCATATTTTTTTCTTAGTGCCTTTACTATTTTATCTCTAATCATTCTGTGCCTCTAAATTGATAGTATTTATCTTCAATAAGATCTTCATCTAATAAGTATGGGTTATCTCTACCTTTTTTATTAAACTCTTTCTTTAAATCTCTTATAGTTTGATTTAGTGTTCTACCTTGATTGAGACAACCACACACTGCATCATCCACTTCTATTAGTGCTTGTTTTATTGCTCCCATTTTTTTCCTCCTTTGGCAATTGTTTATATAATTTATCTATCTTAGTTTGTATCTCTATTATAACTTCATACAAGGCATTTATCTTACCGAGTATAGCCATTTCTTCTCCGTGTGTCATTTGACCTCCTTTACTAGTTTATTTAAATACCATTGTGCTTTTTGTAAATCTTCTAATGGCTCACCTTTGAATTTATATCTCGAAACGTACTTCAAAACATTTCCCTTAAGATATCCGTGATACTCATCATCTGTCATACAATCTTTTATAACATCAATAGTTTCTTTTTTGCCATGCAAATAATGCGCTGGTGAATTTACATTATCATGATGATCTAAATCAGTTTTAAAATCTACCATACTTCCTCCTAATAGAATTATACTGAACTGTTTCAAGATCATACTCTCCATTCTTTACATTTCTTTTTACAATTAAACCACTCCACCACATTCTTTGAGTAGCCCTAGCATAATTTTCTTTATGATGCAAGTAGCAACCAGCAGATAATCCAATTACTTTTTTACCCATTGGAGTAGTGCACATAGAATAATCAAATGTATGTATATGCCCTACAGTAGAAGATACTTTATTTTTTAGTAAGAGAGCACGAGCAATATTGTCCCCACTAATAGGCTTACCCATAACACCGTTAGGGAAATTATGGCAATAATGTACGCCATCGACCACAACAGGTTCTTGGTATGGATAAACCTCCCAACCATATTTTTCAAATTGAAAATCATTAGTACTAATTGTGCCATCAAGTTCGGGTGTTTCATCTATTATTCTATCTATCCTATCTTCGTGATTACCAAGTAGCATGATTTTTCTTGGTCGTCTCCCATTGAGACCTTTGTTAAATTTAGTTAATGCATCATGAGCATGGTCTATATCTTTTTTATATCTTCTGCCTTCAAAAGATTTCTTACCTTTATCGTAGCTAGATAGCGAATCCATACTTGAAAAGTCTCCCATACAAATAATAGTATTCGGCTTTAGATCTCGAGCAAATTTTCCTGCCCATAAAAATCTATCATTGGTTGCTTTTGGGGTACAATGAGGATCCCCTATGACTAAATGTGTTGCCATTAATTTAACTCCTTATCACGTTTCTGTTTTAAGTATTCAAGAAAGTCTACTACATTATCTGCATCATCAAACTCTGCAACAGAACTTATAGTTAAGTCTCCCTTGTTATTTTTCTTATCATCAGCGAATCCACGAAGTCCCCATAGAAACGTTGAATGAGGGTCAGTAGTTGCCATTTTAATCATACCTCTAGCTATTGTAGAACACAACTCATACTCTTCTGTTGTCATCTTTGATTGAGTATCCATGGATATACCACAAGTAAATCCAAGTTTCCAAGGTGTAACTAAAACTTTTATTGCTTTAAGCAAATCTATTGTATCTTTTTTCTTAGTCATTATAATTTAAAGTATTTATGATCATAGGGTACAACTTTCCATTCAACAGATTTTTTAAATTTATTTCTCTTTGCATAATCAATTGCTTCTTTTTCTGAGTCCCATATTTCATTTGTAAATATTCTCCAAGTATCATTATCTTTTATTATTAAACAATACATTTTAGGTAAAGGCAGATGCTAGACCCCTCAAAACTAACATCCACCCAGTTACGCAAACTCTTCCTCCTTTTTAGGATTATTAACTTCCGTATACCAAACCCATTTAGGATTCTTACCTTTTGATTGCTGTTGTGGTAACAACTGCAATTTACTTCCCCAACAAGGAAGTTTGTATGGGCAGAACGAACACGCAAAGCCCAAAACTTTATTACCTGTAGGCTTACCTCTAAAAGTTTCTTCAATCGCATCATAGTTTCTTTTAAATGGTATGCCTTTTTGCAATGCTTTATAATTTTCTTTAGCTTTATCTATAGCTTGTTTTTTATATTCATCATGTAGTGCTGGTGTTTCACATACTGTCCACTCACCAGTAGATTTATTAATAGCTATCCATCCACCAAATTCCTTGTCTTGGCTTTCTCCATATAAAAATCCTTGTGACGCATAGCCAAAGGTATCATCTTTAACAACCTCATTAAAACCACCTTCTTCTCCAAACTTTTTTTCAAAAGAATATGGCGATGCACTTTTAATATCCCATATCTTTTTATTAATCTCAACATCTTGCCTACCTTCAATTCTGTTTTCCCCAAATTTATATACAACTTTTTTCTGTTCATTTTCTATATTTACTCCTGCTGATTTCATAACAAATAAAGCTAATGCTTCTATTAGATCACCAAATGTATTTCTCATTTTAACATTATAAGGTTGTCCTTCTCCTTTTATACCCTTAGCTTCCATCTGTAATTGACATAATGGTCTACCAACATTAGACATTCTAACTTCAAATTTAGATTTTCTGTCTTCAGTGAATTGCTTGAGTAAGGCGTTTTTACACGCCTCACCAAACTCCTCCACAAGTTTTTTGTCTACTTGGGTAGGACCCTTTGATACATTACCAAGATACTTCTGTACTTTAATAAGTATATCGTTCATTACCTAGCCAATACTTTTTCGGGTGATTCATCACCAAGATCTTTTACAATCTCAGCATCTACATTATCAGAACTATTTACTCTTTTAGTTTTTGCACTATTATATAGTCCAGCAACTTCTAAGTTCTCTGCATCAATAGACTCTTGGAATACCTTTAAAGTATCCATATCAGTATCAGATAACTGTAAATTAGCATCAGCATTTACAGTTATTTCGGGTACGTAAAATACTATAAAGTACGGGTAAGTTTTCTACACTGTGTTCTTTACCTTGTGCAGTTTTACCATTCTTAAATGATAACAGACCATACACAAGTTTATAACACCTGATAGTTCTTTGTTGTTCTTGCTGTTCAGGAGTAAGATTAGATCTCTCTTTAAAAGATATCTTACCACATCTTGTACCACCTAATATATCAATAGCTTCTTCTTTCCAGCTTTTAAATATAATAGATCTGTTTATGTACTCACCTTTAACAGCATCATAATGCATATATTGCATTGCACTTATGAATGGTCTAAATGTAACTGGCTTACCAAAAACATTCTGACCTACATTTGAATCATAAGTATAGAAGTGACCCACTGGTAATTGATTACCATCGTCATCTTCAGGTGTTCGATTGATAGCTAATCTTGGTATGTTTGTACCTAAATTAGATCCATCATCTTGACCTATTGCCTGCATGATTTGCTCATCAGACATTCCTTTTATATTTACTAAGTTATTATCAGACATTTGTCCTCCATTTTAGTTGTCGACTTATACCACATTTTTGAATAAAAGTCAAGTTTTATTTTATAAATGGATCAATAAAAAAACCTAGTAAAACCCACAATCCTATTACAGAAAATAGGATATTTATTATATCTAGCATATTCTTGTATCTCCTTTTATTATCTTTATTTCTAAACCATCAGCATTTGCAAAGTATTTAAACTCACTTAAGTACTCATGGTTTTCATGTATATATAAAACACTAGGTTCAATCATACATCTATCTTTTAACTCTATATATTCTAGATAAGCATTATAATCTGCATCATCGTATTCATCTAGAGTTTCTAGAGCTTCTATATTTTTCATATTGCCTCCTTCATATCTAACCAATTATAACCGATCTTAAGGTCCGTGTCAAGGGGAACATTAAAATCAATATTGTAATACGTTTTCAATGCAGGTATTACGTCTGCAGTTCCTTGCTTAAAAATATCAGCCATGACTCTATCTTCACCAGGATATACATCTGCTATTATAGAATCATCAACTGTATTCACTAACAAACTTTTAACTTTTTTTTCTTTCATTAGGTTGTAAATATTTATACAAGCTAATGGTACAATATCTGCCGTAGCAAAACCTTGAACAGGATAATTCTTTATTTGTGTTCCATATGTAGATCCACCCCAAGGAGTTCTCTCTGCATAAGGAAAAGAATACTCTCTACCTGTGGGTAGTTTAACTCTTTTAAATCTAATAGCTTCACTTTGTAATTTATCGTGCCATTCTTTTATACCTTTATACTTTTCTAAAAATTTAGTGTAATATCTTTTCTCATCTTCAGTTCCTGTTACACCACCATACAAAGGTTTAAATGTATGTGCCTTTGCATCTTGTCTAGATACACCAATAATATCTGCAGTATACTGATGAACATCTATTTTATTTTTTATATCTTCCATGCCTTGTTTATCTTGTGCAAGATACACAGCAGTTCTAAATTCTAATTGTGCAAAGTCTATCTCTAATATCTTACCATCTTTAAATCTAGATGTAACTACTTTACGAATAGGAAATGTTTTACCTCTAGGCTGGTTTTGAAAGTTTGGATCTCTACTAGATAGTCTACCAGTTGCAGTTATTGCTTGCATAAACTTAGGATGTAGAAAACCTTTTTCATTTGTAAAATTTTTTAGTCCTTCAACAAATGTATTTAAATAAGTATCTACTGCATTGTGCCTAACGATTGCATCTATAAATTGTTTAAACTCACCTTCAGCTTCACTAGCTATTTTAGTTAATGTAAGTCTATCAGTTCTAAATCCAGCTTCAGCTATATCATATACACTTCTAGGTCTTTGTTGAAATCCTGCAACCTTTGCCATTGGTCTATATAAATATCCATCACCATCACACTCAGTACATTTTGTATAGTTCTTGTAAGGACTGCCATCTTTTTTTATTCTTTTAATAACACCCTTACCCCAACAATGCATACATTGTTCTGCAGTTGTTCTATGTATTATCTCTGAATTTTCTGATACTAAATTTCTAAATTGTATTCTTGAAAACTGTGGTCGTCTTTTATTTTTACCTGTGCTTTTGTCTATACCAACATTAAATATTTTAGCCCAATGCTTTTTATCTTTAGGTTTTTTACTATAGATTAACCAAGATAATTGTTCGGGACTTGACAAATTTATTTTAGTATCACCCATTTGTTTATATACAATCTTATCTATCTTTTGTTTTAGATATGCAAACTCTGCTCTGTATTCTTTTTCTACTTTACTAAGTTCATCTAGACTAACATTAATTCCATTTCTTTCCATATCAGATAACACAACTAAAAATTCATTCATCATCTTTGCTGTCTTTAATAAATGTTTATTCTTTGGCATTTTAAAATCTGACATTTGGGAATTAAATAAATCTCTTGTTATTTGTACATCCATTCTACCATACTCTTCAACTAAACCTACTGGTATATTTTGAAAAGGTATACCCCTGTCAGTAAAATCTTTTATTCTACTATCTTTAGAACCTATACGTCTTCTTCTACAAGACATTTCTAGTGTTAAACTTTTTCTTATACCTCTATTTAATATATATTCTCCAAGCATAGTGTCGTATACTCTGCCATTATATTTAAATCCTGACTCCAACAACCACATAAGATCAAATTTAAGATTGTGTCCTATTAACAAGGTTGTCTTATCTAGTATAGATTGTATATTATGATAGCAACCTTTATCTATTCTTTCAGAATGGTTTGTAAAATAGTACTCATCATTTATTCCAACACTAACTAATATGTTATCGGGATGAAATGGTGATGGATCATATCCACCTGTACTTGTAACTTGCCATGATGTTTCTACGTCTACTGTTGTAATCATACTTCATACCTACTAATACTTCTTCTAATGGTACATGCTGGCTCACCATGATAACCATTTATTTTATTTTTACTTATACATAATGTTCTTATTTTATTCTCTGCATCAGAGTTAGAGTTTCTGCCTATACCTATTATAATATCTGCTTCTGCAGCTTTACCTGTTTTAGAGTTTTCCATCATATCAAATGATATACTGTTTCTATTGTGTGCATCTGCTGATGCTTGTGATATAGCAATCACAGCACAATCTCTTCTCTTTGCTATCTCTCTTACACTTGTGTATATCTGTCTTAACTTTTCATCTGTTCTTGCAAATGTACCTGTCACATTTATTTTATCTAGCTGATCTATAACTATTATATCAGGTTTATATTTTTCACAATGTGCATCTATATCTGCCATTGACCAATCAACTGTATCAAACATAGAAATGTTATCTTTTATTTCACTCCAAACATTTTGTGCTATTTTTTTATCTTGTACAACTTCTTCCCTAGTCATACCCGTAGCACAAAGGCTAACCCAAAAAGCAGTTTTACCTGTTTCAGGTCTAGCAAATGCAATCATAAGATTACCACCACCAATACCACCTACATTTTCTTTTAACACAGGTATATTAAACTTCCATTTAGTTGTTACATCTAACAATCCTAATACTTTATCTACATCTGTTGTAACTGCTGGTGTTTTTTCTTCATCACCTTGCTTATGATTTTCAATCATACTTGTTATCTCTGTAAAGTTTGCGTCTTTACCATTAAATATTTCTGTAGCTTCAACAGCTATTCGCTGTGCTAAATCTCTGTTAGATAGTATAGACATTATATCTTTTGCTATTTCTTTACTAGGCTCTTGAACTTCTTTTAAATCTTCTACTAACTCACTAAACTTTTCTTTCGCAGCACGAGTTAATGCAGGATTAAATATAGCAGTATGTAATGAATATAATTCATCTACTTTTATATCATCATCATTATTGACTGGAAAAGAAGCTAGAACATCGCCATTTCTATCTGATGTCGCAATACACATAATGCCCGATCCTCCGCGATTAGAAACTCTAAACTGGTAAGAAGAAGATCTTTTGCCAAAGCCATTTTCAGTAACGGTTAAAATGAATTGTTCTCTCGCTTTTAATTCATCATATCGATCCTTAGATATTTCAATGTCAGAAACAGAGTTATCAGTATCATTATCGTCACTCTCAGTTTCTTCTTGAATTCCTTTTTCCTTTGAAATCATTTTTAAGTAAGCTTTTGCTTCTGCTGACGATACATCAGTATGAGAAATGACAGAAATTGAAATAATTTTATCATCTTTTGTTAGCCTGATGCCCCTTACACCCACCGAACTTCTACTTTTAGTTGTTCTCAATTTTGAAACAGGAGTTCGAATACACTTTCCATGTTTTGTTGATAGTAAAATATCGTCTTCATCACTACAAAGTTTTACACCTACGATTGCATTATTATTATCTAGTTTCATTGCAATTTTACCATTTGCTTGAATCCTTTTGAAATCTTCTAAACTATTTTTTCTGATGCTGCCGTCTGATGTAGCAAATATTAAATACTCATTTCCATTTGATTGTTTATTTTCTGGCAACACAAGGATACTTGATAGACTTTCAGTGTCTTTAAGATTTAAGAGATTGATTATTGCTTTGCCCTTAGCTTGGGGTGATGACTCAGGAATCTTCCATGTCTTAAGTTTGTAAGCTATTCCTCCAGACGAGAAAAACAACATATTGTCATGAGTACTTGATGTAAAAACTTGAGTTACAAAATCTTCTTCATTGGTTTTCATTCCCGCTCTTCCTTTGCCACCTCTTTTCTGTGCTCTGTACATATTTAAAGGAACCCTTTTTATATAACCTGAGTTTGTTACACTTACGACCATATCACTTCTTTGAACTAGGTCTTCTTGATCAATATCTGTAGCCTCGCCCTCATTAATTTCTGTTCTTCTTGGTATTGCAAATTGCTTTTTAATTTCATTTAGCTCAACATTTATTACATCATTCAATACCTCAGAATCCCTTAATATTGAGAGGAATTTGTTTATTTGATTGGAAAGATCTGATAACTCTGACTTGATCTCATCTTTACCTAGAGCTGTCAAACGTTGCAACCTTAACTCTAATATCGCTTTGGCCTGCTCGTCAGTTAAATAAATTTCTTTTTCATTTTTAATTTGCCTTGGGTCATCAACTAACTTTAACAAATCATCAATGTCCTTGCTTAGCCACTTAGTTTTAAGAAGCGAGGTTCTTGCCTCATTAGGATCTTTGGAGCTTTTAATTATTTCTATTATTTGATCAACATTAGCAACAGCAACTGCTAGGCCAATCAATACATGGGCCCTATCTCTTGCTTTGCCAAGATCATGACGAGTCCTGTTTCTGATAATTTCTTTTCTGAATTCTATAAAATGGTGAATGAATTCTTTTATATTCATTAATTTTGGTTTTCCGTTTACCAACGCCAATGAATTAACACCGTAAGAACTTTGTAGTGCAGTAAATTTATATAATTTATTTAATACAACTTGTGATATTACCCCTTTTTTTAATTCAACAACAACCCTCACTCCTTGGCGGTCAGACTCATCTCTCAAATCACTTATACCATCAATTTTTTTATCTCTGACAAGTTCAGCTATTTTCTCAAGCAAAGATGATTTGTTAACTTGGTAAGGTACTTCGGTAAATATGATTGCCTCTCGATCTGTTTTAAATTCCTCTATGTTTGATTTTGCCTGAACAATGATTGAGCCTCTTCCTGATGACTGAGAGTCTTTTATGCCTTTTATGCCAATAATTGTTCCACCCGTAGGAAAGTCTGGGCCTTTTATAATTTGATTTATTTCCTCAAAAGTTACATCGGTATTTTTAAGGTAAGCAATACTAGCATCAATGACCTCTCCCAAATTATGAGGTAAAATGTTAGTCGCCATACCATCATTGCAGCAGCCCTATCACCATCCATTGATCCAAAATTACCTTGACCATCTAATAGAGGTACGCTCATTGAAAAGTCTTGGGCAAGTCTGACCAACGCATCATAAACAGCTTGATCTCCATGCGGATGGTATTTACCAATAACATCACCGACAACTCGAGCACTCTTTCTATGTTGCTTATTCCACTCATAGCCTGACTCATGCATTGCATATAAAATCCGTCTATGAACTGGTTTTAGTCCGTCTCTAACATCGGGTAATGCCCTGCTAACGATTACGCTCATAGCGTAATCGAGGTAAGAATTTTGCATTTCTGTATCGATTAATATGGGAATTACAGATTGCTCTTTACCTGTTTTAAGATCTTTAACTAAAACTTTAATGAAGTCCTTTTCTTTCTTTACCATCAAATGCACCAAGACCCTCCCAGCCTTTATGGTTCCAGCTCATAAATTCTTCTTTCGCTTTTAACAATATTTCTTGCGAAGCTTTTCTCTGATTAAAATTAGATATTGCTAGGTCAATTCTCTCAATAGTTTCTTTATGGCCCTCAACTATTGGTTCAAGTTTGTCTCTAATATCTTTATCAGCGAAGTCATAGATCCAATCTGGTCTTTCCATCATATGAGTATCAGCATCATAGATATTCTCTCTATGAGCATAAGTATGAAAT
>LUMS01000296.1_pt1 | contig 10344 bp, 14 predicted proteins | sample 729711 | NCBI WGS metagenome assembly LUMS01 (sample SAMN03860298, study PRJNA289734) | marine metagenome | biome: seawater column; feature: ocean; material: water; isolation source: Red Sea water column Station 192 - depth 25m | place: Saudi Arabia: Red Sea | collected 2011-10-15 | depth 25 m | reverse complement strand
CTGGAGCTTTTAAAACTAAAGTTGAAGCTTGCGCGCCATCTAAAGTTAAGCTTGTTCCTGTTTGACTTGCACCGTCAACTAATAAAGTTGACCCTGCAATCGTACCTGCGGGCGAACGATGGTTTGGGTCATATCCACTAAAACTATGTACTCTACCTTGTAATCTTTGTAAAAATCCTATGTATTCTAAAGCATTTGTCTTACTCATTGGTGGTAAATTAAATGTTGCATACCACCTAGCACCCGTTAATTCTGAAACTTGAATACTGTTAGATAAAGGACTTTCAAATACTTGGTTATTATTTTCTAATCCAAATTCTACTGAACTAAAACCAACTGTTGTCGGTATTGAATAAGTTGCCATTATGCTCTAACTCCTAAAGATCGTGCTACTGAACCGCCTCTATTTCTAGCGTCAATTACACCGTTTAATGCTTCTTGTTTTATTAAAGGTAACATTCCAAATATTTCTGCTTTAGCAACGTCTGAAACACTAGGCATAATGTTTATTTCTTGAACTACTTTAATACTGTCTTGTCCACCTAATTTACCAAAGTTTCTCTAAAACTTTTAGCCTCAAAAACTGCTTTTTCAAAATTACCTGCAATAGTAGAACCAAAATTATCGCCTGCACGTTTTAATCTACTAAATGTTTTTTCTAATTTACCAATTTCGTTTTCAGTTTTTTTTGCGTCTTTTCCTACTGTGTCAAATACACTTGACGTATCTGTGCCTATATCAGCAATAATTCCTCTTAAAGTATTTAATGTACTTTGAAAACTATCTGTATTAAATTTAAATTCTATAAATGGAAAATCATCTATAAATGGTAATCTGTTATATGCTTCTATTAAATTATTAAATGTTTGTATAACACCGTTAGCAAAATCGGTCATACCTGCAATTGCAACTTCAATACTATCAATAACTCCAAAAGCCATACGTTGCGCGAAAGCTTGTGCGCCACCACCCGCCTCATCAAAAGCGTCTAATAATTTTTCTCTTAAAAAATCTGAAAATTTTTGAAACGCAGGACTTAAATTAGCAACAACTAAATTAGTTAAATTAGTAAATACAGTTTTTAATCGTGTTACACTATCATTAAAATTTTCTACTGCTTTAACTTGTTGTTGATTTAGTGAACCAAATCTTTCGCTTTCTAAAGCAAATCCTTGTAAAGCTTCACTACCACCATCTAAAACATTTATTAAATCACTAGCACGACCACCAAATATTTCAGTAGCATACTTTAATTTTAATGTTTTGTTTTCAACTAAAGATAATTTGTCGGCAATTAAACCTAAAATAGCCATTTGATCGCCCGAAAGTTTATTCGCTTCCGTAACACTTATTCCTAAAGCTTGAAATGTTGCGGTAGCTTCCCCCGTACCATTTAAAAAATCGCCAAAGTTATCAGTTAATCTTTTAACACCTTTAGCAAAAGTTTCAAATTCTACACCGCCAATATTTGAAGCTAATTTTAAAGTTTGTAAATCTTTAACTGCTATACCTAATACGTTTGACATTTTGCCTAAACGATCAGTAGCAATTAAACTATTACGAACTAATAGACCTAACCCTGCTATACCAACTGCACCTGTAAGAGCAGTTTTAAAGCTAAATACGGCTTTAGTAATACCTTTTAATCCCCGACCTATCTGACCGAACGCCTGTTTAGTCTTATTTACGGCGGTTATTTTAAAATTTATTCCTTTTTGAGCCATATTATTTTTTGTTTTTCATTTTATCTAATTGAAATTTATCTTTTTCAGATTTTACTTCTAAATACATAAACCAACTATCGTATTCTGCTTTTGACATATTTAATATGTCTGCAATATTTTTATTTAGCTTTTCTGCTAAAAAAAATATCGCGTAAAAATCAGGTTCTAATCGAAGTTTTTTTTTACGTCGTCTGCGTTGAACTCGTTAATAATGAAAGACCCTAAGGTTTTTACAATATCTACGTCTGCTTGATTTAAAAGCTTATCTTTATCAGCTACGCTAAATGCTTTATCGCCATTTTCTTTTTCGGCTTTCATTATTATAGCGTCAACTAACATTGTTATCTCATCTTTTTTAGCAGATAAAAATAATCGTCTTGTTTCGTGTACTGTTAATGGACTAATCCAATAAGTTACACCCCACTCGTCAATTGTAACTGATCTTTTTTTCTTTTCTGCAAAATGTTGAATAACTTTGTCTATATCTGACATAAATTATTATACTGTTCCGATTGTAACTGCACCTGTAACTTGGAAACCAATTGATCTCTCAACTATTCCGTCATGTGTTTGTGAAACACCAACAGAAGTTATGATCGCACTTCCTGAATAGTAAGTATCGCCTGAAGTTGCACCCTCAGGATATAAATTTAACGTTACTGTTGAACCAATAGTCATCGCGACTTGTCCGTTAGTATCTGTTTCGTCCCAAAAACAATCCATAGTTCCTGATGAACTTGATTGTGTTGCCGTATATGTTTTAACTGTATCGCCTAATTTAGTTGTTTCCACCGTGTCTTGCGATTGATCTAAAGTCCATGATTTCAATTCTGCAACTGCATTAGAACCAACTTTTACTGTTCCTGCTGAACCGCTATGAGTAGCCATATTTATTTATCCTTATTTATTGTTAATTTAGTTTTTGTTTGTTTGATAATTGGACTAGAACCCTCTTTAGACCAACCGTTTTTTTCGAAACGTTCTAAGTCCGTGTCCCATATCTCAATTTTATTATCGTCTTTTACGACTATAATTCTTTTTGCCATTTTATTATCCTAAAGTTTCAGGGTCAGCTTTAGTTGTTATATAGTGTACGTTAAATGTCATTTTAATAACGCCTAATTGCTGATTGCCTATGTTTTCTAATTCGTATTCAGTATTTGTAAGCCAAGTTTCTTTAGCATGTCCACCTCTAGTTAAATCAGTTGCTAAAGCTATCTCAACTTCTTTTGCGATTGTGTCTAAAGTTTCATCTATATTTGATGTTGCTTTAGCAAATCCCTCAACTTGTATTTCTAAGTTTCGTTCAATCTTACCTATACTAGATAATTCGCTTGTTTCTGTATTACTATAAATATTTAGTAAAGGTAATTTTGATAATTCATTTGGATATATACGACTTTCAAAAACGTTTGAGCCTGTCGTTGTTAATCCTGTTAATGTTGTTGTAACATTATTTCTTATGCTTGTTCTTTTATGAGCCATTATTAAGCCTCACTCAAAAATATTTCTGTAATTCCTGTTCCGTCTTTAAGAACATTATTTACAGTATAATTAGTTGAGTTAATAACAACAGGGTCGCCAAAATCAGCATTTGTAACATCACTTGTTTTGACAGTTATCTTAGGTTGGTTTGCGGTAATACCCGCATTGTCGCCAACATCAATAGTAGTCATTTCGTTATCAAATATTCCTTTAATTGTTGAAGCTGAACCACCAATAGTTATTGTAATACTATCTGCGAACTCATCACTATCAAAAAATATTGATCTTTCTGTTGTATCTTCTATCGCCATTAACTTTTTTCCACCCCTATATTATTATGATAATAAACCACCCCTAGTTAAGCGATAAACTTTTCGTGTACTAATTATCTTTTAAAATTTTTATTATTAATTCTTTTAAATCTTTATTTTGTTTATTTAATAATATTTCTATTAATTGTGTTGAAAACAAATCAACGTATTTTTCTTCAGTTCTAGCGTTAAGCTTTAAGCTATTATACCAAACTAAAAAATGTAAAAATTCGTGAATAACAGTTATTAATTTTTCTTTAGGTTTTAAATCTTTATTAATTGTTATTACTGCGTCATCTAAATCAAATTGCCCGTCGCATTGGACTTTACTCGCTTCTTTTTTATTCCAATATTTTATATAAAACTTTTTACGGTCTATAAAAAAATGCTTAGGCAATTTTGCCATTATTATTTTTTAAATATTTTTTTTACTGCTTTCTTTAAGCCTTTAGCTTTATTCATAGTAGGCTCAACATTTTTTTTAACAGTATCATTAGTTAATTCAGCTTTACCCATACCAACTAATAATTGTGCGTCTGTTTCAGAAGCGTCAACTACATCGCCAACCTCAACTCTTGAACCTTTAACTCTAGTAATTTTTAAAATTTTTATTTTCATAATTTCCTTATTAAATTAATTTAAGATACGGGACGACTTTCGCCGTCCCCTATCAGTACGCTAATTATAATTATGCGTTTAAGTCTTGAATTGCTGAGAAACTTTCAGCGTGTCTTACTGCAATATCAACATCGTAGAAAGACGCTATTCTTGTTGCGCCTAGAGTTGATAATGAATAAGGGTCAACCATAACATCTAAATTACCCCATTCCCCAATAATAAGATCATTGAAGTTTCCGAATAATAAAGCTGAACAATCCCCTGACGAAGTTCCTTTTGTTAATGTATCAGGCATTTGGCTTGTAACATTAACATTGTAACCCATAAGATTATTTTGTGTGTTCATAATCATTTGACTATCTGTTGAACTTACTTTTGCAGTTTGCATAAATCTAGCAACCTGAGTTGGCGAAGTAAACCAAGATAACGCGCCTACATCTGCGTTGTCTTTTGCTACTTCTTTCCAAGTATCAACTACTTTAGCCCAAGTACCCGCACCACCGTTTGTACCGATAGCAACATCGCCAATACCTGTTTGATTAAGTACGCCTGTTGGTTGGTTAGATGAACCTGAACCTTGTAACGCGCCTTTATCAACTGCACTTGCAAGTCCATCAATTAAATCTTTTCTTAAAATTGATTCAATTGCAACTGAACTTTGCGCCATTAAATGTCTTGAAACATCAACGTACGCTGAAACAGTTTTAGGGTTCATAGTGATTTGTCTAAAAGTTGGTGCGCCCTCAGTTGGTGCAGAATTTTCCGCAACCCAATAAGCAGTTGTAACCGCGTTTGCACTTGGTATAGCAACATCGCCTTGAAGTCCTGAAAGAACAGTAGCACCCGCGCCTCTAACCATTGATCTTGCTCTTAATGCGTCAACATAAGAACCTGCCAATAAATCAGTTGCAACAGTATTACCACCCGCAGTAGCCGAACCTTGTGTTAAATCTCTTTTGTAGAAATTTGCGTCACTTGGTACGAATATACCTCTTGCGTTTTTACCATTTCTTTTAGCGATTTCGTCTGAAGCTTCTTTTTCAAGTTCAGCACCGTCCCAATTACCACTAACCATAGCTTTAACACCTTTTGCTAGTGAGTAATTTCTCGCTTCTTTTTTAGATAGACCAACTTCATCGTTTCTAGTTTGTAACGGTTGGTTTCCAATTTTTTCTAAGATAACACCTTTAAATTGTGCTACTGATAGACCGTCTTTAATAGATTTTTCAGCTAAATCTTTTTGGTTGTGCTTTTCAGCTACCGCGTAGATTTCTCTAACTCTATCAACTTCGCTTTTTCTAGCAAGTTCTTTAGTCTTTTCAGTATCAACTTTAGGTGTAACTACATTGTTTTCTTTTTCCATTGTATTTATAACCTTTATATTTGATTGTTTGTTTATATTGTCGTTGTCGTTTTTAATTTCTTTTGATCTATTAACACCCACGCTTTGATCTGCGGGTATTCCGACCGAAGAAATCTCTAAGGGTAACGTCGAAACTTTATAGCTTGGCTTTTCCTCGTCCTCGCCTTTTGTTTTAACTTTTTCCATAGATAAGACTTCATAACCAAACGATATGTTTGGTCTTATGCCGTCTTTAATGTCTTGAAAGATAGAGTTTGCTAAATCGTTTTTACCAAAACGAACCTTAGCTCTACCACGAGCATTGGCAATATTAACTTTCTCAACAATTCCTATAACCTTTGTTGCGTCGTGGTCTGCTAAAAACGGTGCATTACCACTACCCAAAAAAGATAAATCCATTTTATCGTGATCTATAATTTCCATACCAAACGATCTTTCGTAAGGTGTTTCTGAACTAAAAGATAATTCAATTGACCTGTCATCTTCGTCATCTTCAAAATATTTCTTTTCAATAGTTGCAGTACGATAAAATTTTTTAGATTTTAATTCTTTATTAACTACTTCATTCTCAAAAGTTTTTTCCTCAGGTTTTTGTTCTTCCTTAGGTTCTTCTTTTGGTGGTTCTTCGTGTGTTTGTTCTTTTGGTTCTTCTTGAACCTCAGTTTTGTCCTCAGATTTTGCAGACTTCATATCAGCTTTACCAAAAGTTACAGTAATAGCTTCGTCTGTTTCCTCTATTTTTTGTATATGTTTTTTTTCCATTATTATTTACCTTTTGGCAGATCGCTAGACAACCATTTCATAAACATTTTGAAAGGGTAACAAACGATAGTCCATATTATTTTAATTATTTTCGTTATTATTTTTTTTAGTTTTTTCATCTTCTTCACTCTCTTGTTGTACTACTGCGCCTTTATCCCCAAAAGGTTCGTAGGCAAAATTTATATTAAAATCACTTGCTAGTTTTTTCTCTTTGTCTAATTGTTCAAAATGTTCCTCAACATCACGTCCCGTTTTGCTAACAACATCTTGTAAGCTTACAACACCTGCTTTAAGACCTACTACATTTGCGTTCATTTCTTTTAACGGGTCAATCCAATCAAAAGCACGAGGTATAAATACTGTATCGTTAAACTTATTATATTTTGACATTGGTAAAGGCGATAATTGTTCGTCGCCTAAAGTTAAATACATTTTTAACCAACGTTCATATACAGGTTTGCAAAAATGATTAATTACAAATTGTTGAACTGTTTTATAATAATCTCTATCATTTAAACTTGCTTGTCTAATTGATGAGTAATTAACAGAACTATAATCATTACTTAAATCATTGTAACTTATATTTAGACCTGCTGATATTTGTCTTAAAATACTTTTAATAAAAGGGTCGAAAGCAGTTGTTGGGTGTGATGTATCAAACTTTTTAAAATCACTACCACTTGGCAACTGTTGTATTGTTCCTGCCTCTACATTCATCATTGGACTAAATCCGTCGCTAGATGTATCTTCGCCTGTAAACTGATCGCCACTTGGACTTGTTATAAATCCCATAGCACTAGCATTAACTCTACTAGCGACAAGTTCTGCCTCAGCGTAAGCGTGTAACATCTTTAATTCTTTGAGAACACTTGCAATTGGACTATACCCACGCGATTGATTTGCACGTTCAGGCATATAAATATGTAATAAATTTTCAGCACTAACTCTTTTACTTTTATTTGACGAACCGTGCATAAAATATTCGTATGGGTTCTTATCAAATAAATAATAAGCTATTGGTCGTTTCGTTCTATTACTGAACTCAACTCCCATTCTAATCTCGTTATCGCCGTTATGTCCGTTTCTATTCTCGTCAATTAAATCACAATCTAAAAAGTTAATTGCAAATCTAAAATCATTATCTGCGTTTTCAACAAACTGCACTAATACCTCGCCGTCTGTAAATAACGTTTGTACTAATAGATTTTGCATATCTAACCAACCATATCTACCTGAGAGGTCGCAGTTATCTTTTAATATCCACCTTTTCCAACGGCTCTCAATAATATTGTTAGCCACATAATCTAAATTTTGATCTTTGTCTTTTGATCTAACTTGTAGTTTAATTCCGTGTGAACCAATAACATTAGTTTTCATTAGATTTATGTAACGTCTAACAAACTCATTGTTACGACTTAAATCTCTACATCTATCTCTTAATTTTCTAATATCGTTTTTTAAAATGTCGTCTATTGATCTTGTTCCACCAACAAAGTCATTCATTAAACGGTTGCTACCTGCACCGTCAAAACCTTTTCGTTTAAAAGTCTTTTTATTTCTATTCCAAAATTTGTACCATTCTGCCATTTTTAATTATCCTTAGTTACCGATTTTATATTTTCTATTTCTGTGATGATCGTAGTAACCAAGTGTTGCCGTATTCCCGAAAGATATTTTAATGGTGTTTCCTGAACCGTCGCCGTTTTCGTTTCTCATCTTAGCAAGTTCTCTATTGTATTCTGCTTTATAATGAGTTCGCCAATCTAATAATTCTTGAACACTCATTTTGTTTAATGAACGTCCTGCGATTGAATAACTTGAAACATCTTTATCTGCTTTACCCTCTAATAGACTTTCAATTTTATCTATCATTATCTTTGCGTGTGAACGCGGGTCTGCGCTACTACTTGCCAAATTGGGTTTAATCTCAATCTGACCTCGATCAACGGTAACTCTAGCACTATCACTCGTACGAGTAACATAAGCGATATAATGATATATCCCTGCTGTCTTACCCGCAGTTGTTGACGCGCTTAAAGTAATTAAATAATCGTCGTTGTCGGCGGACGCGTCGACTGTAAATCCCGCGCCTGTACTCTCTAATCTAAAATAGTAAGTTAGAGTGTGTGTTGAATTTGAATAATCTGTGTTTAAATCTGTAATTTTCCATTTAGCCGTATCGCCTGAAAAAATAGTATATGGAATTTTCTCTTGTACGTTTGTTAATACATTTGTCATTTAGTTAATCTCGCCAATTAGTTATAAAATTTTTTTTAATTTTTGTTCGTTGTGGTTGTTCTTTTGGTTTGGTTTGTAAGCTTTCTTTGATTTTGTCTAAGTTAGCGTTTAAAGATATAAAAGATATATAAGCATAATTAAAACAATCCCACGCCTCGTTTCTTTTTCTTATTTGCACCCATTCTCTAGTTGCAACACCTTTTATATATTTTGTCTTTATTCGTTCTGATTGTAGTTGTAAAAAATATTCTGTATCTAAATGTTTTGGAAAGTGAACATAACCATTACCAACTTTTTCAATCTTCATTCTTTGTAAAATAATATCTTTTGAACTATCTACACCAACTGTAAACAATGGCGTTTTCATAATATTATTTGTACTTGCTCGTCTAGGAAATATTGGCTTGTTACCACTTACACCTTTAACTGCATAAATTCTTCGATTAACTTTACCTTTACAAAAAGCGTAAACGTTATTTGTATAGTAACCACTATCAATACAAGCGGAAGAAATTAAAAATTTCTTTCCGTCTTGTCTTGTATAAGTTCTTTTTAATTCTGCGTCTAACTTTAACCAAATAGAAGTAACCGACGGGTCGCCATATAATACAATATGATCTATAACCCAAATTTCCTCATTAAGACCTATACCAAGTACAGTACATTCTAATCTATTTGCTTGAACGTCAACACCTGCGGTTAATAATAAAACACCGTCGGGCATTTGTTCAGGGTTATAATCTTCGGTACGTTCGTTAAGACTAATATCTAAACCTGTTCCTTTATCTTCCCAACTTTCGCCGAGTGTTGTATTTGTAAACACTTTTAAAGTTTCAGGAAGTTTTTTAGCCTCTAAAAAATTTCTTACTATGTCCTCTAATCTTGACCAACTAGAATAGAACTCGTTTAAATGAAAACCTGCAATACCTGTATGTTCGGCGGTTGCTTTCCATTCGCCCTGTCTTATAGCTTTCCAACGTTTGCTATCATTCCATTTAGAATTACAAAACCTACACGCATAATGCGTTTCGTGTAATTTCTCTTTATCAAATTTAACTTGTTTAAACTCTAAAGTTTGTGGTTCTTCACAATCAGTATTACTGACCTCAAATCTATCAACTTCGTCTAAGAGTAAAACTCTTATTGGTCTTGAGGCTAACGAACTTGTTGAGTTAGAACCAACTAAACTTATATGTCCACCTGTAAAAACTTTATGCAAAACTGTATTACCACTATCTCGTTCTCTTGGTGGTTTAACTTTATTTGCTAATACAGGACAATCTCGTATCATAGAACTTAATCTATCTTTACTAAAAGATTGAGCCATACTAAGAGTTGGTTGAACCATTAATATTGGACTTGGTTCGTAGTGAATAAAATAACCTATTATATTTTCTAATAAGGTTGTTTTACCAACTTGCGAACTTGTCATAAAAACAACTCGTCTTATATTCGGGTCGCTAACGGCTTTCATCATACCGTCTTGATAGTAGGCTCGGTTAATTAAATACTTTCCTGCCTCGCTACTACTCTCAGGACTTAGGTAACGGTACTTTTCCGACCATTCGCTTATTGTTAGCGGTTCTTTCGGTTGGAATAGGCTCAACGCCTTTAGAACCGTGTTGTGTATCTTTTGTGTCTGTAAGTTCAATGTCCTCGCCTTTTGCTAGTTCGTTTAATGCCTCTGCTATCTGTAAGTTTAAGATGTTTTTACAAACGTCTATTCCACTCTCAACTGCTAGAATTGGTGCTAGTTTATTTGGAATAGCCTCTAATCTATTCTTGCAAGACAACACTAAGTTAGCCCATTGTTTATCAACTAAATCACGATCAAGAACATTAC